>Ga0006562J51391_1046341_pt1 | contig 13000 bp, 9 predicted proteins | sample Ararhi6_input_d2_FD_51391 | JGI IMG/M metagenome (IMG submission 51391) | reverse complement strand
CGCAGCAGAAAACGATGTAACTATGGGTTTTTGTGGACTTTCGTGCACAGGATCTCGGTTGCCGAAAACGTGCATATCGTCGGCCGACCGGGTCGTAAAAATTTATGCCCCGATGGGTCCGCGGCGACCCGATCTCAGGCCGATTTAGATCGAGGCAAGTGTCATGCCAACGGGCGGAGCCTGCTTCAGGTCCGTCACCGGGCGTCGACTCCCGCTCCGGGAAAGTCGCGGCATGAAGATCGCGACGTATAACGTCAATGGCATCCGCTCGCGCCTGCCCCACCTGCTCGAATGGCTGGAACGCGATGCGCCGGACATCGCCTGCCTGCAGGAACTGAAGGCCACCGACGCCGGCTTCCCGGTCGACGCCATCCGCGACGCGGGCTATGGCGCCCTATGGGCCGGGCAGTCGTCGTGGAACGGCGTGGCGATCCTGGCGAAGGGCGCGGATCCGGTGGAGAGCCGGCGCGGGCTGCCGGGCGATCCGAAAGACACGCAGAGCCGTTACCTCGAAGCCGCGGCCCATGGCGTGCTGGTAGGGTGCCTCTACCTGCCCAACGGCAATCCCTGGCCGGGCCCGAAGTTCGACTACAAGCTCGCCTGGTTCGAGCGGCTGATCAAACACGCGAAGGGTCTCATCGCGTCCGGCCACCCCGTGGTCCTCGCGGGTGACTACAACGTCGTGCCCACGGACGAGGACATCTACGATCCGAAGCACTGGCGCCGTGACGCGCTCCTGCAACCCGAAAGCCGCGACGCGTACGCGCGCCTGCTGGCGCAAGGCTGGACCGACGCCCTGCGCGCGAGGCATCCGGACGAGCGCATCTACACATTCTGGGATTACTTCCGCCAGCACTGGCCGCGCAACCGCGGGCTGCGGATCGATCACCTGCTACTCTCCCCCGACCTCGCCGCGCGCATCGAGGACGCCGATGTCGATCGCTGGGTCCGCGACCGGCCCAAGGCCAGCGACCACGCCCCGACCTGGGTGCGCCTTGGCAAGCCGGCGGGTCGCCGGAAGGCCACGAAGAAAGCGGCGGTGGCGAAATCGGCGACCGCGACGAAGAAATCCGCCCGTGTCAGGAAGGCGTCCGGTTGATCCGCAGGGCAGGTGTGCCAACCGAGTAAACGTTTTCGGCACGAATTCTTACTACGACCGCACTTGCCAGCACGGGCAGAGTTCATAGACTAGGCGGGTATCGGGGGAGTCGGACCAGGCACGCATGAAGATCGATGGCGGTAGCGGCAAGCGCGCCGGGCCAGTGATGCTCAGCGACGTCGCCGAGCGTCTGCGCAACCCACGCATCGACCGCATCGTGGCGAGCTTCCGCGAATACCACGTCTCGCTGATGCGCACCGTCATCCTCGGCTTCATCGTCGTGTGGAGCGCCGCGTGGCTGCATGGTCCCGTGAAGATGGCCGTCGAAGCGAACCGCGTCGTTCCCGTCGCCGTGTCCCTCTTCGTCCTCAGCACGTTCTGGATGCTCGGCGTCCGTGCGGGCTCGCTGAGGCGGAGCAGCGCGGTCGACGCCGTGGGCAGCGTCGCGAACTTCGCGATGGTCGCGATGCTGCTCAAGGTCGGCTTCATGCTGGTCATCACGCTGACCGCCGTGCTGCCTTTCCTCTCGGTCGCACTCGGCGTGCGTTACAGCCGCCGCGTGTTCATCGCGGGGGTGGTCGCGTCCGTGGCGGTTCTGCTCGTCGTCGCGCCCGATGGTTACTGGATCGCGCGCCCGGCGTATGCGCTGTATGCGCTGGCGCTCGTGATCGTGCTGCCGATGACGCTCTACCGCGTGATGGACGCGCTGCGCGAAGTGTCGGCGGAAGCGATCGCCTCGCGCGAAGCGCAGCACCGCTTCATCTCGATGATGAGCCACGAGATGCGTACGCCGCTCAGCACGGTGATCCACTCGGCGTCGCTGATCGATACCTTGGCGATGGCCGACGACCAGCGGCGCCTGGTCGCGTTGCTCTCGACGAATGCGAACGCGCTGCTCCATCGGGTGAACGCCGTCCTCGACGTGGCATCGTTCGCGGGCGGAAGCTTCACGCTGCGACACCAGCCTTTCGCGTTCGACGAAGTCCTCGCCACCGTCGGCGCCGTGTGCCGCTCGTTCGCGGCGGAGAAGCGCGTCTCCTTCAGCCTTGCGCGCGACGCGACGGTCGACGGTATTTTCGCGGGCGATCCTGGACGCATCGAGCAGGTGCTGTCGAATCTCGCCTCGAACGCGGTGAAGTTCACGCCGCCCGGCGGCGTGGTCGACGTGCGCATCGAACTGCTCGCGGGCGTCGGCGGCCGCGATCCGACGATCGTCTGCACGGTGACGGATACCGGCATCGGCATTCCCGACGAGGACAAGCAGCGCATCTTCGACCCGTTCCACCAGCTCAGCGCTGGCGAGGGTCGGCGCCAGGAAGGCGTGGGCCTGGGCCTCTACATCGTGCGCAACGTGTCCGAACAGATGGGCGGCACGCTGGAGGTCACCGACAACCCGATGGGCGGTTCCGTGTTCACCTGGCGCTTCTCGCTTCCGCACGCCGCGCCCGGTGCGCGCAGCGTCGCGGACACGCCGCTCGTGGAACTGCTGGACGATCATCGCGGACGCGTCGCGTCGCAGCGTTGCCTCGTCGTCGACGACAACGCGGCCAATCGCGAGATCGTCGGACGCATCCTCGAACGCGCCGGCCACGTCGCGGTGTTCAGCGCGAGCGGCGACGAAGCGCTCGCCCGTCTGGCCGACGAACGTTTCGACATCATCTTCATGGACCTGCACATGCCCGGCAGCTCGGGCTGGGACGTGCTGGGCCGCATCGAGGGCGCGCGGCGCATCGGGACCGTGCCGCCGATCGTGATGCTGAGCGCGGATTCGAGCCACGACGCGGTGCGCATCGCCTTCCGCGCCGGTGCGCGTGCCTACCTGACCAAGCCCATCGCCGCGCAGCGGCTGCTCGACGTCATCGAGTCGGTCGCCGACGAGCGCCGCCTCGACCATGCCGCGCGGCGCTGGCAAGGGGATGCCGAGGCGGGCGACGAGCGGCAAGCGAAGACGCCGCTGGACGACATGCGCGCCCTGACGAGCCCCGCCGAATTCGTCGGCTTCGTCGAGTTGTGCGCGCGGACGGCCGACGACTACCTCGCCAGCCTGCGCGCCTCCGCCCTGGCACACGACGTCGCGGTCGCCTCCGAATCGCTGCATTCGCTGCGCAACGTGCTCGGCAACCTCGGCGTCCCCGGCGCGGCGCACGTATGCGACGACATCGGCGTGCTCATCGAGGCCGGCGTCGACATGCGCGCCGCGGTCCCCGAGGTGGATGCGCTCAGCCGTTCCGTGCGCCGGTTCGTCGAAAGCCAGCGCGAAGCTGCCCAAGCCGCCGTGGACGCATGAGGGGGCCCACGGAACTGGACGGACTCGCCACACGCATCGCCACCGGCGAGCTCGGGGTCGCAGGACTGAAACCTGACAACGAGGCGAGGATCGTTTTCCGGGGCGCGGCGCCGCACGAACGCCGCCCGTTATCGGTGGTGTACCTGCATGGGTTCACGGCGAGCCAGGCGGAAGGCGCGCCGGCGCATCGCGCCATCGCCGACGCCTGCGACGCGCATCTCTTCCTCAACCGGCTGACGGGACATGGCAGCGCCCTTCCCGACGCGATGGCGGGCATCACGCCCGAGCGCTGGCGTGCCGATGTCGACGAGGCGTTCGACATCGGACTCGCACTGGGCGAGCGCGTCGTGCTGGTCGCGACGTCCATGGGCGCGTCGCTGGCGCTCGACGTCGCCGCGCGGCGGCCGGAGGCGGTCGCCGCCGTCGTGGCGTGGTCGCCCGGCATCCGGGTGCACGACGCGGCGCAGTTGCGCGCCGCCGTGCTCCTCGAGGGCCCCGTCGAACCGCCGGGGGAACGCTCGCCGTTCCAGCGCCGCTACTGGTCAAGCATCGTCCACTCCGACGCCTATCGGGCAATCGCACGGCTGTTCCTCGAATGGATGCGGCCCGGACACCTCGCGGCCGTGACGTGTCCCGTGTTCTTCGGCGTCTGGGACGGCGGGGAAGGCGACCGCGACACGCTCACTTCCGTGGCCGCCATGCGCGACGCCTTCGGCTGGCTCGGCACGGCGGCGGATCGCCGTCGGCTGGTGGCCTACGACCACGCCGCCCACGTACTCGCCTCGCCCGAACGTTCTCCGGCCGCCGGTCGTGTGCTCGCCGATTCGCTGGCGTTCCTCCGCGACATGGGCATCGCCGCGCGCGGGGCGCCCTGAGACGGCGACGGACGACCCTTGCGCGCGCTATCTTTGCGCTTCGCAACGATCGACGGGGTAGGGGCCATGCGGCGGGCAGTCGCGACATCGCCGTGGAGATGGCTCTGGACGCTGTGCGCCTGGTTCGTGTTCGCCGCCGGCGCGTCGGCGATGGACAACCGCGACCGCGACATCGGCCAGTACTACCACACCGCATGGACGGTGCGCGAAGGCGCGCCCGGTCAGGTGACCGCGCTCGCGCAGACGGCGGACGGCTATCTCTGGCTGGGCACGCAGACGGGCCTTTACCGCTTCGACGGCGTCCACTTCGAGCGTTATCGGCCGCGCGAAGGCGGCGATTTCCTCGCGTCGAGCGTCGCCGCGCTCTACGCGCCGCCCTCGGGCGGGCTGTGGATCGGTTTCCGTTATGGCGTGGCGAGCTTCGTGGAAGGCGACCGGGCGACGCACTTCACGGCGGGGTCCGGCCTTCCATCGGGCACGGTGTATGCGATAGCCGGGACACCCGACGGCACGATCTGGGCGGCGACGTTCAACGGTCTGGCGCGTTTCGATCACGGGCGATGGACGGCCGTCGGGACGGAGCTCGGCCTTCCCGGTACGCGGGCGCGCAACCTCGCCGTCGACCGTCAGGGCCGGCTGTGGGTCGCCACGGAGGACGTCCTCGCGTGGCTGCCCCGCGGCGGGACGCGTTTCCAGATCGCGTCACGCGACGTCGGACGCATCAACCGGATCGCCGAGGCGCCCGACGGGGCCATCTGGGTCGCCGAGGCGGACGGCGGCGTGCGCCCCGTCTGGACAGCGACGGGCGATCCCGCCACGGCGGGGCCCGTGTTGCGGATCGCGTCGGCCGGCCTGCTCTTCGATCGCGACGGGGCCCTGTGGATGCCGACGCTCGGCAACGGGATCCGTCGCGTTCCACGGGTGCACGAACTGGCCGCGAAGATCCTCGGGCCCGACGACACCGATGCCCAGCGTTTCGTTGAGCGCGACGGCATGAGCTCCGACTACACCAGCGCGGTGCTGCAGGATCGCGAGGGCAACCTCTGGTTCGGCGGTAGCCGCGGCCTCGACCGCTTCCGGGTCAGCCGCTTGCTGCCCGCCGCGCAACTGCCCGGTGCGACCGACTTCGCCATGGTGGCGGCAGCGTCGAAGGGCGTGTGGGTCGGCACGAAGAACCAACCCTTGAGCTATCTCGGGCTCGAGGGCATCACCCCGTCGAGGCTGACCCAGGCGATCACCGCGGCGAGCCGCGATGTCGACGGCACATGGCTCGGCGGGCCGAACGGGCTATGGAAGCTTCGCGACGGCGTGCCCGAGATGATCGCCGCGCTCCCGTACCCCGATTATTCGGGTGTGCAGGCGCTGGTCGGCGATGGTCACGGCGGCGCGTTCGTCTCGCTGAACCGGCCGGGCATCTATCACTTCCGTGACGGCCGCTGGACTCACGATCCCCTCGCGACGTTCGCCAACGATCCGGCGCCGCTCGTCCTCGCCCGCGACCGTCGCGAGCGATTGTGGATGGGGTTCGCCCGGAACACGGTGCTGATCCGCGACGGCGCGAGGGACACGGTCGTCGGACTTCGCGAGGGCCTGTCCGTCGGCAACGTCACCGCCCTCCTGGAGGATGGCGAAGCCATGTGGGTGGGCGGCGAACTGGGCGTCGGCGCGATCATCGGCGACCGCGCCCATATGATCGTGACGCGCGGCGAACCGTTGCGCGGGGTCTCCGGCCTGGTGCGCGACCGTCGGGGCGATTTCTGGGCGAGCGCCGCGCAGGGCGTCGTCCGCATCGCCGGGGCGGACATGGCACGCGCCCTCGCGGATGCCGAGTACCGGCCGCCGGTGCGGGTGTTCGATTCCCTCGACGGCCTTCCCGGCACGCCCGCTCAGTTCCGCCCGCTGCCCACGGCGGTCGTCGCCGACGACGGCCGCCTGTGGTTCGCGACCACCAGCGGGATCGTGTCGATCGATCCGGCGGACGTGCCGCGCAACGCGCTCGCGCCTTCGGTCTTCGTGCGCACCGTCGGCACGGACATGGGCACCTGGCCTGCGGACGCGGAGACGCGTCTACCTGCGCGCACGGAGCGGCTGCGGATCGCGTTCACGGCGACCAGCCTGACGATGCCGGAGCGGGTGCGCTTCCGCTATCGCATGGAAGGGCTCGACACGCGCTGGCGCGACGCGGGAGACGAACGCGAGGCGGTCTATACCGACCCGCCGCCGGGTCGTTACGTGTTCCGTGTGATCGCGTCGAACGAGGATGGCGTGACGAACGAGGCGGGGGCGTCCGTCGGCATCACCGTGGCGCGCGCGTTCTACCAGATGCCCTGGTTCTATCTTTTCTGCGCGGCGGTGACGGCGCTGCTGATCTGGGCCGCGTTCTTCGTCCGTCTCCGGCGGATCTCCGCGCAGCTGCGCGAACGCCTGCACGAACGGCACGCGGAGCGCGAGCGCATCGCGCGCGACCTGCACGACACCCTGCTGCAAAGCGTCCAGGGGCTCGCCATGCGCTTCCAGGCGATCGCCAACCGCGTCCCGCCGGGCGATCCGCTGCGCGTGGCGATGGAGCGGGCGCTGGACCGTGCGGACGAGGCGATGGTCGAGGCGCGCGACCGCGTGCGCGACCTGCGCGCCCACGGGAGCTATTCGGGCCGTCTCGATGTGGCGTTACGCGACATGGCGGCCGCTTTCGCGACCGAGCACACCGTGCCCGTCGTGGTCGACGTGACCGCCGACCTGCGTCACCTCGACGGGTTGGTGCGCGACGAGCTTTACGGCATCGCGAGGGAAGCCGTGCACAACGCGATCACCCACGCGAACGCCTCCCGCATCGAGGTCGCGCTGCGCGTCGAGGGCAACGACCTGCTGCTCAGCGTCCGCGACGACGGTCGCGGTATCGACGAGATCGTGCTGCGTGACGGACGCTCGGGGCACTGGGGACTACGCGGCATTCGCGAGCGCGCCCTCGCGGCGGGCGGCGTGCCGTCGATCGCTTCGCGGATCGACGGCGGCACGGAGATCGCGGTCCGCATTCCTCTCGCCCGCGCGTTCCCGGGCCACCACACGCCGCTCCGGCGGTGGTGGCGAAGCGTGCGTCAGCGATAGCACCCGTTCTCGAACTGTCCCTTCGCCATGGGGCAGAGGATCGCGGCGAAGCCTCCGTTGACCGGCACGTCGAACGACAGCGAACCGTCGGCCGTGACGTTCTGCCGCGTGTGCACGACATCGCCGCGACCGGCGCCGTCACGCACGATGTCGGCGTGCCAGGGACCGACGCCCAGCGACGCGAGCGGCGCGGTGAGCCGGCGGGGCGCGCCTGCCGCGATCGCGCCGATGTACCAGCGGTCGCCGCTGCGGCGGGCGAAGATCGCATCCTGCCCCGGCGTGCCGCCGAGCAGCTTCGTCTCGTCCCAGACGGTGGGAATCTGGTCGAGGAAAGCGAGCGCCTGTGGCCGGGCCTCGTAGGCTTCCGGACGGTCCGCGAAGTGCGTCCACCCGGACTCGAACACGATGGGCAGCGCCACTTCGTGGGCGATCGAGGCTTCCTTGCGTCCCGCGTCGAACGCGACCGGCGTGTAGTCCATCGAACCCACGACATTGCGCGTGAAGGGCTGAATGGTGTTACCCACGACCGGCGGATCGTTCTCCGCGCCGCGCACGCCCTCCATCGTCATCAGGTGCGGCCAGGTGCGCTGAAGACCGTGCGGGATGGTGGCGCCGTGGAAGTTCAGCATCAGCTGAAGTTTCGCGGTGTCGGCGAGCGTTTCGTCGTACCAGCGGTAACGCGCCTGCGAATCCGACTCCATGAAGTCGACCTTCACGCCCTTCACGCCCCAGCCCTTCACCTTCGTCAGTTCGGCCATGCGCTTGGCGGGCGTGTCGAGCTTCGACCAGTGGTACCAGAGGAGGATGTCGACGTGCTTCGCGTTCGCGTAGCGCACGAGGTCCGGTACCCATGCATCCTTCCAGCCTTCGTCCACCAGCACGTAGGGAATGCGGTTCTTCGCCGCGAAGTCGACATACGCTCGCTGGCGCGTCGCATCCGACGGGCTCGCGTGTTCGCTCAGCCACGACCAGACCACCTTGCCGGGCCGGATCCACGACGTGTCCGAAAACTTCGCGGGATCGGCCAGGTCGTCGACGAGGGTCGACTCCGTCACGGTCGCGAGGTCGCCGATGATCGCCGTGCGCCATGGCGTGACGCCGGTGCTTTCCACGCGCGTGTCGGCGAGTGTCAGCGCGTAGTCGCCGGTGTTCGCGGCATGCGTGAGGCGGCTGCCGTCGTAGCGGCCGTCCGCGTTCGCTTCGGTGAGCAACACGTAGTTGTCGCCGATGCGGAACAGCGACGGATAGCCGTACTGCCCGGGCGCTGCGCCACCGGCCGTCGTCTGGAAGCGTTCCTTCTCGTACTCGGGGCTGTAGGGCAGCAGCCAGGCCGGCGCGCTCGCGGGCACGGCGAACGACGTCGCCTCGCCCGTCACCGTCGCGCGTGTCGCGCCCGGCAGTTCGTAACGGAACGCGACGCCGTCGTTGCCGATTCGCACGACGACGTCGAGCTTCTGGCCCTTCGCGTTCTGCAGGGCATAGCGCGTCTCGGAGAGGTTGGCGGTGCGATCGAGCTTCTTGCCGACCGTCATCCGGTAACGCTCGGTGAGCTGGCGCTGCGTCGTGCCGATGAGGCGAAGGTCGTGCGTCAGGTCGGCGTCGGTGGTGCGCAGGCCGAGGGTCTCATCCACCAGCGCCGCGCCGTGTGGATCGGTGATGCTGAGCACCGGACGACCGCCGTCGCGGAACACGAGCGTGGCCAGCGGCGGCGCGGCGAGGGCGGGGAGGCTGACGAGGGTCGCGATGGCGGCGGCGAGACGGCGGGGGGCGTGCTTCATCCGGTGGTTCCTGTCGACGGCGATGCCCGAGCATTCCACACGGTCCTTGCGTACTCAAGGACGCAGGGCACGTTTCCTCCCGCCGCCGTCCCGACGAACGACGACGCCTGTCGGCGATAATGTCCGCATGGATTCCCTCGCCTCGGCCATCGCACTCCTCGAACACGAGCCCGCGTGGCGCGATCCCTCGTCGTTTCGTTTCCGCGCGGAGGCGGCGGATCGTCTGGAGCTGCTCCTGATCGGCGCGCACGATCCGGCGCTCGTGTCGCGCGCCGTGGCACTGATCGACGCGATGGCGTCCGTCGACGCGACCGGCTTCGACATCATGCGCGAGGCCATCCGCCGCGGCGAAGGCCGCGCGGCCTTCGCGCCGTGGCTCGACGTGGGGGTGCCGACGGGACAGCACTACGACGTGCTCGACCATGTGCTCGCCGGCGTCCTCGCGCTCGAGGAGCCGGAGGTGGCCCAGCCGTCGCCGCCGCGCGAGATGGTCTTCTACCAGCCGAGTCCGGCGCGCCACATCGTCGACGGCATCGCGCGTGGGCGCATCGCGAGCGACGACGTCGTCATGGACCTCGGCGCCGGGCTCGGCCACGTGCCAATCCTCGTCAATGTGCTCACCGGCGCGCGCACGCTGGGCGTCGAACGCGAGCCGGCGTACGTCGGGCGCGCGATGGACGCCGCGCGGTCGCTGGGCCTGGCCGATGTGCATCTCGTCACGGGCGACGCGCGCGATGCCGACCTCTCGGGGGCGACCGTGTTCTATCTGTTCACGCCCTTCATCGGCACCGTGTTGCGGGACGTAATCGCCGGCATCGAACGGCAGGCGCGCGAGCGTCCCGTGCGCGTCGTCACGCTGGGGCCCTGCACGCGCACGTTCGCACGCATGCCATGGCTGCGCAGCGACGATGCCGATCCGTCAGCCGACGACCGGATCGTCGTGTTCCACGCCTGATTTCGCGGCGGGTAGCTTCTGGATCAGGCGGCCGCGGAACACGCCGGCCAGCCGGTGGAAGCCCGCCTCGGTCGGATGCATCTCGTCGTTCCAGTCGGCATCGTCGGGCAACAGCCCGCGCAGGTCGACGTAGTCGAACCGACCGTGCAGGCGCGGATCGTTCTTCAGCGGCTCCAGCACCTGGTCGACGAAGCCGTCGATCAGCAGCCGCGCGAACGCGCGTCCCTTGACGATGTCGTCGCCGAGCGCCTGGCGGATGTTCGGCCCGATCCACGGACCGATCGATTTCTTCAGCAGCGCGGCGACGCCGAGGTTGCGCAATCCGAACTCCGCCCGGCTGCCGATGAGGCGGGGATAGTCGTACGTGTGGGCGAGGAAGGGCACGTCGGGACGCGCGCGATGGAACGCGCCGACGAAGAACGCGTAGGCGTCGCGTACCTGGTCGAAGCGGCCGGTGGCCTCGATCGCCTCGAAGGCTTCCTGCGGCGTGAGGCCGCTGCGGCCCTTGAGCGCGTTCCCCAGCCATGTGTCGACGAAGTCGTTGCCACCGGCGCTGAGCAGCACCGCGTCGAAGTCGAACTTTGTGAACCAGCCGAGCAGGTCGTCGAGGTTCTCCTGCGTGAACATCGAGCGATCCGGGTGCTCGCGCTGAGGTGCGGCCTGGTCGCCGCTGCGCTCGACGCGAAAGAACAGTCCGCCCTGTCCGAACTGCGGCACGCCGCGTTCTTCGTCCTCCGGTGCCGGGGACACGATCCAGTCGAGCAGGTTCATCGCCAGCGGCGTGGAAAACCAGGAATCGCCTTCGCAGAAGATGACCGGCGTGCGATCGAGGCGTCGTTCGTCCTTCAGTCCCTTGTACATCGCGCGGAACTGGCCGCGCTGGGAAAGTGCGCTGGATTGGGGCATGGCGGGTGCTCGTCCGGGCGACCCGCCGATCCTACACCCGGTGCGTTACCAGCGGCCGCGCCCGTGCCCGAAGTTGTCCTGCCCGCCACCGATCGAGATGCTCACGCCGCCCTTCGGATGATCGCAGCTGCCGAACGCCTGGCTCAGGTTCACGGTACCGGCCTGGTAGCTGCCGCCGTAACCGTGGCTGGCACTGACCACGCCGGTGCTCACGCTGCCATGCACCTGCGGCTTGTTGTACGTGGCGTCGTCGCAGTCCGGGGTGTCGTCCGCGACATCGGCGCCCGCCATCCGGCCGCTGGTGTCGCCGTAGTACGTGCCCGGCGGGTCGAGAGGCCGCGACCGGGTGACCGCCACGCTCTCCTTACCGGATGCGCCGGGGGCCGCGCTGGTCGACGCCGGTGCGGGCGCGCTGCTGGCGGCGACCGGCGTCGGCGTGAAATCCGGCGGCAGGTTGAGGTTGAGCGGCTTCTGCTGTTGGGCCACCGCGGCCGTGGCGAGCAGGGACGTGGCAGCGAGGGCGAGGATGGCTTTCATGGGGAAACGCTCCGGTTCAGGCCTACGAACGCTCGAGGCCGCGTCCGGTGTACCGGGGCTTGGAACGCTGGCAGGCCGCCGGAGTTCCCGCCCCACCGACACCTTACTCCGCCAGCGCCTCGTCCGCGTCCTCGGGCACCGGTTCGCCCAGGCGCGCACGCAGGGCGTCGATCTCGCGGCGCAGGTTGCGGTTCTCCGCCTCCAGGTCGGCGATCTGCTCGCGCAACGCCTTCACCTCGTCGGTCGGCTTCTCGCGCGGCTTGCGCTTCGATTCCCGGACCCGCTTGGCCGCCTCCTTCAGCTCGGCGTCTCCGGCGGTGGCGGCGGCGCGTTGCTCCTCCTCGGGCAGGCTGGCGACGGCGGCTGCCGCGCTGATCGAGAGGGTGCCGGACTTCACGGCGGCGACCACCTCGGGAGCGGCTTCCTTGCGAATCTTCTCGATCATGCCGACCTGGTTGCTGCTGATCCGGGCCTCGCGCGCGATGTCCTTGCGGCTCTCGGCCGGGTTCGGGCGGGCCTTGCCTGAGGCGGGCTGGGCACCCGTGGTGTCGAACGGCACGTCCGCAGCGATCTCGCGTCCCTCGGCCTCCGCTTCGGCGAGCTTCGCACGGCGTTCCGCGAGGATCTCGCGCTTGCGCAGGGCGAGCACGCCGCGCTGGAAGTCCGAGACGCTGCGTCGGCCCAGGTGCTGCTCGATCATCCACAGATGCACGTCTTCGATCGACTGGAACCGCTCGTTCTGCACCGTGCGGAAGGGGATGTCGTGCTTGCGGCAGATGCCGTAACGGTTGTGGCCGTCGACGAGCGTGTCGCCCCAGAGCACGAGCGCGTCGCGGCAGCCTTCGGTGAGCAGGCTGCGCTCCAGCGACTCGTACTCGTCCGGCGTGAGCGGGTCGATGTAGGCCTTGAGATCTTCGTTGACGACGATGTGCATGAGCGGCGGGAGTCGGACGGCGGCGGGGGCGGGGGCGGCATTCTAGTGCCTGCGGGGCGGGCGTGCAGGGACGGCCCGTTGGCGCGGTCGCGCCGGGGCGTGCGACCCTTGGGGCAGCAGGCCTTCATGCCGCGAACGGGGAGAAACGGATGGTCAGTCGTCGACAGTTCATGCAGGCCGCGCCGCTGGGCGCCCTTTCCCTTGCCGGCCTCGGGTTGCCGATGGCGGCGCTCGCCGCGGCGCGCACCATCGAGGACATACCGCCCGACCGTATCGTCTCCTTCCTCGGCGACAACGTGCCCTCCCGGCCGGCGCAGCTTCCCGCCCGGCTTCTGGCCGCGATGAAGGGCAGGGAGGACGTCGGCGACGTCTACCTCGCCGAAGGCGCCACCGGCGCGCTGGAGCAGCAGTTCGCGCGGATGCTCGGCAAGGAGGACGCCGCGTTCATGCCGAGCGGCACGATGGCGAACCAGATCGCGATCCGGCTGCATTGCGCCGGGCGCTCGCGCGTGTTGCTGCAGGAA
>Ga0006562J51391_1050614_pt1 | contig 13005 bp, 7 predicted proteins | sample Ararhi6_input_d2_FD_51391 | JGI IMG/M metagenome (IMG submission 51391) | reverse complement strand
ACCTGCCGATCGCGCTCGGCATCCTCGCGGCCAGCGGGCAGATCCAGCCTGCGCTGCTGGCGGGCCATGAATTTGCCGGCGAGCTCTCCCTTTCAGGCGAACTGCGGCCGGTGCGCGGCGCGCTCGCCATGGCGCTGGCCCTGCACACGAGCGGCATCGCGACACGGCTGGTGCTGCCCGCCGCAAGCGCCCAGGAAGCGGCGCTGGTGCCCGGCAGCGAGGTGTACGGCGCCAGGCACCTGCTGGACGTGGTGCAGCGCTTCATGCCCGAGGGCGCCGCGCTGCCGCAAGGCGAGGAACAGCAGCAGCAGCAGCCCGCCGCCGACGGCTGGGCCCGCGTGCACGCCGCAGCCGCGGCGGCCGCGCCGCTCTATGCCGACCTGGCCGACGTCAAGGGCCACGCCGGCGCCAAGCGCGCCCTCGAGATCGCCGCCGCGGGCGGGCACAGCCTGCTGATGGTCGGCGAGCCCGGCTCGGGCAAGTCGATGCTGGCGCAGCGCTTTGCCGGCCTGCTGCCGCCCATGAGCGTCGACGAGGCGCTGGAGAGCGCGGCCGTGGCCAGCCTGGCCGGCAGTTTTTCGGCCGCGCGCTGGATGAACCGGCCGACCTCGGCGCCCCACCACACATCGAGCGCCGTGGCGCTGGTGGGCGGCGGCTCGCCCCCGCGGCCCGGCGAGATCTCGCAGGCGCACCATGGCGTGCTCTTCCTAGACGAGTTCCCGGAGTTCGCGCGCTCGGCCCTCGAGGCGCTGCGCGAGCCGCTGGAGACGGGCACCATCACCATCGCGCGCGCCGCCCGTCGCGCCGAGTTTCCGGCGCGCTTCCAGCTGGTCGCGGCCATGAACCCCTGCCCTTGCGGCTACCTGGGCTCGACGCTGAAGGCCTGCCGCTGCACGCCGGACCAGATCTCGCGCTACCAGGCCAAGCTCAGCGGCCCGCTGCTGGACCGCATCGACCTGCACATCGAGGTGCCCGCGGTGTCGGCGCAGCAGCTCATCGATGCGCCGCCCGGCGAATCCACGGCCAGCATCCGCACCCGCGTGGTGGCCGCGCGCGAGTTCGCGCTGCAGCGCCAGGGCAGCCCCAACCAGGCGCTGCAGGCCGGCGCCATCGACAAGCATGCCGCACTCGACGATGCGGCACGCAAGTTCGTCTACAACGCCGCCGCCAAGCTCGGCTGGTCGGCGCGCAGCACGCACCGCGCGCTCAAGGTGGCGCGCACCGTGGCCGACCTGGCGGGCGCCGAATCGGTGGGGGTGGTGCATGTGGCGGAGGCGGTGCAGTACCGCAGGGCGCTGCGGAACTGAGCGCCCCCGCCAAGGCGCAGAGCAGCGCCTACTTGAACTCGTGGCTCACCACGGGCGCCGACTTGCTGTCCTGCACCGTCACGCGCTGGCGGTAGACGTCGAGGTCGCCGTTGCGCACTTCGATGTTGTAGATGCCCGGGCGCAGCGAGAGCGACTTGAGCGGCGGGCTCACGCCGCGCTCGGCGCCGTCGACGAAGACCTGGCCCCAGGGACGGATGTTGAGCACCACGCGTCCCATGCCGGGCGGAGCGGCCGGCGGCGCGGGCGGCGGGGTCGGGCCGCCCGCGATCACGGTGGGTACCGGATTCGTGGGCGCCGTGCCCGGTGTCGCGGGCACGGCCTGCGCGAGCCGGTTCAGCTCGGCGATGGCGTTGCGGGCATCGCGCGCATGCGGGCCGCGCCGATAGCGGCGCAGGTAGGCCTCGTAGCCTTCGCGCGTGTTCTCGGCCTGGGCCAGGTTCCAGTCCTCGGCTTCGGCGGTGGCCATGGCGGCTTCCGGCGGCGGCACGGGCGTGGGCGTTGCGCCCGGCGGCGTGGCTGCGGGGTCCGGTGTGGCCGGTGCAGGTGCCGGCGCCGCGCCCACTGGCACATTGGTCAGCGGCGTCAATGGGCCGGCCGGCGCGCTGGCCGCTGCCGCGGGAGGCGGCGTGCCGGGCGCTGCCGCCACGTTCTCGCCCGCGGGCGCCGATGACGATGATGAGCCGCCGGCGGCGCCTTCGCCCGGCGGCATGGCGGCAGGCGGCGGCGAGGTGGCGGACATCGGCCCCGACGGCGGGGGCACCGGCACCATGGCGGTCGATGTTTCCTGCCGGCCTGAAGTCAAGTGAAGGCCGATCCAGCTGCCCACGGCCACCAGCGCAATCAGCAGCACGCCGACCAGGCCCCACGGCGGCCGCGACGATTTCTTGCCGGTCGGTGCTGGCTGAGGCTGCGGCTTGCCGGGAGCCGATGGAGGACGTGCCGGCGCTGCCGCAGCCTCGCGCGGTGCGGCGGGCTTGGGCGAGGATGACGGAGGCTCGGCCTTGGACGCGGGCTGAGGCTTGGGCTTGGGCTCGACCGGCTCGGGGGCAGCGGCTTCAGGCCGCACGGCACTGGCCGATGCAGTGGCTTGCGCTGCTGCTGCCGCCGCTGGCGCCGATGCCTGGGGTGCCGCCGAGGCAGCCGGCGCTTGCTGCGGCACAGGTGCCACCGCGGGCGCGGCCTTCGAAGGCGGCGGTGGCGCGATGACGGCCATGGGCGCCGCCAGTCCGCTCACGTAGGTATCGCCCAGCTTGGCAAGCCCCAGTTCGGCCGCGAATGCGGCCACGGTCTGCGTGCGGTCCTTGCTGTGCACGGCCAGCGTGTGGTCGACGGCCGCGCAGAAGGCCGGGCTCAGGTCGCTGCGGCCCAGCGACGACAGCGGCACGTAGGCGTCCTGCACGCTGCGCACCACGGCCGATGGCGGCGGGTGGCCGGTGACCGCGCGGTACAGCACGGCGCCCAGCGCGTAGAGATCCGTCCACGCGCCCTGCAGCAGCGTGTTGTCGTCGGCGTACTGCTCGATCGGCGAATAGCCGGACTTCACCATCACCGCCACTTCGTCGACCAGGTCGGCGATCGACTTGCGCGCCGCGCCAAAGTCCAGCAGCACCGGCAGGTCGTCCTGCTGGATGAAGATGTTGTCGGGCGCGATGTCGCGGTGGAAGCACTGGCTGCGGTGCAGCGTCTCGAGCGCGCCGAGCAGCGGGCCGAGCATGCTCAGAAGCCAGGCCTCGGAGATCTTCTTCGGATCTTCCTCGGCCAGCCGGCGCAGCGTGCGGCCGCGGTAGAGCTGGATCGCCATGTAGGCGGTGCTGTTGGCCTCCCAGAAGCGGTGCACCCGCACCAGCGCCGGATGGCTGAACTGCGCGAGCGTGCGCGCCTCGTTGATGAAGCTGCGCAGGCCCGCCTGGAAGGTGGCCGTGAGGCGGTCGGAACGCACGTGCACGCTGTCGTCGCCCACGCGGCGCGCGAGCATCGAGGGCATGTATTCCTTGATGGCCACCTCGCGCTGCAGCGAGTGGTCGTAGGCGCGGTAGACGATGCCGAAGCCGCCTTCGCCAATGACCTCGAGCAGCTCGAATTCGTCCAGCCGGTGGCCCGCGTCCAGCGGATGGGGGCGCTCCTGCGGATCGGCCTGCATGCTGGCGCTGCCGTTGCTGTTGTCATTGCTGGCGTTGGTCGTCATGCATCTCCTCCCGCGGCGGGGGTCTGGTCGTTCATGCCCATGGCACATGCCCCTGTGAAAACAACTTCGAGAACAACGGCGTGTTGAGGCCTCCGCCGTGGGCGGCGGTGCGCAGCGGCGAGCCGTCCGCCTGGTTGGTCCACCAGTAGCTGGTGCTTCCGAAGGCATCGAAGCACAGCGGCAGCTCGGGCCAGCCGAGGCGCTGCTGCGCGCCTGTGGCGCCGGCGCTGCCGGCCGCGGGCCCGAGGATCGAAAGGATGTCGTCCGAGCCGCCGCTCGCGGTCTGGAAGCCGCCGTGGGCCGCGGCCAGCACCTGGCGGTCGAACTGGTCGGGCGCCACGCTGTGGCGGATCGCCTGCAGCAGCGCGCTGCCGCATTGCCAGTACCACGCGGCCGAGCCCTCGAGCATGGAGGGCCGGTAGCTCGAGGCGGCCACCTGCAGCGTCACGCACACGGGGTAGTAGCGCCCCACGCGGTCGCAACTGGGCGCCAGGCAGCCGAACTGCACCGCGTCCACGCCCTGCGTGGCCGGAATCGCGAAGTTCCAGACCGGCGCCACCACGTAGTGCCGCGTCATGGCGTCGGGCCAGCGCTTGAAGGTGCCCAGGCCGTTCTGCATCCAGCGGTCCCACCAGGCCTGCAGCTCGCGCGGCACGCGGCGGTAGAGAAAGTCGCCGGCCGCGGGCAGCTTGCCGTACCAGCCGATCTGCTCGTCGTCGGGCACCCACACCCGCGGCGAAGGAATGCCGCTGTTCATGTCAGGATTTCCCCGGGCACGAAAAGCCGTTCATCTGGTGCAGGCGCAGCGGGTTGTAGACGCTGTTCGCCGTCACCGCGAGCACCACCTTCCTGCCCTGCAGGTCGAAGGTCGCGTTGAACGATTCGGGTGCGCTGCCCGACGAAATGGAGGCCTTGTCGAACAGCCGGTGCAGCGCCCACGGCCCTTCGGTGACGATGCCGCCGGCCGGCGTGCCGCTGGCGGTCGTCACCTGCAGCCGCACCTGGTTGCTGTTGCGCGGGCCGGGCCACTTGACGGTGCTGGGCGCCTGCGGTCCGTGCGCATAGCGCACCGTCTGGCCGTCGATGTCGAGCGTGAACTGGCTGATGGCGGCGTCCATGTCCTCGGGCCGGATGTCGATGGTGAACGAGGGCGTGCGCCCGCCCGCCATGCCCGAGAAGAACACGTCGCGGATGGCCTGCGCCTTCTGGAACGAATCGAGATACGCCGAGCGCCCCGGCGAGCTGCCGTCCACGCCCTTCTTGAAGGCCCAGGGGTTGACGGAGGTGTCGACCTGCGAGGCCAGGTTCTTCTGGAAGAAGTCGTCCATCATGCCGCCCGGCGCGAACAGCTGCGCGAAGTCGCCGGCGGCCACGTCGCGGTTCGAGCCGCGCGAGAACGGATAGCGCCCCGCAATGGCCTGGCTGCAGAACTGGCCGATGGTGGCGGCCGCGTTCTGCCCGATGTTCTGCCGCGTCACCGCCGCCGCCTTGGACGACGCGGTGGCCGAGAGGTCGTTCAGCATGCCCTGGAACGGCACCGGCAGGCGGCCCGCCTCGGCCTGCACCTTGGTGACCGCGTCGCTCGATGGCGGGATGTTGCCGCTGCGCAATGCCGTGTCGGTGGCGGTGAGGAAGGTGTAGAGCTCGTTGATGAGCGCGGCGGTTGCGTCGATCGGTGCCTGGCCGCCGGCCTTGGGCGCGGTGACCATGCGGCGAAGCGGCGCGAAGTGGTTGTCCACCAGCGATTCGGGGCGGTCCGGCACGGTGTTGCGGCGCTGGCTGCCGTCGGGCTGCCCGATGAGCTGCTCGATGCGCTCGCGCGTGCTGGCCACGCGGTTCTGTGCCTGGTCGAGCAGGCTGCGTGTGGCTTCGTCGTGGTTGCGCAGCAGGTCGGTCTCGCGCGCCGCGCCGCGGATGAGGCGCGACATCGGCGACTCGCTGGTCGAGAGCACGCGCGTCATCTGGATGCTCTGCAGCAGCGAGCGGCTGTCGGCCAGCCGGACGTCGAGCAGGTAGTCGTCCCAGACGCGGATGTAGTCCGTGAGGTAGAGCCGGCGCACCTCGCGCAGCAGCAGCTCGCGCGAAGTGATGTCGGCCATGCCGGGCGCGCGGATCTGCAGCACCCAGCGGTCTTCCTGTTCGAGCGCGAGCGTGGTCTCGGCCATGCGCTTGTCGAAGATGTCCCAGTAGCCGCGGTAGGTGAACAGCGTCGGGATGCCGTCGGTGAGCGGCTTGCCGCTCGTGCGCTTGATCACCAATGCCGACTCGGCCCCCGCCGCCTCCGCGATGCTGAAGGCATTGGGCGGGCTGGTCTGCAGCAGGATGCGCCGCAGCCGCGCATAGGCGCGCTGCGCCAGCGGCACGCCGGCCAGGCGGTTGCGCGTCTCGGTGACGAGCCGGTCGTCCTTGGCGAAGGGCGAGGTCACCACGCGTTCGGCGAACAGCGCCTTCAGGTGCGACTCGAGGTTGGTGCGCTGCTCGCGCGTGAGGCCGGCGCCGATCTTGCGGTCCACGTCGGTGAGCAGCCAGGCCTGGAGAAAGTCGGCGTCGTAGCGCTCCGCGTCGTACAGCATGAGGTAGGCCTTGAGCGCCTCGTAGCTGTATTCGGCGTCGGTCTTGGAAGCCTCGCGCAGCGCCTGCTCCACGCGCTGCGCGGCCTGCGGCAGCAGCACGCCTTCGAGCGCGCGCTGGTAGACGCCGTCGGTCGCGGCCTGCAGCTTCTCGCCCTGGTAGAGGCCGAAGCGGTAGCCCATGGGCGGATCGCCGATGTCGAAATGGCTCGACTTGGGCAGGTCGCGCAGGCGGTCGAGCACCGGCAGCGAGCTGGCGATGTCGCTGTTGGAATCGACCACCGTCGGCAGCTCGCCGCGCGCCGCGGCCTTGTTGAAGGCCTTGGCGTTGGTGTCGACCTCGGCCACGTAGTCGCGGTTGTTGCGCCAGCTGTTCACGCAGGCGCCCAGCACCACCACCAGCAGCACGCCGATGAGGCCGTAGCCCGCGAGGTCGATGGCGCGCTTGCGCCGGTACCAGCGCAGGTTGGTGCCGGCCACGCCCGCGTCGCGGAAGATCACCTGCTGCAGCAGCTCCTTGAGGAAGTAGCTCTTGCCCGGGCCCGGCGGCGGCGCGGGCGGCGCGTTGACCTGCAGGTAGCGCTTGATCGCGCCCATCACGCGGTCGAAGGCCGTGCCCTCCTGCGTGCCGCTGGTGAAGTACACGCCGCGCAGCATCGGCGCGACTTCGAACTTCGAGGGGTTGAACACGTCGGCCAGGAAGGTGCCCAGGATGTCCTCGAAGCTCGCGAACTGCTGCGGCAGCAGGTAGGCCTGCGCGCGGCGCAGCTGGTCGGGCTCGGCCGCCAGCAGTTCCGGCAGGCGCTCGTCCAGGCGCTGGTGCAGCAGCTTGTATTCCTGGTGGAAGCGCTCGCGCAGGTCGGCCTTGGCCGGGTCTGCGGGGTTGGCATCGATCGGAAAGGTGAAGCCCCAGACCTGCGCGCGCTCGGCCCGGCCGAGCGCGCCGAAGTACTCGTTGAAGCCGGCCAAGAGGTCGGTCTTGGTGACCAGCACGTACACCGGAAAATTGATGCCCAGGCCGTTGCGCAGTTCGAGCAGCCGCTTGCGCAGCGCCATCGCGTGGCGCGCGCGCTGCGCGTCGTCGGCCAGCGGCAGGTCGGCAATGCTGATGGTGAGGATGGCACCGTTGATCGGCTGGCGCGGCCTGAACTTCTTGAGCAGGTCGAGGAAGCCCTTCCACTCGCCCTCGTCGGTTTCGCGGTTGCTCTCGTGCGTGGTGTAGCGCCCGGCGGTGTCGATCAGCACCGCCTCGTTGGTGAACCACCAGTCGCAGTTGCGCGTGCCGCCGATGCCGCGCACCGCGGCCTTGCCGAGCTGGTCGGCGAGTGGAAAGTCGAGGTCGGAGTTGACCAGCGCGGTGGTCTTGCCCGAGCCCGGCGCGCCGATGAAGATGTACCAGGGCAGCTGGTACAGGTACTGGCGGTCGAACAGCGCGAAGCGCCCCGCGGGCTTGCCGCCGGCATCGGCGCCGAAGCGCATGTTCTTCAGGATGGACGTGGCGTCGGTGAAGCCGCTTTGCAGCTCCTTGATCTCGGGCGCATCCTCGGGCTTGGCGGCCTTCTCCTTGGGCGACGGCGTGCGCAGCTGGTTGAGCAGCTGCGCATTGAGGCGCCGCTCGCGCCACTTGCGGTAGAGCACGCGCGCGATCCAGATCGCGAACATCAGCGCGATCACCACGATGCGCACGAACTCGCTTTCGAACGGCCGGTAGCGGCCCACCGCGATGACGGGGCCGATGATCCAGATCAGGAACGCAACGGCGAGCAGCCCGAGAAAGACCCACAGGTCGCGGCTCACGAGAAAACGGAAAATCGCGCGCAGCATCAGCGGGTTCCTCCCTGCGGTGCAGGAGCGGCGCCTGCGGCCACGGGTGCCACCAGCAGCGTCACTTCGACCCGACGGTTGCGCGCACGGTTGGCCGGCGAATCGTTGGGCACCAGCGGGTCGGCATCGCCGCGGCCTTCGGCGCGCAGGCGCTCGGGCCGCGTGACGCGCGTGGCGATCATCTTCTTGACCGCATCGGCACGCGCCTGCGAGAGCTGCCAGTTGGACGGAAAGCGCACGCTGCGGATCGGCTGGTCGTCGCTGAAGCCGCTGACGAGCACATTGCCTTCCACCGAGTTGAGCGCATCGGCCACGCGCGCGAGCACCGGCGCATAGCGGTCGAGCACGCGGTCGGAGCCCGATGCGAACAGGCCGTCGCCGCGCAGCACCACCACGCTGCGGTCGGCCTCGTCGCGCACCGTCAGCAGGCCGTCGCGGATCTCGGGTTCGAGAAAGCGCTGCAGCCGCGGCTGCGGTGCCGGCGCAACGGCCACGGCGCGCTGCGTCTGCGGCAGGCGCACCGCATTGACCGCGGCGAACGCGCCGTCGGAACGGCCCGCCAGGCTGAAGGTGAGCACGCCGAACACCAGCACCAGCAGCACCGCCGCCACCGCGCCCACGGCCCACAGCGGCACCCAGTTGCGCGTGCGGCGCACCGGCGCGCTCGCGTCCTGCCAGTGCGGCGACAGCGGCACGGCAATTTCGCCGCGCGTCTGGCGAATGATCTGCAGCAACCGCTGCTTGAGCGTTTCGAGCTGCGTGCGGCCGTTGTCGATGACGCGGAAGCGCCCTTCGAAGCCCATCGCCAGGCAGAAGTAGATGAGCTCGATCAGCTGCAGGTGCTGCTGCGGGTTCTGCACCAGCCGCGACAGCAGCTGGAAGAATTTCTCGCCGCCCCAGGTCTCGTTGTGGAACATCACGAGCAGGCTCTGCGACGACCAGATGCTGCCGCCCCACGGCGTGAGCGCGGCCGCTTCGTCGACCGCGGTGCACAGGCAGTAGCGCGCGCCGATGATCACTTCGGGCGCAATGCCGCTTTGCTGCGCGCGCGTCTCGAAGCGCCGGACCTCGTCGACCAGGTGTTCGCGCAATTGCGCGGGCGCATCGTGGTGGCCGGTGGCGCGGATCTGCGGAATCAGGTCGAGCAGCGGGTTGGCCGCCGCAACCAGCGGGTTGTTGCCGGCCAGCGCCGTGTCGCCCGCATGCGGACGGCGTGCGTCATGCCAGGCGGTGAATGACTGCGGTTGCTGCTGCCCCGCGCCGCGCGATGCCGGCGGCATGCCCGCCGCATCGCCGTTGCCGCCGTTGTTGTTGGCGCCGCCGCCCGGGTTGGGCGGCACGAAGCCTCCCGGACCGACGGCCATGTCGTTGACACCGTTCATAGGGTCCCTCACGGACGAATTGCCCAGAACTCCATGGCCAAGCCCGGAAAGTCGCCGGCCAGGTGCATTGCAACGCCGCCCGATTTTTCGAGCTGGCGCCACATGTCGCCGCTCTTGTCGAGTTCGAAATAGTGGTAGCCCGCGTTGTATGGAATCTGGCGCGGCGCCACCGGCAGCGGCCGCACCGTGACGCCCGGCAGCTGCAGCTGCACGAGGTCGCGGATGCGCTCGACCGAACCGATCTTGACCTGCGTCGGAAAGCGCTGCTGGATCGCATCGGCGGGCAGGTTGGCATGCACCGCGAGCACGAAACCCGCGTTGCGCACCAGCACCGGATCGGGCATGCGGCCCACGCGCACGCCGTGGCTGCGCTCCTCCAGCTCGATGGCGATGGCGCTCTGTTCGAGCACCGCCGAGAGCGAGCGCCGCAGCTCTTCCATCAGCGGCCGGATGGTCTCGTTGAGATTGTCGTGGTCGTACTTGGGCCACACCACGGGGCGCCGCGTGGGCGAGGTGTGCGTGGCGAGATGGCAGGCCAGCTTGAACCAGTCGATGAACAGTTCCTCGGGGTGCACCTGCACCGCATGCTGCGCATGCCAGGTCGTGGCGAGATAGCGGTTGACGAGTTCGAGCAAAAGAAAGTCGGAGACCTCGCTCACGCCGCCGCGGCCCGGCTGCGAGAGCCGCGAGGCCAGCGCCTCGGAGCGCTGGGTGAGCAGGCCGTGCAGTTCGGCAACCATGCTGCGCAGCATGGGGTGCGCCGATGCATCGAGCACCGGCGGAATGTAGTTGGCGTCGATCACCAGCTTGTGGTCGGTGCGCCGTTCGATCACGCGCACCGCGCCGATGGCCTGCCACTCCGCGGTGAGCGACGACGCGCGCGCAAGCCGCAGGCGCGGCTTCGCAAGCTGCAGCACCGCCGGGCCGAGCGCCACCGAATTGCCGTCGGCCACCTCGCGCTCGATCACGCCGAAGCGCGCGGCCGAGCCCTCGTCGTCGGCAAAGATGACCTCTTCGCTGCCGGTGCGGCGCAGCGGCAGCGCGAGCACGATGAGTTCATCGGTCAGGTCGCTCGGCACCTCGTAGGGCAGCGGTGCATCTTCGGCGCCGAACGAGAAGGGCGTGCCGTCGGGCAGCACACCGGCGCCGCCGAGCAGCGACACGCGGCCGAGCGCGTGGGCATCGCGATCGATGTCCAGGCTGAGCCATCCCCAATAGGCACCTTGCAGGCCTGCGGTGCGGCGCGTGACGTACTGCTCGACATAGCGCTCCAGTTGCTGGAAGTGCTGCGGCCGCAGGTACATGCCTTCGGACCACACCACGCGATTCGCCAACGCCTGCGGAAGGGCGCCCTGCTTGCCGGCACCCGGATTGCGAACTGTCACCAAAGAACCTCCTGGGGAGTGCCCACACTGAAGCGGGAGGTGCCCGTTAACGGCCTCCCGATTGAATCGGTTTTTTTCTCTGATGCTACACGGCGCTTCTTACGTTTTGCACCGCATTTAGCGTGCGAATTTCTCGCACTTTCTAACTACAAGGCCGCGAAATTAACGACTTGGTAGTAACTCGATGCCGCTCTTGCGGATCGCGATGCGCACGTTTTGCTCGCTCGGAGAAAACTGCCACACCTTGTAGAGATTGGTTTGCTTCGGCTCCTTGAGCGGCAGCACGATGCGCCAGCGTGCGGCCTCGAGCTTGCGGTAGCCGGCGATGATGCCGATGGCACGCGAGTCGAGCCCTGCCTCGCGCTTGAACACACGCTCTTCACCGCTGCGCATGATGGCCTGGTCGGCGTTCACGAGTTCCGCTGCAAGCGTTTCGCGGTCGCGGTCCTGTAGTGCAAAGTAGTCTGCCGTCTCGAAGTTACCGGAAGATTTCAATTCGAAGACCTTGACGAGAATCGGTGCCGGCTGGCCGCGTCCGTCGGGGTTGACGCCATCGTCGATCTTGATCGTCACGGCATAGGGCGTGGGCAATGACTTCGCAGTCGATGCGCATCCACTGAGGCCACCCAGCAACGGTGCGGTTGCAAGTGCGCCTTGAAGCAGGGTTCGTCGATGCATTGAGATCTTCCCTAGTGGTTCGCGGCCTATATTATCGAAGTCGTGCGCACGAATCGCGTCGCATCGCGTGCCTGTCGCATGACAGCGGCACACTATCTCAAGCATTGCCTTTTGCAAGGTAGGAGAGAAGATTGAAGTCATGTCTGCCTGCTTTGGCGTTCACCTTGGTTCTGGTTGCTGGTTGCACGACCACGCCGCCGCCCGAGCCGCCGCAACCCGAACGCCTGAGCCAGCAAGTCGCGCGCAGCACGCTCGAGCGCGCGCAACAGGCCTATGACGAAGGCGACTACGCCAAGGCCATCACCACGCTCAAGAGCGGCGGCGTCTCGGTGTTCGACGCCGCAGAGCCGGCCACGCGGCTCGAGGCCATGAAGCTCGAGGCCTTCAGCTATTGCGTGGCCAACCAGGTGCCCGAATGCCGCGCGCAGTTCCGCAAGCTCATCGATGCGTTCCCCAACTTCGACCTCACCGTTGCCGAACGCAAGCACCCGGTGTGGGGCCCCGCCTTCGAGGCCGCCAAGCGAATGAAGCGTTGAACGCCGCAAGGGAGCCACGGCTCGACATCAACACGGAGATGCCATGCGTTGGACGGTGATCGAACATGCCGGCAAGCCGGTGGCTGCAGGCCCTTCGGCCTTGCTCGCGGCGCCCGGCGGAACCATCGGGCGCAGCCCCGACAACCACCTGGTGCTGCCCGACGAGCAGCGCCAGATCTCGCGCCTGCAGGCCACGGTGCGTTTCGACGACAGCGGCGCGGCGGTGCTGCGCAACATGAGCGCGGTGCTGCCCATCGGCGTCAACGAGCGCACGCTGCAGCACGAGCAGGAGGCGCCGATCGCCGAGGGCGACCGCGTGACCATCGGAAGCTATGTGCTGGTGGCGGGGAGCGGGCAACGCACCGCGCCCGTCGAGCCCGCCGCGCCGCTGATGGCGGCTGCACCGCCGCCGGCCGCGCCTGTGCACAGCGCATTGCCCGCCAGCACCATGGCGCCCGCGCCGATGGACTCGCTGCTGCCGGCCGCCCCCGTCTCCGATGTGTTCTCGGACCTCTTCGGCGCCGGCGCGCTGCCGATCGGCGAGACGCAGCCCGTGACCGTGGCGATGCCGCCGCCGACCGTGCCGGCGCCACCGCCTGCACAGGTACTGGCCGCTGCGCCGGTGCCTGCAGCATCGCCATCGCCAGCCCCCTCGCCGGCAAGCGCGCAGGCAAGCACGCAGGCGAGCGCCTCGCAGATTCCCTCCGCCGCCGATTGGGATGCCATCCTCGCGAATGCGCCGCGCCGCGAGGCGAGCGCCTCCGAGCCCATGCCCGACCCGATGGCGCACGAGCCCTTCGAGCTGCCCTCGCAGGCACGCAGGAACCCGGTCGATCCGCTGGCCGAGCTGAATCCGCGTGCGGAAGACAGCATGTCCGACGTGGCGCTCAAGCGCGGCATGGACCCGCTGTCCTTCTTTGCCGCCGACAACGACGCACCCTCGCCGCTCTCCGATCCGCGCCCCACCGCGCTGACCCACGAAGATCCGCTCAGCGATGTGCATCCGGCCATCGATCTGCTGGCCAGGCCGGCGGCGGCCCCACAGGGCTACAGCCATTCGAACCATGCGCGGGAACTGGCGGCGCAGTTCAGGCCGCCGAACCCGGTGCCCTTCGAT
>Ga0006562J51391_1075806_pt1 | contig 13010 bp, 5 predicted proteins | sample Ararhi6_input_d2_FD_51391 | JGI IMG/M metagenome (IMG submission 51391) | reverse complement strand
TGAGCGCGGCGTACAGCCAGAACGTCGGTGCGTTACCGATGCCGCTGAGCAGCGTGAGGAACGTGGCACCGACGATCATGTTGGTGACCCAGTTGGTGAACGTCGAGACGGCGATGCCGAAGTCGCGCCCCTTCAACGGCTGCACCTCGGAGCACAACGTCCAGATCAGCGGACCGGCCGACATCGCGAAGCCGACGATGAAGAGCAGCAGCATGCCCACGGTGAAGAACTGCTCGCCACGCGACGAAATGCCGAGACCCATCATGGTGCCGACCACGCCCAGGCCGACCGCCATGATGGCGAACCCCGCGTACAGGATCGGCTTGCGACCGAGGCGGTCGACGAAGGCGAAGGCGATGAGGGTCGCCAGCACGTTGGTGAGGCCGACCGCGGCCGTGAACCACATCTGCGCATGGGTGTCGTACCCCATGTCCTTGAAGATGCGCGGCGCGTAGTACATCACCACGTTCATGCCGGTGAATTGCTGCATCGCCTGGAGCAGGACGCCAAGCCCGACGGAGCGGCGGAAATTCCGGTTCTCGCGGAACATGCTCCAGCCGTGCTGCGGGGTCTTCAGTTGCTCGTCGATGTCCGCCATCTCCTTTTCCACCACGGCCGCGTCGCCGCGGAGCTTCGCGAGCACCACCTTCGCGTCGTCGCGCCGTCCGCGCATCATCAGCCAGCGCGGGCTGTCGGGAAGGAAGAACAGCCCGAGCAGGAACAGCACGCCCGGCGCCGCGATCACGCCCAGCATCCAGCGCCAGCTGCCGCTGGCGCTGAAGGCAGTATCGGACAGAAAGGCGAGCAGGATGCCGGTGGTGATCATGAGCTGGTACGTCGAGATCATGGCCCCGCGGATCTTCTCGGGAGCCACCTCGGCGAGGTAGAGCGGCGCGGTGAAGGTCGCCACGCCAATGGCGAGGCCCAGGACGAAGCGCGCGACGATCAGGATCGAAGCGGACGGTGCGAAGGCGCAGAACAGCGAGCCCACGATGAATAGAAGGCCGGCGAGGATCAGCGATCGCTTGCGCCCGAGGACGGCCGACATCCAGCCGGCGCCGAGCGCACCGACGGCGGCGCCTGCCATCATCGAACTGACGATCCACTCGATCATCCGGTCGGATACCCGGAAGTCGGACTGGATGAACTGCGTAGCGCCCGAGATGACGCCGATGTCGAGTCCGAACATGAGGCCGGCGAGCGCGGCGAGGATACAGGTGGTAACGATGGCGGCCCTGGGATGGGCGGTTGCGGCTTTCTGCGTGACGACGGCGTCCACAGGCGGATCCTTGTCTCGATGCGATCCCTTCATTGGATGCCCCGGCATGTATCCGGCCCGTGTGAGAGGTGTCGGCATGCGGTGATCCCGTGGCGGAGGAATCGGGGCCCGAGGTTTAAGCGTTTTCGGCAAGCTATCGTGGGTTCGCGTCCGTCCCGGTGCATGCTCGGGAACGATGATCGACGGGTGATCCGACCCCGAAGACTATTCAGGCGCGGTCTGTCGCCGCGCGGTACGCGTGCGGTCGTCGAGCGCCCCGAGGCGCAGGTCTCGCCAAGCCGGCGGGACGTCGCGCTGTGTTAGCGTCCGTCTGTTTACTTCCACGGAAACCGTTCGAACGTGCCCCCCATGCCTACCCCATCCGACGACCACGATCCTGCCCTGACGACCCGTGAGGCGGCCGAGCTGCTTGGCATCTCCGTTAGCACGGCGCAGAAATGGATCGAGGGCGGCGCGGTGGAATCGTGGAAGACGCCGGGTGGGCATCGGCGGATGCGGCGAACCGCCGTGTTGCGCCTGCTCGAGGAACGCACGGCGTTGGCACGCCCGGCGGCGGCCGTCGCGGAAGAGTTGCTCCCGCTCCAGGACCCCGCGTACCCGGTGCCGGCGGACGAAACACCGAGGTTGCGTGCCGTGGGCCGGACCGGCCTGCTGGATACCGAGCCCGATCCGGCGTTCGATCGCGTCACCCGTCTCGCCGCGATCATGGCTGGCACCTCGGCGTCCGTCGTGGCGATCCTGACCGCGCGCCGGCAGTGGTACAAATCGCGCCATGGCGTCGAGGCGACCGAAACGCCGCGCGATCTCGCGTTCTGCAACCACGTCCTGCTCGCCGACGACATGGTCATGGTCGAGGATGCACGCGGCGACGCCCGGTTCCGCGACAACCCGCTGGTGCGGGGCGAGCCCCACATCCGTTTCTACGCGGGGTGTCCCCTCCACTCCCCCGATGGGTTCGTCATCGGCACGCTGTGCGTGTTCGACACGGCGCCCCGGCGGCTCGACGCGATCCAGCAGGAGTGCCTGCGCGCGCTCGCGGAGATCGGCGAAGATGCCATTCGTCTGCACATGGCGGAGCGCGGCCGGCGCTGAAGGCTACGTGGCGGCTGGCGCCCACGGGTCGTAGCTGCCGAAGTACCAGAGGTAGCCCTCCGGATCGCGGGCCGAGTAGCCCGCGCCGCCGTAATCCTTTTCTTCGTAGTCGTCGACGATCTCGGCGCCGGCCGCCTTCGCGGCGTCGTAGTGCGCGCGGACGTCGGCCACGGTGACACAGGCGCACTGCGTTTGGCGGCCACCGACATCGCCGGGCTGGACCATGTGACGGCTGAAGGGGGTGTCGTCGCGAACGGAGCCGAGCATGATCATGCCGTCGCCGTAGGTCAGCTGCGCATGGTCGATCAGGCCGGGGTGCGCGCTGCTCTCGTAGACGGCCTGGCGCTGGAAACCGAACGCCTTGCACAGGAAATCGATGGCGGAGGGGGCGTCGGCATAGCGCAGACAGGGAATGACGGTGCTGCTCATGAGGGTCTCCTTGGCCGTGTGCCGACGGTAACCCGGCCCGTGCCGGGGAACCATTGCCCCGTCAGCCAATCCGAAAGCAGGCTCAGGCGAGCTCCGCCACGGCGCGGCGCACGGTGTCGATGCCGCCGGCCTGCTGGTTCGTGGCCTGCGCCACGTCGGAGACGCGCTCCAACAGCGTGCCCACCGACGTGAGGATGTCGCGCATGGCGACACCGGCTTCGCCGCTGCGCTCGCTCCCTTCGCGCACGCGGTCGAGCGTGCCCTCGATCAGGGCGCGAATCTCGCGGGCGGACTCGGCGCTCCGCTGGGACAGGACGCGGACCTCCTGCGCGACGACCGCGAACCCCTTGCCGTGCGAGCCGGAACGCGCGGCTTCGATCGCCGCGTTGAGCGCCAGGATGTTCGTCTGGAACGCGATGGAGTCGATCAGCGACACGATCTCGGCGATGTCGCGCGCGCCGTCCTGAATGGCGGACATGGTGGAGATGACCGCCTCGACCATCGCGCCGCCATCCGCCGCCGAGCGGCTCGCCTCGTTCGCCAGCGCGTTGGTGGCACGCGCCTGCGCGGCGATCGCCGGCACCGTGTCGGCAAGCTCCGCGAGCGACGCGTGGAGCGTGCGTGTCGCGCGCGTCTGCGCCGTCACGTCTGTGGCGTACTTGACGACCTTGAAGGGGCGTCCCGCCATGTCGAGAATCGGGTTGTAGCTTCCCTGGATCCACACTTCGCGGCCCCGGCGGTCGACGCGGCGGTAGAGGCCGGCGTCGTACTCGCCGCGGCCGAGCTTCTCCCAGAAGGCGAGGTACGCCGTGCTCGTGCGATCGGCGCCGTCGACGAACATGCGGTGGTGCTGCCCGACGACCTCGTCGCGTGCGTAGCCCATGGTGGCCAGGAAGTTGTCGTTCGCGTCCAGGATGATGCCGTCCAGCGAGAAGCTGATGACGGCCTGTGCCTTGTCGATCGCGGCAAGCCTCCCTTCCATGTCCGCGGCGCGCAGACGCTGCTCCGTCACGTCGGTCGCGAACTTCACGACACGCATGGGGCGACCCGCACGATCGAGCACGGGGTTGTAGCTCGCCTGGATCCAGACTTCCCTGCCATCGGCGCCCAGGCGACGGTAGAGACCGACATCCGGCTCGCCGGCCGCCAGCCGTTGCCAGAAGGCCGCATATTCGGGCGCCTCGACCTCCTCCGGTGCGACGAACATGCGATGGTGCCGGCCGACGATCTCCGCGCGCTCGTAGCCCACCGCGGCGAGGAAGTTGTCGTTCACATCGAGGATGGTCCCGTCGAGCGCGAACTCGATCGCGGCCTGCGTCCGGTTGAGGGCGTCCATCTTCCCGCGCATGCCGGCCGACCGGCCAAGGAGCGCGCGGAGTCGCGCGATGAGATCGAGGGCCATGTGTCGTGCTCCGCGGGTATGGCTGGAGCTCGCTTATCGTCCCCGGCAGCAACGAACTTGATGTCGCGGCAGCGTCTTTGCCGAATTGGCGCACCGTCTTAGCGACGACTTACACCTGGCGTCGATTCGGCCTAGTCGGCCTGTCCGATCACCAGCGGTCTCGCGTCGGTGCGGCCCTGATCGTCGACGACGCGAACCAGGAATCGCCCGGTGCGTTCGGGCGCCCACATCAGCCCCTGCCCGTTGGGGACGCTGCCCAGATAGGTGTCGTCGACGAACCAGTAGATGCGGTGGGCGGCGGCGTCCACCGTCGCGGTGAACGCGATGCGCTCGCTGCCGAGGCGGGATGCGCGGATCTGGTAGCTGCTGCCACGCGTGGGCGAGGTGATCTTCGGCGGCTCGCCGGCGAGCTGACCACCGCCCTGGCAGTCGGGAAGCGGGGGCGGCGTGCGCCGCGGCATGCCGGCCTGCGCGAACAACCGTGCCAGGTCGGACGGCCAGTACTCGTAGACCTCGGTGCGCGTGTGATTCGGATCGTACGGTGGGCACGCGGGCTTGCCGGTCGTCGTGTCGACCACCACGGGACGGTGCACGTTGCTGACCCGGATGGGCGACTTGCCGGGAATGAACCACGTGCTGCCGAGCTGCGGACACCAGGCGTTGGGTAAGTCGCCACTGGCGAGGCAGATGGGCACGCGACGCAGGTTGGGCGGATTGCGACGGATCGGCTCCGCCAGCCCGGGCCGTTCCGCCCGCAGGGCGTCGGCGATACGGAAGAACAAGGGTGCCGCGGCGTCGACGCCAACGAAGGCCGGGTTGCCCGCACCGTCGAAGTTGCCGATCCACACGACGAGGACGTAGGGCCCGAAGCTGCCCGCCGTCCACGCGTCGCGGAAGCTCCAGGAGGTTCCCGTCTTCCAGTACACGGGGACCCGCGATGGCTGCGCCGCGACGACATCGTCGGGCCGCGGATTCTGGCGCAGCATGTCCATCACCATGAAGCTCGCCTCCTCGCTAAGGACGCGAGTGGCGCCCGCCTTCGGCGTCGAGGCGAGAAGACGCAGCGGGCGGAGTTCGCCCCGATTCGCCAGCATGGCGTAGAGGCCGGCCAGCTCCTGCATCGTGACTTCGCCGCCGCCGAGCACCAGGGCGAGCCCGTAATGCTGCTCGCTCGCCATGCGCGAGATGCCGGCGTCGCGAAGGAAATCGTAGAGCGATGGATGAGCCAGCCGCGCGGCGACCTGTACGGCGGGGATGTTGCGACTACGGACGAGCGCCTGCGTCGCCGTGACGGGGCCGAGGAAATGGCCGTCGAAGTTCTCCGGCGTATACGGACCGAACGCGCTCGGCACGTCGCGTAGCACCGTCTCGGGATGGAGGATGCCCTGATCGAACCCCAACGCGTAGATGAAGGGTTTCAGCGTCGAGCCGGGCGAGCGTTTCGCCAGCGTGCCATTCACCTGGCCCTGGATCGCCGCGTCGAAGTAATCCGCGGAACCCACCATGGCCTTCACGCCCATGTCGCGCGTGTCCACGAGGATCGCCGCCGCGTTGCGGATACCGCGATCGCCCGCGCGTTCGACGTACTGCCGAACCTGTCGTTCGAGGCTGCGCTGGAGCCCGAGGTCCAGCGTCGTGACGACGCGCATGTCGTCGTCGCCGTCGAGGCGGCGCGCGGCAAGCACCTGCTCGACGAAGTGCGGCGCTTCGAACGGCAGGCGCGAGAGCGGACGAAGCCTCAACGGCAGGTCGAACAGCGGTGCCGCTGAGGCGTCCTCGGGATGCCGCGACATCCAGCGCACGAACAGCCGGTCGCGCGCGGCCTTCAGCGCCCTGTCGATGACGGCGTTGCCGTTCGCGTCGCCGGGCAGGCCGCGCGCCGGCTCCTGGGGAATCACCGCGAGGGTCAGCGCCTCCGGCAGGCTGAGCCGCGCCGGCGCCTTGCCGAAGTACGCGAGGCTCGCCGCGCCGACACCCTCGACGTTACGACCATAGGGCGCGGCGTTGAGGTAGGCCTCGAGGATGTCGTGCTTCGAATAGCGCAGTTCGAGCCCGATCGCACGCAGCGCCTGCGTGAACTTGCCTGCGGGGCTCCGCGTGTCGAGTCGCCACATCAGCCGTGCGAGCTGCATCGTGATGGTGGAACCGCCCTGCGGCGATGCGCGCCGAACGTACGTCATCCACGCGCCGCGCGCGATGCCCCATGCGCTGACGCCCGGATGCCAGCGGAACCATCGATCCTCGTGCAGCAGCACGGCGTCGACCATCGCCGGCGAGATGTCCTCCAGCGGCACCCACAGCCGGTAACGCTGGTCGCTCGCGAGGGTGAGGCGCAGCAGGTGCCCGTTCGCGTCGTAGACCGCCGTCGAGGACGGAAACGACGCGCGCAGCGGCTCGTGTGGCCACAGGCGAAAGGCGAGCGGCACGGCGGCGAAGAGCAACAACGCCACGAGGGCGTTGTGCCATTTGACGCGACGGAGGCGCGAGAGGAGCTTCATGAGTCTGGCGATGAACGGTGCCCGGGGGCGTGGGCGGCCCGCCCCTCGCTACGGCTTCCTCTCCACCGCGATCGTGCCGCCGCCCGGGGCCCGCGCCTGCACGCCGCGGTCGTAGAGCGATTCGGCGAAAACCGGCGGAACGACGAAGCGACCCGCATTGGTGGCCTTGATGCGATAGACGAACTCCTGGACGTCGCGGCTCGCATAGCCATAGACCACCACGCGATCCTCGCGCACGTCGGCATACTCCGGAGTCCACGTGGACTCGGGCGTGCCGATGGGCGAACGCCAGGCCGGTGTCTCGTCGCCCTCGCCCTCCGCACCCTCGTCCCCGGACGCTTCGCTGCCATCTTCCGCGGCGCCCGCCTGCGGCTGCGCCGGTGGACTCGTATCGAGCACGGGTTCGAAGCCGCCCGGCAGCAGATCGACGATGGCGACATCGGGGATACCTCCGTCGCGCGTCGAGCGGATGCGGAGATGGACGTCGATCTCGTCGCCCGTGTTCACCGTGTCGATCGCCTTGCCTTTCGCGTCCGTGTAGCTGCGCGTGATCTCGATGCCATCCTTGCGCGTCTCCGTCGAGGGCTTGCGATCGAAGCCCGTCTGGGAGACGGCATACCAGGCCTGAGCGTCGGCATCGTCGACCATCCGCAGACGCTGCGTGCCGGCGGTCCAGCGGCCATCGACGATGGCTCCCTTCGGCGTGCCGATCGGCGTGACCTTGCCGTCCGCCGCCACCGCGCCGATCGAGAGTTTCGCGACGTCGCCGCCGGCTTCCTTCGCCCAGGCATCGAGCGCGAGGATGATCATGCCGGAGGACAACGTGTTGTACCGACCCTTGCCGAGCGGACGCACGAGGTTCTCGATCGTCTCCGGCGGCAGCGCCTTCGCCTGCTCGCTGAAGTGCTTCGAGAGCAGGTAGAGGACCGTGGCGTCGCGAATCGGCGCGTCGTAGTAAGACTCGTAAGCGTAAGGCTCGTCGGCCGGCTTGCGGCCGAGTAGCTTGCGTGGGCCCGACATCAGGTCTGCGGCAAGCCTGTCCTGATGCAGCAACTGGTACGACGCCGCCAGCCAGGCCGCCGCGAGATCGTCCTTCCATACCTTCGCATGGACTTCCTGCAGGCGGCGTTGCACGGACGCCAGGTCGTTGGTGGTGACATTGCCCTGCCGCGTCAGCAGGTAGATCGCGTAGGCGCGCTGTCGCATCGCCGGCAGCGAGTCGTCGGTGTCGTCGGCGGCGATCTGGCGAAGAGCGTTATCCGCCGAGGCGAGCAGGTCGTGCGGCACCGCCACTCCCCGGTCGCCGGCTTCCACCAGGTAATGCACCGCGTAGTCGGTGGCGAAGGCGTGGGTATCCGGCGTAGCCGTCCACAGGCCGAAGCCACCCTGCCCGTTCTGGCGCGCGCGCAGCGTGTCGAAGAGCGCGGCGACGGGGTCCGCGGGGGGCGTGTCGCCGTCGGACATGCGCGCCGGTTTCACGTCGCCGAACTCCGGCCGCTGCCCCAGCACGAGTGCGGGCATCGCGGCGCTGATGACCTGCTCCGTGCAGTAATGCGGGAAGTCGACGAGGTAGGCGGCGAGCCCGCGTGCGAGCACGAGCGGCACGGTGGAGAACGCGGCGTCACGCCGTGCGTACTCGTCATGCATGTCGCGCAATCCCGTGACATCCGCGCGTCCGTGGGCGTCGACGCGACCGAAGGCCAGGTCGGTGCGCATCGGCGACGCCGGCCGCACCGAGAGGTCGACACCCTGCTTCGCCGACTTGCCGCCGTATCCCGCGGTGAACGTCAGGTTGCCCGAGCCGAGGCGATCGGTGGCGCGCACGCGGAAGATCGCGACGCCTTCGCGCATCTCGCCTAAGCCGAGCGTCGCCGACGCGTTGCCGACGATCTGCAGCTGTGGGCCCACCTTCAGGTTCACGGCGACCGGTACCTCCTTCCGGCCAAGACCGGTGAGATTGTTGGCGACGCCGACGCTGATCTCGGCCTCGTCGCCAGGCGCGAGGGTGGTGGGCACGTTCGGCGAGAGCACGAAATCGCCGCGCACGGTGGTCGCGCCCTCGAACGTACCGATGCGTTCGGGGGACACGCTGATCGCCATGACGCGCAGCTTGCCGTTGAAGTAGTCGGGCACCTTATAGGTCAGGTCGCGCGATCCGTCGACATCGACGATGCCCGACCAGTAAGCCACCGGCTTGTCGCGCTTACGGCGGAAAGGATTGAGCTGCCGCCCGATCGCGCCGTCCGCGTCGCCGCCCGGCGCCGCCATCGCCATCAGCTTCTGGAAGTCGGGGATGATGAGATCGAGGATCTGCGAGGTCGAGACCTCGAGCATGCGCTTGCGGAAGAAGTACTGCAGCGGATCGCCGAGCTTGTAGCGCGCGACCTGCAGGATGCCCTCGTCGACCGCGAACACCACGGCGCGCGTCGGCACCGGAGAGGTGACGTGGAAGGTGACGGTGTCCCCGGGCTTCACCAGCGACGGCGAATCCACCGCGATCGCGTCGCGCCGGGCATCCATGTTGACCGAGAACGGCACGACGCCGAAGGACAGCGGGCTCATGAAGATCTCGTCGGACGACGGATCGCGCACGTACTGCACGTTGATGTACCCGTTGCCCTCGAAGTCGGCCGGCACCGCGATGTGCTGCACGGAACTCGTCGAGTCGGCGTGGAACCACGCGTGCGCGTACACGCGATCCCGTTCGATCGTGATCAGGCCGCTGCCCGCGTAGGGTGCGCGAATCGCGATATCGACGGTTTCGCCCTGCGCGTAGTCCTTCTTCGAAGGCGTGAGCTGGAGCTCGGCGTTGCGTTCGAGCGAACGCGACACGTTGCCCTCGCCCGCCACCGACCACGCGACGCGATTCACTTCCTTGCCATCGGCGTTCTTCACCACCAGCGCGAAGTTGCCCGGCTTGTCGGTCGGCAGCGCCACGTCGACGCCGGCCGCGGGAATCGACAGCGGCGTCTCGGAGATCGTGGTTTCGCGCGCCTTCGACTCGTACTTGAATACGCCGGAATCCTGCTTCGTCAGCACGGACACGTAGCGCGTCTCGACGATCGCCTGTTTCAGACCGGCGAGCGCCATCCGCTTCGCCGATGGATCGATGGCGACGAGGTTCACGCTGCGCTTCGCGTCGCGGCTGACGTAATCGAGGTTGTCGATCGACTTGTAGCCGACGAGCCAGTCGTTGGACGACACCATGCCCTGCGTCGACGCCGCGACGCTGCGACCGCCTTCGGCCTCGTACGCCTTGGCGAGGAAGTAGAGCTGGTACGTCGCATCCGCGTAGCGCGAAAGATCCAGCGCGAACTCGGCGTGACCCTTGTCGTCGGTCTTCGCGTCCGCGAGCTTCTCCTCGAAGCCTTCCTTCGCGCGGCGGATGTCGTAGAAGTGGTAATCCTTGTAGCTGGGGAACGAGGGGAAGGCAGGGCGCAGTGTAAGGGAGCCTTCCACCCGGCGATCGGCCGCCGGCGTGCCGAAAAGGTTCTGCACGTCGACCATGGCCTTGAGCTGCGCTGGCTTCACCCACCCTTCCGGCACGGCGGAGGAAAGCTTCGCCGATACCTTCATGCGATCCGGCTGGAACTCCTTCACCTGCACCGTCGTGCTGCCGATCTGCGAGTACGGTTTGCCGTCCTTGGCGATGTACAGGTTCACGGTCCAGTTGCCCGTCGGCGAAGTCTCCGACGTGGTGTGCTCGAGCTCGGCGAATCCGGCGCCGTCCATCGAAACGGTCTGCTGGCGCACCGTGGTGCCGCGGGGGTCGACGATCTCCGCGATGAGCGGCATGCCGGCGACGCTTCGCGTCCAGCTGTTCGCGCGGACGATCATGCCGATGTGGAACAGATCGCCCGGCCGGTAGATGCCTCGATCGGAGAACAGGTAGCCGGACAACTGGCCCTGGCTGTGCGCGTTGGGCTCACCGCCGATGTCGAAGCGCGAGAAGTCGAGCGAGCGATCGTACGAGCTCACGGGCAGGAACGAGAGGTCCTCGCCCTGGCGTACCACATACATCGCAGGAGCCTTCTCCTGTGTGAAGCCCTTGAGGTTGGCGAAATGCGCGCGGCCGTCGCCGCCGGTCGTCTGCGTGAGGAGCGTGCTGCCGTTCTTCGCGATCACGGCGACGGAGGCGCCGGCGACCGGCGAACCGCTCCGGATCGACTGCACGAAGATGTCCTGGCTGCCGTCGAGCGACTTCTTCGCGATGACGCCGAGGTCGGTGATGACGACCAGACGCTCGTCGCGGGGCCAGTCGTAGGGCGTGAAGTCGATATCGTCGTCGCTGCGGGCGGCCTCGGCCGCCGCGGCATCCGGATCGGCGCCAGCCTCTCGCGCGGCCGCTTCGCGGGCGGCCTTTTCCTTTCGCTCGCGCGCTTCGCGCTCGGCCTTCGGGTCGTAGCCCGACAGCTTCAGGAGGAACACGCCGCGCTTGCCGGCGGCGAGGTACTGGCCCAGGTCGAAACCTTCGTAATGCGCCTTGCCCGGCCCTTCGTCGGGGAACGCGACCTTCTTCACGAAGCGGTCGACGATGTGGTCGGGCGTGAAGCCGTACATCTCGGGTTTCGCATAGCTGCCCGAGTTGAGCGATACCAGGTGCTGCAACTGGTCCGGCAGCACGCGGCCGACCTCGATGCGCATGCCCGGCAGGTTGCGCGACACCACCGAGATGTGACGGTCGCCACTGAGCGAGAGCAACGATCCGTCGGCCATGAAGCGCAGGAGGCGCGGGTAATCGGGCACGGTGAGCAGGTCGCTCCGCGGCCGCGGCATGACGTAACCGCCGAAGGACGTCATCCCTTTGTCGACGCGCACGTAGATCCGCTGCCCCGGCTGCGCGTGGTAGCGGAAACTCTGGGTTTCCGACCAGTCGTTCTCCGTCGGCACGACCTCCGGCTTGAGCGCGGTGAAGCCGCGCAGGTCGGCCTCGCCGATCGACGACATGGCGTAGTGCTTGTCGTCGTCGAGCGGGAGGGCCCAGACGTGGAGCTTCTTCGCCAGCTCGGCATCGCTCACCGGGCCGCCGAACTGCATCACGACCACCTGCTCGGGTTCGAACCGCTCGTTGTCGACCAGCGTCGCCGAGACGTCGTCGATCTTCAGGCTGTACAGGCCGGGCACGCGCACGGCGGTCTCGAGCGCTTTTTCGGTACCTTCGCCACCGCGGCTGCTGACCACGCCTTCTTCGAGCTTCAGCGCCACGGAACCGTCGTCACGGGGAAGCTGCAGGGGCTGCGAGTGGACGAACGCGTTGAGGCGGTGTTCGTCGTAGGTCACGGTGTACTTGAGCGCGTCGCCCCGCTTTTCGTTGCCGTTGCGCAGTTCGAGGCCGATCCGCTTCTCGAGCTGCGCCGCGTCCACCGGGTAATTGAAGCCGAGGTGGACGATCGTCTTCTTGCGCGTCGGATCCTGCGGGTCCTGGTAGAACTCGCCCTTGACCACCCTCGCCGTGAACGGCGCCGTGTCGAACGTGAAGTGATCGTCCGCGAGCAGCGCCTGTGGCGCGAACACCTTCGCCTTGTCGAAGCGCACGTCGATCTTGCGCCCGACCGGCCAGTCCGACGCCGGCGCGAAGCGCAGCACGCGGTCGTTGTCCCAGGTCCACTGGCCCTGGAGCTTCGGCTCCATCGCGATGCCGTCGGTGACCGGCTTGCCGAGCGCCTCGAGACGCGCGGCGGACGCGGAGAACGTGACCACCAGCGGGTGGATGTCCGCGGGGACGCGTTCGTAGTCGGTCACCGCCGGCGCCGGGGCCTCGAACGTGATGCGGTCGGGCTCCACCGGCCGGGGGCGGTTCTGCCACCAGTGCCAGCCGAACCAGCCGGCGGCGGCCAGCGCCAGCACCGCCGCGATACTGCCGGCGAACTTCAGCGGATGCGTCCGGGCGACGCGGCCCGTCGCCGGCACCCAGGCGGGCGCGGACCAGGCCATGTTGCCGAAGACCGGCCGGAGCACCCAGCCGAGGAAACGGAACAGTGCCTGCACGAGGCGGAGGGGGAGAAGGGCGAGGAAACGAAGCAGATCCATGTGTTCCGGTCCGAAGCGTGAGTGACGGCGCCGCCGCCGTGCCGCGGATACGTCGCGGCCAACCCGCCGCGCATGCGCGGCGAGCCAGCCAGTCGATTCGTATCCCCAGAGTCATCCTGCGCGTGGCATCGGCCGCCACGACGACCGGATTCTGGCACATCGGAGGCAGCCCCATCGATCGTCCGTCCCCTGGGAATGCAATGGAAGAATTCTGAAAATCGTGTCGGATTATTCGCAGCGTGACCTGGCTCACGACGGGTGCGTAACGTCATGTAACGCG
>Ga0006562J51391_1001206_pt1 | contig 13050 bp, 9 predicted proteins | sample Ararhi6_input_d2_FD_51391 | JGI IMG/M metagenome (IMG submission 51391) | reverse complement strand
TACTGCCGTTCTTTATCATTGTCAGCTTAATCCCTTGGAATCAAGTAAACAATGAGCAAGTAAGTCCATTTGTGACAGTGTTTGCAACGATCGGAGTACCGTATGCCAGTGACATCATGAATGGTATTATCTTACTAGCGATTTTGTCTTCTATGAACTCTGGCTTGTATGCTTCATCACGGGTGCTTTATACACAGGCAATGGATGGCCGTGTATGGAAAGGATTCTCCAAGCTGTCAAAACAGCAGGTGCCTGTTCGAGCCATCCTTGTATGTACATCTACTTTGTATGCAGCTGTATTGATTTCTCTTTTTGTAGGAAGTCAAACGTTTAATTACTTGATGGGCTCTTTAAGTTACACAGTTCTATTCATCTGGTTTATCATTGCCGTCGGTCATTTGAAATCTCGAAGCATCGCACAGCCAGGCGGATATCGCGTGAAGCTGTATCCTTTCACAACGTGGTTTTCCGTTATTGCGATCATGGCCATTTTTGTCGGCGTTGTATTCAATACACCAATTGTTCAAACGCTGGTCACAATGGGCATTTATTTAATCATTACACTTTCTTTCTTTATTAACAGAAAACGGTTTGAAACAGCCGTCTAATTTATTAAAAAGCGTGCAGGACCTTCTGAAGGGTCTCGCACGCTTTTTTTAATGCTGTTTATATTGCTTGAAATGGACAGGGGATTGAACGGGATGTGGCTTTGCCTGAAGGCCATAGCTCTCCCTGACGATATAAAGCGGCCGGTCCTTGGCTTCATCGTAGATTCGGCCGATATACTCTCCGATCATGCCTAACATAAAGAGGATGATCCCGCTAAAGAATAGCTGAATGACAATTAATGAACTCCAGCCGGTGATGGTGCTGTTAGTAAAAAGCTTTAAATATAAGACAAGAAACATCGAAATGAAGCCAATAGCTGAAAGGACAATGCCTGCCAGGCTGGCCAGCTTTAAAGGTTTGTAAGAAAAAGATGTGATCCCATCCATCGAGAGCTTGAGCATCTTTTTGAGAGGGTACTTTGTTTCTCCTGCCAACCGCTCATCCCGAACATATTCTACCGCAATCTGTTTGAAGCCAACCCAGCTCACTAATCCGCGGACAAATGGGTTTTTCTCGCGTATTTTTCTCATTTCATGACACACTTTACGATCCATCAATCTAAAGTCGCCGGTGTCAATAGGAATATCTACTTCGGTGATTTGACGTAGCACTCGGTAGAAAAGGGAAGCCGTGTACTTTTTGAAAGCTGTTTCGCCTTTTCGTTGCGTGCGGACCGCGTATACGACCTCATAGCCTTCCTTCCATTTTTCAATCATGTCTAAAATCAATTCAGGTGGATCTTGTAAATCCGCATCAATCACTACGACAGCTTCTCCCTTTGCATAATCCATTCCCGCTGTAATGGCAATTTGATGCCCAAAGTTACGAGAAAAATCAATAAGTCTCACATGCGGATCAGTCTGGCAGTACCCTTTAATCAGTTCAGCTGTTCGATCCATACTGCCGTCATTGACGAAGAGAAGCTCATATGCTTCTCCCGTCGAATCCATGACGGTCTTGAGGCGCTGATACGATTCATGGATCACAAGTTCTTCATTATACACTGGGACTACAACAGAGTATTGTATGTTCTTTTCCATCAGTCATCGTTCCTCCCTTTTAATAGATGAATTAATCAACGGATAGTTCATAAAGAGTACCGCTCTCCATTCCGCCCATTCGTCCATTTGACTGATCATTTTGTTCGGATTGTTGGCTGCCTGTTTGCTGGTTCGTTTTAGATGTAGAGCTATTCTGCCATTTAGAAGCAGTTACTTCTTTGCCATTTTTTTGAATCCAAGTAAGAATGTCAGAGCTGCCGCCTCTCATACCAGAAAGATAGAAGTATTTGATTTTGCCGTCTTTAACGAGCTGTTTGAATTCATTAAGCGTGAGAATGTTATCAGATCCACTAAATCCACCTAATGCCATAACAGCTTTTCCTGTTTTAATAATGTAAGGCGAAGCAGTGGTTGCATCTGTTGTCCCGAATAGGAATTCTTCTCCCGTATTGTTTTTCTCAAGATAGCTGATCAGCTTTTCATTGACTTGTGAACTCATGCTGCCACTTGAAGTTGCAAGCTGAGGACCAGCCTCTGGCAGCATACTGTTTCCTCCGTAAAGAAGAGGTGTGCTTGCCCAGTATAGTGGTGCGATCAGCATCCCAAGGATGGCAATGAGAGACATGAATTGTTTTAGTTTTTCTTTCCCTTTTACCAAGAGTAGAGAAAGGGTGCTTCCAACACCAATGATACCGACTGCAATGCTTAGTCCAAGACCGATCGTGCTTGTAAAAGTGGATAGGATAAAGATTTCAAATGCGGTTGTGACGAATATCGCAATTGGCAGTAGCCATTTTTTAAAGCCAGTTCCCGTTTGAAACAATTGAGTCATAGAAACCCATCCGGCTCCTGCTAATACAGCAATTGGCGGTGCCAGCATGATTAAATAATAGTGATGGAAAAATCCAGCTACACTGAAGAATGCAGCAACAGGTATAAGCCAAGCTAACCAAAATAGTGTTTCTTTTTGTTTTGTATTGAGACGTCTTCTTTCAAAGGCTGTCGAGAAGAAGATACCAATCGCACCAAAGAGCGCAAATGGAAGCAGCCAGCTGATTTGATCGGACAGTTCAGATTGGAACAGACGTAATGGCCCTTTTGTTCCTGTTCCAAACATGCCAGAACCATTTCCCATTTTTCCGCCCCCGCCATTTGGCGGTCCATCACCATTACCGCCTGAAGGCATATCAGGTGGTGTTGTGCCGTTTGCATTGCTTGGTGGTCCTTGCATTGAAGGCTGTTCCTGACTGGATGATTGGTTTGAATTATCTGAGTTGTTTTGAGTTCCATTTGATGGCGGCTGAGGCATGGTGGATGAATTATTGTCATTTTGCTGATCACCCTGCTGTGAAGGTGGCTGTCCCTCACCCTGATTTGTGCCGCCTCCTCCGCCAGACTGTTGACCAGTCAACCGCTGCAGACCATTGTAACCAAAGGCTAATTCTAGTGCTGAGTTCGATTGGCTTGATCCCATATAAGGACGATTGTCTTTGGAAGTGAGATCAACCGCTATAGACCATGAAGCAGATACACCTAAAAGAACAATCATCGAAATCATCAGCGATAACAACTTTTTCTTCCATGTCGTTCGATAGGCAATGATGTAAAACAGGACAAGAGCCGGTACAATCATATACGCTTGTAGCATTTTTGTATTAAAACCGACACCGATCATTGCAAAAGAAGCAATCGCCCAAAGCACTTTTTGCTGTTTCACAGCCTTGAACATCATGGCTGTTGCGAGTAAAAGAATAAAGACGAGTAAGCTGTCAATGTTATTTGTACGAGATACAGCAACTGCGATTGGTGTACACGCCATAATGAGCGCTGACACTCTTGCAGCAGCCAGGCCAAATGTAGGTTTGACTAGGCGGTAGATTAAATAAACAGATCCAATGCCAGCTAAAGCTTGGGGTAAGATCACACTCCAGCCATGCAAGCCAAAAATTTTGGCACTGATCGTTTGCAGCCAGAAGGCGAGCGGTGGTTTATCCACCGTGACATAACCTGAGGGATCGAACGAAGCAAAGAAGAAATTATGCCAGCTTTGCATCATACTTGTGACCGCCGCTGTATAATAAGCGTTCACCGTATCGTCGTTCCAAATGTTATAAATGTTTAAAATGGCAGATAAAATCAATATGAAAAATAAATAAAGATCAAATTTCTGAAAGCGTCTAATCAAAAGCTTGTCACTCCTTTTTCTTAACTTGAAAAAAGTGTAACAAGCAAATATGAATAAATTGTTAATAAAAAAAGGCCAATTCTTTATTTTTCTGTTGAATAAAAACAGCTCTAGAAAAGAGCTGTTTTGTTTAAAAGATGTCATCTTATTTTATGAGGAGACAGGCGGAGTTTCAGTGGTCTCTGCACTTGGTAATTGTATAATAGCGGACGTACCTAGGCCTTGTTCAGATTGAAGAACGAACGTGCCACGATGTTTTTTTATAATTTGATAAACAATGGCTAGTCCAAGACCAGAGCCGCCATCTTTTCTTGTGCGGGCTTTATTCACTCGATAAAAACGCTCAGAGACATGAGGGAGATCTCCTTTTGGAATTCCGCTGCCTTTATCTGTAATTCTCAATTCAGCAGTTTGTTGGTGAACGAATAATTCAATCGAAATCGATTTTCCTGAAGGCGTGTAATGGATGGCATTGTCCAATAAATTACGAACGACTTGCTCAAGTCGATCGCTATCACCATAAATAATACAATCCTCTTCGAGTTCTCGGATGAACGAGATTTTCTTTTGACTAGCAATGAATGTCATTTGATCAAGAACATCATGAATAAGCTGCGCAAAGACGATCGGCTCCATCGTTAGTGGGTAAGATTCCCCCTCTAACTGTGCGAGATCAAGAAGGTCATGTACGAGCCGGCTTAATCGTGTGGATTCGTCTTGAATAATCTGCATGCCTTTCTTTTGATCAATAATGCCTTCTTCAATTCCTTCAGCATAGCCTTTCATATAACTTAAAGGCGTTCTCAGTTCGTGGGAGACATTAGCAAGGAACTCTCTGCGATGCTGTTCAACTTTTTCTAACGTAGAGGACAGTTTATTAAAGGAACGGCTCAGCTGATTTAACTCATCCCCTTTTTTGGTCACAGCCATGCGTTTTGAAAAATCACCAGATTCCATTTCCATTGCAATTTCTTTCATTTGATTGATCGTCCTTACGACTTTATTAGAACTTTTATATCCAATAAAGAAAATCAAAAGCAGGATAATTAAAATAGAGATGCCAAGCGTTAATCGAATTTGAACAAACGGTTCATACACATCAGATAAAGGCATAGAGAGGAAAATGGTTCCTGATAAATCATTTTTGTTTGAGAACACAGGGATGGCAATCCCGAGAATATCTTGATGAAACTGGGGGTGTTCTCTAATTAACACAACTGTTTTCCCCTGAAGAAGCTTTTGGCGTTCTTTAAACGTAATGAGGTTATCGTTTGTATTCGTATCGAAAGGAATACCGCTTGAAAGCTCCATAGGATCATCAGTAAAAATAACACTTGCCTGACTTGAGTCATTTGCCCACTTCATTCTGTCAGTAAAATACGTGTCTTTCCCGTGTTTGTGATAGATTTCTGCCAGCTTCTTTCCTTGTAAACTTAAAGAGTCAATCTGTTTATCTATATATAAGTGCTGGTATAAGTAATAAGTCAGGGCAAGAGCTGAGGCAGCAACGATGCCTATAACGGAAAGGATTAAGAAAAGCACTTTCCTTTTAATAGATAATGGCTTCATTTGTCCTCCTCAAACTTATAGCCTACACCCCAAACGGTCTTAATATACCGTTCCGCTTCCTTTAATTTCAGTCTTAGTGTTTTAATATGTGTATCGACTGTTCTTAAAGAGCCACTAGGTGAGTGTGATTCCCACAATTTTTGATAGAGCTGTTCACGGGAAAAGACTTGGCCTTGATTGAGCAGAAGAAACATAAGTAAATCAAATTCTCTTCTTGTTAAATTGATGGGCTTTTGCTTGAGATAGACTTGTCTGCCGTCTTGATCGATCTCCAAGTCACCAATCATGATTCGACTGCGCTTTAAAGAAAGACCTCTAATTCGTCTTAATGTCGTTTCAATTCTAGCTGCAAGCTCACGTAGACTAAAAGGCTTCATGATGTAGTCGTCTGCGCCAATTTCCAGCCCCTTAATGCGATCCTCTTCATAACTTCTAGCTGTTAAAAATAAAATGGGGATTTGGGAGGTTTGCCTGATGCGCTGGCAGACTTCGAATCCATCCATATCTGGCATCATAATATCCAATACAACAAGGTCAATGGCCTCTTTTTCAAGCTGATGTAAGGCGCCCGTGCCATTATTTGCAGTTATCACGTGAAAGCCTTGTCTCTGCAAAAAGGATCCGATTAACTCAAGCATATCTAATTCATCATCTACTATTAAAATATTCATCTGTTCTTTCATTTCTTTTCCTCCAACATGATAGCATAAGGTCCTGCTGGGATGTTCAGTCGGTTCTTCAACATAAATGTATGTTTGTCAATGACGGATACTGAATTGTCATCTAAGTTACTGACATATATAGATGAGGAATCAGCAGTGATATAATTCGGATTTTGACCGGTCTCAACAGAGGAAAGTAGTTTGTTTTTATCGGTATTTACTTTATATAGTGTATGGTCTCCATGACATAATACATATAAAGTAGAAGAGTTTTTTTCTGAAAAAAATGCGACTGGCATAACACCTAGTTTGATTTCTCGCTGTTTTTTACCTGTTTTAGGGTCGTAAGCAAAAATGCTCTTATTTAATGTGCCCGGTTTACCATGTCCTCCAACCCAAATGGAATGCCCATCAAAATGAATGCCAGATGGCCGTTCTAGGACGGAAATCGTTCGTATCTTTTTTTTCTTTTCAATATCAATGACTGAAACAGAATGACTTTTTGCATTTAAAACAAACAACGTTCCAGAAGAAGACAACGCCATAGAAGAGGGTAATGTCCCGGTCTTCACAGTTGCTTTTATTTTCTTGTGCACTGTATCGATAAAATAAACGACATTTTTCTCTGAATCGGTCACAAGTAAAGTGTTGGTATCCGCATCATACGCGAGTGAAGTCAGACCTTTATTCACATCCATATAGTCCGCTGCTGTTCCTTTTTTTAAATTGATTTCTATAAGAGATTGTCCTTCCTTACTTGATGCAATGATCACGTCTTTGTTGATGTGAACAAGATCAGTGAGAGGATGTTTTAAATCAACGGAAGAGACAATTTTATTTTTTTGTAAATCAACGATTGAAAAGGAGGCTTTTTTTAGTTGAGAAATGACAGCAATTGATTGAGAGCTGCCAGGGGGCGTAAATTGCTGGTCTTTTCCGCAGCCTGCTAGGAAAAATAGTAGAACTGACAAGCATATTAAAAAATATTTCACTCGTTTCATCCTTCTGCTCCTTTGGTGCTCTATTTTCAAAAAGCATAACACAAAAATTGTGAAAAAAAATCGAAGTTATGAATGCTGGAAGAAATGAAAAGAAGTTTTTAGGTGGGGAAGTAGAGGTAAATGAAAGCTGAAATTTCTTTTTCGTTTATTCATATGACATTTTTTCATGAGTAAAAGATCATTTTCACAGTTTGATCATTGTATTCATAATTGGTTACAGTAACAAATAATCATAGCTCCCCCGCCCTAAATAGAGCGAAGGGAGTCGTTAAGCAGAGTGTTCAGATGAATGAGAAGTGGATTTCGTTTTTAGACGATGAGAGAGGAGGAAACCAAGAATACCTGCGCCCATTAATACGATAAATAAAGATTGAAAACCACTTAATATACCAATTAAAGTAGATGAAATGATACTTCCGAAATATCTAAAGGTAGAAAAAATCCCAGATGCAGAACCAGATAAACTCTGATCAACAGATGTTAAAGAAGCCATCTGCATGCTAGTCATGCCAATACCTGATGAGATCCCCCCAGCGACTAATGTGATGATAAGGAGTGGTAAATTTGGGTAGCTGCTTAGTGTGATCAGCATAACACCGGATAAAGTAAGACAGAGAAATGAAAATCGAATCATTTTTTTGGCACCTTTTATTGGATGGAGCTTTGCCCCGAGTAATCCACTAATAGACATACAGAGTGAAAAGATCGAAAGGAAAATCCCGCTTTGTGTATGAGAAAGCGCGAGTTTTTGCTCCATAAACAGCGGCATAATGAGAAGAATCGCGTACATCACAAAATTACTAAGCATGATAGAAAGGTTAGCGTTCGTAAAGGCACTGTTTTTAAATAATGTCAAATCAATGATGGGATTTGTAACTTTCCGTACGTGTTTGAAAAATAAAGGAATGGAAATGACCGCTAGAACGCCATAGATCATGTATTCGTTTAATACTTGGCTTTTAGTAAACAAAATGAGTGTGGCGATCCCGATTGTTAAGTATAACGAACCGATGATATCTACATTGGCTTGTAAACGTGTATGTTTCATCTTCGGAATCATAAAAACGCCTGTCACAAGTGTGAGAATCAAAAATGGTATATTCACTAGGAAAATGGAATGCCAGTCAAAGCTCTGAATGAGAATAGAGCCGATAAAAGGTCCAAGTGCGGCACCAATTCCCGCTCCAAAACCGAAAAAACCCATAGTTTTAGAAAGCTTTTCATGTGATACTGTTGCACGAATTAAAGCAATGCTGTTCGGCGTTAATATAGCTCCGCCTGCCGCTTGAATTGATCGGAAGCTAATAAGAAAAGCAAGATTAGGTGCGAAAGCACATCCAATGGAGCCAATCAAAAAGAGTATCACACCAGCTAAATACATGCTGCGGTGGCCGTATATATCTCCCAGCTTACCCGCAATAGGTTGAGTGACTGCCATGACAATTAGATAAATCGTGACCACCCAAGTAATGTTTGATATGGATTGATCGTAATAAGTTGATATAGATGATAGAGCGACTGCGATCATGGTTGAATTGACTGGAACTAAAATAGCTCCAAGCAGCAAAGAATAAATGATCAAGTTCTCTTTTTTAAGATTCAATGTGTTTACCACCTTTGTAAAAAAGAAGAATTTCACCCAATTAAGTGGGGGAAATTCCTCTCATGAAAATGTGTGTGCATGTCTCAATAAAGTCTTCTTTTTTTGTTAAAACAAGCTGAATGTCTTGCTCTAGCTGTTGAATGAAAAAGCCAAAATACGTGCTAATAAATATATCTGCATAGATGTCTTCTTTTCCTTCTAATACACGATGCTGAGCGCCCATTTTTTTGAAATAATGAATCAGCATGTCTCTCAATTCTTGAGGATAAATTTTTTCATGGTCTGTTAAATCTTTAAACATAGCGGGTTCTCTCATGCTGATATAGATAAATTCTTTTTTTGAAGTCAAATCTTCAAGGAAATAGCTACCGAGAAATTTTAAATCGGTGTATAAATCGTCTTTAAATTCTGCTTCAAGGGTTTTGGTCGGTGTTGATTTCATTTTCATAATGGCAGCAATCACGCCGCGTTTGTTTTTAAAGTTACGAAAAATTGTCGCTTCACTTACATTCGCTTTTGTCGCAATTTCTTTTGTCGTTGTTTTTTGATAGCCCTTTTCAGACAATAATTCCATTGTTGCGCGAATGATCCGTTGATTTGTTGATTTTAACAAGCATACTCACCTCAGGTTATGAATGTGTTTGCAACAAAGTAAGTATACCGATAAAATCTGTGACCGCCAATATGATTCAAACAGTGACGACTATGCCCGTGAATGCTGATTTAATAACTGGATACGCCCATTGGCTCCATCTACTGTCACGAGGTCACCGGATTTTAGTTTTTCAGTTGCGATCCGTGTACCTAGGACAGCCGGTATCATATATTCTCTAGCGATAATAGCGGAATGGGACAAAATGCCGCCAGAATCGGTGATGACTGCTTTTGCGTCTCTAAATAAGCTGGTCCATAAAGGTGTCGTTGTTTTACAAACTAAAATGTCATCTTTTTCAAATTGTGAAAATTCATCAGCAGATGTAATGACTCTGACTCTTCCAGAAGTAATGCCGCTAGATGCACCAATTCCATAGATTGAATCGTCTGTGTTGTTTTCATTTTCCCTTAGCGAACCGAGCATTCTTTCTACTTGCTGTAATTCAGCTTCAGAAGGCGTTCCTGTATAAGCTGGTGGTTGGATGGATTCATTTTCCTTCATTTCAATTTTTCTTTGCTGAATGATCGAATCGTATGTGGTCGAAGTTGTGAGCGCATTGAGTACTTCATCATCGTAAAGATACCAAAGGTCTTCTTGATGAGGGATCGCTCCTTTTTGAACAAGAAGTTCACCAATCTTTAAGAGATAGAGTCTCGCTTTTGCATCTAACATGGCATCAATGTAAAAGTGATGATCATCTCGAATATTGGCTGCATGGAGTGCAAAATGATAAAGTTCTTCAAATTTTGTTTTAAACGCTTCATCTGTCACTTGACTGATAAACTGTTCATACGTTTCTTGCCTTTTGATCACGGCTTGTGCAAATTCTTCATCAAAATCAGATTGGTACCGAATGTTGTTTCTAATGATGTCCAAGACAAATTCAGGATTTTCCACCCATGTTTCCTCTGTGAAATCATGGCTTTTAACAGACCGCCAACCATAGACTTGGAGAAAATCTTCTACTTTGGAAATGAAGTTTTTCCCTTTTTCTGTATGATTGAGTGCATATAATAGTTCAGCATTCGCTGAATGATCTGTAAATGCCTGAAGAAGTTCCGAATCTTGAAGGACGTCTTTTGCCAAGTGAAATAGCTTTTGATCTGTTTCAAGAGACTTGTTCATCACACCTATCATCATTTCATGCAACAGGACGACTTGTGTTTGATCGCCATCATATGAGACAAGCATGTCTTCAATGATTGCTGATAGAATGACTTGAGGTATGACAATGTCAAAATGGTCGTCATACGCTCTTAGATAAATCTCTTTTAATTCTTGAAAGCCATTAATGGCTTCATCAATTGTCAGCGATTGAGTGATTTGCCGATCAAGTTTTTCGTATAATGGGAACAAGTTTTGCTCTAAAATGCGATACATTCTTTCGCTTAAACGAGGAAACAGTTCGAATAGGCTCTCGTCAAAAACTGGTTCGGCTGCCACTTCTGCTTCTGGCATAGACGGTGAAGAATACAAATGGCCTCTATAAAGCTTGATATCTTTAATATTAAGGTCTGGTACTTGATACTTCTCTCCGTTTTTCTTCATCCCGTTTTTTAAAGCAGGTATGATCAAACTTGAAAAAAGAGGACTTGTGGGTCCAGGCATATGATCGTCCATTGAAATCCAGAAGTCTTGCAGCTCTTCAGGTTTCATTTGAAAGGATGCACCTGAGGAGCCATTTGCTGTATTGGTAAAAGCAGCAGTAATCGGTCTTGCTTGAAGTAAATAAAAAGTACCATTTGACATGCCGAATTCGATATCTACTCCATGTCCATAAAGTTCTTCTACTTGTTTTGTCATTTTCGTGATTTGGATCAATTGATCATCTCGAAGACAAAATTGGCCAGCCATCTCTTCACCTACGGGTTGTTCAATGACGCCCTCTTGACAGGGGACAATTTGCAGTTCTTTTGTTCCTAGTGATTTTTCAATAGAGTACGTTTCTTTGTTTACAATAAATGTATCTGGCGTCACAAGGCCGGAGACGATGGCTTCTCCTAGTCCATAGCTTGCAGTCATCATGACTTCGTTTGTTTTTCCTGATACAGGATTCTCACTAAAGATGACACCAGAGATGTCAGAATGGATCAATCCTTGTACAACAACAGCCATGAGCGGTATCTCTTCCTCGTTCTCAATCATTTCTTCCTTATATTCTGTGACTCTTGCTGCGAAGTAAGACGACCAACATTCTTTGACGGCTTGCAAGAATTCTTCATTTGTTTTGATATTTAAATAGGTCTCGTATTGACCTGCAAAGGAGGCGCCTTCGAGATCTTCCGCAACAGAAGAGGATCGCACTGCAACGGATGGATATGTTTTCAACAATGATTGAAAGGATGAAAGTAATTCTGTCTCCATTTGTGAAGGAAACGAAGCTTCTGTGATTTTTCGGGCAAGGTTTTGATCAGTTGGATGGAAATTGTGATATGAAAGAAAGCTTGCAAAGCTGTTCGTTTTAATAATAAATCCATCTGGAACTGGCAGTCCGTGATTGTTTAATTTAATTAAATTCACGCCTTTTGCCCCTGCGAGTGATGCGGATTCTTCAGCCGCATGAAATAATACTGAATACATGGGAATGCCCCCTTATCCAAATAGCCAATGGTTTCATTTGTCTCTTTTTGTTTTTTTGAATGATAGTGCGCACTATCATTTTCATCATAGAATTTATTGGATGTAACTGTCAAAGACGTAAAGACCTATCTTTAGAAAGGGGACGTTTTCACTAATTTTCCTCCTCATCTATATCAAAAGTCTTCACCCGAGAAGAAAAAAAGCTGAAATCGAAAACTGTGAATTGTTCATTATGCCAATCTTTACTATAATCAAGGGAGTAGACCATGTAGAGGGAGGGTTTTTGTGATTACAAAAGCCATATTTGCACTTGTTTTTCCTTTCTTGCTCGTTATTTTATTTTCAAAGGTTACTTATAATCATTACGTTGGCATTGCATTAACAGCAGCGCTTTTATTTGCTTCGTATATGAAAGGCTATACAGAAACCTACTTTATCGTAGGATTAGATATTATTTCTTTAGTGGCCGGGGCATTGTTTATGGCCAAGAAAGAAGTCGAAAAAAGAGAGAAGGCTGAAAAACATCATTGATGTGATCCCTCTTGATGAAAAGAAAATGTTTTTGATACAGGAGCTGTGCTTACGATTCTAGTGAGTGCAGCTTTCTTTTTTGTGGTTTTTCTGCTGATCGAATATCTCGCTCCAAAATGTTCCATACTGAAAGGAAGGTTTCTTTAGAGGGTTATGAGCCACGGCAGAGAGGGTATGGTTGTATTGGAAATAAAAATCAAGTCAGACACGAACTTTAGTTCGTATTTTTGTGTTCTTTTATGATAATATATTCATTAGATAGATTTCGTAACGAAACGGAGGCTTTGATGTGAGTGACCGCTTTGAATTAGTTTCTAACTATCAGCCCCAAGGAGATCAGCCAAAAGCCATTGAAAAGCTTGTGGAGGGCATCCATCAGGGGAAACAGCATCAAACGCTGTTAGGTGCTACAGGTACGGGAAAGACCTTTACTGTATCCAACCTGATCAAAGAAGTGAACAAACCAACACTTGTCATTGCGCATAACAAGACACTTGCCGGACAATTATACAGCGAGTTTAAGGAATTCTTTCCGAATAATGCTGTCGAATATTTTGTGAGTTATTATGATTATTACCAGCCTGAGGCGTATGTTCCTCAAACTGATACATTTATTGAAAAGGATGCCAGCATTAATGATGAGATCGATAAGCT
>Ga0006562J51391_1002825_pt1 | contig 13064 bp, 28 predicted proteins | sample Ararhi6_input_d2_FD_51391 | JGI IMG/M metagenome (IMG submission 51391) | reverse complement strand
AGTGGCTCTACGATAAATTTGCCGTACTTGGCATCGTCGTTGATCTCAATCGTTTCGATTTTTGGTTTTTCTATTTCGATCATCATATAACCCTCCTTCAAAACGTCGAAACTTCAAATTAGCTTGTATACTAATTAAAGTCCCCATGTATACGTTCCCGTTTTGTGCACAACAACTGGAATAAATCTTCTGTAAGAGTGCAAAAAATTAATATCATATCCCATTATAGACATATGATACAGAATCTATACAGAAAAATTAAACACGACGACGTTTTGGTGGACGGCATCCATTATGAGGAACAGGTGTTACGTCTTTGATAGCAGTTACTTCAAGACCAGCAGCTTGAAGAGCACGGATTGCAGCTTCACGGCCTGCACCAGGTCCTTTAACAGTAACTTCAAGAGTTTTCATACCATGTTCAATAGAAGTCTTAGCTGCTGTTTCAGCCGCCATTTGTGCCGCAAATGGTGTAGATTTACGAGAACCTCTAAATCCAAGCGCACCTGCACTTGACCATGAAATTGCATTACCATGAACATCAGTAATAGTTACAATCGTATTGTTAAAAGTTGAACGAATATGAGCAATACCAGATTCAATATTCTTTTTAACACGACGTTTACGTGTATTTGTTTTACGTGCCATTTAAATTACCTCCTTTGCCGATTACTTCTTCTTGTTCGCTACAGTCTTACGAGGACCTTTGCGAGTACGAGCGTTGTTTTTCGTATTTTGTCCACGAACTGGTAAACCACGACGATGACGTAATCCGCGGTAGCAGCCGATTTCCATTAAACGCTTAATGTTAAGAGAAATTTCACGGCGAAGGTCACCTTCAACTTTTAACTTGTCGATGATGTCACGGATTTTGTTTAATTCGTCTTCTGTTAAATCACGTACACGTGTATCTTCAGAAACACCAGCTTCTGCTAATACTTTTTGTGCAGTGTTTTTACCAATTCCATAAATGTATGTTAAAGAGATAACTACACGTTTTTCACGTGGAATATCTACACCAGCAATACGTGCCATAGAAAATGCGCACCTCCTTCAAAATTAACCTTGTTTTTGTTTATGTTTAGGGTTTTCACAGATAACCATAACTTTGCCGCGTCTACGGATAACTTTACACTTTTCGCAGATCGGTTTAACAGATGGTCTTACTTTCATTATTATCCTAACCTCCTTAGTAGTACGGAGTGCAAGCATTATTTAAAGCGGTAAGTAATTCTTCCGCGTGTTAAGTCATATGGAGAAAGCTCAACAGTCACTTTGTCACCCGGAAGGATCCGAATGAAATGCATTCGTATTTTACCAGAAACATGCGCTAGCACGGTATGACCATTTTCTAATTCTACCTTGAACATTGCATTTGGCAATGTTTCAATGACTTTACCTTCAATTTCAATTACATCATCTTTCGCCATCGATCTCGTCTCCCTTCTCAATTCAAAAATTGTAAATACAATACAACTCTTCTTATTCGTACACAAATAGCAACCTTATAATATTAACATATTGTTCTTCTTCTGTCCGCAAGTAAATTCTACATAATTAGGAATAAATTAATTCCTCATGTAAGTCTTGCCCAACTCTCGGTCCTACATACTCCGTACAATAGAAAAGCTATTTGCTTTCACATACTTTTGAATCTTAGTGAAGAGATGGTCGAGAGTCGTTCGTACGGATTTACTTATGGTCATTAATGTAATTCCCCAAGTAATTGCTCGATATCAGCGAATACCTTGTTAATATCCTGCTGACCATCGATTGTACGAAGATATCCTTTAGTTTCATAAAAAGTTAACAATGGTTCTTGTTGTTTGATATTTACGTCTAAACGATTTTGAACAGTTTCTGAATTATCATCCGCTCTTTGGTATAACTCCCCGCCGCAGCGATCGCATACACCCTCTTGTTTAGGAGGATTAAACTCTAAATGATAAGTAGATCCACATTCTTTACAGATACGACGTCCAGTCAAACGAGCCATTAATAATTCTTTATCAACATTAATATTAAATACATAATTGATTTTTTTATTTAAATCAACTAATAGATTTTCCAACGCCTCTGCTTGAGGTACAGTTCTAGGGAAGCCATCTAAAAGAAAACCTTTTTGACAATCATCCTTGCTTAAACGCTCACGAACAATGCCGATTGTTACTTCATCAGGAACAAGTTCGCCTTTATCCATGAATGATTTCGCTTGTAAACCTAGTTCTGTTCCTTCTTTCATCGCTGCACGGAACATATCGCCAGTAGAGATATGAGGGATGCCGTATTGCTCGACGATTCTTTCAGCTTGAGTACCTTTACCGGCACCTGGAAGCCCCATTAATACTAAATTCACACGTGTTCCCCCCTCGTGCTTTAAATGGGTTTTAGGGAGCTTTGGCCCCTAAAACCTTTACTTAATAAATCCTTTATAATGACGTTTAACTAATTGTGCTTCAAGTTGTTTCATCGTATCAAGTGCAACACCGACGACGATTAACAAACTTGTTCCACCGATTTGAGCTGATTGCGGAAGGTTAGCTATTGAAATAAATAACATCGGCAATACCGCAATAACTGCAAGGAAGAGTGCACCGACAAAAGTTAAACGGTATAAGACGCGCGTTAGGTATTCTTGCGTACTCTTTCCTGGACGAATTCCAGGAATATAGCCGCTTTGCTTTTGTAAGTTCTCCGCTGCTTGTTCAGGGTTAACTTGAATAAAAGCATAGAAATAAGTGAACGCGATAATTAATGCCGCATATAAAGTCATCCCGATTGGATGAGTATAATCAAATACTTTAGTAATCCAAAGTGTTACATCATTCGTTGGGAAGAATGACGCAACCGTTCTAGGCGTTACAATAAATGAAACGGCAAAGATAACTGGAATAACACCCGCAGCATTAACTTTTAATGGCATGTGAGTGGATTGTCCTCCAACTGGATTACGACCAGCTACTACGCGTTTTGCATATTGAATAGGTATCTTACGATTTGCTTGTTGGATAAAGATAACACCAACTACGATAGCAACAACCGCTAGTGCGATTAGAATTACCGTAACAATACGTAAGAATAATGCTTCCCCTGCATTCTCAAATTGTTGCACATAGATTTGATTAATAGTGGATGGCATTCCAGCCACGATCCCGGCAAAGATGATAATAGAAATTCCATTACCAACACCTTTTTCGGTAATCTGTTCCCCTAACCACATTAAAAATGATGTACCAGCTGTTAAAACAACCGCAATCAATAAATAAGTACCAATTCCAGGATTTTCAATCAACTGGCCGCTAGCTAAGTTATTAAAACCGTAGGACATACCTAATGCTTGGATAAATCCAAGAACGACAGTAAAATAACGAGTAAATTGGGCAATCTTACGACGACCTGATTCACCTTGCTTAGACCATTCTGTAAATTTCGGTACAACGTCCATTTGAAGGAGTTGAATAATAATCGAAGCTGTAATGTACGGCATGATACCCATTGCAAAGATGGAGAATTGTTTTAATGCTCCACCGCCAAAAGTATTTAATATACCGAAAACACTTAGCTTATCTTGGTTAGCTAGTACATCAGCATTAACATTGGGTACTGGGATAAATGTACCTAATCGAAATACGACTAACATTAAAAGGGTGAATATGATCTTACGTCTTATCTCACCCACGCGCATAAAATTGGAGAATGTCTGGAACATTAGATCACCTCAGTGTTTCCACCAGCAGCTTCGATAGCTTCCTTAGCAGCAGAGGAGAATTTGTGAGCTTTTACAGTCAACTTTTTCTCTAGTGTCCCTTTTGCAAGAACCTTGATTCCTGCTTTTTCGTTACTTACTACGCCTGATTCGATAAGAAGTTCTGGAGTAACTTCTGTACCTTCAACAAAGCGATTTAAAGCGTCAAGATTTACAATTGCATATTCCTTACGGCTGATGTTTGTAAATCCACGTTTTGGTAAACGACGGTATAAAGGTGTTTGACCACCTTCAAAACCTAGACGTACACCGCCACCAGAACGAGCATTTTGACCTTTGTGACCTTTACCAGCAGTTTTACCTTGACCAGATCCGATACCACGTCCTAAACGCTTGCGCTCTTTACGAGAACCTTCAGCAGGCTTTAATTCATGAAGTTTCATATTGGCACCTCCTTATGAAAGAAAACAATCAATTATTGTTCTTTTACTGTAACAAGGTGAGCAACTTTGGTAATCATACCGCGAATAGCAGCGTTATCTGGGTGCTCAACTGTTTGATTTAATTTACGTAGTCCAAGAGCTTTAACTGTTTCACGTTGATCGCCAGGACGGCCAATCAAGCTGCGAGTGAGGGTAACTGATAGTTTATTCGCCATTTTATTTCCCCCCGTATCCTAACAGTTCTTCTACTGATTTACCACGTAGTTTTGCTACGTCTTCAGCACGTTTTAATTGTTTTAAACCGTCAATTGTAGCACGTACCATGTTAATTGGAGTGTTAGTTCCTAATGATTTAGAAAGAATGTCAGCAACTCCGCCTAATTCTAGTACGGCACGAACTGGTCCACCAGCGATAACTCCTGTACCTTCAGAAGCAGGTTTTAGAAGGATTTCACCAGCACCAAAACGTCCAATTACTTGGTGAGGAATGGTTGTTCCAACCATTGGTACTTCGACTAAGTTTTTCTTTGCATCTTCGATGGCTTTACGAATAGCATCAGGTACTTCTTGAGCTTTACCAGTACCGAAACCAACGTGGCCGTTTTTATCGCCTACAACAACAAGGGCTGTGAAGCGGAAACGACGTCCACCTTTAACAACTTTCGCAACACGGTTAACCGTGACTACGCGTTCTTCTAGTTCAAGTTTGTTTGGATCAATACGACGCATCTTTTTGTGTCCCTCCTTTGTCTATTAGAATTGTAAGCCGTTTTCACGGGCAGCATCAGCTAATGCTTGAATACGTCCATGGTATAGGTATCCGCCACGGTCAAAGACAATAGAAGAGATACCTTTATCTACAGCACGTTTAGCGACTAATTCTCCGACCTTTTGTGCAGCCTCAACGTTGTTTGTAGATTCTAAACCAAAGTCTTTATCTAAAGTAGAAGCACTTGCTAAAGTTACTCCGTTAATATCATCAATTACTTGAGCATAAATATGTTTGTTAGAACGAAACACATTTAGACGTGGACGAGCAGAAGTACCGCTAAGTTTCGCACGAACACGAGCGTGTCTTTTCTTGCGAGTAGCGTTTTTATCTTGCTTCGTAATCATTTACGTCACTCCTTTCGTTTACCTATGCGGCATTACTTACCGGTTTTACCCTCTTTACGACGAACAAATTCACCTTCGTAACGAATTCCTTTGCCTTTATACGGCTCTGGAGGACGAACTCCGCGAATATTCGCTGCTAATGCACCAACACGTTCTTTGTCAGTACCTTTGATAACGATTTTTGTGTTTGCAGGAACTTCGATTTCAAGTCCCTCTTCAGCTTCGATCTCAACTGGATGAGAGTATCCAACGTTTAATACAAGTTTGTTACCTTGCTTTTGCGCACGGTATCCAACCCCGATTAACTCTAGGCCTCTAGTGAAGCCAGTAGATACACCTTCAACCATGTTCGCAAGCACGGCACGAGTAGTTCCATGTAATGCGCGGTGTTCTTTCGCATCAGAAGGACGAGTGATTGTTACAAGATTCTCTTCCACAGTGATGGTGATATCAGTGTGGAATGTACGAGTAAGTTCACCTTTAGGTCCTTTAACTGTAACAGTATTGTTATTTAAAGTAACTGTTACTCCTGCTGGAATAACAATTGGTTTTTTTCCTACGCGAGACATTTAGTGCACCTCCATTCATTCAAAAGCTCAATTACCAAACGTAAGCTAATACTTCTCCGCCGATTTGTTTTGCACGAGCTTCTTTATCTGTAATAACACCTTGTGATGTTGATACTAATGCGATACCAAGACCGTTAAGAACGCGTGGTACCTCAGTTGATTTTGCGTAAACTCTAAGTCCAGGCTTGCTTATGCGCTTAAGACCAGTAATAACACGTTCGTTACTAGCACCGTATTTTAAGAAGATACGGATGATACCTTGTTTGTTGTCTTCGATAAATTCGACGTCACGTACGAAACCTTCGCGCTTTAAAATTTCAGCAATTTCTTTTTTCATATTAGAAGCAGGCACTTCTAACTTTTCGTGACGCACCATATTCGCATTACGAATGCGAGTTAGCAAATCAGCAATTGGATCTGTCATGACCATTATTTTTACCTCCTTCCCAGACTTGGGGTTTTACCAGCTAGCTTTTTTGACACCAGGAATTTGTCCTTTGTATGCTAATTCACGGAAACAAATACGGCAAAGCTTAAATTTACGATATACAGAGTGTGGACGACCACAACGTTCGCAGCGTGTATACTCTTGTACTTTGAATTTAGGCGTGCGTTGTTGTTTCGCAATCATTGACTTTTTAGCCACGTTTTCGCCTCCCTTATTTAAGGATTACTTTTGGAATGGCATTCCAAATTGAGTTAAAAGTTCACGAGATTCTTCATCAGTTTTTGCAGTTGTTACGATAACGATATCCATACCACGAACTTTGCTTACTTTATCGTAATCAATTTCAGGGAAGATTAATTGTTCTTTAACACCTAGAGTGTAGTTACCACGACCGTCGAATGCTTTTTTAGAGATACCACGGAAGTCACGTACACGAGGTAATGAAACGGAAACTAATTTATCCAAGAATTCGTACATGCGTTCACCGCGAAGGGTAACCTTAGCACCGATCGGCATACCTTCACGAAGACGGAAGCCAGCGATAGATTTTTTCGCACGTGTAACGACAGGTTTTTGACCTGTGATTGTTGAAAGTTCTTCAACCGCGTTATCGAGTGCTTTTGCGTTTGCAACTGCGTCACCAACGCCCATATTCACGACGATTTTCTCAAGTTTAGGAACTTCCATAACTGATTTATAATTGAACTTGCTCATAAGAGCAGGAGTAACTTCTTTTACAAATTTTTCTTTTAGGCGGTTCACTTATTGTACCTCCCTTCTAAATTTTAAACTATTTATCTAAAACTTCACCGGATTTTGCTACGCGTACTTTCTTGCCATCAACCGTTGTGGAACCTACACGAGTTGGGTTACCAGTTTTAGGATCGATAGGCATAACGTTTGATACATGGATAGGAGCCTCAAAGCTGATAATTCCGCCTTGTGGATTCACTTGAGAAGGTTTAGAGTGTTTTTTCACAATGTTTATACCTTCAACTAGTACACGGCTATCTTTAGGATAAGCAGCTAGGATTACACCTGTTTTGCCTTTATCCTTGCCAGAGATGACTTTTACTTGATCACCTTTTTTTACATGCATCTGTGCGCACCTCCTTAAAGGCAATTGATTTTAAAATTATAATACTTCTGGAGCAAGAGAAACAATTTTCATAAAGTTGTTGTCGCGAAGTTCACGGGCAACAGGTCCGAAGATACGTGTTCCACGTGGGCTCTTATCATCTTTGATAATTACACATGCGTTTTCATCAAAACGAATGTATGAACCGTCTGGACGACGAGCACCGCTCTTTGTACGAACAATAACTGCTTTAACAACGTCACCTTTTTTAACAACGCCACCTGGTGTTGCTTGTTTTACTGTACAGACGATAACGTCACCGATACCAGCAAACTTACGGCCTGAACCACCAAGAACTTTAATCGTTAGCACCTCACGAGCACCAGAGTTGTCAGCAACTTTTAAACGTGATTCTTGTTGAATCATGTGTGTAACCTCCCTTCGGAATGAAGCTTAATCCGAACAATTAAATAATAACTGCTTTTTCTACAATTTCAATTAAACGGAAACGCTTTGTAGCTGAAAGCGGACGAGTTTCCATGATACGAACTACATCGCCGATTTTCGCTTCGTTTTGCTCATCATGAGCTTTATACTTCTTAGAGTACTTAACGCGTTTACCATATAAAGGATGCATTTTTTGTGTTTCAACAAGAACAGTTACAGTTTTATCCATCTTGTCAGAAACAACGCGTCCTGTGTAAACTTTACGTTGGTTACGTTCACTCATTGTGTGAACCTCCCTTCAATAATCACTTGTTAACGTTGATTTCTCTTTCACGAACAACTGTTTTCATACGAGCGATCGCTTTGCGTACTTCACGAATGCGAGCAGTGTTTTCAAGTTGTCCTGTCGCCAATTGAAAGCGAAGGTTGAAAAGCTCTTCTTTTAAAGATTTTACTTTTTGTTCAATTTCAGCAGTGGTTAGGTCACGAAGTTCATTAGCTTTCATTTGATTCACCACCAATTTCTTCTCGTTTTACAAACTTACACTTAACAGGAAGTTTGTGCATTGCAAGTCGAAGTGCTTCACGAGCAATTTCTTCAGAAACGCCAGCGATTTCGAACATGATTTTTCCAGGCTTAACAACAGCTACCCAGCCTTCTGGTGCCCCTTTACCGGAACCCATCCGTACTTCTAGAGGTTTAGCAGTGTAAGGCTTGTGAGGGAAAATTTTGATCCAAACTTTACCGCCACGTTTCATGTAACGTGTCATCGCAATACGTGCTGCCTCGATTTGGCGGTTCGTAATCCATGAAGCTTCTAAAGCTTGTAGGCCGAATTCACCGAATGTCACTTCTGTACCGCCTTTTGCGTTACCACGCATGTTACCACGATGTTGACGGCGATATTTTACGCGTTTTGGCAATAACATATTATTTGCCTCCTTCCACAGATTTCTTCTTAGTAGGAAGGACTTCTCCCTTATAGATCCATACTTTTACGCCAAGCTTACCATAAGTAGTATCGGCTTCAGCAGTAGCATAGTCGATATCAGCACGAAGTGTATGAAGTGGAACAGTTCCTTCGCTGTAATGTTCAGCACGAGCGATATCTGCACCGCCAAGACGACCAGATACTTGTGTTTTGATACCTTTTGAACCAGCGCGCATAGCACGTTGAATTGCTTGCTTTTGTGCACGACGGAAAGATACACGATTTTCTAATTGACGAGCAATATTTTCAGCAACTAATTTCGCATCAACGTCAGCTCTCTTGATTTCAAGGATGTTGATGTGAACTCGTTTACCAGTTAATTGATTTAATGCTTTACGAAGTGCTTCAACTTCAGTACCGCCTTTACCAATAACCATACCAGGCTTAGCTGTATGCACTGTTACGTTTACACGGTTTGCAGCACGTTCGATTTCTACTTTAGAAACAGAAGCATCTTTTAAACGCTTCGTGATGTATTCACGAATTTTAAGGTCTTCGTGTAAAAGAGTAGCGAAGTCTTTGCCTGCGTACCATTTAGATTCCCAATCACGGATGATTCCAATACGCAAACCGACAGGATTTACTTTTTGACCCACAGCTTATCCCTCCTTCTTTTCTGATAATACGATTGTGATGTGGCTAGTGCGTTTGTTGATCTGGCTTGCACGGCCCATAGCGCGAGGACGGAAACGTTTTAAGGTTGGTCCTTCGTCAACGAATGCTTGTGCTACAACTAGATTGTTAACGTCCATTTCATAGTTGTGCTCAGCGTTTGCCATAGCTGATTTTAATACTTTTTCTACGATTGGAGAAGCAGCCTTAGGAGTGAGATTTAAAATCGCCACAGCTTCACCAATTTGCTTACCTCGGATTAAATCAACGACTAAACGTGCTTTACGAGGAGCAATACGAACTGTTCTTGCAACAGCTTTAGCTTGCATTTGGATGCCCTCCTCTCTTAACGTCTTGTTTTCTTGTCATCATTACCATGACCCTTGTATGCACGAGTTGGAGCAAACTCTCCAAGCTTGTGTCCTACCATGTCTTCAGTAACATATACAGGTACGTGTTTACGACCATCATATACTGCGATAGTATGGCCAATAAATTGCGGGAATATTGTAGAACGACGTGACCAAGTTTTAATAACTTGTTTGCTTTCAGTCTCGTTCAACTTTTCTACCTTAACCATTAAATGATCATCAACGAATGGTCCTTTTTTTAAGCTGCGACCCATGAAGGAACCTCCCTTCGTGACTGTTCTACGGTTCTTTCTTTGAACCGTAGGAATATCACGTTATTTTTTACGACGACGTACGATAAATTTATCTGATTTGTTCTTCTTTTTACGAGTTTTGTATCCAAGAGTTGGTTTACCCCATGGAGACATTGGTGATTTACGTCCGATTGGTGAACGTCCTTCACCACCACCGTGTGGGTGATCGTTAGGGTTCATTACAGATCCACGAACAGTTGGGCGCTTGCCTAACCAACGAGAACGACCTGCTTTACCAATGTTGATTAATTCGTGTTGTTCATTACCTACTTGACCAACTGTAGCGCGGCATTCAGCAAGAATCATACGAACTTCACCAGAATTTAAACGTACTAATACGTATTTACCTTCTTTACCTAGTACTTGAGCGCTTGTTCCAGCAGAACGAACTAACTGGCCGCCTTTTCCTGGTTTTAATTCGATGTTGTGTACTACTGTACCAACAGGAATGTTTGCTAATGGAAGTGCGTTACCTACTTTAATATCTGCCTCAGCGCCAGACATTACTTCCATTCCAACTACTAGATTTTTAGGAGCTAAGATATAACGCTTTTCTCCATCCACGTAATTGATTAATGCGATATTTGCAGAACGGTTTGGATCATACTCAATTGTAGCAACGCGTCCTGGAATGCCATCTTTGTTACGTTTAAAGTCAATTAAACGATATTGACGTTTGTGACCGCCACCTTGATGACGAACAGTTAACTTACCTTGGTTATTACGGCCGCCTTTTCTCTTGATTGGAGCTAAAAGAGATTTTTCTGGAGTACTAGTTGTGATTTCTGCGAAATCAGAAGTAGTCATTCCGCGACGACCATTGGAGGTAGGTTTGTACTTTTTAATCGCCATTTTATTTCCCTCCTCTTCTTGATAGGTTCTTATGCTTCAAAGAATTCGATTTCTTTGCTATCAGCAGTTAATTTTACAATAGCTTTACGACGTTTGTTTGTGTAACCACCGAATTTTCCCATACGCTTGAATTTACCTTTGTAGTTCATGATGTTTACTTTCTCAACATCTACGCTAAAGATTTCTTCGATAGCATCTTTAACTTGTGTTTTGTTAGCTTTAACATCTACTTCAAAAGTATATTTTTTCTCACCCATTAGGTCAGTAGAACGTTCAGTGATAACGGGGCGCTTAATGATATCGCGTGCATCCATTATGCAAGCACCTCCTCTACTTTTTCAACCGCTGCTTTAGTCATGATTAATTTCTCATGATTAACAACATCTAATACGTTAATTCCGTCAGCAGTTACTACTGTAACACCAGGAATGTTGCGTGCAGATAATGCTACATTTTCATCAAGATCCGCAGTAACGATTAACGCTTTTTTCTCTACAGAAAGACCACTTAATACAGTCTTGAATTCTTTTGTTTTAGGAGCATCGAAAGTTAATAAATCTAACACTAAGATGTTCTCTTCTAACACTTTAGAAGAAAGCGCAGATTTAATCGCTAAACGACGAACCTTTTTCGGTAATTTGTATGCGTAGCTGCGTGGTGTTGGACCGAAAACAGTACCACCTCCGCGCCATTGTGGAGAACGGATAGACCCTTGACGAGCGCGTCCAGTTCCTTTTTGACGCCATGGCTTACGACCACCGCCGCGTACTTCAGAACGAATTTTAGTTTTATGAGTTCCTTGACGTAATGAAGCTCTTTGCATAACAATCGCTTCGAATAATACGTGTTGGTTAGGCTCAATACCAAATACAGAATCATTAAGTTCGATATCTCCAACTTGAGATCCAGTTTGGTTTAATAATGCTACTTTAGGCATTCTTTGTTCCTCCTTTCTAAAAGGGTGACTATGCTTTAATTGCACCTTTAATTTTTAATAGAGCTTTTTTAGCGCCTGGTACGTTACCTTTGATTAAAAGTAAGTTACGCTCTGTGTCAACCTTAACGATTTCAAGGTTTTGTACAGTGATTTGTTCTCCACCCATACGTCCTGGTAATAATTTACCTTTGAAAACGCGGTTTGGAGCAACAGGTCCCATTGAACCTGGACGACGGTGATAACGAGAACCGTGAGCCATTGGGCCGCGTGATTGTCCGTGGCGTTTGATTACACCTTGGAAACCTTTACCCTTTGAGATTCCTGTTACATCTACGATATCTCCTGCAGCGAAAATATCAACTTTGACTTCTTGACCAACTTCATAGCTTGCTAAGTCATCCCCGCGGAATTCGCGAACGAAGCGCTTAGGAGCAGTATTAGCTTTAGCAACATGGCCTTTTTCTGGTTTGTTAGCTAACTTTTCACGTTTGTCTTCAAAACCAACTTGAACTGCAACATAACCGTCACTTTCAACTGATTTCTTTTGAAGTACTACGTTTGGAGCTACCTCAACTACAGTTACAGGAATTAAGTTACCATTACTAGCAAATACTTGAGTCATACCAATCTTTCTTCCTAAGATTCCTTTGGTCATTTAAGTCACACCTCCTATTTTATTTATGATTTATTTTGATTAAAGTTTAATTTCGATATCAACACCAGATGGTAAATCTAAACGCATCAACGCATCAACAGTTTGTGGAGTTGGGTTAACGATGTCGATTAGACGCTTATGTGTCCGTTGTTCGAATTGCTCACGTGAATCTTTGTACTTATGAACCGCACGAAGAATTGTGTAAACAGTTTTTTCAGTTGGTAACGGGATTGGACCAGAAACTGCCGCACCTGAACGTTTTGCTGTTTCAACGATTTTTTCTGCAGATTGATCAAGGATTCTGTGATCATACGCTTTTAAACGGATACGAATTTTTTGTTTTGCCATTATTTTCCCTCCTTTATTCGCCTATTTTCTAAATAGACATTCTCAGTGAAAATTTCCCTCACACACTCGCCATGGCAAAGCGGCCGGGTGTGTCAGCAACCTTTCACATCATCGCAGTCAAAGACCAACATTGTCTATTATACATAAAACATAAAGCAAACGCAACACTTATTACGATTTTTTTCTTTATGTTTCTG
>Ga0006562J51391_1043791_pt1 | contig 13070 bp, 12 predicted proteins | sample Ararhi6_input_d2_FD_51391 | JGI IMG/M metagenome (IMG submission 51391) | reverse complement strand
CTCGTACTTGATGGTGGTGTACCCGAGGTAGCGCGAGGCGAGGGAATCCATGTCGTGGCGCGTCGCCGTGGCGTTGTAGACATACGACTCCAGCATCGTGTCGTGCGCCAGGCCGCGCAGCGCGATGCCGTAATGCGACAGCACGTTGATGTCGTACTTGCCGTGCTGGCCGACCTTGGGCCGCGTGGCGTCCTCGAGGATCGGCTTCAGCGCGCCCAGCACGTGCTCCGTCGACAGCTGCTGCGGCGCGCCGGGGTAATCGTGCGTGAGCGGCACGTACGCCGCCTTGCCCGGCTCCACCGCGAGCGAAAGGCCCACGATGTCGGCGCGCATCGCGTCGATGCTCGTCGTTTCGGTGTCGAAGGCGATCAGTGGCGCGGTCTCGAGCTTCTCGAGCCACGTCGCGAGCGCGGCCTCGGTGACGACGAGCTCGTACTCGCCGTCCACGGAAAGCGCGGCGTCGACCACCGGGGCGGGTGACGCCGGGGTTGCCGCGGCGGGAGCCGGTGCGGCGGCATCGCCGCCGGCTTCCAGTTCCTTCAACGCCGCCTTGAAGTCGTAGCGGGCGTAGAGCTCGCGCAGCGCCTCGACGTCGCGCTCGCGCATCGCCAGGTCGGTCGGCCCCTGCTCGAGCGGCACGTCGGTACGGATCGTGACCAGTTCGCGGGAGAGGGGCAGGCGCGGCATCGCGGCGCGCAGGTTCTCGCCGATCTTGCCGCCGATCTTGTCCGCGTTCGCGAACAGGGCATCGAGCGTGCCGTACTCGCCGAGCCACTTGGCCGCGGTCTTCGGGCCGCATTTCTCCACGCCGGGCACGTTGTCGATGCTGTCGCCCATCAGCGTGAGGTAGTCGACGATCTGCTCGGGGCGCACGCCGAATTTATCGATCACGCCGTCGATGTCCATCGTCGTGTTCGACATCGTGTTGATCAGCACGATGTGCGCGCCGACGAGCTGGGCGAAGTCCTTGTCGCCGGTGGAGATGATCGTGTCGATGCCTTGCGCGGCGGCCTGCACGGCCAGCGTGCCGATCACGTCGTCGGCTTCGACGCCCGGCACGCAGAGGATCGGGAAGCCCAGCGCGCCGACGATCTTCATCATCGGTTCGATCTGCGCGCGCAGGTCGTCGGGCATGGACGGCCGGTTCGCCTTGTAGTCGGCGTAGAGGTCGTCGCGGAACGTGCGGCCCGGCGCGTCGCAGACGAAGGCCACGTAGTCGGACCCGGCCTTCATCGTCGTGCGCAGCATGTTGACGATGCCGAACAGCGCGCCCGTGGGCTCGCCGAAGGTGTTGGTCAGGGGAGGCAGCGCGTGGAACGCGCGGTACAGGTACGAGGACCCGTCGATGAGCGTGAGCGTAGGCATCCCCGGATTCTCTCACGGCCCCGCGTGGGGCGTCCGTTCACGCCGCCGCGGGCGTGGGAATTGCTATCCTCGACTCCCCGTACGGAGACCCTCCATGAACCGCTCGCACGCTCTCGTCGCCGCGCTTGCCCTGGCCCTGGCGCTCCCTGCCGCCGCCCAGAACGCCACGGATCCCAAGCTGAAGGCCCTGCCGCCGCCGGCGCTCAACGATCCGGGCCATCAGCCGGGCGAGCCGGACCGCTCGGGGCAGAAGCCGATCCCCCGTCCCGTGCCCTACGACCAGGCTCAGGACGCCGACCAGTACAAGTCCACGCCGGCCACGTCCGACGCGCAGGGCTCGAAGGTCTCCGCCGCCAACCTGCCGGACCTGGGTTCGGACGGCGTGCCGGAGATCGTGGAGAAGCAGGAGGGCGAGAACAAGATTCAGGAGTTCCGCCAGAACGGCAAGCTCTACCAGGTGGTCGTCGTCCCGAAGAACGGCATCCCGCAGTACTACGACGTCGACGACGCGGGCAATCGCACGCTCCGGGGCACCATGCAGAACGGTGTCCGCCCCACCGAGTACAAGGTCTACGAGTGGGGCAACGCGCCGAAGCCGGTCGATTCCAACTGAGTGGCGTTACCCGTCGAGCTCCGGGTAATGCCGGAAGATCCCGTTCGTGTTGAACGGGATCCGCCGTTCCGAGGCGAGGTAGGCGGCGATGTTCGGCCGGTCGGCGACGCGCTTCGCGAGGTCGCGCAGCAGCGGCACCTTCTGCCTGGCCATCGCCTTCGGGAACGCGTAGTCGAGGCCGGCCATCACCTGGAACAGCGACAGGTCGACATAGGAATGCTGGCGTAGCGGGAAGCGGCCGCCGCCGCGGTCGATCGCCTTCTCGAAATAGCCCAGGAACTTCGGCACGCGGTTCTCGCGGAAATCCTTCGCGCGCCGCTTCGCCTCGTCGCGCTGGTCCTCGTAATACTCGGACGACGATACCGGATGGTGCGTGTCGTGCACCTCCGCGACGAAGTCCGTGATCGTCAGTTCCAGCTGGTGCGCATAGAGCGCGGCCGCCTCGCCTTCGGGCACGAGGCCGTGCCTGGGTCCGAGGTAATGCAGGATGTTCGCCACCTGCGCGATCACCAGCCGGCCGGACTTCAGGAACGGCGGCGCGAAGGGCAGGGCGCCCGCGTGCTCGCCGTCGAGGAACGGCATGATGGCGTCGTCGCCTTGCTCGCGCGCCACGTCGACGTAGGGCGCCGCGGCGTCCTCGAGGCACAGGCGGACGAACTCGCCGCGTCCCTGCAGGCCCGTCCAGTAATAGAGCTGGTACGCCATCGCGATCCTCCGTCGGGTCAAAACCGGACGATGCCGCGCGGTCGCTCAAGCCAGCGTGAGCGCGGCGTCCCGGAAGGTGTCCCACGCCGTCTGGGCGGGTGGCGACAGCGAACGCGCCCGCCTGCGAACGAGCGTCACCTCGCGATGCACCTCGGGGTTGAGGCGCAGCGCGACCAGCCCCGGCCGCATCGCGTCCAGCGAGAGCGCGGGCGTGACCGTGACGCCGAGCCCGGCCTCGACCATGCGGAACGCCGTGTGCGGATGGCCGACCTCCAGGGTCACGTTCACCGCTAGGCCGCGCGACGCGAAGGCGGTGTCGATCAGGCGGCGGCTGCCGGAGGCGTGGTCGAGCAGCACGAGGTCTTCGTGCGCCAGCGCCTTCCACGCCACGGCGCTTCTCGACGCCAGCGGGTGATCCTCGCGACAGACGAAGCGGAAAGGATCGCGAAGGATCGTCTCCGTGTCGAACTCCTCCGCGGTGGCCGGTTCGACGCTGAGACCGAAATCGACCTCGCCACCCCGCACCGCGTCGAGCACCTGCGCCTGCGTCTGATCGCGCAGCAGGATCTCCAGCGAAGGATGGTCCTTCGCGCAGCGCGCGATGCCCAGCGGGACGAGCGCGGCGGAAAGAGTCGGCACGGCCGCGATGCGTACCCGGCCCCGGAGCGGGTCCGCCTGCGCCCGGGCGTGCGCGAGCACGCCGTCCAGCTCGTCGAGCACGCGCGACAGGGCCTGTTCGAGGTAGCGACCGGCTTCCGTCGGCACCACCTCGCGCGTGCTGCGGTCGAACAGCCGCACGTCGAGTTCGGCTTCGAGATCGGCGATGAGCCGGCTCACCGCGGGCTGCGTGAGATGCAGGGCGTCCGCGGCCCGGCGGAAATGGCGATGGCCGGCCACGGCGAGGAAGGCGCGAAGCTGGCGCATCGAGACATTCATGCCGTAAATCTATCACCGAATCAGATAAAACGATTTGCCTTATGGATCGTCCGGCGTTGCAATAGTCTCCACTCCCGCGCCGACCGACACGCCGCCATGCGCCGCTTCCTGCCCGATGGATTCACCCTTTCGCTGATCGCGACGGTGCTGCTCGCCAGCGTTCTCCCGTGCCGAGGGGCGGTCGCCAGCGTCTTCGGAGTCGTCACGGACCTCGCGATCGCGCTGCTGTTCTTCCTGCATGGCGCGAAGCTGTCGCGCGCCGCGGTGGTGGCCGGCATGACGAACTGGCGGCTCCACCTCACGGTGCTCGCCAGCACGTTCGTGCTGTTCCCGCTGCTCGGCCTGGTGCTGAAGCCCGTGCTGGCGCCGCTCGTGTCGCCCGATCTTTACCTGGGCATCCTGTTCCTGTGCACGCTGCCGTCCACCGTGCAGTCGTCCATCGCGTTCACGTCGATCGCGCGCGGCAACGTGCCGGCGGCGATCGTGTCCGCATCGGCGTCGAGCATGCTGGGCATCTTCATCACGCCGTTGCTGGTGGGCGTGCTGATCGCGGGATCGGGGCAGGGCGCGCTTTCGTGGGATTCGATCGGCGCCATCGTGCTGCAGCTGTTCGTCCCGTTCGTCGCGGGGCAGGTGGCGCAGCGCTGGATCGGCGGCTGGGTGACGCGCCATGCCGCGCTGCTCACGTACGTCGATCGCGGTTCGATCCTGCTGGTGGTGTACACCGCGTTCAGCGCGGCGGTGCTGCAGGGTCTGTGGCATCAGTTGCCCGTGCCCGTCCTCGCCGGGCTGATCGTGGTCAACGCGGTGCTCCTGGCCTGCGCGCTGCTGATCACCCGCTACGGTTCGCGCGCGCTCGGCTTTTCGAAGGAGGACGAGATCACGATCGTCTTCTGCGGCTCGAAGAAGAGCCTCGCCTCGGGCGTGCCGATGGCGAAGGTGCTCTTCGCCGGCCATCCGCTGGGCCTGATCGTGCTGCCGATCATGCTGTTCCACCAGATCCAGCTGATGACCTGCGCGGTGCTGGCGCGACGTTACGCGTTGCGCCGCGAGGAAGGAGCGCGCCTGAAGGCCGCCGTGCGCTGAGTCACCCTTCGGCAGCGACGTGCCTGCCGAAGGGTGGGAGTCGATCGCATCGGCGATCCGGGATCGCCTCAGTGGCGGAAGTGCCGCACGCCCGTGAACACCATCGCCATGTCGTGCTCGTCGGCCGCGGCGATCACCTCGTTGTCGCGCATCGAGCCGCCCGGCTGGATCACGGCGCGGATGCCCGCCGCGGCGGCGGCGTCGATGCCGTCGCGGAACGGGAAGAACGCATCGGAGGCCATCGCGCTGCCCGGCACCACGAGCCCGGCTTCCTCGGCCTTGAGGCCCGCGATCTTCGCGCTGACGACGCGGCTCATCTGGCCCGCGCCGATACCGATCGTGCGGTTGTCCTTCGCGTAGACGATCGCGTTGGACTTGACCATCTTCGCCACGCGCCAGGCGAACAGCAGGTCGTCGAGTTCGGCCGTCGTCGGCTGGCGCTTGCTGACGACCTTGAGCTCGTCCCGCCGCACCTGGCGATGGTCGGCCGTCTGTACCAGCAGGCCCGAGCCGACGCGCTTCACGTCGTGGGTGTTGCGGCCGTCGCCTGGCGGAATCTCCAGCACGCGGACGTTCGCCTTCTTCGCCGCTTCCTCCACGGCGCCCGCGTCGACCTGCGGGGCGATCAGCACCTCGACGAACTGGCGCTTCAGGATCGTGCGCGCCGTCTCGGCATCGAGAGGGCGGTTGAACGCGATGATGCCGCCGAACGCCGAGGTCGGATCGGTCGCATAGGCGAGTTCATAGGCGGTCAGCGGGTCCGCCGCGACGGCGACGCCGCACGGGTTCGCGTGCTTCACGATCACGCAGGCGGGGGCGTCGAACTGGCGCACGCATTCCCACGCGGCATCCGCGTCGGCGATGTTGTTGAACGAGAGTTCCTTGCCCTGCAGCTGGCGGAACGTCGCGAGCGTGCCCGGCGCGGGATACAGGTCGCGGTAGAACGCGCCGGCCTGGTGCGGATTCTCGCCGTAGCGCAGGTCCATCACCTTCACGAAGCGGCCGTTCGACTGCTCCGGGAATTCGTTGCGGCCCGCGATCTTCGTGTGGGTCTCGTCGAGCGTGACGCCCGATAGGTAGTCGCTGATCGCGCCGTCGTAGTTCGACACGCGATTGAACGCCGCGACGGAAAGACGGAAGCGCGTCGCGCGGGTCAGGCCGCCCTTGCCTTCGATCTCGGCGAGCGCCTCGTCGTACTGCGCGGGATCCGTGAGCACGCCGACGTCGTTCCAGTTCTTCGCCGCCGCGCGAAGCATCGCGGGGCCGCCGATGTCGATGTTCTCGATGGCGTCTTCCAGCGTGCACGCCGGATCGGCGACCGTGCGCTCGAACGGATAGAGGTTCAGCACCAGCAGGTCGATCGGCAGGATGCCGTGTTCGGCCATGACGGCGTCGTCGGTACCGCGGCGGCCGAGCAGACCACCGTGCACGCGCGGGTGCAGCGTCTTCACGCGGCCGGCCATGATCTCGGGAAAGCCGGTGAGGTCGCCGACGTCGCGCACGGGGATGCCCGCGTCGCGCAGCGCCTTCGCGGAGCCACCGGTGGAGAGGATGTCGACGTTCGCGGCGACGAGGCGACGGGCGAGTTCCGTCAGGCCCTGCTTGTCGGACACGCTGACGAGCGCACGGCGGACGGGAACGAGATCGGGCGTGGACATGGGCACTTCCGGGGAGGAAAGCGCGCCATTATAGCCGCCCGGACGTCCGCGCGGCCCGGCGGGTGGCCGGATCAGGAAATGCCGTGCGCGGCGAGCTTCTTGCGCAGGGTGGCGCGGTTGATGCCGAGCGCCACGGCGGCGCGGCTCTGGTTGCCTTCGTGGAAGGCGAGCACTTCGCGCAGCAGGGGACCTTCGACTTCACGGATCACGAGGGCATGCAGGCCTTCGCCGAACTCGGTGTCACCGATGTCGGCCAGGTAGCGACGGACCGTGCGGCTGACGCATTCGCTGAGGGCACTCTGCATGGAGGTTTCGTTGGCAGCCTCGACAGCAGTCAGTCTCACAGCGTTCAAGGCATTCCCCTCTCGCAGGCCGAAGCGGTCGCCTCGGTCGGTTCGTGTTCGTTTCGGTCGCTTGGATGTGCGCTCGGGGCGCGTCCTTCCGGACGGCCGCGAAGTCGCGAAGGGGACCAAGTCTACTCGCCCCCGGGAGCGAATTGCAGACTTGCAAAAAGAAATTTTTTCGAACGGCTCAGTCGAAGCTGAAGGCGAAAGCGACGGCCCGCTGGCCCGGGTCTTGCACTTCGAACACCATCGCCGAGGTGGCGCCCGCCGCCATGCCGCGTGAACGGGTGCCGGCGTCGCCCACGTAGTCCTCGGGCTGGAAGCGGCGCATCGCCAGGCGATGGCCTTCGGCGTCGGAGAGCGCGATCGTGACGACGGGATACGGTTGGGCGAACGTCGCGTCGTTGCGCACGCTCGCCGTGATGAGCAGGCCGTCGGTGACGGACGGATGCTGTTCGACGTCGCGCGCGAGCAGGCGCAATTGCGACGGCGCCGCGACGAGCGGAAGATGGCAGCCCACCATCGCGCAACCGCTCGCGAGCATCGGCCCCACCGTCGCGTCGGCGATCAGCACGTCGCGTTTCGCCCAGGCCAGTTGCGCGCCGAGACCGAGCACCAGCACCGTGCACGTCGCGATCCACGCGGCGGTGCGCCACGAGCGTCGCTTCGCGCGCGCGAAGCGTGGTGTGAACGTCAGCTGCGAGAAATCCTCCTCGACCGCGTCCTCCGTCGCGACCGCTTCGTCCGTGACGGCCTGGGCCGCGTCGGCGGGCGCTTCCGTCCAGGGCTCCGGCACCGGCTTCGGCTCGGGGCGCGGCCGGAACACCGCCACGTCGGCGAGCGGCGGCTCGCGATCCAGCGCGTGCTCCTCCAGTCGCGTGAAGGGCTCCGGAGGCAGCTGGCCGGCGAGCGTCCCGAGCGCGTTGAAGACGGTCTCGCAATGGCCGCAACGCAGGCAGCCGCAGGCGGGCACCAGCAGCTCGGCTTCCAGCTTGTAGACGGTGAGGCACTCGGGGCACTGCGTATACATCGGCCGATCATAACGGCCGCGCCGCGTCCTTGCGCGGCTAGAATGAGGCCCCGCTTCCCCGATGGTCCCGTCCATGCCCTGGCTCGAACTTTCCCTGACGATCCGTGCCGCCGAACAGCCGCGCGTCGAAACCGCGCTCGAAGACCTCGGCGCGCTTTCCATCACGCTGCAGGACGCCGACGCCGAGACGCCCGACGAGGAAGCGATCTTCGAACCGGGCGTCGGCGAGATTCCGCTGTGGAACCAGATCGTGCTCAACGCGCTGTTCGACGCCGATGCCGACCGGCGCGGCCTCACCGCCGCGATCGCCGACGACCTGCCGTTCATCGAGCCCGCCAACATCGTCTGGCGCGTCGTCGACGACCAGGACTGGGAGCGCGCGTGGATGGACCAGTTCAAGCCGATGCCGTTCGGCCGGCGCCTGTGGGTCTATCCGTGGAACATCGAGCCTCCGGTGGAGGGCGACATCGTCGTCGTGCGCCTCGATCCCGGCCTCGCGTTCGGCACCGGCACCCATCCCACGACGGCGATGTGCCTCGAGTGGCTCGACGGCCAGCAGCTGGCCGGCAAGACCGTCCTGGACTACGGCTGCGGCTCCGGCATCCTCGCCATCGCCGCGCTGAAGCTCGGCGCGTCGCGGGCGGTGGGCATCGACAACGATCCGCAGGCGCTGCTCGCCTCGCGCGACAACGCGGAGCGCAACGACGTCGACGCGGACCTCCAGGTCTACCTTCCCGGCGAAGCTCCCGCCGTGCCCGCCGACGTCCTCGTCGCGAACATCCTCGCCGGCCCGCTGGGCGAACTGGCCCCGACGTTCGCCGCGGCCGTGAAGCCCGGCGCGCCGTTCGCCCTCTCCGGCATCCTGCAGGGCCAGCACGAGGAACTGCTGGTGCGTTACGCCGAGTGGTTCGATGACCTGGACGTGCGCACGATGGAGGACTGGGTCCGGATCAGCGGCCGCCGCAAGGCCTGAGTCGCCAGGACGCCGTCAAAAAGAAAGGGCCCCGAGGGGCCCTTTCTTCATTCGACCTTGGGGTCGTTCTGCTTTTCCCAGGAGTGCTGCTCCTGGAGGAGCTTGTCCGGGTCGAAGCCCTGGTCGTCGTTCAGGCCCTGCATCTCCTCGATCGCCGAGGCCGGCGGGTTGCCGTAGTAGATGTTGTACAGGCGCTGCTGGCGGTAGGCGTCGCGCACGAAGACGTACGGGTCGTAGGCCGAGGCGAGGAAGCTCTCCGCGTCGATGCCGCGCGAGCGCAGGGTCACGAGGTAGAGCAGCTGCGGCACGTACTGCTGGCCGTACTTGAAGTCGTGGTTGCGGCTGTAATAGCTGAGTGGGTCGAAGAAGTAGCTGTCGACCGGCAGGCGCCAGACGTCGCGGACCGTGGTCGGGCCGACGAACGGCAGCACGAGGTAGTCGCCCTCGGGCACGCCCCAGCGGGCCAGCGTCACGCCGAAGTCGTTGTCTTCCAGCGGGATGCCCAGCAGGCTGGCGGGATCCTTGAAGCCGAGGAAGCCGATCGTCAGGTTCACCACGAAGCGGCCAGTCGTCTGCAGCGCCTGCTTCGGACGGAACTGGAGCAGGTCGTTGGCGACCGTGATCGGCAGGCGGATGTTGGTGTAGAAGTCGCTGATCGCCGTGCGCACCGGCGGGTTCGTGACCTTCCGGTAGCCGACCGCGACCGGGCGGATGACCGCCTTGTCGAGCTTGTCGTTGAACGCGTACACCTTGCGGTTGAACTTCTCGTTCGGGTCGTCGGTGCGTGGCGGGGCGACGTGACAGGCCGCGAGCAGCGCGACGGCCACGAGGCCGAGGAGGGTACGGGCGGTCCGGGCAATCCGGTGCGGGGTCGTGGGGCGCATCGCTGGGGCTTTAGGGGTGGGGCGGTGGTTTAGTGTACCGCGCGGTTTTATTATTTGCACTAAAAGCCGTCCGTCCTGGTCAGAACCGCGCATGATACCCCTACCCCGATTGCCAGCCAACGGGCCGGACCGGTAAACTGCACGGTCAGAAGTGTCTTTATTGTCAAGGATTTGAAATGGCCCGTATTACCGTCCAGGACTGCCTCGAGGTAGTCGACAACCGCTTCGAGCTCGTGCTCATGGCGACCAAGCGCGCCCGTCAGCTGTCCAAGGGCGCCGAGCCGACGCTCGATCCGAACAACGACAAGCCGACCGTGCTCGCCCTGCGCGAGATCGCCGCGCGTCGCGTCAACGACGACATGATCGACGAAATCGACCGCGCCGCGCGTGAACGCGCCGAGCGTGAAGCCCTCGAGTGGGCCGCCACCGAAGTGGACGACGACCTCTCGAAGGGTGGAGATGACTGATGACGCCGGGTCGCTGTCGGCCCTGCATTCATCCGTATTCCGCGCACGTTGATGCGCGGCCGCTGAAGCCGCGCGCGGGAGGCGTCGCCCTCTGAGGCGATCGATCCTTCCATGGAAGTCATCCCTGCGAAAAAGCTGACCGACGTGGTCGATGACGGACCAGTGCCTCCGTATGTGCAGGCGCTGGAAGAGCGCGTGGGCGCGTATCTGCCGCACGATCAGGTGATGCGCATCCGCCGCGCGTTCCTCGTCGGCGCGGCGGCGCACGAAGGCCAGACGCGCAAGTCCGGCGAGCCGTACATCACGCATCCGGTCGCGGTGGCGCAGGTGCTCGCGGACCTCGGCCTCGACGCCGAGACGATCATCGCGGCGATCCTGCACGACACCCTCGAGGACACCCGCCTCGAACGGCCGGAACTCGCCGGCGAGTTCGGCGAGACGGTGGCCGAGCTGGTCGACGGCGTCACCAAGCTCGACAAGATGCGCTTTTCCAGCCGCGCCGAGGCCGACGCCGAGAGCTTCCGCAAGATGCTCCTGGCGATGGCGCGCGATCTGCGCGTCATCCTGATCAAGCTCTCCGACCGCCTGCACAACATGCGCACGCTCGGCGCGAAGGATTCCGACTCGCGCCGTCGCATCGCGCGCGAAACGCTCGAGATCTACGCGCCGATCGCGCAGCGCCTCGGCATGAACAAGTTCAAGGCCGAGCTGCAGGACCTCGGCTTCAAGGCGCTGTATCCGGATCGCCACCGCATCATCGGCGAGCGCATCCGCGCCGCGCTCGGCAATCGCCGCGAAGCGATGGCCAAGATCGAGATGGCGCTCGAGGGCCGCCTCGCCGCGGAGAAGATCCCCGGCCGCGCCGTCAGCCGCATCAAGTCGGCCTGGAGCATCTATTCGAAGATGCGCAGCGAGCACAAGTCGTTCGCGCAGCTGATGGACGTCTACGGTTTCCGTGTCATCACCGATTCCGCCATGCACTGCTACATGGCGCTCGGCGCCGTGCACGGCCTGTACAAGCCGGTCGACGGCCGCTTCAAGGATTTCATCGCCATTCCCAAGGGCAATGGCTACCAGTCGCTGCACACCGTGCTGCTCGGGCCGTTCGGCGCGCCGATCGAGATCCAGATCCGTACCTCGGAGATGGAATCCGTCGCGGAGCGGGGCGTCGCGGCCCACTGGGCATACAAGAGCGATTCGGGCCCCGCGAACAGCGCGCAGGCGCGCGCCCGCGAATGGCTCTCCGCGCTGGCCGACAGCCAGGCCAACACGCCCTCGGCGTCGGAGTTCCTCGAGGCGGTGAAGATCGACCTCTTCCCGGACGAGGTCTATCTGTTCACGCCGCGCGGCGACATCTTCTCGCTGCCGCGCAACGCCACGGCGCTCGACTTCGCCTACGCCGTGCACACCGACGTCGGCGACCACGCGGTCGCCGCGCGCGTCGACAAGAAACTCGTCCCGCTGCGCACGCGCCTCGTCTCCGGGCAGCAGGTGGAGATCATCACCGCGCCGTCGGCCGTGCCGAACCCGGCATGGCTCGAGGCCGTGGTCACCGGCAAGGCCCGCACCGCGATCCGGCAGTACCTCAAGCATCTCCAGCACGAGGACGCCGTCGATTTCGGTCATCGCATGCTCGATCGCGCGCTCGACGCGCGGGGCACGAGCCTCGACTCGATCCCCGCCGGCGTGCTCGACCGTTTCCTCGACGAGGCCAAGCTCAAGCGGCTCGAAGAGTTGCTCTCGGAGATCGCGCTGGGCAACCGCTTCGCCGACCAGGTCGCGACGCAGCTGATGGGGCTGCTCGGTCCCCGCGAGGACGAACCCCACGCGCATGCCGAGCACGCGGCGGAGAAGATCCGCATCAGCGGTGCGGAGCGTGGCGTCCTCAGCTTCGGTAACTGCTGCCACCCGCTGCCGGGCGACGAGATCGTCGGTTTCCTCTCGTCTGGCAAGGGCATCGTGGTCCACCGCGTGGAGTGCCCGAACGTCGCCGAGTTCCGCAAGACGCCGGAGCGCATCGTCGCCATCGAATGGGATCGCGACGTGTCGGGCGACTACCGCGCCGAACTGCGCATCGAGGTGCTCAACCGTCCGGGCGTGCTCGCCACGGTCGCGGCGGCGATCGCCGACGCCGGCTCGAACATCGAGAACGTCGAGTACATCGAGCGCGATAGCACGGCCGCGACGCTGCTCTTCGCCATCGAGGTGAAGGACCGCAAGCATCTCGCGGACGTCATGCGTCGCGTGCGCCGCACGGGTGTCGTCAGCGGCGTGTATCGCCACCCCCTCTGACGATAGACTGTCCCGATACCCCATCGAGGACGACACATGACCCGCAGCACCATCGCCACCGACAAGGCGCCTTCGGCCATCGGCCCGTACTCGCAGGCCGTGCGCGCCGGCAACACCGTGTACTTCTCGGGCCAGATCCCGCTCGATCCGGCGACGGGCAACCTCGTCGAAGGCGACATCACGACGCAGACCCGCCGTGTCTTCGACAACCTGGTCGCGGTCGCCGAAGCGGCCGGCGGCAAGCTGTCCGACATCGTGCGCGTGGGCATCTACGTCACCGACCTCGGCGACTTCGCCGCGGTGAACGCCGTGATGGCCGAGTACTTCCAGCAGCCGTACCCGGCGCGGTCGACGATCGAAGTCTCCGCACTGCCGAAGGGCGCGAACGTCGAAGTCGACGCGATCCTCGTCCTGCCCTGAGTCCGCCAGCGACCGCCGTGCCCCGTAGCCTGGCCCCGATCACTGTCGCGCCACCCGCGGACGCGGCCCATGCGCCCCTGACGACGCTCGGGGGCGTCGGTCCCGCGCTTGCCGAAACGCTCGGCAGGCTGGGCCTGCGCACCGTGCAGGATCTCTGGTTCCACCTGCCGCTGCGTTACGAGGATCGCACCCGCGTGGTGCCGATCGGCGACCTGCGCCCGGGCGACCGCGCGCAGGTCGAGGGTACCGTGGACTTCGTGGAGCGCGGCTTCCGCTTCCGCCCGCAGCTGAAGGTGA
>Ga0006562J51391_1017564_pt1 | contig 13080 bp, 13 predicted proteins | sample Ararhi6_input_d2_FD_51391 | JGI IMG/M metagenome (IMG submission 51391) | reverse complement strand
ATGCGTGTGATCGTTCTTGGCGCCGGCTTGCTCGGCGTGACTTCTGCTTACTACCTCCAGCAACTCGGCCACGAGGTGACCGTGATCGACCGGCAGGCCACGCCGGCCGCCGAAACCAGCTTTGCCAACGGCGGGCAGATCTCCGTCAGCCATGCCGAACCCTGGGCCAACCCGAGCGCGCCGCTCAAGGTGCTGCAATGGCTCGGCAAGGAAGACGCTCCGCTGCTCTTTCGCATCCGCGCCGACATGCGCCAATGGCTCTGGGGCCTGCAGTTCCTGCGCGAATGCACGCCGGCGCGCACCCGGCACAACATCGAGCAGATCGTGCGCCTGGGCACCTACAGCCGCGAGGTGCTGCAGCACCTGCGTGCCGACGCCGGCCTCCAATACGACCAGCGCACGCAGGGCATCCTGCACTTCTACACGACGCAGAAGGAGTTCGACGGCGCCCTCAAGCCCGCCGAGCAGATGCGCGCATTGGGTTGCGAACGCCAGGTGATCTCGGCCGACGAGGCCGTGAAGATCGAGCCCGCCCTCGCCCACATCCGCCCGAAGCTGGCGGGTGCCACCTACACGGCGGAGGACGAGTCCGGCGACGCGAACCTTTTTGCACGCGAGCTGGCAAAGCGCGCGGCCGCAGCCGGCGTGAAGTTCCTCATGAGCCACACGGTGACCGCGCTGCGCGAGACCGGCGGCCGCATCGATCATGTCGAAGCCACAGACAGCGAAGGCCGCTTCCAGCGCATCCGCGGCGACGCCTTCGTGCTCGCGATGGGTTCGCTGAGCCCGATCGTTGCCGCGCCGCTGGGCATCCGGCTGCCGGTCTATCCGGCCAAGGGCTACTCGGTGACGCTGCCGGTGAAGGACGCCTCCAGGGCGCACCAGGTCTCGCTGACCGACGACGAGTTCAAGCTCGTGTTCTCGCGCTACACCTCGGCTTCCGGCGACCGCCTGCGCATTGCCGGCACGGCCGAGCTCAATGGCTACGACCGCGACCTGAACCGCGTGCGCTGCGAGGCGATCGTGCGGCGCGTCGAGGAACTCTTCCCGGGCGCCGGCGACACCACGCAGGCCCAGTTCTGGACCGGCCTGCGCCCCGCGACGCCAAGCAACGTGCCGCTGATCGGCAAGACGAAACTGCCGAACCTGTTCCTCAACACCGGCCACGGCACGCTCGGCTGGACGCATGCCTGCGGCTCGGGCAAGTCGATTGCGCGCATCGTGAGCGGACTCGCGCCCGAGGTCGACTTTGCGTTCACCGGCATGCCTGCGCCGGCAGCGCGTGTGCTGCAGCCGGCCTGAATGCCGGCAGGCAGGGCGAGGGAGACTCAGTCCTTGCTGGTGAACACCGTCAGCACGCCGGTGTAGCCATACAGGTGGTGGCGCGCGATCTCGCCTGCGGCGAAGAAGCCGACCAGCGGCACGTCGCCCAGCGCATGCCGCACGATCTGCAGCTCGGCGCCCGGCGCGCCGAAATGCGGCCCGCCGCGTCCCGAGCAGCTCACGTACACCGCGCCCGCAATGCGGCGCGCCGGATGCGGCGCGGCTTCGGCCTCCCCGGCCGCGACGGCGCGTGCGGTGGCCAGCGTCTGCTCCTCGGGCTCGAGTTCTTCGCGGATCTCGGCGCAGATGCGCATCAGGTCGGCACGCGCGGCCTGCGCATTGCGGCGGCAGAAGGTCAGGCGCATGCCGGCCTCGGCCACGTCGGCAATCGCGATGCCGCGGCGCGTGGGGTCCAGGCCGATGATGTGGCGCACCAGCACGTCGGCGCCCAGGTCGCCGGTGCGGCGGATGCCGTCGCTGCCCGCATCGGCAAGGCCCACCAGGGTGGCGCGCACGGCGTCGATGGCTTCCTGCGGCCGCTCGAGCGTCACCTGCAGGTCGGCCAGCAGCACGTCGAGCGCGGGTTCGCCATCGAGCTTGAGCAGCAGGTTGCCGTCGGCTTCGGTGATCTCGCGCTCGCGCCCCGCGCCCGAGCGCAGCGGCTGGCAGCCCTGGGTGACGCGCGACACCAGCCGCACGCCCTCGCCGAACACCACGCCCGACAGGCCGCCCGAGAACACGCCGCCCGCGGCGCCGTGGCCGCGGATGTTGCCGTTGCCGCCCACCGCGAACTGCAGCGCGCCGCCGCGGCCTGACGACAGCCCGCCGAACAGGTAGCCGGTGTCGGTGCGGCCCGCCATCTCGCCGATGAGTTCGGTCAGGTCGGGCGTGGCGGGGTCCGCGTGCACCAGCGCCGTGTGGGCCTCGAAGCCGCTCATTTCCGAATTGCCCAGCGGCGCCACGCCGGAGAACACGCGGTACTGGTCGCTCGGCAGCGCGCAGAGCATCAGGCTGAGGCCGGGCTCGTCGAAATATTCGGCGTTGTTGGCCGAGACGCCGATGCCGACGGTGCCTGACCAGTCGGTGACCTCGGGCAGTTCGGCGCTCAGGTGGTCGAGGATGTCCTGCGCGTCCGCCGCGTAATGGTCGGTGATGTAGAGCAGCCCGAGCGTGGGCGACGCCGCGTAGTCGGGCAGCGCCATCTGCGCGCGCAACTGGGCCAGCACGAGGCCGGCTGCCATGCGCCATTGCGGGTGGGTGGCATGGCCGGAAGGAAACAGCTTCATGATGCGTGCCAACCCGTTCTCTTCAAGAAAGATGTGTGTATGACGTCAGCGGCGGCCGGTCGTTCGCTTGCGCGCGGCGGCCGATGCCTTCTTGGCGGCGGCGGGCGCTGCCGCCTTCCTGGCCGCGGGTTTCGAAGCCGCGGGAGCATTAGCTGCCGGCTGGGCCATGGCCGGCACCTTGAGCTGGGCCGCATCCTGCAGCGCCGAGCTCGCGATCTGCTGGAACTGCTCGGTCAGCGAGCCCCACCATTGCATCGGATCGATCACGCCGGCACCGCTGCCATTGCCGCCCGAAGCGGCAGCGGCCGAAGCCGGCTTGCTGCGCGCCTTCTTCGCCGGTGCCGGCGCTTCTTCTTCCTCGGGCTCGGCTTCCGGTTCGGCCGGCGCAGCGGCTGCTGCAGGTGCCGGAGCAGCGGCAGGCGCCACGGCGGCCGCCTGCTTGGTGAACGCGCTGGCGATATCTTCCATCCGCACGTTCATGCCGCGCAAGGTCGAAAGTGTCATCTTTTGCACTTCGAGCGCCTGGATGGTGGCCTTGAGCGCGTGGCCGTTCTGCTCGAGCCAATACTGCACCGTCTTGAGTTCCTGGATGCGCTTGTCGACCTCTTCCACGCTCAGCGTGGGGGCCACCCAGCTCGCGAGGCTCGGCAACCCGGGCACCGCACTGCCCGCCGCGCCGCCGGCGCCACCGCCGGCAAGGTTCTTCAGAAAATCGAATCCGGGGACGAATTGACTGAAGTCGAAGGGTTGGCTGGCGTTGCTCATGCGGAGGTCTCCGGTTGGGTTTTCTTGTGATGCCAGCTTACTCCAAGGCACCGCCGTTTTGGGCCCGGGCGCCCTCCCCTTTGTCCCCTCAGAGTTCCGCGCGCACCTTGCTGAACACCTTCCAGAATGCCGCGTCCTGCGAGGTCGCGAAGTTGATCCGCATCATCGTGCTCGGCGGCCGCCGCGCATGGAACAGCGAGCCCGGCGCGAGCAGGTAGCCCTGGTCGAGCATGCGCTGGGTGAGCGCGTCGGTGTCGACGCCGGTGTCGACCCAGCCGAACAGGCCCGCCGGCTCCGACGCGAAGCTGCAGCCATGCGCCATCGCAAGCTTCACCGCGCGGCCGCGGGCGCCGTCGAGTCGGATGCGTATGCGCTCGGCATGCCGCCGCAGCTGGCCCTGGTCGATGCACCACGAAAGCGCCCGCTCGAACAGCGTGGGCGTGGTGAGCGTGGCCAGCAGCTTGGTCTCGAGCAGCCGCTCCTTGAGTTCCGGCGAAGCGGCCAGGAAGCCGATGCGCCAGTTGGGCGCCAGGATCTTGGCGAAGCCGCTGACGTAGATGGTGCGCTGCAGCCCGTCGAGCGCGCTGAGCCGCGTGGCGTGCTCGGGCGCGAGGTGGCTGTAGGTGTCGTCCTCGACGATGTGGAAGTCGTGCTCGTTGGCCAGCTTGAGCACGCGGTGCGCGCTGCCGGGCGTGAGGCTGTAGCCGGTCGGGTTGTGCAGCACGCTCACGCTCACGAAGAGCTTGGGGCTGTGCAGCTGGCAGTACTGCGCCATCACCTCCAGGTCGGGCCCGTCGGCGCGGCGCGGCACCGGCAGGATGCGCATGCCCAGCGCCTCGAGCCGCGCGAATTCCAGCGCCCAGCCGGGCTCCTCGACCATCACCGGATCGCCCGCGCGCAGCAGCGTGCGGCTCACGATGTCCAGCGCGTGCGTGGCGCCCACGGTGGTCACGATCTGGTCGGGCGCGGCGGGCACGTTGATGCCCACCAGCTTGTTCGACAGGCTTCGGCGCAGCGCGGCGTCGCCCGAGGGTTCGCCGTACTGGAGCGACAGCTCCTGCAGCGCGGCCGTACTGGTCATGCGGCGCACGGCCGTCGGCATGAAGGCGGACGCCATCCAGTCGGGCGGAAACACGCCCATGCCCGGCTGCGGCTTGTCGCTGGGCCGGTGGAACATGCTGCGGATGAGCGAGCTCGCATCGGCCGGCACGCGCGAAGCCATCATCTGGACCACCATGGGCGCCGCGTTGGGTGGGCGCCCGTCCTGCGCCGGCGCCGAGTCGCGCACGTAGAAGCCGCGCTGGCGGCGCGCCTCGACCAGGCCCTGCGCCAGCAGCTGGTCGTAGGCCGCCACCACCGTGTAGGGGCTCACGCCCTGCTGGCGCGCGCATTCGCGCACCGAGGGCAGGCGCGCGCCGGGCGGCAGCAGCCGGGTGCGGATGCGTTCGGCCAGCCGGTCGGCCAATTGCCCCGTGAGCGACTGGGTGGAGGTTCGTGTCAGCATCTGGGGCTCGGCTTCTGTGTCGAAAGAAAGACCAATACAGTTTTCGAATATGTTCGACTAACTGTATTGGAACTGTAATGGTGTGAAAGTTTAGAGTGTATGCAATGAACTGGCAAGAATTCACCGCGCTGCTGGTGCTGGCCACGGCGATGAGTTTCTCGCCCGGTCCCAACACCACGCTTTCCACCGCCCTCGCGGCCAACGGCGGCCTGCCGCGCGCCATGCGCTTCGTGGTGGCCGTGCCGGTGGGCTGGACGCTGCTGCTGGTGCTGTGCGCGGCCGGCATCGGCGCGCTGGTGGTGGCGGTGCCTTCGCTGCGCCTGGGCATCAAGGCGCTGGGCGTGGGCTACCTCTTGTGGCTGGCCTACAAGCTGAGCGGCAGCGGCACGCTCGGCCGTGCCGACGGTGCCAGCCTCGACGTCGGCTTCGGCCAGGGCGTGATGCTGCAGTTCGTCAACATCAAGGCCTGGCTGCTCGCGCTCACGCTGGTGGCCGGCTGGATCGCGGGCCAGCCCGATGCGCTCGGGCGCTTCGCCATCGTCGCGCCGGTGATGCTGGTCTACGCCTTCATCAGCAACTTCACCTATGCATTGGCCGGCGCGCTGCTGCGCGAATGGCTCTCCAAAGGCAAGCGCCTGCTGTGGTTCAACCGCGCGATGGGGCTGGTGCTGGTGCTCACGGCCTGGTGGATGCTGGGCGTATGAGCAACCGCCTCCCTATCAAGGATGAAACGCTGGGCATGTGGCTTGGCGTGATCGGCGTGGCGCTGTTCGCCATCACCTTGCCGATGACGCGGCTGGCCACCGGCACGCAGGGCGCGCCGCAGCTGTCGCCCTGGTTCGTGACGCTCGGACGCGCCGCACTCGCGGGCATTCTCTCGACAGTCTTCCTGCTGGCCACGCGCTCGCCGCGGCCCGCTGCGCACCAGTGGAAGCCGCTTGGCATGGCGGTGCTCGGCAACGTGATCGGCTATCCGCTGCTGCTGGGCTACGCCTTGCGCGTGGTCACGGCCAGCCACGCGGCGGTGGTGACGGCGCTGCTGCCGCTCGTGACCGCGGCGGTCGCGGCCTGGGTGCTGCACCAGCGCGCGCGGCTCGGCTTCTGGCTCTGCGCCAGTGCGGGCAGCCTGCTGGTGGTGCTGTTCTCGGTGCTGCGCGCAAGCCAGGGCGGCCACGGCTTCGGCTTCGAATGGGCCGACCTGCTGCTGGTCGGTGCGGTGGTCGCGGCTTCGTTCGGCTACATCTACGGCGCGCAGGTCACGCCGTCGCTCGGCGCGGAGCGCGTGATCTGCTGGGTCTGCGTGATGGCGCTGCCCGTGACGCTGCCCGCCACGCTGGCCCTGTGGCCCGCGGAGCCCATCGCCACCTCGGCCTGGCTGGGCTTCGTCTACGTGGGCGTGTTCTCGATGTGGATCGGCTTCTTCGCCTGGTACCGCGGCCTGGCCCTGGGCGGTGCGCTGCGCGTGAGCCAGACGCAGCTGCTGCAGCCCTTTCTCTCCATCCTTGCATCCATTCCGCTGCTGGGCGAACCGCTCGACGTGGTCACGCTGGGCTTTGCCATTGCCGTGGTCTGCACGGTGGTGCTCGGCAAGCGCCTTTCGCAGCCGCAGCCCGCTCCTGCCGTTCCGCCGCGCGCCGCGCATTCCGAACAATCCTGAATCCCACCCCACCCGACTGAAAGAAGACCCCATGAACTGGAAACTCGCCGCCCGCGCCGCCAAGATGAATCCGTCGGTGCTGCGTGAAATCCTCAAGGTCACCGAGCGCCCCGGCATCATCAGCCTGGCCGGCGGCCTGCCCTCGCCCAAGACCTTCCCGATCCAGGCCTTTGCCGACGCCTGCGCCGAGGTGCTGCACAACGACGGCCAGGCCGCGCTGCAGTACGCCGCGAGCGAAGGCTATGCGCCGCTGCGCCAGGCGGTGGCCGACATGCTGCCGTGGAACGTCGATCCCGCGCAGGTCCTCATCACCACCGGCTCGCAGCAGGGCCTGGACCTGGTGGCCAAGGTGCTCATCGATCCGGGCAGCAAGGTGCTGGTCGAGACGCCCACCTACCTGGGCGCGCTGCAGGCCTTCGGCCCGATGGAGCCGAATCCGGTGAGCGTGGCGAGCGACGACGAAGGCGTGATCGTCGAAGACCTGGTGGCCAAGGCCAAGGATGGGCGCTTCGTCTACCTGCTGCCCAATTTCCAGAACCCCACCGGCCGCACCATGACCGAGGCGCGCCGCGCCGCCGTGTCGGCCGCTGCGGCCGCCGCCGGCCTGCCGATCGTCGAGGACAACCCGTACGGCGAACTGTGGTTCGACGAGGCCCCGCCGCTGCCGCTGAGTGCGCGCAACCCCGAAGGCTGCATCTACCTGGGTTCGTTCTCGAAGGTGCTCGCACCGGGCCTGCGCCTGGGCTTCCTGGTGGCGCCGAAGGCCATCTTCCCGAAGCTGCTGCAGGCCAAGCAGGCGGTCGACCTGCACACGCCGATCTTCACGCAGCGCATGGTCTCGGCCGTGATGAAGGACAACTTCCTCGAGCGCCACGTGCCCACCATCCGCGCGCTCTACAAGCGCCAGCGCGACGCGATGATGGCCGCGCTCACGCGCGAGATGGCCGGGCTGGACGTGAAGTTCAACGCGCCCAAGGGCGGCATGTTCCTGTGGGCGCGCCTGCCCGAGGGCATCGACACGGTGGCGCTGCTGCCCAAGGCGGTGGAGCGCAACGTGGCCTTCGTGCCGGGGGCGCCCTTCTATGCGGACCAGGGCGATCCGCGCACGCTGCGGCTGTCGTTCGTGACGGCCAGCGTCGAGGAGATCGACACCGCGATCGCCGCGCTGGCCCTGACGCTGCGCGAAGAGCTGGCGCTGCTGGGCGAACGCAGGCTCGCGCCCGAACCCGTCTGAGCCGCAACACGAGGCAGACCACGATGCACATCGCCATCCTTACTTTCGACGGTTTCAACGAACTCGACTCGCTGATCGCGCTCGGCGTGCTCAACCGCATCAAGAGGCCAGGCTGGCGCGTGACGCTGGCCGCGCCCAGCGCCACGGTCACCTCGATGAACGGCGTGACCGTGCATGCGAGCTCCACGCTCGAGGCGGCCGCCGAGGCCGGCGCGGTGCTCGTCGGCAGCGGCATCCGCACGCGCGAGATCGCGGCCGACCCGGCCATCATGGGCGCGCTGCGCCGCCTCGATGCGAGGCGGCAGCTGATCGGCGCGCAGTGCTCGGGCACGCTGCTGCTCGCCAAGCTGGGCCTGCTGGGCGCGGTGCCGGCCTGCACCGACCTCACGACCAAGCCCTGGGTGCAGGAAGCCGGCGTCGAGGTGCTCAACCAGCCCTTCTTCGCCAAGGGCAACGTGGCAACCGCCGGCGGCTGCCTGTCGGCGCCCTACCTCGCGGCCTGGCTCATCGCACGCAGCGAGGGCATCGAGGCCGCGACGAGCGCGCTGCACTACGTGGCGCCGGTGGGCGAGAAGGAAGACTACGTGGCGCGCGCGCTGCGCAACATCGCGCCCTACCTCCCCTCGGTTCCAGCAGCCACGGCCGCAGCCGCCTGAAGGAAGCATCGCAAAGACACGCCATGATCAGCCTCGCCACGCTCGCGCTCTTCCTGCTGGCCGTTCTCGCGCTGTTCCTGTCGCCGGGGCCGAACATGGCCTTCGTGCTCTCGCACGGCGTGGCCCATGGGCCGCGCGGCGGCTTCGCGGCGGCGCTCGGCATCTCGTCGGCCGACCTGGTGCACACGCTCTTCGCCGCCACCGGCGTCACGGCGCTGGTCGCGGCCTGGCCGCCCTCGTTCGACCTGCTGCGCTACGCGGGTGCGCTGTACCTGCTGTGGCTCGCGGTGCAGGCCCTTCGCAGCAGCGGCGGCCTCCCCACGGGAGCGCATGCGCAGCCATCCGCCTTCGCGCGCATCGTGCGCATGGCCTTCCTGAACAACCTCGTCAATCCGAAGGCGCTGCTGTTCTTCATGGTGTTCCTGCCGCAGTTCGTCGACCCCGCGCGCGGCAGCGTGCCCTTGCAACTGGTGCAGCTCGGCGTCATGCTGTCGGCAGCCGCGCTCGCATTCAACACGCTGCTCGGCGCATGCAGCGGGCAGGTCGGCCGCTGGCTGCAGCGCCGTCCGGGGGCTGAAAAGTTCCAGCGCGGCCTGTTGGCCCTGGTGATGGTCGGCCTGGCGATCCGCCTGCTGCTGCTCGACCGTCCCGCCGTGCCATCCGCCCTGTCCGCCACACCTGTCCAAGGAAACTGAACACCATGCTCAATATCTGGGGCCGCATCAGTTCGATCAACGTGCGCAAGGTTGTCTGGTGCGCGCAGGAACTCGGGCTCGACTTTCAACGCACCGAAGCCGGCGGCCGGTTCGGCGTGGTGCAGACGCCCGAGTACCTGGCACTCAACCCGAACGCGATGGTGCCCACCATCGACGACGGCGAAGGCAGCGATCGCGTCACGCTCTGGGAATCGAACGTGATCGTGCGCTATCTCTGCGCCAAGCATTCGCACGGCAAGTTCTATCCGAGCGAGCTGCCCGCGCGCTTCGATGCCGAACGCTGGATGGACTGGCAGCAGACCACGCTCAACCGCGCGAGCCGCGACGCCTTCGTGCAATGGGTGCGCACGCTGCCGGCCGAGCGCGAACCGGCGTTGATCGCGGCCTCGGTGCATGCGAGCGAGGCGCTGTTCGCGATGCTCGACGCGCACCTGGCCCGGCAGCCCTTCATGGCCGGCGACCGCTTCACCATGGCCGACATCCCCATCGGCTGCGAGGCGCACCGCTGGTTCGGCCTGCCGCCGGCCGAATACCAGCGCCCGAGTTGGCCGAACCTCGAACGCTGGTACGGCGAACTGATCTCCCGGCCGGGCACGCGCGGCGTGCTCGACCTTCCGCTCGAATGAAAAGCATGAAAACCCGCCCGTTCAAACAAGTCGACGTCTTCACCGCCACGCCCTACCTCGGCAATCCGCTCGCCGTGGTGCTCGACGGCAGCGGCCTGGGCGACGCCGAGATGCAGCGCTTCGCGCAGTGGACCAACCTGTCGGAAACCACCTTCCTGCTGCCGCCGACCGAACCCTCGGCCGACTACCGCGTGCGCATCTTCACGCCCGGCGGCGAGCTGCCCTTTGCCGGCCATCCCACCATCGGCAGCTGCCATGCCTGGCTGCAGGCCGGCGGCAAGCCGAAGGCGGCGGGCCGGATCGTGCAGCAGTGCGCGGCCGGCCTGGTGCCGCTGCGCCATGAAGGCGAGCGCCTGGCTTTCTCGGCCCCGCCGCTCAAGCGCAGCGCGCCCAGCCCCACGCTGCTGGCCAAGGTGGCGGGTGCGCTGGGCCTGAAGGCGCAGCAGGTGGTCGCGGCCCAGGTGCTCGACAACGGACCGGTGTGGTTCGGCCTGCTGCTCAGCGATGCGGACACCGTGCTCCGGCTGGTGCCCGACCACCGCATGCTCAAGGAGCTGGGCGTGAAGGCCGGCGTGGCGGGTGTGCCGGCCGAGCAGGGCGCGTCGATGCTGATCGGCCGCTCGAACCGCGAGGCGCGCGCCTTCGGCGGCAAGTCCGCTGCCATCGAAGAAGGCGAAGGCCCGAAGATCGACCTCGAGGTGCGCGCCTTTGCCGCGCCCATTGGCGTGGAAGAAGACCCGGTCACCGGCAGCCTCAACGCCAGCCTGGCCGAATGGCTGATCGCCGACGGCCACATGCCCGCGCGCTATGTGGCCGCGCAGGGCCAGTGCCTCGGCCGTTCCGGGCGCGTGTACATCGAGCGCGACGCCGACGGCAAGGTGTGGGTCGGCGGCGATGCCGTGACCTGCGTCGACGGCCAGGTCACGCTGTAAGGCTGGCCGCCATGCACGCGCAGCTCGACCACCTGGTGATCGCCGCCGCCTCGCTGGCCGAGGGCGTGGCGTGGTGCGAGGCCACGCTGGGCGTTACGCCCGGCCCCGGCGGCTCGCATCCGCTGATGGGCACGCACAACCGGCTGCTGAACATCGCGGCCGAGGCGTTCCCGCAGGCCTACCTGGAAATCATCGCGATCGAGCCCGGCAAGCGGCCATCGCGCCCCGGCGCGCGCCGCTGGTTCGACCTCGACGACCCGGTGCTGCAGGCCGGGCTCGCGCGGCGCGGACCGCGGCTGGTGCATTTTGTTGCGCGCGTGCCCGACGCGCACGCCGCACTGCAGGCGCTGGCGCGCGAGGAGCACGCGCACATCGACCGCGGCCAGTTGCTCGAAGCCTCGCGCGACACGCCCGCCGGCCGGCTCGAATGGCAGATCACCGTGCGCAACGACGGCCAGCGCCTGTTCTACGGCGCGCTGCCCACGCTGATCCAGTGGGGCCCGGTGCATCCCACCGATGCCATGCCCGGCTCGGGCCTCGCGATGCGCTCGCTGCAGGCCACGCATCCGCGCGCGGCCGACCTCTCTGCGGCGCTGTCGGCCATCGGCATGGACGGCATGGCGGTGCAGGCCGGCGCGCCCAACCTGGTGGCCGTGCTCGACACGCCCCGCGGCCCCGTCACGCTTCAATCCGAAGGACTCTGACATGCTGAGCTTGACCGAAATCGCCTGGTTCGCACTCGCCTCGATGCTGCTGGCGCTCACGCCGGGGCCGAACATGATCTATTGCGTGTCGCGCACGCTCATCCAGGGCCGGCGCGCCGGGCTGGTCTCGCTCGGCGGCGTGATGATGGCCTTTCTTGCGCACCTGTTCGCGGCCGCACTCGGCCTCACCGCGCTGCTGCTGGCCGTGCCGGTCGCGTTCGACGCCATCCGGCTTGCCGGCGCCGCCTACCTGCTGTGGCTCGCATGGCAGGCGGTCAAGCCCGGCGGCAATGCGCCCTTCGAGGCGCGCGCGCTGCCGGCCGATCCGCCGGGCAAGCTGTTTCGCATGGGCTTTCTCACCAACCTGCTGAACCCGAAGGTCGCGATGTTCTACCTCTCGTTCTTTCCGCAGTTCATCCACCCGGAGCGCGGTTCGGTGCTGCTGCAGAGCATGCAGCTGGGCATGGCGCAGATGGCGAGCAGCGCCGCGGTCAACACCGCGGTGATCCTCGGCGCCGCGAGCATCACGGCGGTGCTCTCGCAAAGCGCCGGCTGGCTGCGCGCGCAGCGCTACATCATGGGCAGCGTGCTGGCCGCACTGGCGGTGCGCGTGGCGCTGACGGAACGCAAGTAAAAGAGAAGGAGCGCGCGTGAGATTCACCCGCGAAGAAATCGAATCCGCGCAGCGCACCGTCGGCGCGGCCATGCCGCCCACGCCGCAATATGCGTGGCCGCTGCTCGCGCAGCGCCTGGGCTGCACGGTGTGGGCCAAGCACGAGAACCACACGCCGGCGGGCGCCTTCAAGATCCGCGGCGGGCTGACCTACTTCGAAACGCTGGCACGCGAGCAACCCGGCGTGCGCCATGCGATCAGTGCCACGCGCGGCAACCATGGCCAGTCGGTGGGCTTCGCGGCGCGGCGCCACGGGCTCGCGGCCACCATCGTGGTGCCGCATGGCAACTCGCTCGAGAAGAACGCCGCGATGCGCGCGCTGGGCGTGCAGCTGGTCGAGCATGGCGACGACTTCCAGGCGGCTGCGGAGCATGCGGCCCTGCTCGCCGAGCAAGGCGGCATGCACCGCGTGCCCTCGTTCCACCGCGAGCTGGTGCGCGGCGTGTCGACGGCGTACGTCGAATTCTTCAGCGCACTGAAAGAGGCGCCGCCCGATGTGCTGTTCGTGCCGATCGGGTTGGGCTCCGGCTTCGCAGCCGCGGCCGCCGCGCGGGCACACTGCGGCGTGTCGACCCGGCTCGTCGGCGTGGTGTCGGCGCATGCCACGGCGTACCGCGATTCGTTCCGCGCGGGCCGGCCTGTCGAGTCGCCGGCCAGTACGCGGCTGGCCGACGGCATGGCCTGCCGCACGCCGGTGCCCGAATCGCTCGAGGTGATCCTGCGCGAAGCCGACGACGTGATCACCGTCACCGACGACGAGGTGGCCGAGGCCATGCGCATTCTCTTCAGCGACACGCACAACGTGGCGGAAGGTGCTGGCGCCGCGGCGCTGGCGGGCGCGCTCCAGCAGCAGGATCGCTGGCGCGGGAAGACGGTGGGAATCTGCGTGAGCGGCGGCAATGTCGATTCGGGCATGTTCGCGGGGGTGCTGGGGGGCGCTGGCGCATTGGCGTGACCAAGCGCGCTTTGTTCAGGGCGCGTGCACAGGCCACCGGGTACTCCCC
>Ga0006562J51391_1025998_pt1 | contig 13137 bp, 11 predicted proteins | sample Ararhi6_input_d2_FD_51391 | JGI IMG/M metagenome (IMG submission 51391) | reverse complement strand
ATCGGCAGCAGCTGCAGACCGGACTCCGTCGGAGTCGAACCGAGCACCAGCTGCAGGTACAGCGGCAGGGTCAGCATGGCGCCGAACATCCCGAAGCCCACGAAGACGCCGATGATGGTCGCCATAGAGAAGGTGCTCGAGCGGAACAGCTTGATCGGGATGAGCGCGTCGTCCTTCATCGCGATCTCGATGAGGATGAACGCGATAACGCCGATGACGCCGATCACGTAGCAGGCGATGGAGGCCGGGCTGTCCCAGCCCCAGGTGCGGCCCTGCTCGGCCACCAGCAGCAGCGGGACGAGCGCGACGATCACGCCGGCCGCACCCCACCAGTCGATGCGGGCGGACCCGCGTTCCCGCTTGGGCAGGTGCAGGAANCGCAGCACCATCGCGAGCGCGGCCAGGCCGATCGGCACGTTGATGAGGAAGACCCAGCGCCATCCGGTGATCCAGAGGATCTGGTCCGCACCGGCGAAGAGTCCGCCGATCAGCGGGCCGATGAGGCTGGAGATGCCGAAGACGGCGAGGAAGTAGCCCTGGTACTTCGCCCGCTCTCGCGGTGCGAGCATGTCGCCCATGATCGCGAGCGGCATCGACATCAGACCGCCGGCGCCGAGGCCCTGGATGGCACGGAAGGCCGCGAGCTCGACCATCGACGTCGAGAACGACGCCAGGATCGATCCGACGATGAAGATCACGATGGCGATGACGAACAGCGGCCGACGGCCGAAGATGTCGGAGAGCTTGCCGTAGATCGGCGTCGAGATCGTCGAGACGATCAGGTAGCCGGTGGTGACCCACGCCTGCTCGCTGAGTCCGTGCAGGTCATCGCCGATGGTGCGGATCGCCGTGCCGACGATCGTCTGGTCGAGGGCGGACAGGAACATGCCGGCCATGAGGCCGAAGATCACGAGAAGGATCTCGCGATGCGACATGATCGGTTTGGGTGCGGCTGTCGCCGCGCTGGTCTGACTGGACATCTGTCTCCGTGTCGAGAGTCGGGTGTGGGGACGCCCGGCACGCGGAACGTCACACCGGTGTGGGGCAAAGAGAATTTTGCGGAGACTGCAAAGTTACACCCGCTGCCTGGATACTCACAACGCATGCGGGAGGTACCACGCTCACTCGTTCGCCAGCGGCGAACAGGGGACGGTGGCAGCGTTGCCATCAGCGGGAAACCGCGCTCTCCGTGTGGCGGAAAACGAACGCAGGTGGCCCCCATCCAGGTGACGCATATATAGAAGGCGTACGTTGGAAACGCCGACCCCCGACCGTCTCTTAAATCGCCTCGAAAGTTCTATGAGATCTCTCAGCCGTCCCCGCCGCATCCTCGCCGCAGCCGCTGTCGCCGCCTCCGCGGCGCTCGTCTTCACGGCATGCGCCGGTGAGCCGTCGCCGGTCACGAAGGCCGTCGCGCAGGCCGCCGCGCCCACCCCGTCCCCGTCCGCGACCGTCGTGTCGTCGGTGCAGCCCGCCGCGGGCAGCGTCTCCGGCGGAACCGTCACCCTCACCGGCTCCAACCTCGAGAAGGTCGCCGCGGTCCAGGTCGGCGGTCAGCCGGCCACCGTCACCCACGCGACCGACGACAAGGTCGTCGTCACGGTCCCCGCCGCCGCCAACTTCCAGGCGGGCAGCGTGCCCATCACGGTCACCGACAAGAGCGGCAAGCCCGTGACCGCGACCACCGCCACGTACGACTACCAGGTGCAGACGCCGGTCGACAAGCAGCTCGCGTACGCGCTCACCTACTGGAAGAACTACAACACGGCCGAGTACGGCGACCTCAACCCGGTCGGCGGCGACTGCGCCAACTTCGTCAGCCAGACCCTCATCGCCCGTGGCTGGCAGATGAACGGCGACTGGTACAACCACGACGCCGCGGCCGACTGGAGCCCGGCGTGGGGATACGTCCCCGCCATGGACAACTACTTCCGTGAGAACGCCGCCAAGCTGGGTCTCACCGAGTACTCGTTCGACCAGCGCGACAAGATCAAGGTCGGCGACATCGTGATGTTCGACTGGAACGACAACAACTCGCTCGACCACGTCCAGATCGTGTCCGCTGTGCAGAACGTGAACGGCCAGATCAAGATCAAGATGGTGGGACACAACGAGGACAGCGACTACCGCGACCTCGACGAGGCCATCACGGTCGACCACCCGGGTGGCATCGGCCACTTCTGGAGCCTCTCCAAGTAACGGTCGCCATTCCGGTCACACCCGCCGGGCCGCGTCACGCGCGTGAGCTATGCTCATCGCGTGACTCTGGGGGGTGCCCGCGAACGGCGGGTGGGGATGCGGCGCGCCGCCGTGATCGGCGGTGCACTCGTGGCGATGCTCGTGCTCTCGGGATGCGTCCCCGGCTCTGTCGCGGCGGCCGGTGCGACGCATCGTCCGACACCGCACCGCTCCGCCCCGTCGCCCCGGCCGCCGCGTCCGACCCCCACCCTCCCGCCGACGCCGACACCGGTGCCCTTCGACAAGACGGCGCAGTCGACCGACGATCCGGCCAGTCCCTGGGTCGTGGTCAACAAGGCGCGGGGGCTGAGCCCGGCGGACTACGCCCCCACCGACCTCATCTACCCGGACCTGCCGAATCTCAACGACCAGCCGATGAGGCAGGAGACGGCCGCCGCCGTCGTCGCCATGTTCCAGGCGGCGAAGTCGGAGGCGGGACTGAGCCTCTCCATCCAGAGCGCCTATCGCTCCTTCGACTCGCAGACGCGCGTGTACGCCGACGACGTCGCCCGGAACGGGCAGGCATACGCCGACACGGACACCGCACGCCCGGGGCACAGTGAGCACCAGACGGGCCTGGCCGTCGACATCAGCGCCGTCCCCGCGCACTGCTCGCTCGACGCCTGCTTCGGCGAGACCGAGCAGGGCCGCTGGCTGGCGGCGAACGCCTGGCGCTTCGGATTCATCCTCCGCTACCCGGCCGACAAGGTCGCCGTCACGGGCTTCACGTACGAGCCGTGGCACTTCCGCTTCGTCGGAGTGCTCCTCTCCACGCAGCTGCACACCACGGGCGTCACCACTCTCGAGGAGTTCTTCGGGCTCCCGGGCGGCGAGACCTACCCCGGCTGACGGCGGGGCGACGCTGAGTCAGGCGCCCAACGCGTCCCCGACGATCCGCTTCGCCTCGTCCTGGACCTCGCGCAGGTCGTCCTCGCCCACGAACGACTCGGCATAGATCTTGTAGACGTTCTCCGTGCCGGAGGGCCGCGCGGCGAACCACGCCGACTCCGTCTGCACCTTCACGCCGCCGAGCGGCGCGTCGTTGCCCGGCGCGCGGCTCAGCTTCGCCGTGATCGCCTCGCCGGCCAGCTCGGTCGCGGTGATCGCGTCACCGTCGAGCTTCGAGAGCGCGGCCTTCTGCTCGGGCGTGGCCGGAGCATCCACCCGCTGGTACACGGGGTCGCCGAACCGCTCGGTCAGCTCGCGGTAGAGCTGCGACGGCGACTTGCCGGTCACGGCCCGGATCTCGCTGGCGAGCAGGGCCAGCAGGATGCCGTCCTTGTCGGTCGTCCAAGCGGTGCCGTCGAAGCGGAGGAAGGAAGCGCCGGCGCTCTCCTCGCCGCCGAAGCCGACCGTACCGTCGATGAGGCCGGGCACGAACCACTTGAAGCCGACCGGGACCTCCCACAGCCGACGGCCGAGCGACCCCGCGACGCGGTCGATGATCGACGACGACACGAGGGTCTTGCCCACCGCGGCGTCTTTCCGCCACTCGGTGCGCGTACGGAACAGGTAGTCGATCGCGACAGCGAGGTAGTGGTTCGGGTTCATCAGGCCGCCGTCGGGCGTGACGATCCCGTGGCGGTCGGCGTCCGCGTCGTTGCCGGTGAGGATGTCGAAGTCGGCGCGGCGGGCGACGACGGAGGCCATCGCGGAGGGGCTGGACGGGTCCATCCGGATCTTGCCGTCCCAGTCGAGCGTCATGAAGCCCCAGGTCGGGTCGACGTCCGGGTTCACGACGGTCAGATCGAGCTCGTAGCGCTCGGCGATCGCCTGCCAGTAGTTGACGCTCGCGCCGCCCAGCGGGTCGGCGCCGATGCGGATGCCGCTGTCGCGGATCGCCTTCACGTCGATGATGTTCTCGAGGTCGTCGACGTAGTGGCCGCGGAAGTCGTAGGTCTCGACGCCCGAAGGCTCCGCCATCCGCACCTCGGTCATGCCGTTCGCGATGATCTCGTTGGCGCGCTTCGCGATCCAGCCGGTCGCGTCGGTATCGGCCGGGCCGCCGTGCGGCGGGTTGTACTTGAAGCCGCCGTCCGACGGCGGGTTGTGGCTCGGGGTGACGACGATGCCGTCGGCCTGGTCGTCATGGCCGCCCCGGTTGTAGCGGATGATCGCGTGCGACAGGGCGGGGGTCGGCACCCAGTCGTCGAACTCGTCGACCAGCACGCGCACCTCGTTGCCGACGAGCACGGCGAGGGCGGTGGTCGTCGCGAACTCGCTGAGCAGATGCGTGTCCGCACCGAGGAACAGCGGACCGGTGATGCCCTGGCTGTTGCGGTACTCGACGATCGCCTGCGTGGTGGCGGCGATGTGGTCCTCATTGAACGCCGTGTTCAGCGACGAGCCGCGATGGCCCGATGTGCCGAACACCACGCGCTGCTCCGGGATGCTCACATCCGGCTTCAGCTCGTAGTACGCGCGCCGCAGGGCGTCGACGTCGATCAGGTCGGAAGGCTGGGCGGGGGTGCCGGCTCGTTCGTCCATGATGACTACTCTTCCACGGCACGGGAGCCACGCCAACGGCTCGGTAAGCTGAGCGGCATGTCCTCCGCCCCCGACAGCGCCCCCGCGGAGCTGCCCGCCTCCCTCGACGACGTGTACAGCTTCCTCGGACCGTCGGGCACCTTCACGGAGGCGGCCCTCAAGCAGGTGCCCGAGGCGCGCGGCAAGCAGTGGCGGGCCGTCAACAACCTCGGCGAGGCGCTGGCGGATGTCGTGGAGGGTCGCAGTGTCGCCGCGATGATCGCGATCGAGAACTCGATCGAGGGCGGGGTGTCGGTGGCGCAGGACGCACTGGCCACGATCCCGGGCCTGCGCATCATCGGCGAGTACCTCGTGCCGGTGAACTTCGTCCTCGTCGCCCGCCCGGGCACGACCCTCGCCGACGTGCACACCGTGAACGCGCATCCCGTCGCCTACGCGCAGTGCCACCAGTGGCTCGACCGTCACCTCCCCGACCACGGCCACCTGCCGGCGTCGAGCAACGTCGCCGCGGCCGCGTCGCTCTTCGAGGGCAGCGCGGCGGATGCGGCGGTCGCGCCGCCCGGGATCGTCGACCACCACGACGTGGTCGTCCTCGCCGACAACATCGGCGACAACCCGAACGCCGTCACCCGCTTCGTGCTCGTCAGCACGACGCGCAGCGTGCCGGAGCCGACCGGAGCCGACAAGACCAGCCTCATCGCCGAGCTTCCCGACGACCGTCCCGGCAGCCTCCTCGACCTCCTCGAGCAGTTCTCCACCCGGGGGATCAACCTGAGCCTCATCGAGTCGCGCCCGATCGGCGACGCGCTCGGCCGGTACCGGTTCGTCATCGACGCGGACGGCCACATCGCGGACGAGCGCGTCGCCGACGCCCTGCTCGGTCTCCGCCGGTTCAGCCCGTCCGTGATGTTCCTCGGCTCGTACCCGCGGGCCGACGGTCAGCGGGTGGAGTTCGACCAGCGCTATCGCGACGACGTCTTCACCGAGGCGCGCGAGTGGCTGGCCTCCCTGACCGACGAGGAGCGGCCGGCAGGCGCGCAGGGCGGCGCGTCGGCGTAGGCTGCCGAACAGGACAGCCGGGAGGTCATCATGGTCGCAGACGAGCGTGACGACAGTGGTCGGGCGGACGGATTCGACCCGCGCTTCGACCCCGCATTCCAGCGCGGTTATCAGCCGCAGCCGGGCGAGCGCGCCCGCACGCGCGTCCGCGCCGATGCTCCCGACTCGGCCTACCGCCGGCCGTCGTCGCTGCTGCGAACGCGTGAGGACGCTGCGCCCGCGACGCCGTCCGAACCGCTGACTCCGTACGAAGAGGCGGCGCTCTCGCTCGATGGGGGCCGCCCCGCCCTGCCCGATCCGCTGGAGGCCGGGGCACCCGCCGCTCAGACGGTCGTGGTCGCCTCCGCCGGCTCGCTTGCGGGCGTCGAGCTGAACCCGCGGCGCAACCCCTTCATCCTCGCCCTCTGGCTCATCGGCGGCGGGTTCGTCGTGCTCGGCATCGTGCTCTACGCCGTCTCGGTGACGTCGTCGTACAGCGGCCCGACGCCCAGCACCGACGTGGGCGCCCTGGTGTTCGCCCAGCTCGGGTGGATGCTCGCGGGGCCGCTCATCACGGTCGGGCTGCTGACGCTCGTCGGTCTGCTCTTCCTGACCGCGCTCTCCGGTCGGCGGATGCGGGATGCGATTCCGGAGGACGACGCCCCGGCGGGATGACGCCGGGCACAGCTGTCTCTCGGAGCGCGCGGAGGTCGCCATACACTGCGGCCAGGCCGACGGCTCTCGACGATGTCGACGACCCGTCGGACCGACGCGAGAGAGGATCCACCGTGACGTTGCGCCGCACTCCCTTCCCCGGCAGACTCGCCGTCGGCATGCTGGCGCTCGCGGCCGCCCTCCCGCTGCTCGCCGGCTGCACGGCGTCGCCCGCACCAAGTGCCACCCCCTCGCCGTCGGCCGCCGCAGACGTCAACGGGCTGCCCGCCGGGGTTCAGCAGGCGACGGACGTGCCGACCGCCGTACCGAACACTCCCGAACTGCGCCGCGCCGTCACGGTCTCGTCGTGCGAGAAGGCGGACGGCGGCTGGAAGGCGGCCGGGACGGCCAAGAACACCACCGACGCTCCCGTCGAACTGACGGTCACCATCTTCTTCACGAGCGACAAGGGCACGGTGCTCGGGACGGGCGACACGAAGGTCGCGATCGAGCCGCAGACCGAGGCTCGGTGGACGGTCGCGTCGAAGCTCACCCCGACGTCGAAGACCCTGTGCGTGCTCCGCGGGGTGGGCTGACTCGCCCGCTCGGCCTGTTCCTTTTGCGCCCGACTTCCGCTCTATAGGCGCGACTTCGGGCGTTCCTCGTCATGATTCGATCAGTAGACCTCTCTGTCCAGGTGAAGCCACCTTCGACAGGCAAGGAGTCCACAGATGGATCGAGACACCCCTCCGAACACCAGCGCACGATCGCCGAGACGGAGGCGAGCCCGGCGCGCCTGGCCCGTGGCCGCCGTCCTCGGCTTGGCCGCGGCCGCCGTCGCCGTCCCGGCGCAGGGGGCCGCCGCGACGCCCGGTCCCGGCTCCTACGTGGCGCTCGGTGACTCGTACGTCGCCGGCCAGGCACTCGACCACCTGACGGGCGCGTACCCCGAGTGCCTCCAGTCCGTGGCGAACTACCCGCGCACAGCCGCGTGGCGTGCCGGGCTGATCGCTAACGACCAGAGCTGCTCGGGCGCGACGATCCCCGACCTCTTCGCCGCGAAGGGCGCGATCCCGGCGCAGACCGACGCGCTCAGCGCATCCACTCAGGTGGTCACCCTCTCGATCGGGGGCAACGACCTCGGGTTCTCGGCCATCCTGCGCTCGTGCCTGGCCGCCTCCGCGGACGGTCCGCTGTGGAGCGGCGAGAAGTCGTGCCGTGAGAAGTACACGGTCGGCGGCGTGGACACCCTGAGCGCGAAAGCGGCCGGGGCCGTCGCTCCGGCGGTCGGCGAGGCCGTCACCCGCATCCGAGCGAAGGCGCCGAACGCCCGCGTCGTCGTGGTGGGCTACCCCACGCTCATGCCGGATGCCGCCCACACGCCCGCAGGAGGCTGCTTCTCGCCGCTGACCTCGAGCAAGCCGGCCTTGCCGTTCGCGACCACTGACTTGGACTACTTCCACGGCGTCCAGTCGACCCTCGACACCCGCACCCAGGCTGCGGTCCACGCCGCGGGCGCCGAATACGTCTCGCTGCTGGCCGACACCGCCGAGCACTCGGTCTGCAGCACGACGCCGTACATCGACGGGATCACCCTCTCCGGTTTCGTGCTCTCCCCGACCTCGATGCACCCGAACCTGGCCGGCCTCGGCTACCAGGGCCGGGCCGTCGGCGCGGTGCTGAAGGCGCCGCGCGACTTCCAGGGTGTGACCGGCGCGCTGGTCTCCCTCGGCGGGACCTCCGCCGACCTGCAGATCCACGTTCCGTTGGCTACGCTGCACACCACGCCGGATGTCGCGGCCGAGGTGAACGGGTCGTACGTCGCGAACGTCAACGGCGAGCACGGCTGGTACGTCTGGTTCGAGAACCGTGAGGACACCCGGGTGTACCACGTGACCGTCACGGTCAAGCCGGGCGACACCGTGCGGTTGCGGACGGCGACCGGCGCGGTGCAGGTGCTGACCCTGACGCCGAAGGCGTAGGCCGAGCGGCGCGGTCGCCCTCCCGGATTCCGGGGCGGCGGCCGCGTCAGCCGACCGGGATGCCCGGAGCCTTCACGCGCAGCGCCAACTCGTCCACCCGGAGGTCGAGGCGCAGGATCTCGCCGAACGCGTCCCCGTCCAACTCGAACGGCTCCGGCGCATCCACCGCCAGCTGCACCGAGGCGCCGCGCAGGTAGCTGAGCCGGGTGCGGATCGCGCGGTCGGTGAAACGGATGATCCGGCGACCGATGCTCGACTTCCGCAGGACGCGGTTCTCCCAGGTCACCTTGCGCCAGATCGCCAGCCAGCCGAACACCGTCGCNGGCTGGACGATCGCCACGTCGAGGAGGCCGTCGTCGAGCTCGCCGTCCGGGATGAGCTCCATGTTCCCCGGCAACGCGCCGCAGTTCGCGACCAGGATCGTGCTCACGTGCGCCGACCGCTCGTGTCCGTTGTCGAGCCGGTAACGCACCGGGACCTTCGACGCCTTCGGCAGAGCACGGAAGGCCGCGTCGACGTACGCCAGCCAACCGAAGCGGCGCTTCAGCTGCGGCCGGGCGTTGGCGATCATCGCCGCGTCGATCCCGACACCGGCCATCACCAGGAACGCGTGCTCGGTCGCCGACCCGTCCGGGCGGTGCGCCACGGCGATGCCGATGTCGATCCGCCGCTCGCGGCCGCTGAACGCGACCGCGCACGCCGCTTCGACGCTCGCGATCGGAATGCCGAGGTTCCGCGCCAGAAGATTGCCGGTGCCCCCGGGGATGATGCCGAGGGTGGCATCCCGTCCGCGCAGTGCCTCAGCCACGGCGCGCACGGTGCCGTCGCCGCCCGCCGCGAGCACGAGGGACGCGCCCCGGGCCAGCGCCTCGCCGACCTGGGACTGCCCGCTCTCCTCCGGCGTCGTCTCGAGCCAGAGCAGCTCGAACCGGCCGGCAGCGGCGGTCTCCACCGCCGCCCGGACGCGCGGAACGTCCACCCGCACGGGGTTGTAGATGACGGCGGCGACACGGCGCTGCTCCCCGTCCCGTCCGTTCACGCACATCACGCTACCTGTTCGGCATCGGTCGATAAGCTGGTCAGGTGATCGATCCCGTACTTCTCCGTGAGAACCCCGACATCATCCGGCGCTCCCAGGAGGCCCGGGGCGACTCCGTGCAGCTCGTCGACGAGGCCATCCAGGCCGACATCGAGCGCCGCGCGGCGATCACGGCCTTCGAGGAACTCCGCGCCGAGCAGAACGCGTTCGGCAAGCAGGTCGCGAAAGCGCCGAAGGAGCAGAAGAAGGAGCTCGTCGCCCAGGCGCAGCAGCTCGCCGGTCGCGTGAAGGAGGCCCAGCAGGCCGCCAACGACGCGGATGCCCGGTTCGAGCAGCTGGTCCGCAGCATCGGCAACCCGATCGTTGACGGCGTCCCGGCGGGCGGGGAGGACGACTTCGTCGTGGTCAAGACGGTCGGCGACATCCCCGAGTTCCCGTTCGAGGCGCGCGACCACCTGGAGCTGGGCGAGCTGCTCGGCGCGATCGACATGGCCCGGGGCGCCAAGGTCGCGGGCGCCCGCTTCTCCTACCTGCGCGGCATCGGAGCGCGGCTCGAGCTCGCGCTGATGAACATGGCGCTCGACAAGGCCCTGCAGAACGACTTCATCCCGCTGATCACGCCGACCCTGGTGAAGCCCGAGATCATGCAGGGCACCGGCTTCCTCGGCGCCCACGCCGACGAGGTCTACCACCTCGAGAACGACGACCTCTACCTGACCGGAACGAGCGAGGTCGCGCTCGCCGGCTACCACTCCGACGAGATCATCGAGGTCGACGAGCCCATCCGCTACGCCGGCTGGTCGACCTGCTACCGGCGCGAGGCCGGCTCGGCGGGCAAGGACACCCGCGGCATCATCCGCGTCCACCAGTTCGACAAGCTGGAGATGTTCGTCTACACCCGCCCGGAGGAGGCGGAGGCCGAGCACGAGCGGCTGCTCGGCTGGCAGGAGGAGATGATGCAGGCGCTGGGACTCAGCTACCGCGTCATCGACACGGCGGCGGGCGACCTCGGCTCGAGCGCCGCGCGCAAGTACGACGTCGAGGCGTGGATCCCCACCCAGGGCCGCTACCGCGAGCTCACCTCGACCTCGAACTGCACCACCTTCCAGGCACGCCGCCTCGACATCCGCTACCGCACCGAGAGCGGCAAGACGGCGCCGGTCGCGACCCTGAACGGGACGCTGGCCACCACGCGCTGGCTGGTCGCCATCCTCGAGACGCACCAGCAGGAGGACGGGTCGGTGCGCGTGCCGGAGGCGCTGCGCCCCTACCTCGGCGGACTGGAGCTGCTGGAGCCGACGCGTTCGTGAGCGACGACTCCCGCCTGCTGATCGCGCTCGACGTCGACGGCACGCTGATCCATGAAGACGAGACGGTCGGCGACGCCGTGCGCGCCGCCGTCACGCGGGTGCGCGACGCCGGCCACGAGGTGATGCTCGCCACCGGGCGCAGCTGGGAGACGGCGCGGCCCATCCACGAGGAGTTCGGCCTCACCAGCGAGTTCGTCGTCTGCGCGAACGGCGCGCTGACGATGAAACGGGACGACACCCTCGAGGGCGGTTACCGGCGCGAGTTCATCGAGGTGTTCGACCCGACCGAAGTGCTGGAGACCATCCGCCCGCACCTCCCGAGCGGCAGCTTCATGGTGGAGGGGCCGACCGGGTTCCGCCGGTACACCGAGGGCATGACCGACTGGGAGCTGGTCAACGCCGAGCAGGTGCCGTTCGAGGAGCTTCTGCAGCATCCCGCGACCCGTGTCGTCGTCGTGTCGCCCGAGCACGACACCGAGGAGTTCCTCTCGATCGTCGACCGGATGGGCCTCCAGCGCGTCAGCTACGCCATCGGCTGGACCGCGTGGCTCGACATCTCGCCGGACGGCGTGAGCAAGGCAACGGCGATGGAGCGGGTGCGGCACGCGCTCGACATCCCGCGGTCGCACGTGGTCGCGGTCGGCGACGGCCGCAACGATATCGAGCTGCTCACCTGGGCGGGTGCCGAGGGTCTCGCGGTCGCGATGGGTCAGGCGCCGGACGAGGTGAAGGCGGTCGCCACGCGGTCGACCGCACCGGTCGTCGACGACGGCGTCGCGGAGGTCCTCGACGCGCTCTGACCGAGCGCCCCTCGGTCTGGGGGAAGCCTTCGCGCGGAACGACGCGCGCCCATCCAGAGCATTGCCAGCCTCCCGTGCCACCCTTTAAGACGGCGTGCGCTCTTTTCCGGGCGCCCGCCTGTGAACGTGCGCACACCCGGCCGGAAGGAAGTGAATGAGCGAGATGCACACCCGCGCGCAAGCGCGAGCGCAGGAGAAGGCGGCAGGACCAGCGGTCCGCCACGGTCGACTGAAGCAGCACCATCCGCTCAAAGCACTCCTCAAGATCTTCGTCGCGGTCGTCGCCATCTTCGGCGTGACCGGCGTCTCGCTCGCGGCCTACGCGGCGGTGGATGTGGTGGCCAGCGTCAAGAAGTCGGTCAAGCTCGTCGACGCGAAGGGCAACGAGACGACGCCGGGCGTCGGCGCCATGAACGGTGCGTTCAACGTCCTCCTCGCCGGCAGTGACAGCGGTGGCGGCAACACCGCATACGGCGACCGCGAGGAGAACCTCAACGACGTGACGATGCTGCTGCACGTGTCGGCCGACCACCAGAACGCGACCGTCGTCAGCTTCCCCCGCGACATGTTCGTCTCCATCCCGTCCTGCCCGGACCCGAAGGGCGGCAGCTTCGATTCGATGAGCCGCCAGAAGATCAACAACTCCCTGAGCTACGGCGGCCTGGCGTGNACGGTGCTCACGGTCGAGAAGCTGACCGGCCTCAACATCCCGTACGCCGGTGTGATCCAGTTCGACGGTGTCATCGAGATGTCGAACGCGGTTGGTGGGGTGCCCGTCTGCGTCGCGGGAGACATCGAGGACCCGTACACGGGGCTGGATGTGAAGGCCGGCCAGAACGTGCTCCAGGGCTCGCAGGCGCTCGCCTTCCTCCGCACCCGTCACGGCGTCGGCGACGGCTCGGACCTGGGCCGCATCAGCAACCAGCAGGTGTTCCTGTCGTCGCTCGTCCGCACCATCAAGAGCGCCGACGTGCTGAGCAACCCGGTGAAGCTGTACGGGCTGGCCAAGGCGGCGACGAGCAACATCACGCTCTCCGACAGCCTCAACAACCCGACCACGATCGTCTCCATGGCGATGGCGTTGAAGAACATCGACATCAGCAAGGTCGTGTTCGTGCAGTACCCGAACCACTATGTGGACGGCGGCGTCGCCCCGACGACGGATGCGGCGGACCAGCTGATGAGCGCCCTGCAGAACGATCAGCCGGTCACCCTCACGGGCGACACCGGCGTGGGTTCCCAGGCCGACCCGAACGCTCCGGCCACGCAGACCCCGGCCACGCAGCCGCCGGCGACGCAGGCGCCCGCCACCCAGCCTCCGGCGACCCAGGCTCCGGCCACCGGCACCGACTCGGGCACCGCCGGCGGCGGCTCGGTCGAGCTCCCGTCGGACGTGCACGGCCAGACGGCGGCGCAGTACACCTGCTCGAAGCCGTTCTCCGAGTGATCACCGTCGCCCGGGTTCGCTAGAATCGGGCGACGCCGGGTTCGCCCGGCGCCGGGAGGGCTGTCCGAGCGGCCGATGGAGCCAGTCTTGAAAACTGGTGGGCAGAAATGTCTCGTGGGTTCGAATCCCACGCCCTCCGCAG
>Ga0006562J51391_1010188_pt1 | contig 13150 bp, 10 predicted proteins | sample Ararhi6_input_d2_FD_51391 | JGI IMG/M metagenome (IMG submission 51391) | reverse complement strand
CGGTACGCGACGCCGTCCTTCTCCACGCTCATCATGGGCATCGTCGCGAGCGTCTACTACGTCGTGATGACGACGATCAGCGACAGCATCCTGCAGGACACCATCCTGTCGCTGGGGCTCGCGATCGCGTTCTACTACGCCATCACGGGCTACGCCTGCGTCTGGTACTTCCGGCGCGACCTGTTCACGTCCGGCCGAAACCTCCTCTACCGCGGGATCCTGCCGCTGCTCGGCGCCCTCATGCTGACGTACGCGTTCGTCCAGTCCGCCGTCGACATGCTCGACCCCGATTACGGGTACTCCGGCACCCTCCTCGGCGTGGGCAGCACGTTCGTCGTCGGGATCGGCGCGCTGCTGGTGGGCGTCGTCCTCATGGTCGCGTGGTACTTCTTCCCGCGCTCGAAGCGGTTCTTCCGCGGTGAGAGCCTGAACCGCGAGACGCCCGTGCTCGTGCCGGAGGAGCCGGGCGAGTTCGTCCGCTCCGTCGACGGCGGCCGCGCCTGACCGCCGTCCGCGCCCTGCCACCCCGATCGCCGAAGGGAATCCCCATGCGCATCCTCATCGTCGGCGCCGGCGGCGTCGGGTCCGCCGCCGCCCGCATCGCCGTCCGCCGCGAGTTCTTCGACCGCCTGATCATCGCCGACTACGACCCCGCCCGGCCGCAGGCCCTCGTCGACGAACTCGGCGATGCGCGGCTCGTCGCGGCGCAGGTCGACGCGTCGAGTGCGGACTCGGTCGCCGCGCTCATCGCCGAGCACGGGGCCACGCATGTCCTGAACGCCGTCGACCCGCGTTTCGTCATGCCGATCTTCGACGGCTGCTTCGCCGCCGGGGCCGTCTACCTCGACATGGCGATGAGCCTCTCCCGCCGGCATCCGGACCGCCCGTACGAGCTGCCCGGCGTGAAGCTCGGCGACGAGCAGTTCGCGAAGGAGCAGGAGTGGAAGGATGCCGGCCGGCTCGCGCTCGTCGGCATCGGCGTCGAGCCGGGCCTGTCCGACGTGTTCGCCCGCTACGCGGAGGACGAGCTGTTCAGCGAGATCGACGAACTCGGCGTGCGCGACGGCGCGAACCTCGTCGTCGCCGGGTACGACTTCGCGCCCTCCTTCTCCATCTGGACGACCATCGAGGAGTGCCTGAACCCGCCGGTCGTCTACGAAAGGGATCGCGGCTGGTACACGACGGCGCCCTTCAGCGAGCCGGAGGTGTTCGATTTCCCGGAGGGCATCGGGCCGGTGGAGTGCGTCAACGTCGAGCACGAGGAGGTGCTTCTCATGCCCCGGTGGACGAACGCGCGCCGCGTCACCTTCAAGTACGGTCTCGGCGACGAGTTCATCGAGGTGCTGAAGGTGCTGAACAAGGTGGGCCTGGACCGGACCGAGAAGGTGAACGTGAAGGGTGTCGAGGTGTCGCCGCGCGACGTGGTCGCCGCCTGCCTGCCCGACCCGGCGACCATCGGCGACAAGATGACTGGGAAGACCTGCGCGGGCGTCTGGGTCACGGGCAAGGGCAAGGACGGGCAGCCCCGGTCGACCTACCTCTACCACGTCGTCGACAACGAGGACACGATGCGCGAGTACAACTCGCAGGCCGTCGTGTGGCAGACCGCCATCAACCCCGTGATCGCGCTCGAGCTGCTCGCCACGGGAGTGTGGTCGGGCGTGGGCGTGCTCGGACCGGAGGCGTTCGACGCGCGACCGTTCCTCGACCTCCTCGGCGGTGCCTACGGGTCGCCGTGGGGGATCCAGGAGAAGACCCCCGCCTGACGCATCAGGCGGGGCCTCCTCACGCGAGGGCGTCTTCGAGTGAGCGCGGCGGGAGGCCGTGCGCCGTCGCGACGCCGGCGTTCACGACCTCCCCGCCGACGGTGTTGAGCCCGGCGGCCAGCGACGCGTCGGCGCGCAGCGCGTCGCGCCAGCCCTGCGCCGCGATCCGGCGGATGTAGGGCAGCGTCGCGTTGGTCAGCGCCGACGTCGACGTGTTCGGCACGGCGCCGGGCATGTTGGCGACACAGTAGAAGACGCTGCCGTGCACCGTGAACGTCGGGTCGGCGTGGGTCGTGGGACGCGTGTCCTCGAAGCAGCCGCCCTGGTCGACGGCGATGTCGACGAGCACCGAACCGGGCCGCATCCGCGCCACCATGTCGTTCGTGACGAGTTTGGGCGCCTTCGCCCCCGGGATGAGGACCGAGCCGATCACGAGGTCGCTGGCGACGACGGCGCGGTCGAGGTCGAGGGGGTTCGACGCGGCCGTCTTGATGCGTCCCTGGAAGTGGTCGTCGAGGTAGCGCAGGCGCTGGATGTTCGTGTCGAACACCGTGACGTCGGCGCCCATGCCGACGGCGATGACGGCCGCATTCGCGCCGGCGACCCCGCCGCCGATGACGGTGACGGTCGCGGGGCGCGTCCCCGGGACGCCCGACATGAGCAACCCGAGTCCGCCCGCGGAGCGCAGCAGCGTCGCCGCACCGACGGTCGGCGCGAGCCGCCCCGCGACCTCGCTCATCGGCGCGAGGAGCGGCAGCCCGCCGCCGGGGGACTGGACCGTCTCATACGCGATCGCGGTCACGCGGTCCGCCGCGAGCCGGTCGGTGAGCGGGCGGTCGGCGGCGAGGTGCAGGTAGGTGAAGAGGACCAGGTCGTCGCGGAAGTACCCGTACTCCGACGCGATCGGCTCCTTCACCTTCAGCAGGAGCTCCGCCCGCGCCCACACCTCGGCCGCGTCGTCGAGAAGCGTGGCGCCGGCGTCCTCGTACTCCGCGTCGGTCATGGACGAGCCCAGGCCCGCGCCGCGCTGCACGAAGACCTCGTGTCCCGCGGCGGACAGGTCGTGCACGCCGGCGGGCGTGAGGGCGACCCGATACTCGTTGTTCTTGATCTCGGTGGGAACACAGATCCGCATGCTCGTCCTTTCTGCGTCCCTTGTGGGGACGACTACACCGTCGGCCGGATGGACCCGACGTCCTGCCCGCCGCCGGTGACCGACAGCGGAAGTAGCGACAGGGTCTGCGCGACGTCGCCCGCAGGCAGCGCGCCGACCCGCTCGAGCAGCGCCAGGGCGATGGCGGTGGTCGCGCGCCCGTTGCCGTCGAGGATCTTCACGGCCACCGTGGCGCCGTTCGGGGCCACCATCACCATGACGCCTTCGGCGCCGCCTTTCGCGAAGACGCCGAGGCGCTCGATCGCGATCGTGTCCGGCCGGCCGGGGCCGTCGATCGTCCACGGGTTCTCCCGCACGGCGCGCACGAGCTGCCCGGCGCTGCGGTGCAGCGCGAACGGCGACCGCTCCGACGACGATCCGATGCGGTGGATCGCCCGTGCCAGGGCGGCGAGGCTCATCGCGAAGACCGGTGCGCCGCACCCGTCGACGGCGGTCGCGGCGGGCTTCGCTCCGGTCAGCCGCTCGATCACCTCGCGGATGTGCAGCTGCAGCGGATGCGCGGGGTCGAGGTAGGTGGTGTGGTCCCACCCGTTGGCAGAACAGGCGAGCAGCATGGCGGCGTGCTTTCCGGAGCAGTTCATCCGGACTCGCTGCGGTTGACCGAGCTCGCGCACGAGTTCGTCCCGCGTGGCCGCGTCGCCGGGCCACGCCGGCGGGCACTGCAGGTCGTCCTCGCCGCGCCCGGCGGCCGCCAGGATCGATCGGACGACGGCGACGTGTCGGTCGGTGCCGGCGTGGCTCGCGGTCGCCAGCGCGAGGCGCTCGCCGTCGAGGGCAGCGCCGGCCGTGAGGCACGCGAGCGCCTGCAGCGGCTTCAGGCTGGAGCGGGGGAGGATCGGCGTGTCGACGTCGCCGAGTGTGCGGACGGCGACCCCGTCGGGGTCGAGCACGATCGCCGATCCCGCGTGGCGGGACTCGACGAAGCCGCTCCGTTCCACGACGGCCAGTTCGACTGCATCCGGGACGGTGAAGGTCTGCGCCACCCCGTCAGCCTATCGTCGCCTCCGCCGCGACCCGCGATGGCAGACTGGCCGGATGATCGGCGAGCATGACTATGCGCTGCGGAGCGTCTGGACCGGGAACCGCGGCACGGGGACGAGCGGGTACCGCGACTACGACCGGGCGGTGACGATCTCGATCGACGGGAAGCCGGAGCTGACGGCATCCAGCGACAAGCCGTTCCGCGGAGACCCGGCCAAGTGGAACCCGGAGGATCTCCTGCTGGCCGCCCTGTCGGAGTGCCATCTGCTGTCGTACCTGCACGCGTGCGTGCAGGCGGGCGTCGTCGTGGTCTCCTACGCGGATGACGCGACGGGACGCATGGTGGAGGACGGGCGCGGCGGGGGAGCGTTCACCGAGGTCGTGCTGCGGCCGCGGGTGACGGTCAGCGACCCGGCGATGATCCCCGCGGCGACCGCGGCGCACGCGCAGGCACGCGAGTGGTGCTTCATCGCGAATTCGGTGAACTTCCCCGTGCGGCACGAGCCGACGGTGGTCGTCGCGGAGGTTAACGACGCTCGTGCGGCAGGACCTGCCTGAGACGCTCGACGGGGGTCTGCGCGGGTGCCTCGTTGTAGGCGTGCGCGAGCTCCTGGCCGGAGAGGGCGTGGATCGCGGCCATGATCTCGTCGGTCGCGAGACGGCGGGCACGGCCGGATGAGGCGGGGCCGTGGTGCGCCAGGTCGAGCGGCTCGCCGTAGCGGATGATCACCTGCGGCCGCATCTTCGGCCATTTCGCGCCGACCGGCATGGCGTCGCTCGTGCCGACGAGACCGACCGGGACGACCTGCGCACCGGTCTGCAGGGCGAGGAACGCGACGCCCGTGCGGCCCTTGTAGAGCCGGCCGTCCAGCGACCGCGTGCCCTCCGGGTACAGCGCGATCGCGCGGCCGGACTCGAGGATCCGGCGCTGCTGGTCGAGGGCGTCCAGTGCCGCCTGGCCGGCGCCGCGCGTCACCGGCGTCGCGCCGATCGCGGTGAAGAACTGCCGGCTGAACCAGCCGGCGACCCCCTTCCCCTCGAAGTACGACGATTTCGCGAGGAAGTACACCGGGCGCGGCGCGAACATGGGGATGACGAACGAGTCGATGAACGACAGATGGTTGCTCGCCAGGATGACGGGGCCCTTGCGCGGCATGTTCTTCCGACCCTCGATGCGGGGACGGTAGATCAGTCGCGCCAGCGGCGCGATCAGCCAGCGAATGACGTAATAGGTCAGGCCGACGCCGGCGACCTCGTTCTCGTCCGCGGATGCCACGTCGGGTACGGGCTCTTCCTCTGCGGTCACTCGACGAGGTTACTCCCGTTTCCATTCCGCCTCGGGCATGGCGCCTTCTCAGCCGAGGCAGAAGAAAATGCGCGAGGATGGGCGTGTCCCGTCTCCCACTGTGAGGTCTTCCGTGCGCCTGCGCCCCTTCGCCCTGTCCGTCGTCGCCGTCTCGGCGCTGCTGCTCTCCGGCTGTGCCGGCGCGGGAAGCGACGCGCCGTCCCCCGATGCCAGCGGCGCCGCCGACCTGTGCGCGGCGGTCGCGGATTCCGGTGCGGCGTCCGAGGCGGCAACCGTCACCGGCGAGGTCGGCGAACCGTCGACGCTCGTGTTCGATGCACCGCTGGAGGTGGCCGACCGCCAGGTCACCGTCGTGGAGGAGGGTGACGGCGACAAGGTCGAGGCGGGGGACTTCGTCTCGTACGCGCTGACAGCCTTCAACCCCGAGACCGGCGAGGAGATCGCGACGGCGGGCTACGAACCCGGCGAGATGCTTCCGGCGCAGATCTCCGCAGACAGCCCGCTCGGCGAGACGTTCGGCTGCAGCCCGGTCGGCACCCGCGTGGTCGCCGCGTTCCCGAAGACCGACGACACGGCCGCCGAGATCTACGTGCTCGACCTGCTCTCCGTCGTCCCGACGGCCGCGTGGGGCGAGCCGCAGGAGCCGGTCGCCGGGATGCCGAAGGTGACCCTCGCCGACGACGGCGCGCCCACCGTCACCGTGCCGGAGGGCGACCTCCCCACCGAGACGACGCTCGCGACCCTCAAGAAGGGCGACGGCTACGAGGTGCAGTCCGGCGACGCGGTCCTCATCCAGTACTGGGGCGTCCGCTGGTCCAACGGCGAATCGTTCGACTCGACGTGGGCCAAGGGCGGCGTCCCGTACGCGCAGCGCACCACGTCGTTCGTCCCCGGCTTCCAGAAGGCGCTCGAGGGGTACCCCGTCGGCTCGCAGGTGCTCGTCGTGATCCCGCCTGTGGACGGCTACGGCGAGGGTGAGATCAACACGACCGATCTGGTGGGCGAGACCCTGATTTTCGTCGTCGACATCCTCGGCGCGCAGCACATCCCGGCCCAGTGACCCGGGAGGCTGAACCCGTGCGGCGCGTCCTGATCCTCGGCTCCACGGGATCGATCGGGACGCAGGCGCTGGATGTCATCCGCGACCGGCGCGACCGGTTCGAGGTGGTGGGTCTCGCGGCGGGATCGGATCGCGCCGGCGTCGCCGCGCAGGCGGCGGAGTTCGGGGTCGAGCACACGGCGTTCGGCGCGATCGAGGCCGAGCAGCTCGTCCGCGACGTCGACGCGGACGTCGTCCTCAACGGCATCACCGGCTCGGTCGGCCTCGGCCCGACGCTCGCGGCCCTGGAGAGCGGACGGGTCCTCGCCCTCGCCAACAAGGAGTCGCTGATCGTGGGCGGCGACCTTGTGACGCGGCTGGCCGCCCCCGGCCAGATCGTCCCCGTGGACTCCGAGCACTCCGCCATCGCGCAGGCTCTGCGCGCGGGGGAGCGCACCGAGGTGCGCCGCCTCGTCCTCACGGCATCCGGCGGGCCCTTTCGTGGCCGCGACCGGGCGGCCCTCGCCGATGTCACCCCGGAGCAGGCGCTCGCCCACCCGACGTGGGACATGGGGCGTGTCGTCACGACGAACTCCGCGACCCTCGTGAACAAGGGACTCGAGGTCATCGAGGCGCATCTGCTGTTCGGCGTGGACTACGACGAGATCGACGTTGTCGTGCACCCGCAGTCGATCGTGCACTCGATGGTCGAGTTCACCGACGGCTCCACGATCGCGCAGGCCTCGCCGCCCGACATGCGCCTGCCGATCTCGCTGGGACTGGACTGGCCGCATCGCGTGGCCGGCGTCGGCGTGCCGCTGGATTGGACCACCGCGACCGCATGGACGTTCGAGCCGCTCGACGCCGAGGCGTTCCCCGCCGTCGAGCTCGCCAAGCGCGTCGGGCGCGCCGGAGGAACCTACCCCGCGGTGTTCAACGCCGCCAACGAGCAGGCCGTCGACGCGTTCCACGAGCGGAAGCTGGGCTTCACCGGCATCCTCGACACGGTCGCGCGCGTCGTCGACGAGCACGAGGCTCCCGGGGAACTGACCCGCGAATCGCTCGCCGAGGCGGAGCGGTGGGCCCGCGCCGCCGCCGACCGCGTCATCGCGGCGCGCTGACGCCTCCGGCGCGGCGCCGCCTCCCGATCGGCGCCGCGGCATCCCGGTCCGCCGTCACCGGCGCGCGAGCCGCTGCACGGGTCGATCTGCAGGAGATGGTGTGACGCCCGGGGCCTCTGAGCCACACCCACCACACCCGTCACGTCCGCTCCTGCGTTTCGCGCGCACGGCAACGATCGGCCCGCCCCGGAAGCGGTGGGGCGGACCGATCGACAAGCCCGCCGTTGGGCTCGATCTGACCGTCGGGGGAACGGTCAGTGCACCGTGAGGCCGTGCGCGCGGAACTGCTCGCGGACGCGCTCCACCAGCTCGGGGGTCGGCGGCTCGGTGTCGGCCAGCTCGTACTCCCGGCCGACCGCCTTCCACTTGTCACGACCCATCTGGTGGAAGGGCAGCACCTCGACGCGGGTCAGCGCGCCCGGCCGGATCTCGTTGAGCGACGCCGCGTACTGGGCGACGGCCTCCACGTTCGCCTCGTCGTCGGTGAGGCCCGGCACCAGCACGAAGCGGATCCAGATCTCCGGCCCATCGGTGAGCTCCGCGAGGCGCCAGCCGAACGCGAGTGTCGGCTCGAGGTCGCGCCCGGTCACCTTGCGGTACGTCTCCGGGTCGCCGGACTTCACGTCCAGCAGCACCAGGTCGGTGTCGGCGAGCATCTCGTCGGTCGCGTTCGTGCCGAGGTAGCCGCTCGTGTCGAGGGCGGTGTGCACACCGAGCGCCTTCGCGCCGTGCAGGATGCGGGCCGCGAACTGCGGCTGCATCAGCACCTCGCCGCCGGACAGGGTGAGCCCGCCGCCGGTGGCCCGGAAGACGCCGGCGTAGCGGCGGATGCGGGTGATGACCTCGTCGGCGGTGACCGGCTTGCCGTCCTTCATCGCGAGGGTGTCGGGGTTGTGGCAGTACAGGCAGCGCAGCGGGCAGCCGTTCAGGAACACCGTGAGCCGGGTTCCCGGGCCGTCCACCGCCGTCACGAGCTCCCAGGAATGCACGGAGCCGAGGCGCCCCTCCCGCATCGCGGTGAGGCGTTCGCCCCGGTCGACCTGCGCGACGCGCAGGCCGTCCAGGCCGTGGCCGGCGCGCGGCCCCGCCGCCGAGGCGGAGGGGCCGGAGGGAGCCTCCAGGCGCGTCGCCTCGGGCGGGAGGGCGGTCAGCGGGAACATGACGGTCACATCGAGCCGTGGAAGGTGCGGGAGAGCACGTCGAGCTGCTGCTCGCGGGTCAGTCGCACGAAGTTCACGGCGTAGCCGGAGACGCGGATCGTCAGCTGCGGGTAGCCCTCGGGGTTCTCCATGGCATCCAGGAGCGTCTCGCGGTTCAGCACGTTGACGTTCATGTGGTAGCCCTCGGACCCGATGTAGGCGTCCAGGAGACCGGCGAGGTTCTGCACCTGCTCGTCCTTCGTGCGGCCGAGGCCGGCGGGGACGACGGTGTTGGTGAGCGAGATGCCGTCCTGCGACTGGTCATAGGGCAGCTTCGCGACCGACAGCGCGGATGCCAGCATCCCGTGGGTGTCGCGTCCGTTCATCGGGTTGGCGCCCGGAGCGAACGGCTCGCCCGCGCGGCGGCCGTCGGGCGTGTTGCCGGTCGCCTTCCCGTACACGACGTTCGAGGTGATCGTCAGCACCGACTGCGTGGGCATGGCGTTCCGGTACATCGGGTGGCGGCGGATCTTCGTCATGAAGCGCTCGACGAGGTCCACGGCGATGCCGTCGACCCGGTCGTCGTCGTTGCCGAACGTCGGGAACTCTCCCTCGGTCGTGTAGTCGACGACGATGCCGCGCTCGTCGCGCACCGGGGTGACGGTGGCGAACTTGATCGCCGACAGCGAGTCGGCCGCGACGGACAGGCCGGCGATGCCGCAGGCCATGGTGCGGAGGACGTCACGATCGTGCAGCGCCATCTCGAGCCGCTCGTACGCGTACTTGTCGTGCGACCAGTGGATGCAGTTGAGCGCCTCCACGTACGTCTCGGCGAGCCAGTCCATCGTCTTGTCGAACCGGGCCATGACGTCGTCGAACTCGAGCGGTCCGTCGCCGACGGGTGCGGCGATGGGTGAGACCTGCTTGCCGCTGACCTCGTCGCGTCCGCCGTTGATGGCGTACAGGAGCGTCTTGGCGAGGTTCACGCGGGCGCCGAAGAACTGCATCTGCTTTCCGATGCGCATCGGCGAGACGCAGCACGCGATGGCGGCGTCGTCACCCCATGCGGCGCGGATGATCTCGTCGGACTCGTACTGCACGGCCGACGTGTCGATCGAGACGCGGGCGCAGAAGTCCTTGAATCCCTGCGGCAGCTCGGGGCTCCAGAACACGGTCATGTTCGGCTCGGGGGCCGGGCCCAGGTTGTAGAGCGTCTGCAGATACCGGAACGAGTTCTTCGTCACGAGCGCACGGCCGTCCTCACCCATGCCGCCGATGGTCTCGGTGACCCAGGTGGGGTCGCCGGAGAACAGCGCGTCGTACTCGGGCGTGCGGAGGAACCGGACGATGCGCAGCTTGATCACGAAGTCGTCGATGATCTCCTGCGCCTCGGACTCGGTGATGCGGCCGGCGACGAGGTCGCGCTCGATGAACACGTCGAGGAACGTCGAGGTGCGGCCGAGGGACATGGCCGCGCCGTTCTGCTCCTTGACGGCGCCGAGGTAGGCGAAGTACAGCCACTGCACGGCCTCGCGGGCCGTCGTCGCGGGGCCGGAGATGTCGACGCCGTAGGACGCGGCCATCTGCTTCAGCTCGCCGAGCGCACGGATCTGCTCGGCGTGCTCCTCGCGCTGGCGCACGATCTCCTCGGTGAACGGGGTGGTGTCCAGGCCGAGCTTGTCGACCTTCTTGGAGGTGATGAGCGCGTCGACGCCGTACAGGGCGACGCGGCGGTAGTCGCCGATGATGCGGCCCCGGCCGTACGCGTCGGGGAGGCCCGTGATGATGTGGGAGCTGCGCGCCGCGCGGACGTTCGGCGGGTACGCGTCGAAGACGCCCTCGTTGTGCGTCTTGCGGTAGGTCGTGAAGACGGTCCGCAGCGTGGGGTCGATCTCGTAGCCGTAGGTGTTCAGTGCGCCCTCGACCATCCGCCATCCGCCGTTGGGCATGATGGCGCGCTTGAGGGGGGCATCCGTCTGGAGGCCCACGATGATCTCGTCCGCCTGGTCGATGTACCCGGGCGCGTGCGCCGTGATGGACGCGGGCGTGTGGGTGTCGACGTCGTAGATGCCCTTCTCCCGCTCGACCGGGAACATCGCGCTCAGCGTGTCCCAGATGCGGGTCGTGCGGGCGGTGGCGCCCTGCAGGAACGACGCGTCGCCGGTGTACGGCGTGTAGTTGCGCTGGATGAAGTCGCGCACGTCGATGCCGTCCTGCCACGGCCCGGGGGTGAATCCGGTCCAGGCGGCGGGCTGGGCGTCCTGTGCGGCGGGGGTGACGGTGGTCATGTCGCTTCCTCATGTCCTCGTGGGATCGAGCGCGTCGGGTGGTTCCCCGTCTGGTGGCGGTATTCCGCTCGGCGTGCCGGTTGGGACCAGCATAGCGCTATGGTCAGACCACGGCTAGGGCGTGCACGCATGCCACAATCGCCAGCGCGGGTCCGCCGGTCGCGACTGTGGCCTGGCCACAAAGGCCGCGCGGGTTCCGCGCCGGCGGTTTCGCGGGGGGTCCGCGCGAGGATGTGCCAGAGTTCGGGTCGCTTCGCGCCGCCTCGAGCGGGCCGAAGCGGCATGAGGTGACCCCGATCCCGTTCGCTCGTCCGTGCCGCAGGGAATGGGGGCGGTTCGCGCCGCCTCGAGCGGGCCGAAGCGGCACGAGGCGACCCCGATCCCGTCGGTTCCCGAGCGGCGCAGGGAATGGGGGGCGGTTCGCGCCGCCTCGAGCGCTGTGAGGCGGCGCGAAGTGACCCCATTCGCGCCAAGCGCGAGCACGGCGCGCGTCAGGCCCAGCACGGGCCAGGCCCCGGGGGCGCGTCAGGCCAGCGGGCGCGAGGGGTCGGAGAGCGGTGTCTCGTCGGCCGGGTACGGCACGGGCCAGGACGGCTCGGGGACGGGCCACCCCGCGTCGCGCAGCGCGCGCCGCGCGAGCTCGCGCGCCGAGTACGGTGTGCGGACGCCCCGGATGTCGCGGTAGTCCTGGTGGCCGGGCCCCGCCCACAGGATGGCGTCGCCGTCGCCGACGAGCGCGACGGCCTCCCGGATCGCCCGCTCGGGCGGCGAGTACTCGTGGATGTCGGCATCCGGCGCCGCGCGTCGGGCGCCCTCGACGAGGGTCGCACGGATCGCGTCGGGGTCCTCGAAACGCGGGTGGTGGTCGGTGACGATGAGGATGTCGCTGCCCTCCACCGCCGTCCGGCCCATGTCGTGCCGTTTCGTCGCGTCGCGGTCGCCGTCGGCGCCGAAGAGCATGAGCACGGTGCCGGGCGTCACCCGCCGCACGGCCGCGAGCGTCTTCTCGAACGCGTCGGGGGAGTGCCCGAAGTCGATGTAGACGGCGGGTCCGCGGTCGCCGGACACCCGCTGTGTGCGACCGGGGAGGTGTGCGTCGATGCGGCCGCCGTCGAGCACGGCGACGAGCCGCTCCCAGGTGTAGCCGCCCTCGAGGAGCATGACGATCGCGAGGCCGGCGTTGGCGGCCATGTGGCGACCGATGACCGGGACGGTCGTCGTGAGGGACCGGCCCTCCGGCCCCGTCAGGGTGAACTCGGTGCCGTCCTGGCGCTCCTCGACGATCTCGACGCGCCAGTCCGCCGCGGCGGACGGGTCGACGGCGATCGCGGGAGTGATGATCGTCACGGCCGGGACGGTGCTGCGCTGCGCGACCTCCGCGCCGTAGGCGGAGTCGAGGCACACGACGGCGCGGCGCGACCGCTCGGGCGTGAAGAGCGGCAGCTTGGCCTCGAAGTACTCCCGCATGTCGGCGTAGTCGTCGAGGTGATCATGGGTGAGGTTGGTGAAGCCTGCGACGTCGAAGAGGATGCCGTCGACGCGGTGCCGGGAGAGGGCCTGGGCGCTGACCTCGACGGCCACCGCCTCGACGCCCCGTTCGCGCATGAGCGCGAGCAGCGCGTGGAACTCGGAGGCCTCCGGTGTCGTCAGGCGCGACACGATGACCTCGCCGGCGATGTGCCGCTCCGCTGTGGACGACAGGCCCGTCACGACGCCCAGCTGGCCGAGGATCCCTTCGAGGAGGTGTGACACGCTCGTCTTGCCGTTCGTGCCGGTCGTGGCGAGAAGGAGCGGCAGGTCGTCGTCCGGGCCGGTGCCGTAGACCCATGCGGAGAGGTCGCCCAGTAGGGCCCGCGGGTCGTCGACCACGATGATCGGAAGCCCCGCGTCGCGGGCGATCTCGGCGCCCGCGGCGTCGGTGATGAGCGCGGCGGCGCCCTTCTCCGCGGCGGTCCGGGCGAAGTCCGCCCCGTGCCGCTTCGCGCCCTGGATCGCCACGAAGGCCTCGCCGGCGCGGAGGTCGGCGGTGGCGAGCGTGATGCCGGTCAGGCGGGTGTCGCCGAGGTCGCCGCTGTGCGAGCGGCCGAAGCGCTCCGCGAGTTCGGCGAGGGACCGCTGCGGAGGGTTCTCCGGGCGGAGCACGGGCGGGAGATTGGAGGGCGCGGCGTCACTGGGCATGGCCCGTCCATCCTCTCATCCCCCGCACGGATCGCCCCCGTGCCCGCGCGAATGCGATCGCGACGGGGCGCGCGGGTGCGCGCACCCCGCCGCGGGGTCGCGTCAGGCGCGCCGGCGCACCAGCACGACGACGAGCGCGGCCACGGCGGCGACGAGGG
>Ga0006562J51391_1000059_pt1 | contig 13219 bp, 11 predicted proteins | sample Ararhi6_input_d2_FD_51391 | JGI IMG/M metagenome (IMG submission 51391) | reverse complement strand
GTAAATATTGATGAACTGTATCAATTAGATTGTCATACACTTCTTCAGGAATACTGTTGCGTGATAGCGCTGCTTCTCTTGCCGATTTGTATTGACGTACTTTCGCATAAAAATTATCCTTTTTAATCGAGCCGCTGAGTGTAGACGCCAAAGTATTCTTATATTGATCATACGTTTTATAAACGGCTTTAAAAGCATTCTTTCTCACTTCACGATCATCACTGTTTAAAAAAGTAATGAAGTTGCCATGAGTAATTTTCTTTTCTTCTCCATTTTCATCCTTAACAGAAGGGAACGAAATATCTGCATTATTAAACATACTAAACGTAGTGGATGATGTTGATAAAGGTTCAGAGGCTTCAGCTAATAAAGCTTCTTGCTCCTCACTTAAAATATGCGGACGCTCTTTGTTAATTTCTTCGAGAGCGTGAGAATAAAGTTTTAATTCTTCTTTTTCCAAAATAAATTGCTGCAGCTTATCTTCTTGAATAGATAAAATCTCCGGAACAATATAGGCAGATGTACTAGACAGCTGTGTAAATAAATTGGATGCTTTATCATTTAAAGCCTGAAATGATGAATTTGTTGTATCTTCATCATATTTCATATGCGCATATGTATAAAGCTTGCCAAGCTTTTCAGAAAGTTGATCCTGAAATGTTAGGGCTTCATACAAGACATCAGCAGAATGGGCCAGCTTGCCTTTAAATTGGGCGAGCTTCGGAATTTCTTTTTTTACAGCTTCGAATTCCTTATTCCAAGAATCGACACTTTCAAAAATATCTTCAAGGCGCCATTTGTTTTCTTCTTTTACTTCGCTTCTGTCTGGTAAATGATTGTTGTTATTTTGTGAAGTCATATGAATCCCCCTTGCATGAGTTGTGTTGAACCAACCTTTCGGAAAGTGAAAGAAATTGGTGTTGTATTTATCTTCTTTGTTTTGAACTATGTTTGTCAAATCATATGCAGAAATAAATACCAAACAAACTAAAAAAATGAGAAAAAAGCGTTTCTTTCTATTCAATAGCAGCACCACCTTTTTCTTATCATGATCAAAGTGGGCATGAAACATGCTAATGAAATAAGAAAGCATCTCGTTTTATCGCTTCATCTGCTGTTCGTATAGGCTTTTGATTCGACGTTACTTGATAATTACCCTCTTTCGTCATGTATAAAAACCCTAGTTTCACAAGCGCCCGTACATATGAAATGATCACCTCTTTGATTTCTTCTATTGTGACATTGGTATATCGGAGCTTCACTTCTTTATTCTGGACACATCGCTCAATTTCTTTTAAAAGAAGATGAATGGTCACTTGTTCTTTTCCCGTTCGAACCATCCAATCATAAAGACATCCTTGCCACACATAAACAGGGCTTGAAAAGATATATGCTTCTGTCAGGGGGATAAATAGTTCTGTCGGTAGAAATGGCCATGCTGTTTGATGATGCTCATAAAAAATGGTTCTTAAACGCTTGCTTTCATTTGCTAAAATGCGGGGTGGCCGCTCCCTAAATTGCCGAATACACTTGAGCCACTCTTTATACAATCGATGATTGCTCGAGGAAACAGATAAGAGTGCTGGTAGTTGGCGATAAGCTGAAGGCGGTCTAACGGTCATTGAAGCACATATTTTCGTTGGCTGAAACACGAGAAGTTGATCCAGGTGGATAAATCTATTTTGGATCGGACAATAAAAAATGAGTCTCCTATTCTTTGACTGCCTTAAAATTCCCCAATGAATGGAGGAGAATGAAAAGAGCTGGCCAGCCATTCGTTTTAAACGATTCGCCCCTATGATCCATATAGGATAGAGCCCCGCAGCACGGAGACCTTCCGTTCGTTTATGCAGCTCTTTCCACGAAATATTTGCGCATTGAAATTCAATGGCATAGCTTTTATTTTCTATATCGACGGTCACATCAGGGCGCTGCTGAATGTTTGAAACATATTTCTCTAGTAACGGCTCATATCCAAGCTGCGTGAGCCAATCCTTAAGAGCAATCTTCCCTGCCTGATGATAAGCTGTTTCACCGGTGGACGCTAATGGACATGCCGAGAGCTGTTTATGTGCAAAATGATGGACACGATGCTCACCTAGCTTTAATAGAACCTCCTGCCTACATTCAGGACAGTAAAATTTGCATGTAGCTCTTACATGCTCTAGCCGCCTTTTAGTCAGATGTTGTGTGATGCGAATCAGCTTGCCATTCTCCATGATCGCTGCATTCATATATTTCACCCCTTGCTCTTTGATGACCGTATTATAGCTTTTTCTCTCATCAGGAAGCGAATATCGAAAATGAACTTTTATCGTATCAAAACGCGATTTTAACCTACTTTCCCTTATTAAAATAAAAAATCCCCCTTTTAGAAAAGGGGGAAAATACAATTTTTATAAAAGAGGTGATAATAATCTTGCTGTTGATTCAAACAGCCTCACCCTCAAAGGTCTCTTCGCAAATTCTTCTGGAACAATTTCATGCGACTGCTCTAAATCACCTAAGAAGTCGTTGACCAGCTTCTCTGTACTTTTTGTTTTATAGAGGAAAGCATTCACTTCAAAGTTCAGATGAAAACTTCTCATATCCATATTTGCTGTACCAATTGATGCTAGCTCACTATCCACAATGATAAACTTACTATGCATAAAGCCTTGATCATATTCGTATACCTTCGCACCTGCTTCTAAAAGTTCGGGGAAGTATGAACGGGACGCATGAAATACAATGCGTTTATCTGGATTTTTCGGTGCAATGATTCGTACATCGACTCCGCTCAAAGCAGCAATTTTCAGTGCGGACAAAATATCATCATCAGGTACAAAATAAGGTGAAGCAATCCAAATTGATTTTTTGGCTGAGATAATCATGGAGAAAAAGAGATTTTTAATGACTTCCCACTGTTTATCAGGACCACCAGCAATCATTTGTACGCCTTCTGCTCTACTCTCCATATGGCTGAAATCTTTAAAATAATCCACACCCGAGCACCTTTCATTGGTCATGTAATACCAATCCTGCATAAAAATCTGCTGCAAATCACGAACGGCCTCACCTTTAATCATCAGGTGCGTATCACGCCAAAATCCATATTGTCTGCTTCTCCCCATATATTCGTCCCCAATGTTAAGTCCGCCGACAAATCCTACTTCTCCATCAATCACCACGATTTTCCGGTGATTTCGGAAATTGATTTTATTATTTAATAAGGGCAGTCTCACTGGTAAAAACGGAACGATCTGCACGCCAGCCTTTTCTAAGTCAGCAATATATTGACGGGAAAGTTTTAGGCTGCCTACATCATCATATAAAAAGCGGACAATCACACCACTTTTTGCTTTCTCGATTAAAATGTCCTTTAATTCTTGTCCCAGATCATCATGACGGAGAATATAATATTCTAGGTGAATGTGATGTGTTGCTTTTTTGATCTCTTCAAAAATATGAGAGAACGTTTCTTCTCCATTGGTCAGAACTTTAGAGGATGTGCGATACGTAATAGGGGTATGTCCAAGTCTGTGGGCCAGCTTAAATAAGAGCTGCTGATGGTCACCCATATGAGTCATTTTTTCAATCGCTTCTCTGTGGATACGTTCATCTTCCTGGACAAGCTGTTCGTCTAGTACCGCTTTCTTTTCAAAAAGTCTGCGCTTTTTAATATTGCGTCCAAAGAAAATATAAAACAAAAACCCGAAAAGCGGAAAGCTCCCAAGCAGCACAAGCCACGTAATCGTTTGAGAGGGGTTTCTGTTTTCTAAGAAAATGACAAACCCGATGAAAATAATCGATAAAGTGAATAGAACACTGACGGAACTTAATACACTTACCGCTAGATCACCGGCAAAAATTTGGATAATCAAATAAGCACCTATCGTAATGATAAGAAAAAATAGAACTTTGACTACATTTCTCATTTCATTTTCTCCTTGCCGATCACTTTGTTTACTTTTTCATTCAGATAAAAAAGTCGATTCCTCTATAGAAATCGACTTTTGGTTGTTACGAGAAGTGCTGTTGAATCGTTTCAAGCGCATTCTCTTTGACAATCAGCTGACCGTATTCTTGCAGTCTGTAGATGCTGACCACTGATTCATGAGCATATTCAAGCAGAATACTAAGCTTATTCTCCACCTGCTCATCTGACAAATCCTCGTGGAAGTCAACATATAGATAATAACGGTTTTCAAACGAATATAAACTTGTCGTAAAATCCTGCATATTTAATTGAGAAAGTGCAATCAAATCTTCAAAGTCATCCATTTTCAATACGAACTGAAGTTGAAGTTTTTTGTCCTTCTCATTATGATCTTCTTGATCTTGCTCTTCTTTATGAAAATCATCAAGCAGAGCATCTAAACTTTCTTCATCTGTTTGATCTTTTTTATCTTCTGGAATCGGCAATTCGAGCTTTTGTCCATCTTTAGAAAGTTGGGCTTTTGTCACGACAATTTCAAGACCTTTATCAAGTGCCTGTACTTGAATCCAAAGTGGTCCCTCTACTGCAAATTCTTCTTCTTCGTGCACTTCGTCCATCACTTCCCAGAACAGCTCTTCACTGCGCTCACGATTATACCAAATCTCTTCACGGTCAAAACCGCGATCTTCAATATCACCGTAGGAAATATAAAATTTGACTGTATGTTCATTTATTCTTTCGATTTCCATTTTGCCAACCTTCCCTTCTATATAAGATGTTGAAGGGACATACAAGCTCCCAATTAATAGTACTTTACTACACTTTACCCGTTCCGTCTACATGTTAACCATTTAAAGAAATGAGGTATTGCTGTGTACTGTCTATTTTATGATAAAAGATGAATAAAAGAAATAAAAACGCATTTTTTGCAGAGAAAACTTGCAGAAACATATATTTGAATCGTCTTCATATATTGGTTGTACGAGCTATTTTAGTGAAATGAGGTGAACTGGATGGAAACAGAGTGGATCGTATCCTTACTGATGATTATTGGCATAGACCTCATATTAGGCGGAGATAATGCATTAATCATTGCGATGGCCAGTCGAAGCTTATCAAATGAAAAACGAAACAAAGCCATATGGATCGGCACACTTTTGGCAGTGCTGATGAGAATTACCATGACTGGTGCTGCCGTTTATTTATTGACCATCCCCTATTTGCAATTTATCGGCGGTCTCTTTCTCCTTTATATCGGATACAATTTGCTAATTGAACAAAAGAAAGAATCCATTCGGATTAAAAGCAGCGGCTCGCTTTGGCGTGCTGTTCAGACCATCGTGATTGCAGATCTTTTTATGTCACTTGATAATGTGATCGCTGTTGCAGGGGCAGCTAAAGGGAACATGGTGCTCACTGCCTTTGGCTTAATGATTTCAGTTCCGATTATTATTTGGGGGAGTAAGCTGATTCATGCAGCACTAACCAAGTTTCCGATTCTTTTATACGGAGGGAGTGCCCTTTTAGCTTTTACTGGCGGAGAAATGATTGTCCGTGATGTAAAACTGAATGAATTTATGGCGCAGCATACAACACTTGAATTGTTGCTTCCTTTTTTAACCGTCGCAACCGTTATTTTGGCCAGTCTCTTTTACGAACAAACGGCTGAAAATAAATAAAAAAAGCTGCCAAATGATCGGCAGCTTTTCGTGTTGTCTATTAGTTAGCAAGTCGCTGAGCTTCTCGAAGTTGGAATGTACGAACCGTTCTAGGAAGGAAACGTCTAATTTCATCTTCGTTGTACCCAACTTGCAGTCTTTTTTCATCCAAAATAATTGGACGTCTTAGAAGACCAGGATGCTCATTGATTAGTTTATACAATTGTTGAAGCGGCATTGTCTCAACATTTACATTTAGTTTTTGGAATACTTTAGAACGTGTTGAGATAATTTCATCTGTACCATCTTCCGTCATACGAAGAATCTCTTTGATTTCATCGATTGAAAGAGGCTCAGAAAAGATATTTCTCTCTTGGTATGGAATATTGTGCTCTTCTAACCACGCTCTTGCTTTTCTACATGATGTACAGCTTGGTGATGTGTATAATGTTACCATAAATCTTCACTCCTCAATTTGTAGAATGAATATTGATCTGTATTCTTAAATTAAAATTGTTCTAAATAAGTAATCTTTATAGTGATTATACTATAAAAAAGTAAGTGTGAACAGATTTTCTTGCAATTTTTGTGACAAAAACTAGACAATTTCATTCTTTTTGTGCTGATGTTTGAAGTCTGAACATTCTCATTTAGTCGAGATGATCGAAAATATTTTTTTGTTTTCTATTTTCAACGAGCTTCAGCACATCATCAACATCCTCATACGATTGTCCATACCATTCTTCGTCTTTATACGTATGGATTCCTTCGTACGTCTTTCTCATGGCCTCCATCATTTCTTCCTCATTATCTGTACGAGGCGACCAATAAAGAATTTCCATGCGGTTCACTTCATTCGTTGCAAGTGACCTGCGTTTATAACCAATTGATTCAGCATGCTTGAAGTGCTCTCTCTGATAAAACTTTAGGCGTTTTGCAGTATCTGCATCATCTTCATCTACAGGCTCGACCTCAAGCAAGATCGGTTTTCTTTTTTCCTTCAGCTTATGAATGAGCTTTGAGCCGAGGCCTTCACCTCTTGCATCCTTGGAAACAAATAAATAATCAATAAAGATGAAAGAATCAAATTCAGCGTACATCATCACATGATGAGGCCCTTCTTCTTTATGATAAATATCACTTCTTTCCTTTAATAAAGCTTCCATATGCTCTTTTGACTTCATTTCTTCTATCGGGAAGTATTCACTGAGCTTTTCATACCAATTCATGGATCCGCTCCTTATGATGTAGTTAAGAACCACTTCCTTATCTATTCCCGATTTCCTGCTATTTAAACGCCTGTACTAGTAAGACGCAGCAATGCCATTGGTGGTTTCACTTTTTTTCAAGAGAAAGCAAAAAAGTTTTATATCGAACGATTCATGAGCATTTGAAAGCAAGCAAACAAAAGAAGTGTCATGGCGATCTGAAACATGATGAAATAAAGGTACTTCATACGCCGGACTTCTTCCTTCTGTTTATTCATGCGCCGATACAGAGCAAATTCAACTGAAAACGAAATGATGCAAATGAGCACTAAAAATGCGATCATCCACTTTCCTCCATTTGGTTCCATTAAAAAAGATATTGAAAAAAGCATCGTGACGATAAAAAGGTGAAGACATAAATAGCGAAACGTCTTCCATAACAACATTTGATTTCCTCCTGGTTTACTCATTTTACATAAAAATTACCATCAACTTGTTTTTTTGTAAAATAAAAAAAAGAAGCACTGATATCGCAGTGCTTCTTCTCTGTTCTTATTGTTTTGCTTTGATCTCTTTGAATTCTTCCTCAGTACAGCTGACAAAGTGACCTGGCTTCACTTCACGAAATTCCGTATTTGTTCCTTTATGAACAGATGGATCGTATTTAATCCGTTTGCGGTTACGCTCATAATCAGGATCTGGAAGCGGAATCGCAGATAGTAATGATTTTGTATATGGATGAAGCGGGTTTTCATATAATTCATTCGCTGGTGCCAGCTCAACCAATTTCCCAAAATACATCACGCCGATACGATCGCTGATATATTTGACCATGGAAAGGTCATGGGCAATGAATAAATACGTTAAGCCCTTTTCTTCTTGCAGTTCTTTCATTAAGTTGACGACCTGCGCTTGGATCGACACATCTAGTGCAGAGATTGGCTCATCGGCAATGATGAAATCCGGCTCAACAGCTAACGCACGAGCAATCCCAATACGCTGCCTTTGACCGCCTGAAAATTCATGTGGGTATCTATTTGCGTGCTCTTTATTCAAACCAACCGTTTCAAGCAATTGATACACACGGTCTTTACGTGCTTGTGCTGATTTTGCAAGACCATGAATATCGATACCCTCAGCAATAATATCCACAACTTTCATTCTTGGATTGAGGGAGGCATATGGATCCTGAAAGATCATTTGCATTTTTCGGTTAAATTGTTTAAGATCTGTTGTTGATTTTTTATCATGCACATTCTGCCCGTTAAAAATAACTTCGCCACCTGTTGCATTGTATAGACGAATGATGGTTCTCCCAGTAGTGGATTTCCCGCAACCAGATTCACCTACAAGGCCCAATGTTTCACCTCTATAAATGTCAAAGCTGACATCATCAACAGCTTTTACTTCATTAGGTTTACCTACATTAAAATATTGCTTAAGATTTTTCACTTGTAAAATAACATCTTTTTCACTCAATGTGATCCCCCCCTTTTTGCGCATTAAATTGTCGCATTCTTTGCTTAATTGATTCAGGAGGTTCTACTTTTGGTGCGTTAGGATGTAAAAGCCATGTAGCTGCAAAATGAGTTTCTGATACTTGATATAAAGGCGGCTGCTGTTCAAAATCAATTTTCATTGCAAATTGATTTCTAGCCGCAAACGGGTCTCCTTTTGGAGGATTCAACAAATCAGGCGGCGTACCTGGAATGGCAAACAATTTCTCCTCTTTTGCATCAAGACTTGGCATAGAGCTCAGTAATCCCCAAGTATATGGATGTTTTGGGTTATAGAAAATCTCATCTACGGTGCCAATTTCAACAATTTGACCACCATACATAACCGCTACACGATCTGCTACATTCGCAACGACCCCTAAATCATGTGTGATAAAGATGATAGATGTTTCAATCTTCTTTTGAAGATCTTTCATCAGTTCTAAGATTTGGGCTTGAATGGTTACATCTAAAGCAGTAGTTGGCTCATCTGCAATTAAAATTTTCGGATTACAAGCAAGAGCTATTGCAACGACAACCCTTTGTCGCATCCCACCAGAAAATTGATGAGGGTATTGCTTGAACCTCTGTTCCGGTTTCGGAATACCTACAAGACTCAAAAGCTCAAGTGCTCTTTTTTTAGCTTCTTCTTTACTTGCATTTTGATGTTTTAAGATGGGTTCTATAATTTGCTTGCCAATTGTCATAGTCGGATTCAAAGATGTCATTGGATCTTGAAAGACCATGGCAATATCTTTCCCTCTTATTTTCTGCATCTGTTTGTCAGAAAGTTTTGTTAGGTTTTTACCTTGAAACAAAATCTCTCCTTTTTTCACTTCGGAGTTAGATTTAGGAAGCAGACCCATAATTGATTTAGAAGTTACCGATTTACCAGAGCCTGATTCTCCAACAATGGCAAGCGTCTCACCTTTTTTCAATTCAAAATTCACACCTCGAATTGCCTTAACTTCGCCAGCAAATGTGTGGAATGAAATATTTAAGTCATTTACTTTTAAAATCGTTTCTTGTTTATTCATCAACATCACCGCCCCGTACTAATCTTTCATTTTTGGATCAAGTGCATCTCTCACACCGTCGGCAACAAGGTTAAAGACGATCATGATAACACTAATGATAATTGCTGGATAAACCATCTGATATGGGAAAGCGATCATTGATTTAAACCCATCTTCAATTAATGTCCCTAGTGAAGCTTGCGGCTCTTGCAGACCTAATCCAATAAAGCTTAAGAAAGCTTCAAAGAAGATCGCACTAGGAATAGTGAACATTGTATTAATAATCATCACACCTGTTAAGTTTGGCAACATGTGCTTAAAGATAATTTTAAAGTTACTTAATCCCAAAGTTCTAGCGGCTAGTACATATTCCTGTTCTTTCAGCTTCATGACTTGAGCACGCACGACCCTAGCCATACTGATCCACCCGGTAATACTTAGTGCAATAATAATTGGAATAATCCCTGGTTTTAAGACGAGAATCATTAATATGACAACGATTAAGTTTGGAATCCCCATTAGAACTTCCAAAATACGCTGCATCGCATTATCAATTTTCCCACCGAAATAACCAGAAATAGCGCCGTAGGCAACACCAATAATTAAATCGATCACAGCTGCAACAACAGCAATAAGCAGTGAGATTTGAGTTCCTTTCCACACACGTGTAAATAGATCTCTCCCAAGATTATCGGTACCGAACCAGTAGTAATGTTCAATCCCTTTTTGTTCATATGGATTAACCACATCACCATTTTTTAGTGTTCTTTCACCAGTAAAAGGTAAGAAACTAACATGCTCTAATCCTTGGATTCGAGGCGGTAAGTTCGCTTCAGACGTTGTTTGAGTACTAAAGTCTTTGCCACTAATTAATGGTCCGACGAGCGCCATGAATACAATTAAAAATAAAATCACCATACTAACAACAGCGGCTTTATTCTTTTTAATTCTAAGCCATGCGTCTTGCCAATAATTTAGACTTGGTTTTTCAATTTTTTCAGCAGATAATGTATCAACACCAGCGGGTTCAAACAGACTTTTATCAATATTTTCTTCTTGCTGTTTCATTATTTGTTACCTCCCGCTACACGAATTCTAGGATCGATAATTCCATATAGAATATCGACAATAAATACAACCACTACAAAAAGAACGGCAAATAAGATAGTTGTACCCATGATGACTGGGTAGTCGTTTACTGTAATGGCTTTAACAAACTGCTCACCAATTCCAGGAATTGAGAAGATTTTTTCTATTACTAGTGATCCCGTCATTAAACTAACAGTCAATGGACCAAGTACTGTGACAACAGGTATTAAAGCATTTCTCATTGCATGTTTAAATGCGATCTCAAAATAGCCTGCTCCTTTTGCTTTTGCAAGCAAAATGTAATCTGTCTCAAGTACTTCAACCATTTCTGTTCTCATAAAACGAGCACAAATGGAGATAGGGAACATTGCTAACGCTATAGTAGGTAAAATTGTATATTCAAACCCATTCCAAAATTGAGTTGGTAATAACCCCAATTTCACCGCAATATAGTACTGAAGTAATCCAGCGAATACAAAACTCGGAATTGATTTACCGATAACTGCCAAGAAAGTAGCAGAGTAATCCACCCATGTGTTCTGTCTTAAAGCTCCAACTACTCCCAAAAAGATACCAACAATCGTTCCTAAAATAATCGCTTGAAGGCCTAGGACAGCAGATGGTCCTACTCGATATGAAAGAAGTTCTGTTACGGAGGTATTGTTGAATTGGAATGAAACACCTAAATCCCCAGTGAATGTATTAATCATGTAATGAAAATATTGAACAGGAATTGGCTGATCTAGTCCATATTTTGCATTAAGTACAGCTTGTTGAGCTTCTGACAACTTTTGCGCATTAACAAAAGGAGAACCCGGAATAAGTTTCATTAAGAAAAAAGTGATTGAAACAATGATGAAGAGGGTAACAACCATGTAGGCAACCCGTCTAATTAAGTATTTCAGCATACTTGCACCTCCTGATAAAACTGACTTTTCTGTATATTTCGACATATTTCTCTCAGTGAAAAAGAGAGTATATTCAGAGAATACACTCTCTTTTCTATAAGATTGTTAATTATCCTTCAATTTTCATCCATTTGTAGCTGAATTCAGGTCCAACTTTGTGAATGACAAATCCTTTTACTTTGTTATTAATCAGATAGTTAGTTGCTCTCTGATAAATTGGTGAAAGTGCTGCGTCATCTTGTAATAATACTTTTTCAGCTTCTTGTAAAGCTTTCCAGCGTTCTTCAGGTTTTGCAGCTAATTTGCCAGATGCATCTTTTAACAACTGATCATATTTTTTATCTGAGTAACCCATGTGGTTGTTTCCGCCACCTGTGATGAACAAGTCAGAGAACGTGATCGGATCAAGGTAATCTGGACCCCATCCAGCCATCTGAAGATCGTAATCCTCTTTCTTATCACGATCAATACGAGTAGCGAAAGGAACACTTTGAATATTGATATCTAAGCCAGGTAAAGTTTTCTCGAGCTGATCTTTAATGAAAGCACCGATTGTTTTAGCTGTCTCAGAATCATCACCTAAGTAATTAAGCGTTACTTTAGACGTTCCTAATTCTTTCAACCCTTTTTCAAAAAGCTTTTTCGCTTCATCTTTATTAGTTTCTAAGTATTTAGGCATTCCATCACGGAAGTCTTTTCCGCTTTCATCATGTACGAAATCTTTTGGAATTTGATAGTATGCAGCAACTGAACCATTCTGCAACACATCATTTACAAACGCTTCTTTATCAATTGCCGTTGCAATTGCGCGACGAACGTTTTCATTCTTTAAAGATTTATTTCCTTGGTTCATTTTCAACCAGAACACAGTAGGTTCTAGTAATCTTTTCATCCGCTTATCACCTTCGTATTGAGAGATGATGGCAGGTGTTGATAATTTAGGTGTAATATCAGCTTCTCCCGCTTCAAATGCGTTAACAGCTGCTTGTGGATCTTTAGATACTTTAAAAGTAAGTTTTGTCATAGAGACGTTCTTTTTGTCCCAATATTCTTCATTCTTTTTGTATTCCCAAGTAGTTGCTTGTGGGCCATCCCAAGAAGAAAGCTCAAATGGTCCGTTGTATACAAGGTTCTTTGCAGTCTTCGCATATTTGTCACCTTGTTCTTTAACGAACTTTTCATTCACTGGGTAGAATGTTGGGAATGAAAGCAGAGATTGGAAGTAAGGAATTGGTTTTTCAAGTGTAATTTGCAGTTCTTTATCGCTTACAGCTTTAATTCCTAGTTCCTCAGGCTTTGCTTTTTTGTTGTATACTTTATCAGCATTCTTAATTTTACCAACCATCATATATGGGCCATACTCAGACTTTTGTTCTGGATCTAAAGCACGTTGCCATGCATATACGAAGTCTTGAGCTTTAACTGGGTCACCATTAGACCATTTTGCATCTTTAATTTTGATGTTGTAAACTGTTTTATCTTTGTTAGCAACTGGTTCCCCATCAGCCATACCAGGCACTAATTCTTCTTTATCGTTGAAACGATACAAACCTTCAAACACGTTATTCATAGTCGTAAAACTGATTGTATCACTCGCTTGGATTGTATCCATTGCAGGCATTTCCTGTGATTCTAAAATTGTAGCCTCTTGTTTTGAATCTTTGGATGCAGTGCCCTTGTCGCTACTTTGTTTACCTGAACATGCAGATACAAAAATAGTCAGCACCAATAAAAAAACTAAAAGCAGTGAAAATTTAGACTTTTTCATCTAGTTGTTGACCTCCCCTTCATAAATGAACTACAGGAACTATTATACTAGCAAATAAGTAATTGTGCATTCATTTTTTTAAGAAAATTTTCATATTTCCACTGTTTTTTAATATTTTTATTAAAAAATTGAAATAATTTGGTTATTTTTCTGAGAT
>Ga0006562J51391_1001673_pt1 | contig 13250 bp, 16 predicted proteins | sample Ararhi6_input_d2_FD_51391 | JGI IMG/M metagenome (IMG submission 51391) | reverse complement strand
CTAGCGAGCTAGATGATATTTTAGATCAAGGTGCCGATAAAGCAAATGCAACGGCTAATAAAATGCTTCGCAAAATGCGAAACGCAATGGGAATTGGCCGTAAACGTTAAAAAAAACGACTGCTATGCAGTCGTTTTTTTTTAATTAACTTTTGGCTCTTGTTCAATTTCCCAAAGTTTTTCAAAGAAAGGTTGTCCTTTTACTAAGCGCTCGCATAATAATTTATGCTTCGGTGACCACCCTGACTTCGTTTCATCGTATAGCTGATTCCATACGTCTTGAAACGGCATCTCTTGAATGTCTTCGTATTTCGTTGGATTCCACTCTGTGTACCAGTAGCGGATTTGAGCAGTATTTTTTGTTGTATGTAGCTGATCAAGTGCCATAAATAACAGCTGTTTTAGCTGACGTTCTTTACGTGTTAGTCCTCTCATCGTTTCAGGAGACGGCGAAAGAATATGATGCTCTTTTTTATTCAGCTCGTCTTCACTGAACTTATATTCTAGCTCTTCTTGATCCGCAATCATCTCATAGACTAACTGTTCCTGTCTTGGAATTAAGCGGCTTTTTCGAATCGGAATATGATATCCCATCGTATCGATTGCTAAAATATTCGTTCCATCTGTAACGATAAAACAATATTCAACCTGCGTGCGTTCATGATTTTTCCGAATGTATGCTTTCTGATAGACATCTTGTAGTAGTTGTTGAGGTAGCTCGGAAAGATCATTTTCAATGTAATGAAATAAAAGCGGATTTACTTTTAATAACGGTGCTTGATCGAGCAGTTCTACACAATCGTCTTTTCTCCACTCATGGAAATGACACACATTATAACCGTTTTCTTCGCCTTCAAACCAATTAACCCATACATCATGAAGATATAGCATAATTTACCCCTCACTTACTATCTGTTTGTTATCCATCAGTATAGGCAGAGAAAGGAATTTTTATTCCAAATGATGTTATTTTTCTAAAAATTAATTGTAAAATGCCTTCGTTTTTGGTCATTATTCAAATGCACTTGTTTCGAAGCTCAGATATAACGCCAGTGCTAATGATTGCTAAAGGCTTCATGAGCTATATCCACCCCTATAAGCAGAAAAAAATCCGAGTTTCTTCTATAGTAATAGGTTTGTCAGGAGGTCTGACAAACCTAAAAAAATCTATCACACTTTTGTGATAGATTTTTAACGAAGAGATTTGGGATTCAAAGCATCTTTTAATCCTTCACCAATGAAGTTGATAGCTAGGATCGTAAATGTAATAGCTAAACCTGGCGGAACCCACATCCAAGGCTTATTCTGCAGCACATCTGATTCCCTTGCTTCTGTCAGCATATTCCCCCAGCTTGGCGTATCAGCCGGCACGCCAAAACCGATAAAGCTAATCGCTGACTCAAACACAATAAGGATCGCCATCTGCAAACTGGCTTGAACCACAATCGTTGAAAACACATTTGGCAGCAAATGTTTAAAGATAATTTTAAACGGGCTGCACCCAATCGAAACGGCTGAAAGTACATATTCATTTTCTTTTTCAGCCAAGACTTTGCTTCGCACCAGCCGGGCCGTACTTCCCCAGCTTAAGAAACTAACAACTAGGATGAGCGTCCAAACGCCTGAGATCTTTCCAATTAGGATTGTATTTAACACTACAACGAAAACAATTAGCGGAAAGTTTAATACAAAGTCTGTAAAACGCATTAAGAATTGATCCACTTTGCCTCCGTAATAACCCGCAATCGAACCAATAAGAGTTCCGATTAAGATAACGAGCGTTGTACAGGCAACTCCAATCAGTAACGAAGTTCTTCCTCCATACAATGTACGTGCAAATACGTCTCGCCCATTTGTATCCGTTCCAAACCAATGCTCACTAGAAGGCGCTGCATTCATCGCCATATAGTCGATACGTGTAATATCTGCTTTTGTAAGCAGCGGTGCAAAAATGGCAAGAAGCGTAATCACAATCATGAAAGCTAAACTTATCATGGCTAGTTTATTTTTAACAAACTTCTTTCGCGCAATCGCCCATGGAGAAAGGTTTTTAGGAGCTTTCATATTCACTTCTGGCTGTACATCTTTTTTCGTTACAATTTCCATACTTTCTCCTCCTAATCCAAACGAATACGCGGATCTGCTACGCCGTATAACACATCTGCAAGTAAATTTCCAAGTAGCGTAAGTACTGAAAATAGCATTGTTAGTGACATCATTACAGAATAATCCCGGGTAGACACAGATTCTACAAATAACATTCCAATACCTGGGTATGTAAAAATTGTTTCTGTAATAATAGCTCCTCCAATTACTGTTACAAGGTCAAAACCTAAGAAGGTGATAAGAGGAATCATTGAATTGCGTAAGATATGAACATTATAAATTTTAGATTCTTTTGTTCCTTTTGCTCTAGCAGTGCGCACAAAATCTTTGCGACTGTTTTCAATAATATCATTACGTAAAAACTGCGTATATTGAGCAGTTGACATCAGTCCTAATATTAAAGCTGGGAGAATAACGTGATGTATTCTACTTTGTATATATGCCCACGTTCCTTTTTCTAATCCAACTTCTACTGAACCGCTAAATGGAAACCAATCTAGCTGAAAAGAAAAGAAATAAATTCCTACAATTCCAGCAATGAACGAGGGGACTGCTAATGCAAAATAGTTATACCCTGCAATTAGATTATCTCCTAAAGTATACGGTTTTTTACCTGCATACATCCCCAGTATAAAAGCAAATACATAAGTAATAAATAACGAAGTTAGCGCTAAAAATATAGTATTAGGCATACGTTCTTTTATAATTTCAAGTGTCGGCAACTTATGTGTTGTTGATTTTCCAAGATCTCCTTGAAGCACCCCTTTAATCCAAGTCCAATACTGTACATAGATAGGATCATTATATCCAAGCTTATCACGCATCTCTTCGATATATTTTGGATCTGTCTTACTTGGGTCAATCATGCCCCCAAAAGGGTCCCCTGGCATCATTTTTGCCAGGGAAAAAACTACAAAGGAGATTAGAATCAACATAGGAATCATTCCTAAAATACGTCTTAATGAGTATTGTAGCATCGTTGATTCTCCTTCTTTTAATTATTCTGTCACTGACCACTTATGTGAATCTAGGATGATTGTGTCTGGATCCATAGTTACATTTTTCAGACGTTTATTAACTGCATAGATATTAACATTTTCCCATAAAGGAAGTGCTGGAAGCTCTTCGTTAAATAACTTCTGCCACTTCACAGAAACATCTTTACGATATTTATCATCAAATGCTTTTTCACTTAACGAATCTTTAATCAACTGATCAGATTCTTTGTTAATCCAACGACCATGGTTCCACTCCGCATTTGATCCCCATGTAATACTTGGGTCTGGATCATATCCTGTTCCCCATGAGCCAAAAAATGCATCTAACGACTTATCATCGTTTTCTTTCATTTCATTGTATAAGTTAAATTCAATTAATGAACCCGATGCTAATTCAGTTTTCACACCAATATCGTTCCATGCTTGAATAATGGCTTTTGCACGACCCTCAAAGTTTGCTGGGCCAGCGTAATGTCCAAACGAAATCTTATATGGCTTACCGTCTGGATCTTCAACAAATCCATCTCCATTCACATCTTTATAACCTGCTTCTGCTAATAATTTTTTAGCTTTTTCTGGGTTGTATTTATACTGGTTTAAGTCTTTTGAATCTGCTGCTAACCAGAAAACAGACGGAATAACCGTATTTGAAACCGTTGCTTTATCATTCATGAAGGCTTTAATCATAGCTGGTCTATTCAAGGCATACATTAGCGCTTGACGAACTTTTTTATCTTTAAATTTATCATAATCATCTACGCTGATACCTTTTTCTTTATCTCTGTGACCAAAACGAAGACCTATATAAGAATAGATAGATGCTTTTCCTTCGAGAAGTTCAATATTGTCCAATTTATTGATTTGTCCTAAATCTGCTGGGCGTACACTTAATACATCAATTTCATTTTTCTTTAAAGCTCCAGCAGCAACAGATGGATCAATAACCTTTACGACAACTTTATCCAAGTGAGGCTTCCCTTGCCAATAGTTATCATTACGCTCTAACTCCACGTACTCTCCTGATACTACTTTCTTTACTTTAAAAGGACCTACACCAATTGGCTCCTGACGAACTTTTTTCGATTCTTGAAGATCCTTCACAGCAATACCTTCATAATATTTCTTCGGCATTGGATATGCCCATAACGTGTCTAAGTTATTCACTCGAACGTCTTTAAACGTTACTTTAAACGTATGAGGATCAACAACTTGTACTCCAGCAATAGAGTCCGCTTTGCCATCGTGGTATTCTTGAGCACCTTTAATAATTTCTACATTGGCATAACGCGGTCCTGTGTAATCTTTATTTGCTATTGTCTCATACGTATACTTAAAGTCATCAGCTGTTAGCTCATCGCCATTATGCCATTTAACACCTTCTTTTAATTTGAAGGTATATGTTAATTTATCATCACTAATTTTCCAAGTAGCTAAGTTGGGCTGAATTTTTATCTCTTTATCGTAATCATAAAGACCTTCATTAATAAACTGCAGAACGTTAGCGTCGTATTCACCTTGATAGAAACTAAAATCGAATACTCCTTCCGGCGCTCCGTCAATCCCATACGTAATCGTTCCGCCATCTTTTGGCTTGTCTGTTTTTGCACCTTCAGTTTTTGTGTCTCCGCCTTCTTTATTACTAGAAGATGAAGAACTGCTTCCACCGCTGCATGCCGCTAGAAAAAGCGATAGCACAAGCAAAATGGAAACAAGTGATAAAAACGATTTCTTTTTCATCATGACGTTCCCCCTATTTAACTAATAATCTGTTCGTATGTAGCTTTTACGAGTTATATAAATGGCAAGCTACTTGATGGCCAGGTCTCACCTCCTTTAAGGCAGGTTTCGTTTGGCTGCACTCCGCCATTGCATGTATACAGCGAGGATGAAACGCACAGCCTTTTGGCGGATCAATTGGACTTGGCACATCTCCCTGTAAAATAATACGCTGTTTTTTCTTTCGCGGATCTGGTTCAGGTATAGCCGATACAAGCGCTTGCGTATAAGGGTGCAATGGCTCTGCGTACAGACTTTTCTTATCAGCAATTTCCACTAAACCGCCTAGGTACATAACACCGATACGATCACTCATATGTTTAACAACACTCAAATCATGGGCAATAAACAAAAAGGTTAGGTCGAATTCTTGTTGAAGTTCTTTTAGAAGGTTTAAAACTTGTGATTGGACAGAAACGTCGAGTGCCGATACCGGTTCATCAGCAATAATAAGTTTTGGACGAAGTGCAAGTGCACGTGCAATTCCAATCCGCTGACGCTGTCCACCGGAAAATTCGTGAGGATATTTATAGTATGCATCTTCCGGTAACCCTACTTTTGTAAGTAGATTCATAACTTCTGGTTTTAATTGATTGGTTGATTTTCCTGTAAAATTCCGAATTGGTTCAGAAATAACATCTCCAACCATTTGCATTGGATTGAGGGAAGCATAGGGATCTTGAAAAACCATCTGAAAATCTTGTCTAATTTTACGGAGAGAAGTTCCTTTTGCTTCTGTGATATCTTTACCATCGAAAATAATTTTTCCGCTAGTTGGTTCCAACAGTCTTAGAATCGTTCTTCCTGCCGTGGATTTTCCACAGCCAGATTCTCCTACTAGACCGAGCGTTTCTCCTTTTCGAATAGCAAAAGAAATACCGTCAACTGCTTTTACATCACCAATTTTCTTTCGGAAAAATCCGCCGTGAATAGGATAGTAGGTTTTTAAATGCTGAACTTCTAGCAATACATCTTTCACTGCTTTAGTCATTAGCTTGTCTTCACTCCTTTTGACGGATAGCTATTTTTATACAGCAGACATGCGACATCATGCCCCTGTGAATCCTGGCGAAGAACAGGCGTGACGGAACTGCAGTCTTCCATTGCATGAGGACATCGGTTAACGAAACGACAGCCTGTCCGCGGCATGTTTACAAGAGAAGGCACAATTCCTTTGATCGTATTTAATACTTCTACATCATCTTCCATGCGTGGAATTGAGTGAAGAAGCGCTTTCGTGTACGGATGTTTTGGGGCATAAAATAACGTATCAACATCTGTATGCTCCACAATTTTTCCGCCATACATGACAATCACTTCATCACACATCTCAGCAACTACTCCTAAATCATGTGTAATCATAATAATAGACATATCATTGCTTTCTTGAATTTCTTTTAGCAATTCTAAAATTTGAGCTTGAACCGTAACATCTAGGGCCGTTGTCGGCTCATCAGCAATTAAAAGTTTAGGCTGACAAGCTACCGCCATGGCAATCATGACACGCTGCCTCATTCCTCCTGACAGCTGATGCGGATATTCATCGATGAGCTTTTCGGATCTCGAAATACCAACGCTTTTTAAAAGCGCAATGCTTTTTTCACGCGCTTCCGCTTTCGATATATTCATATGGTTAAACAATACTTCCTGCAGCTGATACCCAATGGTTAACACAGGATTAAGGGATGTCATCGGTTCTTGGAAAATCATTGAAATGTCTTTCCCCCGAACATCATTCATCTCATCTTCTGATAAGTGCATAAGATTCTTTCCGTTAAATAAAACGCTTCCGCTTCTAATTTGACTATTTACTTTAGGTAATAGCCCAATAACGGATAAAGACAATACGCTTTTTCCACAGCCAGATTCTCCGACAACTCCTACAATTCGCTTTCGTCCGACTTGAAACGACACGTCGTCCACAGCATTATGCCAGGAATCATTAATGGAAAAAGCAGTTTGTAAATTTTTTACTTCTAGTAAAGGTGTTGATTCGACGGGCTTTTTATCCATTTATAGTGCACACCTCATTTTTCTGAAAATTGTTATATTTGAATAAGATATTATTACAATTTCATTACAAAATCAATATATTTTGAAAATTAATTATATTTTTTATTTTTAAAATAATGATTTCTGAATATCTCTTCGGCACTTTAACGCATAAACCTCCTAATTTTTTGTTGGAAATAGGATAAAATTTACTATTTTTAATTTTAGGTATATAGAACTTGTTTTTTTACAGTTGGAACGCAGATTTTTTTAAGATAGTATTGGTGCTAAGAGGAAGCAGCTGAGTAGTAGTTAAAGTGTGAGGCTTCATACATGAAGTAACAAGATGATAACCAATATTGTAGCCCATCATTTCTGGATACCAATTTTGGCCGAATAACAGTTGATCATATTTCTTTTCGTCGGCGCGCAGATTGTAATAAGGTTTAACGTGCTTTTCCCACATTTTTTTAGCTTCTTCAATGGTATAATAATTTGTCCAAGGAGCTAAATATTTTTTACCACAATACTCCTCTACAGCTCTTTCAGCTAACCCTTCCATCATCATAGCGTCTAACAAAGTAATCGTTTCATCAGATTTATTAATGGCTTTTAGCCTGCAAACGTGATGGTATTCATGGGTAAGTACCGCTAACATTTCTTCATCAGATGTATGGCTTGTCATAAACACAAATAATTTATCGGTAAAAGCGACACCTGCTCTTCCGTTAAATTCACGCTGCATTTTTCGATTTCTAGGATTGCTTGGAAGCACTAGCACCGCTACATCGGGCCCATTCCATGCTTTTTTAAGCTTCTCATAATGTGCTTTAACTTTCTTCCAAACCTGTCTTTTCTTCATTTCTTCTAATTCTTTTATAAACATTAAAGAAGGCGGACACATTCCATAGTTAAAAAGTAATTCCATATATTCTTTTTCTTCTAATTTCTTAAAATAACGCGCAAGATAATGGCTTATTTCTTTCGGCTCCGTCCAAGTAGAAGTTGAAACAATCGGCATGTTTTCCCCTCACTTTCTTCATCCTTTTGTTTCATGATATGTTCACAGCTACTCTTTTGGTTATTAAAAATAAAAAAAATTCTAGGCATCAGCCTAGAATTTTTCATTATGCTTCGTATTTTTTAAAGATGATTGTTGCATTGTGACCGCCAAATCCAAGTGAGTTGCTTAGCACCGCTTTTACTTCTTGCTTACGCGCTTTGTTTGGAATGTAGTCTAAATCGCACTCTTCATCAGGTGTTTGATAGTTAATTGTTGGAGGAAGAATACCGTCTTGAATTGCCTTCACACTAAAAATAGCTTCTACTCCGCCAGCAGCTCCTAACAAGTGGCCAGTCATTGACTTTGTTGAACTAATTGCTATTTTTTGAGCGTGGTCACCAAATACTTCTTTAATAGCCATTGTTTCAAATTTATCATTGTATCCTGTACTTGTACCGTGAGCATTGATGTAATCAATATCACTTGGCTGTAGGCCTGCATCTTCAATGGCATGACGCATTGCACGAACGCCGCCTTCTCCTCCTGGAGCTGGCGCTGTGATATGGTGAGCATCTCCTGTTGAACCATAGCCCACAATTTCAGCATAAATACGTGCGCCGCGCGCTAGTGCATGTTCAAGCTCTTCAAGCACAATAACACCCGCACCTTCTCCCATAACGAAGCCATCGCGGTCTTTATCAAACGGACGAGATGCTGTTGCAGGATCTGGATTTGTAGAAAGTGCTTTATTCGCACAGAAACCAGCAATAGATAAACGCGTGATTGGCGCTTCCGTACCGCCCGTCACCATCACGTCTGCATCTCCGCGTTGTATTACTTTAAACGCATCACCAATAGAGTTTGTACCTGTTGCACATGCCGTTACCGTACAAGAGTTCACGCCTTTCGCCCCTAAAGCAATAGAAACTTGTCCTGTTGCCATATCAGGAATCATCATCGGAATGAAGAATGGACTTACACGGCGGGCACCTTTTTCTAATAACGTTGAATATTGGTTTTCAAACGTTTCCATACCGCCAATTCCAGAACCAATCCAAACGCCGACGTTTGGAGCAATTTCTTCTGTAATAGTCAAATCCGCATCTTTAACAGCCGCCAATGCAGCTACCATTGCATATTGAGTAAAGCGATCCATCTTACGAGCCTCTTTGCGGTCAATAAAATCTTCCACGTTAAAATCTTTTACTTCAGCCGCTACTTTAGCCGGGAATTCATCTGCATCTAGTCTTGTTAAAGGACCAACGCCAGACACGCCTGCTACTGCGTTTTTCCAAGCTGTTTCTACGTCATTTCCAATTGGTGTAAGCCCACCAAGTCCTGTTACAACTACACGTTTTTTATTCATCGTACATTCATCTCCTTCAGTTGCTTTAAAAATGTAGTGTTATTTTCCCCATCTAATAGCAATAGCTCCCCATGTTAAGCCGCCTCCGAAGCCAACCATTACAATTAAATCATCATCTTGAATTTTCCCTGCTTCAAGCTCATGAACAATTGAAATTGGAATCGATGCTGCTGATGTATTGCCGTAGTATTGGATTGTTTTAGACATTTTTTCTTCAGGCAAGTCTAATCGCTGTCTTGCAGCTTCCATAATACGAATATTCGCTTGATGAGGTACGAGAAAATCAACATCCTCTTTTGTTAAACCTGCTTTTTCAATTACATTAACAGCAGATTCCCCCATTTGTCGAACAGCAAACTTAAATACTTCACGTCCGTTCATGACAATATGATCAAGCTCGTTTTGATACAAGTGCTTGCCTCCCGTACCGTCGGACCCTAGTTCAAAGGATAAAATACCTCGTCCTTCTGATACAGGTCCCATTACAACTGCACCTGCTCCGTCTCCGAATAAAACAGCCGTGTTACGGTCGTCCCAATCTGTAATCTTAGAAAGCTTTTCTACACCGACCACTAATATATGCTTATAAGCATTGGTTTCAATAAATTGCTTAGCTGTAATCATGCCGTACATAAACCCGGCACATGCGGCACTCACATCGTAAGAAGCTGCTTTTTTTGCTCCCAATTTTTCTTGTAGCATACATGATACTGTAGGAAACGGTTGATCTGGCGTTACCGTAGCAACAATGATCATGTCAATATCTTCTGCCTCGACGTTAGCTTTATGTAAAGCTTCAACTGCTGCTTTATAAGCTAAATCAGATGTGTCCTCGTTATCGGCTGCAATTCGGCGCTCTTGAATACCTGTGCGCGTACGAATCCACTCATCTGATGTATCCATTACTTTTTCAAGATCTAAATTTGTTACAACTTTCTCTGGTACATAACGTCCAATTCCTAGAACACCAGCGTTCATATCAACCTCTCCTTTAAATAAAAGGCTTATATTCCTATAAAACCTATATCCGTCATTTCATTTATCGATTATATAATCAATTATTATGAGTTGGTACTAATTTTACTTCATTTTTTATTTTTTGTCTATATAGGTGTTCGTCCTACTCAGGTATCTATCATGCTACATATAGTAATCATACGGGACCCTCTTACTCTAGTATGGGACATTAGGTAAGAACTTACCCACCATTAAAATAGTGAAAGGAATGAGTATCATGGCAAGAAGACAAAGAAATGAAGGTTTTTCTGATTTTATGTTTGGAGCTGGGCGCAGAAAATCAAGAGAAGAAAGAGAGCGAGAGGAGTGGGAACGATTATTTAAACAAATCGATGAAATTGTACTCGCCGTCGAAGAACTAGCTCCTCTTCTTAAACAGTTTGCCCCTTTAGTCGATTTATTTTCCAAACAAAAATAACAGCTCGGATTCTACCGAGCTGTTTTCTTTAGTTGTTTTCATTTTCAGCTAATGCGTCTTGCTTGCCAAGCTCATAGGCATCGTTCATTACTTTTGTTAGTAATGTCAATACCGGCTGTACGTGTTCCATTGATAACTCAACGCCTGTTTCATCTAAGATCTGTTTTGCTTCTGGCAAGTACTTCATTGCAATTTGCATGAATTGCATATTTTGCTCTTCCATAGTGAAATCTCCTTTATTAAAAACATTTATTCCTCCTTATATTAGCGAATCTATTCTATAAGTACAACTTTCTCCTTTTAATGAAGAGGTAAAAAGAATGTTCTCATATGTTTTTTTTGCAGATAAATGCCTTCTTTAGCCGTTACTTTTGAAGAAAAATACAGCAGTTCTTTCGCTTTCCTGCTGATTTCATATTTTTCTTGAGCTGCTTCTTCCTTCACCTCCATATGAGTAATGTTTGCTCCTGCGCTCCAAGGCTGTAACTTTTCTTCAACTAAATGAACCACTTCATATGAATATGCAGCAGTTTTACAGCGTCTAAGTGCACTGACGGCATCTTCAATATAAATAATAAAATCCGTGCCTTCCATAATGTCAAAAGCCTCTTCGTACCCGGCAATATTTTTGGAATAGCACATTGACAAAGGCTGCCAAGGTCCGTAAAGAGTCGGCGTTCTGACAATTATAATGGGCCATCCATCATCTTTATATTTCTCTATCATTCGCTCAAAATGAACGTATAGCCTTCCTTCACTACTGTCCGGTTCTGGAATCGTTGTTTCTTCAATCTTTCGCTGCTGGTCTCCAAATACGCGCATGGTAGAAACAAACACAAATCGAATGTTGAATTGACGGCATTTGTTAAGCGCTTGAATGAGCACTTGCTGCGCTTTTTGCATTTCTTGTCTTAAAAAATCAGGATGATAAAAATCTCCTCCATCGAAATACGTAAAGTAGACAACATCCGTTTCTGAGGTAATCATATCTAATGACTCTCCTACTTCAGTCGATGCATAATTAGCGTTTCGCCCTAAGAAAAATTTCATCTCTTCCTGCAAATCATCTTCTTCTTTATGAGCAGAATGTGTATACCCTTTTACTTCTGTACCTTCGTCTAAAAAAGCCATACATAAATGAAAACCAATAAAGCGGTTTGCTCCTATTACTACTACATTTCCCATATCGCTTCCTCCAATTCTTCATTCATCATTTATTCAACAAAAAGCTTAAATCCCTATAGTTATAGAGGGCACTCATTCCTTATTTCAAAGAGGTTCATCTGTAAAAGCACCATGAACTCTTTTTTCATTTTATCTCTTATACAAAAAGCCCCTATGATATGTATAATCATAGAAGCTTTGCTTATAACACTTTTTCATGCTGTTTATAAAATTGGAGAAGGGACCGTTCAAACAAATAGTTTTTTTCCGGTAAATAAAGTGAAAGCATAATAGGAGAGTGAAGTTCTTCACGATGTAGTTCATATTTTTTACTGTGTGCAATTGGATAATGAGTAGAGGCATTAGGCGCCGTCCATATCTTCACGGGCAGCGTTGATTTTAATTCTGTAACAGAAGGGTACTCCTTAATTAACTTTGATACTTGCTTCCGCTCCACTTTATAAGCTTGAGTCAAGTCCTTCGTGAATTGTTTATAAAAGAATTTATTGTTTTTTTCATGTTCTGCATGCGTATGAAGATCAATACATGGATTTAGTAAACCAGCTGATCGAACGAACGTATTCCCGTCATTTTCCATTAGCTGCAGCGCTAAAAGAGCCCCCATTCCTTCAGCTAAAATATGAATTCGTTTATTTAAAATTTCTTGTTTCATTACTAAATGATAAAGTTGTTTTGCAAGGTGATATGCTTCAGGAGACCCCCAATGCCGGCCATATAAATTGGAATAAAATACTGTGTATCCTTCATCTTGTAAACATTGCAACAGCTGTGACCTTCCGCCGTGCTGAATCCATAAGCTAGTTGAACTTTCAACAAAATGATCTTTATCACCCAATACTAACACACCGAAACCATTCGGTCGTTCAGGGACATGTACGACATTCCATTGCGTATCTAAGCTAAAAAAGCGTCGATGTATCATAGCTCTTCCTCCGTAACTTACTAGTTGTTCCATACAGTGTATGATAGAACCATCAAAAAGCGCACTAGAATAATGCCTATTTCTGACTTATTGCTCTTTTGTTTCTCCATGGGAACACGCCCCTTATTTATTCATAAAAAATTCAATTTCTTATTTGACTGCTATATGCTAAAATGAAATCAAACTGTACTGTAAACGAGGTGAATAGAATGCGTGTCGTAATGGCTTTTGTTTGGGGCTTTTTACTAATGAATATGGCAGTGTATGTAATCTCTGCAATGACGGGCGGTACTTACAGTTTCGCAACCGCTTCCATCCTTGGAGTAGTTTTCACGCTAGTTGTAATTTTGATTGGAGAACTGGGTGTACCGAATAAACCAGCAAATAATCATCACTAAAAAGTGTTGGCTGTAAAGCCAGCGCTTTTTTTATCTTTTGGCATAGGCTCTTCTCAGTACTTCCTTTCCT
>Ga0006562J51391_1046577_pt1 | contig 13256 bp, 15 predicted proteins | sample Ararhi6_input_d2_FD_51391 | JGI IMG/M metagenome (IMG submission 51391) | reverse complement strand
CTCCTCCCTTGTGGATGCCGTCGACGCTCTGATCGACATGGCTCGCCGACGCTGGCTTCGCGACCCGGAGGCAACCGACGCAACTGTTCATGAGCGCCTCATCACGTATTTCGAGAGGCACGGCTGGCCGTCGGAAATCCTTCTCTCTGCTCGTGACTCGCGCACGACCACGCAAGGGACCGCTGGTCGCTAGCGCCCGGTCACGAAGCGGAGGAGGCGCCTCAGCGCGCCCTCGCGCGGCGGTGCCGCCACGTCGTCGGTCACCGCGTCGTCGTTCTCGGCGAAGCCGGAGTAGCCGCAGTCCTGGCAGACCAGGAGGTCGCGGTGCACGGCCAGGCCGGCGCCGTAGTAGGGGTTGCTGACGAGTCGGGCCACGCCACGGCACTGCGGACAGCTCGCCTCGCGCATCGCCCCTCCTCTCGTCCGTCCCATCATCCGCCCGCTGGCCCGCTGAATCCTGCCCGTTTGTTCGGCACCCGAACGTATTCGACGCATCCTCACCCCCCGTCCGGGGGCATACCGGTGACGGTCCGATGAACAGCGGGTGAAGCGGGGCACGGCACGCCGGGAGCCACTTCTAGGATCGCTGACGCCGGACCGTCGCCGGCGTCCGACCCCACAGGAGCCCTCCCCCGATGTCGACCCGCGCCCGGCTCGCCGCCTTCTTCGCGGCCCTCGGAGCGCTCGTCGTCGTCGCGACGATCCTGACGATCGCGTTGCGGCCGGTGGCCGTCGCGCCGAACGCACCCGATGCGTTCGACATCACCGCGGGGATGGACGACTGCGGCCGTGGATGGGGCGAGAGCGGCGCCCCGAGCGGCGCGGCCGCCTCCGGTCCGACCGTGCACGGCGGCGACCAGACCTTCACGGTCACCAACACAACCGTCGGCGGCATCGAGGTCTATGTGCAGGCCGTCGACAGCAAGCGCGTCTACCTCGACCTCGAAAGCATCGGGGCCGGCGCCCACGCAACCGCACGTGTCACGCTCGGCGCCGGCCGCTACCGGTTCGTCTGCCTGCCCGCCGACGCCGACCCCGTCCACGGGCCCGTCGTCACGGTCGGCAAAGCGCCACCGGGCTCGCCGCTCACGCCCGGTATCGTGCCCGTCACCCGCAACGACCTCATCCCGGTCGCCAAGGCCTACACGACCTGGGTCGCCTCACGGCTGCCCGCGCTCCGCCAGCAGGTCGCCGCCGTCGCGGCCGACGCCGAGGAGGGCGACTTACCGGCCGCACGACGCGACTGGCTGACGGCACACACCACCTACGAGACGCTCGGCGCGGCGTATGACGCCTTCGGCGAGCTCGGCGACCAGGTCGACGGACTCCCGCGCACAGATCCGACCGGTTTCCACCTCGTCGAATCGCAGCTCTGGCACGGGGATGCGGCGGCGACGGTCGCCGCATCCGCCCACGACCTCCTCGGCCTGGTCGACCGGCTGCAGACCGAGTTCGCCGGCGTCCAGCTCGACCCCGGCGATGTGGCGCTCCGGGCGCACGAGATCGTCGAGGACGCCATCCAGGACACCCTGACCGGTGCGACCGATGCCGGCTCCGGCACGTCGCTGGCGAGCGTCGACGCCGAGCTGACGGGCGCGGAGCAGGCGCTCGCACCGCTGGAACCGGTGCTGACCGGGCGATACGAGCAGCTCGGTGACAGCCGGGCCGCCCTCGCCGCCGCCCATGCGGTCGTCGAGGCCCATCGCGCGCCCGACGGCACCTGGACGCCACTCGACCAGCTCAGCCGAACGGACCGCGAGCACGTGGATGCGGCTCTCGACCGCGCCGCGGAACTGCTCGCCCCGGTCGCCGCCATCTGCGACCCGAGGAGGGACTCATGACGCCCATCGACCGCCGCGGCTTCCTCCAGGCGGGTGCCATCGGAGCGGCCGGCGCCGCCGTCGCCGGAGTGGGCCTCACGACCGACGCCCGAGCCGCGGCCGCCTCTCAGCCGTCAGCCGCCCATCCCGCCTCCCTCCCGTTCCACGGACANCACCAGCAGGGTATCCTCACCCCGCCGCAGCGCGAGGCGTCGTTCGTCGCGCTCGACGTCACCGCCGCATCCCGGGCCGAGCTCGCCGACCTGCTGAAGACGATCACCGAGCGCGCGCGCTTCCTCACCACGGGAGGCACACCGCCCGACCCAGGGCTCGTCGCACCGCCGCGCGACTCGGGCGTGCTCGGGCCGACCGTCGTCCCCGATTCGCTGACCGTCACGCTCTCGGCCGGCGCTTCGCTGTTCGACGAGCGCTTCGGGCTGGCCGCGCGGAAGCCCGCTCGGCTGCGGACGATGGACGAGTTCCCCGACGACGCCCTCCGCCGCGGGGTCTGCGACGGCGACCTGCTGCTGCAGGTGTGCGCGGCCGACCGGGATGCGGTCACGCACGCCGTCCGCGAGATCGCCCGGGCGACCCGCGGTGCCATGCAGGTTCGCTGGCGGCAGGACGGCTTCGTTTCGCCGCCCCGCCCCAGCGGCACGCCGCGCAACCTGATGGGGTTCAAAGACGGCACGAGCAAACCCGACACCGGGAACGCCGCCGAGATGGCGCGGCTGGTCTGGGCGAAAGCCGGCGACGAACCCGCCTGGGCGGCGGGAGGGAGCTACCACGTCGTCCGCGTCATCCGCATGCTCGTCGAGTTCTGGGACCGCGTGAACCTGCACGAGCAGGAGAACATGATCGGCCGCCGACGCGACAGCGGCGCCCCACTCACCGCCTCCGCCGAGTTCGATGATCCGCACTTCGAGAACGACCCGACCGGCGACGTCATCCAGCTCGACGCGCACATCCGGCTCGCCAACCCGCGCACGAAGGACACCGACGACCAGCGGATGCTGCGCCGCGCCTACAACTACGACGGCGGTCTCGACGCCAACGGCAACCTCGACATGGGCCTCGTCTTCGTCGCCTTCAACCAGGACCTCGACCGGCAGTTCGTCACCGTCCAGAAGCGCCTCGCCGGCGAACCGCTCACCGACTACATCCAGCCCTTCGGCGGCGGCTACTACTTCGCGCTCCCCGGAGCCCGCGACTCCTCCGACTGGCTCGGGCGCACCATGCTCGCCTGACCAGTGGAGGCCGCCCGTCACGACCGTGCCGGGATCAGTGAAACAAGGAAGAAGGAATCGTGTTCAGACCCTCCCGTCTGCGCCGCTCCCCGGTCGCCCTCGCAGGTGTCGCGCTCGCCGGCGCGGCCGCCCTCGCCGGCGCCGGAATCCTCGCGGGTGCGCCCGCGGTCGCCACGGCCGGCGGCTCGCACGCCGACCACTCCGCCCAGACCCTCACCCCGATCAAGCACCTCGTCGTGATCTTCGACGAGAACGTCTCGTTCGACCACTACTTCGGGACCTACCCGAACGCCGCGAACACCGACGGGACGCCGTTCCAGGCGTCGCCGCGCACCCCGCGCACCGACACCCTCACGTCCTCCGGCACGCTGACGAACAACCCCAACCTGTACGCGCCGAAGCGGCTCACGCCCGCGCAGGCGGTCACGTGCGACCAGAACCACAGCTACGCCGCCGAGCAGGCCGCCGTCGACGGCGGGAAGATGGACATGTTCGTCCAGAAGACCGAGACCGACACCTGCACCGGCGCGTACGGGGCACCGGGGCTGGTCATGGACTACTACGACGGCAACACCGTCACGGGTCTGTGGAACTACGCCCAGAACTACGCCATGAGCGACAACAGCTGGGACACCACGTTCGGCCCGTCCACGCCGGGCGCGCTCAACCTCATCTCCGGTCAGACGCACGGCGGCACCGCCTACGACCCCAAGACCGGAGCCGTCCTCACCGCATCCACGGCCGTCCAGTCGCCCGACGCCAAGGGCGTCGGAACCGTGATCGGCGATCCCGACCCCGCCTACGACGACTGCTCGGACAACGACCACACGTCGTCGTCCGCCGTGGTCGGCATGTCCGGCCGCAACGTCGGCGACCTGCTCAACGCGCGCGGTGTCAGCTGGGGCTGGTTCCAGGGCGGATTCACGCCGACCACGGCCTGGAACGGCCAGGCCGGTTCGTACGCCAAGTGCGACGCCGTGACGGCCAACATCGCCGGCGCGACGCCGAAGGACTACTCGCCGCACCACTCCCCGTTCCAGTACTACAAGTCCACCTCGAACCCGCACCACCTGCCGCCGACCTCGGTGAAGGCGATCGGGCACACCGACCAGGCGAACCACCAGTACGACCTGACGTCGTTCGACGCGGCCCTGAAGGCGGACAACCTGCCGGCCGTGTCCTTCCTGAAGGCCCCGGAGGCGCAGGACGGCCACGCGGGATACTCCGACCCGCTGGACGAGCAGAAATTCCTGGTGAACGAGATCAACGCCCTCCAGAAGTCGGACAGCTGGTCGAGCACCGCCGTGGTCGTCGCCTACGACGACTCCGACGGCTGGTACGACCACGTCGCCCCGAAGGTCGCGAACGGGTCCGCCGACCCGGCCGTCGACTCGACGGTGTGCACGAGCGTCAAGCGCACGCAGGGCGGCTACGCCGACCGCTGCGGGCCGAGCCAGCGCCTCCCCATGCTGGTCATCTCGCCCTGGGCCGCCCAGAACCGCGTCGACCACACGCCGGTCGAGCAGGCCAGCGTGCTGCGCTTCATCGAGAACAACTGGCTGACCGGACGCATCGGCGACGCCTCGTTCGACACGCGCGCCGGATCGCTCGGCGGGATGTTCGACTGGTTCCACCCGCAGCAGCGGGAGGTGCTCCTCGACCCGGCGACGGGTGCGGTCAGCTCGATCGTCCCCACCCGCCCGCACTGGCCGACGCCTCCGCGCGGCGGCTGGTCGGCGCAGCCGTAACACACCCTCGGAGGGCGGTCCGCAGCGTGCGGGCCGCCCTTCGTCGTGTTCGGGCTGCGGTCAGCGGACGTGCGACATGGCGTTGAGGAAAAGGCTCAGCCACACGATGAAGAACCCGACCTGCAGGAGGGTGAACACGGAACCGAGGATCACCGCGGCACGCGCCAACCCTCGGCCGCCCTCGCCGGTCACCCGCGTCTGATTGAGGCCGATCACGCCGAGGACGATGCCGACGACGGGGATGACGAAGGCGCCGATGAACCCGATCAGGGCCATCGTGTTGATCTTCTGCGCCTGCGGAATCTGGGGCTGCGGAGGCTGGGCGGCGGTCACCGGTCCTGTTTACCGGATGCGGCGCCCGCGCGCGCATCCCCCGTCCGGTTGACACACCGAGCGGCTCCCCGCGGTGCCGTCAGGCGATGGCGCCGCGCAACAGCTCGTCGAGCGACAGCGGGCGTCGGCCGGTCACGCGCTCCACATCGTCGGTGACGCCCGCGAGCTCGCCCGCCGCGATCGCCGTGTACGTCGAGACCCAGGCGTCGACCTGCCAGTCGGGGGCGTTCCACTTCGCACGCGAGGCGTACGCCTCCGGGATGGTCTCGTCATGGAACGAGACCGCCCGACCCGAGTGGGCGCTGAGCTTCTCGGCGACCTCCGCCAACGTGAGCTCCTCCGGACCGGTGAGGTCGTAGGTGACGTCGGCGTGCGCCGCCGGGTCCTGCAGAGCGACGGCCGCCACCCGGGCGACGTCGGCACGGGCGACCATGGCCGCTCGACCGTCGCCGGCGGGACCGCGGATCACGCCGTCGTCGCCGACGAGGAACTCGGCGAAGTCGAGGTACAGGTTGTCGCGCAGGAAGGTGTGGCGCATCGCCGACGAACGGATGCGCTGCTCGGTCGCGTAGTGGTCGCGGGCGAGCGTGAAGGTCGCGTCCGGCGCGGCCCCGAAGAACGACGTGTAGACGATGTGGCGGACGCCCGACTCCTCGGCCGCATCCACGAACGCCAGGTGCTCGCCCAGCCGTTCGGCGTTCTCGGCCGCGGACACCATGAGCAGGGTCTCCACGCCGTCGAGTGCGGAGAGCACCGCGTCACGGTCGCTGTACGTCGCCGCGGCCACGGTGGTCCCCGGGTAGCGGGGCGCACGCTCGGGCGACCGCGCCAGCATCCGGAACGGCACACCGGCGTCGGCGAGGAGGTCGGCCGTCATCCGACCGATCGCCCCGGTGACGCCGGTGACGGCGAGCGCGGGAAGGTCGCCGCTCATCTCAACCCCAGCACAGGCAGAACGGGTGACCGGACGGATCCTCGTACACCTGGAACCCGCCCTCCGCGTCGAGGTCGTCCGCCTGCCTCAGCAGCGTCGCGCCCACGGCGAGCGCGTGCTCGTGCGCCTCGCGGATGTCGTCGACGTAGAGGTCGAGGTGGAGCTGCTGCTGCGCGCCGTTCGGCCAGTCGGGCCGCTCGTGGTTGGGGGCGAGCTGAAACCCGAGGCGCGGCTCGCCGTTCACGTAGACCGAGCGCCAGTCGTCCTCGTCGCCGCGCACCTCCCCGCCCATCAGGTCGGCCCAGAAGGCCGACTCGCGATCGATGTCGGGGGTGTCGAACACCACGATCTGGCGGCTGATCTGCATGACAGCATCCAACTCCACGCCACCGACACGGGCAAGAGCCGCCCGCGCGCCGGTCAGCGGCCCAGCCTGTCGTCCAGCCAGTCGAACATCCGCTGCTCGGTGAGCGCGCGGGCGAGCGGCTGGACGTGGAAGTCCGCGCCCTCCGCCTCGGTGAACTTCACGAGCGTCGAGACGCCCGGCGTCAGCGATGCGAGCTGCTCCGACTGCCCCGGCCAGAACTGCTCGTGCTCCGGGTCGGTGATGAGCAGAGGAGTGGTGATTCGAGCGGCGACCTCCGTGACGTTGTACTGAAGCACGGCGCGCATCGTCTCGGCGTAGCCCGTGGTGCCGTACGGACGGGCGCGGAACTTCCAGGTGTACGCGAGCTCGTGCGAGAACTTCATTCCCATCTGCATGTCGCGGTCGAACTTCTCGTCCTGCCCCTCGTCGAGCAGTTTGCGCATGTTCGCGGGCAGGTGCTCGGTCCAGGAGGTCGAGACGTCCACCACTCCCGGGTCGGCGATCGCGGCCGCGAACCGGTGCTCGAAGGCGAGCGCCCGCGGGACCCAGTACCCGGCCTGGCTGATGCCGTAGAGGGCGATGCGGTCGGCGTCGACGCCGTCCTGGGCGCGTACGAAGTCGAGGACGGGGGTGAGCACGGCCTCCCAGTCCGGCCGGAACGGCACGTTCCGCTCGAACAGCATCGACTGCTGCCCCGGCCCGTCGAAGACGAGGGCGTGATAGCCGCGCGCGAGCGCCCCCGACACCGCCGACGACCACAGGCTGGTGAGCGCCCCGTCGCTGCCGTTGGCGACGACCAGCAGCGGGCGGTCGTCGCCGGCCGCACCGGGCGCGCGGAACCGGTAACCGGGCATCGTAGTGTCTTCGTAGGGGATCTCGACCCGAGCGATATCCCGGTCGACGAGGTCCACCCAGCGATCCCACGCGGCCCGGTGTTTGCGGAACGTCGGCAGCAGCTCCTCCTCCGTCGGCAACGAGGCCACCGCGTTCAGGGCCGTCGCGTAGTACGAGGCCGCCCGCAGGTACGCGCTCGCGGCACTGACCGCGTGACCTGCAGTAGCGGACGCGTCCGCCTGGGCGGCGATCCGGTCGCCGAGGCCGAGCCAGGCGCGGAACCAGCCGTCGTGGTCCTTCTCGCCGACCCCCTCGACCGCGGCGAGCACCTCTCCGATGTCGGCAGCGCCACTGAAGGCCTGACCGATCGTGGTGCGGATCTCGAAGTCGAAGTCGGCATTGCCGGAGAACCGGAACTCGTGCGTTCGCGCCATGGCACCAGCCTGGCCGCAGGTCGCCGCGGTCGCCAGCCCTCGCGTGGGGCACATCCGCCCGGTGGATGCTGCGTCAATCGATGAGGTCGAGCTCGACCAGTCGCCGCAGCACCTCTCTTCCGGCGGGCGGGCAGCGGTCCGCGTCGGCGCTGGTGGTCCAGTGGATGGCGTCGACCTCCGCAGACGGAGCCGGCTCCTCGTCGGTCACCGCGCGGAACACGCGCATGTGCACTTGACGTCCGTCCGGCTCGCCGTGCGCCTGCGTCCGCACCTCGAAGAGCTCCTCCAGGTCGTCGGGCGCCAGACGGAGCGCCACCTCCTCGAACGCCTCCCTGGCCGCCGCCTCCGCCGCGGTCTCGCCCGCATCCACTTTGCCGCCCGGCATGTAATAGACATCGCGCCGACGGGCGGTCACCATGAGCACGGTTCGGTCGCGCACCACCGCGACGGCGGACACGATGAGTGGAGCGGAGGTCACCACTCCACGCTAGCGAAGGCGGGGTGAGCGCGTGTCACGATGGACCATGCTCACGGAAGACTTCGCCGACACCTTCGTCGCAGGCTGGCTGCGCGACTGGAATGCCCACGACCTCGAAGCCCTGCTGTCCCACTACACGGACGACGTGACCTTCAGCTCGCCGCTGGCCGTGCGGCTGCTGCCCGGCAGTGACGGAGTCGCCCGGGGGAAGGATGCGCTCCGCGCCTACTGGACGGCCGGTCTGGCGGCGCTCCCGGACCTCCGCTTCGAGGTGCTCGACCACTTCGTGGGCGTTGAGACCCTCGTCATCCGTTACCGCAACCAGAACGGCGGAGTGGTCTGCGAGGTGCTCGAGTTCCGCGACGGGCTGGTCGCGCGCGGCCACGGAACCTACCAGCGCCCTTAGCCGGCCTCGGCCACCTGCTTCAGGTTGCGGAGGCCCTTCTCGAAGTCGCCGCCGACCAGCTTGTCGAGGTTGACGAAGCGTGTGTAGAGCTTCTGCGGCGTCTCCATCCGCCAGGTCACCCGCGTGGCGTCGCCCTCCGGCTCCAACACGAATCGCAGCTCGTTCGAGGAGCGGAAGGGCCGTGTGAAGTCGAGGTGGATGCCGACACCCGCGTCGTCCACGGCGGTCACCCTCATGGCTCCGGCGCCCGCCTTGCGGTTGCCCGACCAGGTGTACGTCGAGCCGATCGCGCCCGGCTCGCCCGCGTACTCGCGCTTCAGCTCCGGGTCCATGTCCTCCCACGGCGACCACTGCGTCCACTCGGGCAGCCGGGAGATCAGCGGCAGCAGTCGCTCCCTGCCCGCCTGGATGCGTTCGGTGCGCTCGACGACGACGGTTCCGGCCATGCGCTGACCATAGCGCTCGGGTGCCCGCCGGAGGAAGCGTTCCGGCGAACGGCCGGACGTGCCAGGATCGGGGCGTGACCGGCCGAACAATGCTGCTCGACAGCGCTTCCCTCTACTTCCGTGCGTTCTACGGCGTGCCCGACACCGTGAAGGCACCCGACGGGACGCCGGTGAACGCGGTGCGCGGGTTCCTCGACATCATCGCGAAGCTGGTGACCGACTACCAGCCGGATGCGCTCATCGCCTGCTGGGACGACGACTGGCGGCCGCGCTGGCGTGTCGACCTCATCCCCAGTTACAAGGGGCACCGGGTCGCGCAGCTCGTCCCGGGCGGCGTCGACGTCGAGGAGACGCCAGAGGCCCTCGTTACGCAGGTGCCGGTCATCCGCGAGGTGCTGGACGCCGTCGGCATCCCGATCGTCGGTGCGGCGGAGCACGAGGCCGACGACGTCATCGGCACCCTCGCGACGACGACCACGGGCCCAGTGGATGTGGTGACCGGCGACCGCGACCTGTTCCAGCTCGTCGACGACGAGCGGGAGGTCCGCGTGATCTATACCGCTCGCGGCATGAGCAACCTCGAACTCGTCACGAGCGACGTCGTGCAGAGCAAATACGGCGTGCGCGCCGACCAGTACGCCGACTTCGCGGCGATGCGCGGCGACACCTCGGACGGCCTCCCCGGCGTCGCGGGCATCGGCGAGAAGACGGCCGCCGCGCTCTTGGCGCATTACGGCGACCTCGCCGGGATCATCGCGGCGGCGAAGGATTCCTCCAGCGGCATGAAGCCGGCGGCCCGNGCNCGCTTCGCTGCGGCAGTCGACTACCTGGCGGTCGCGCCGCGGGTGGTCGAGGTCGTCCGCGACCTGCCGCTGCCCGAGGTGGATGCGCGACTCACGGCGCCGAGCGTCCAGCAGCGCGAGGCGCTGAGCGCGCTCTCCGAGCGGTGGGGACTGGGCGGTTCGCTGGACCGGCTGCTCACGGCGCTGGAGCGGTGACCCCGCGGCTCACCCCTCCGAGGTCGGCTCCCAGCGCCATAGCTCCCGCTGGGCGAGCAGCGCCAGCTCGCGCAGCACGTCGAGGTCGGCCTCGCCGTCGGCCTGCTCCCGTGGCGCGCGACCGAAAACGCAGAGCGCTCCGATGCGGGTGCCGTCGGGCGCCTCGACCGGGTAGCCGGCGTAGTACCGCAGACCCGCCGGCCCGGTGACGAGGGCGTTGCCCGCGAACCGCTCGTCTTCGACGGCGTTCGGCACGATCATCCCGTCGGGCGTCTGGATGGTGTGAATGCATGCCGACTGCTCGATCGGGATCGAGTCGAGCACGGACCCTGTCGACGCCAGCGGCCACTCGCGTGTGTCGTCGAGCACGGTAAACATCGCGATCTCCGTCCCCAGGGTGCGTTTGGCGGTGCCGACGATGCCCTCGAGGCGGGCGTCTCCGCCACGACGGCTCAGCTTGAGGCGTTCGATGGCCTCGACGCGGTCCGCACCCTCCGTGGTCGGGGCCGTCCGCTGCGAAGCGCACTCCTGCAGGGAGGGGGCGAGCGCATCCACGATCTGCCGGGCCCAGAACAGGTAGTCCCCGGGAGTGCGGTGGCGACGACCGCCGACGCGTGGGGGTGCCGACAGGGCGACGAACAGGCTGCCTGTGTCGTGGCAGGCCTCGCGGGCGATGGCGTTCAGGCGCTCCGCGTGCGCGTCGGCCAGGAGGCCGGACGGGGTGTCGTACGGGCGGATCGAGCGGATGGGCTGGGCCCCCAGCCACAGCACGGAGCGCGGGCCGCGCTCGTGCACGTCGACGAGCAGTCGCCGCAGGCGCGCACCCCAGCGGCGCGGCTCGGCGAACCGGAGCGCGTCGGCGACGGCGGCGCTGAGCACGACGGCGTCGTAGCGGTCGACGCCCGCCGCATCCACCATCCGCTTCAACCGGCGGACCCCCGCCGACGGGTGCGGCACCACATCCACCACCGCACCGCGGTCGGTCGCCGCAGCGAGCGACCGGGCCACCGCCCCGGGAAGCGCGAGGTCGTGGCTGCCGACGCCCCAGCCCACGACCGGGCCGGAGCCGATCAGCAGGACGCGCAGCGGGCGACGCCCGGCCACGGATCCCTGCCGCCCGTCGAGCGGGCGCACCAGGCGAGCACGGACGGCGGCGACGCGCGCAAGGTGCGCACGCCTCGCGAGCCGGCGCGGCAGAGACACCCGTTCGTCGTCCACCTCTCGACCGTATCCCGCGCGCCACCGGTGACCGCAATCGGATCGGCGCGTCCTGTTCGCTGCGCGACGCGGGCGGGCGGGAAGGGAGGAGTTACGAAGACGACACACCGGCGGCGACCGGAAAAGGAGGAGGATGTGCGGACCGCGCCGCGCATCCTCCTCCTGTTGAGCCCGCTACGGCAGGATGTGGCCTGCCGACGTGAAGAGCCGGTACCACTCCTCGCGGGTCAGCGGGATCTCGGAGCCGGCCGCCGAGTCGCGCACCCGCTGGTCGTTGGTGGTGCCGAGGACGACCTGCATCCCCGCCGGGTGGCGGGTGATCCACGCCACCGCGATCGCGGTCGGGGTCACGTCGTACTTCTGCGCCAGCTCGTCGATCACGTCGTTCAGCTCGGCGTAGTTCTCGCGGTCGCCGAGGAAGACGCCGTCGAAGAAGCCCTTCTGGAACGGCGACCACGCCTGCAGCACGATGTCGTGAAGGCGGGCGTAGTCGAGGATGCCGTTGTCGCGCGAGATCGACTGGTCGAGTCCCGCCATGTTGGCGGCGACGCCCTGCGCGATCAGCGGGGCGTGGGTGATGCTGAGCTGCACCTGGTTGGCGACGAGCGGCTGCGAGAGCGACCGCTGCAGCAGCTCGATCTGACCCGGCGTCTGGTTCGAGACGCCGAAAGCGCGCACCTTGCCCGCGCTCTGCAGCTCGTCGAAGGCGAGCGCGACCTCGTCCGGCTCCACCAGGGTGTCCGGGCGGTGCAGCAGCAGGATGTCGAGGTAATCCGTCTTCAGCGCCTCCAGCGACTCGTCCACCGAGCGCAGGATGTGCTCGCGGGAGAAGTCGAAGAAGCCCTCGCGAATGCCGACCTTGGACTGGATGACGACCTGGTCGCGCTCCGAGGCCGGGATGGCGCCCGCGTCGCCGAAGCGGCGCTCGCAGCCGTGACGCTCGGTGCCGTAGATGTCGGCGTGGTCGAACATGGTGATGCCCTCGTCGCGGGCGGTGCGGACCAGGGTGCGGATCTGCTCGTCGTCGAGGGACGAGATGCGCATCAGGCCGAGGATCATGTTGGAGGCGGTGATGTCGGTTCGGGGGAAGGTGAACATCTTCATGCCTTCCATCTAACTCCGCGTCAAGCCCCTGTCTGCAACGGTTTTCCGCGACTACCGTCGGCGAGGCCAGAGAAGGAGCCCCCCGATGACCATGACGCCCGAATTCCATGTCGCCGTCGACGACTTCGCGCAGGAGACGGCGCTGGGCCGCCGTCCCACCACGCGGTCGCGGTACATCGTCCACGCTCTGGGCCGCGACTTCCGGGTCACCGACGAGATGGCCCGCATCTTCCTGAACCAGGTCGAGCGGGTGGCGGCGACCGACGCGTCCGCTCTGGTGGTGCTTCGGCACGAAGCCGGGGTCGAGCTCCTGCTCGTCACCGACGACAACTCGTTCTCCATCCGGACGGTGTAGCCGGGCGTCGACGGTGCGCCCGTAGGCTTCTCGGCGTGGGCTCGGAGACGGACGGGGAGGCGCTCGAGCGCATCCGTGCGGCCATCGCCTCCGCGGTCGCGACGCTCGCCGAGGCCGGTGCGCGCCAGGAGGCGCTGGCGGAGTACATTCCCGCCCGCCGTCGGTTCCTGATCCAGCGGGAGCCCGTGCTGCGCGAAATCGGAAGCGTGTGGCGTCTCGGCGTCTTCCTCCTGGATGCGGAGGGCGTTCTGCGCGCCACCGGGACGCTGGTCCGGGCGACGCCTCCGGGGCGGCCGCAGTACCAATCCCGGTCGGCGGAGGAGCGCAGGGCCTTGCGGGCTGCCGCGGCTCGCGGACGCTTCCGCAACGGCGAGACGGTGAATTTCGACGCGCCGGTCATCCCGCTCGACGCATCCATCCTCCGCGCCTCGACGGGCCCACTGTTCGTGCGGGATGCTCAGCCGCTGGTGCGCTGGAGCCCGGCGGCGGGGGACGCGGGCGCGCGCGACTTCGGCGCGTACCTGAGCGAGCGGG
>Ga0006562J51391_1002950_pt1 | contig 13260 bp, 13 predicted proteins | sample Ararhi6_input_d2_FD_51391 | JGI IMG/M metagenome (IMG submission 51391) | reverse complement strand
AGAAAAGTTCGATATTTCGTATAAATAATTAAAGTTTTTGTAAAAAAATCAAGTTTCACTTTTTAAAGCAAGTAAAAAGGGCTGACCTCAGCGGTCAGCCCTTAATAGGAGTTGAATCTTCATGTATTGGGAGTATCTAACGGATATGTCATTTGTTTTAATTGCCATTATTGGCAGTATCTTGGCACTTCTTTATACATTTATCCGTCGAACTAGTAAAAGGCGTACTCGTTAGCTCTGAACGGGGTGGATCGCTTTTGCCCCGATATCTTTTCTATAAAATACATCCTGAGACGTTAACTTTTTGAGTTCCGCATATACTTTTTCGCGCGCCGCGACTAAGCTTTCTGCCTTCGCCCCAACAAGAAGCACCCTGCCTCCGGCTGTTACAAACTCACCTTTATCGTTTTTGGCAGTTCCTGCATGGAAAGTAAATACCTCATCGGAATTAAAATCAGTCAACCCAGTTAGCACTGCCCCTTTTTCATAGGCTTCAGGGTATCCTTTTGCAGCAACTACAGTACCAATCATTGTTTGCTCATCCCACTCTAAAATCGGTGTTTCACCCGCTAAAAGATCTAAGATGACTTGAACTAAATCTGATTTTAACCTCGGCAGTACAACTTGTGTCTCAGGGTCACCAAAGCGGGCATTAAATTCAATCACCTTTGGTCCAGATGTAGTTTTTATCAAGCCGGCATAAAGGACTCCGCAAAAACTTCTACCTTCTTGGACCATCGCTTTAGCCGCCGGAAGAAGGACGGTTTCGACCGCAGTTTGAATCGTTTCTGCTCCAATCTGAGGAACAGGGGAATAAGCTCCCATTCCGCCTGTATTTGGACCAAGGTCCCCATCATAGGCCCGTTTGTGGTCTTGAGCAATTTCAAGTGGGACAACTACTTCTCCATTTACAAACGCCATCAATGAAAATTCTTCACCTGCTAAAAACTCTTCAATTACCACCCGTGAGGAGGCAGCACCAAATTTTGCATCAACTAGCATTTCTTCGATGCTGGAAAGAGCCTCTTCTTTCGTGAGCGCAACCGTGACACCTTTTCCTGCTGCCAATCCGTCTGCCTTAATGACAATCGGTGCCCCTTTTTCTTCGATATAGTTACGGGCTTCCTCATAGTTAGTGAACACAGCATAGTCAGCGGTTGGAATTTGATATTTCTTCATTAGTTCCTTAGCAAATGACTTACTGCCTTCAATCTCGGCTGCGTTGGCACGCGGACCAAAAACAGCCAAACCAGCTGCTTCAAATTTGTCCGCCAAACCTTCAAGCAACGGTACCTCAGGTCCAATGATCGTCAAGCCGACACGGTTTTCCTTGGCAAATTGAAGAAGTAATTCATGTTCTGACTCTTCAATCGTGACAATCTCCGCTACATCGGTCATCCCAACATTCCCCGGTGCAACAAATACTTTTTCTACATTCACGCTTTCACTTACTTTTCGGCAAATCGCATGTTCTCTACCGCCGCGGCCGATAATCAGTACGTTCATTCGAATGCCCTCCAACCGATTAATGTTTGAAATGTCTTACACCCGTAAATACCATAGCGATTCCATATTCATCTGCTTTTTTAATGGAATCTACATCACGGATTGATCCACCAGGTTGAATAATTGCGGTAATACCAGCTTTTGCTGCTGCTTCAACGGTATCGTCCATTGGGAAAAAGGCGTCAGATGCAAGTGCTGCTCCCTCTGCTTTTGAACCGGCTTGCTTAAGGGCAATTTCCGCTGCTCCGACACGGTTCATTTGTCCTGCTCCAATTCCAATCGTCATATCCTCTGCCGTCACAACAATGGCGTTGGATTTCACATGTTTAACAACTTTCCAGCCCAGCTTCAATGCTTCCCATTCCGCATCTGTTGGTTGTCGTTTCGTTGCAACTGTTACGTTTGCATCTTCTAATGTGAAACGGTCCTGTTCTTGAACTAACAAACCGCCTTCAATTGTTGTCATCTTAAACTCAGGTTTTTTTGCATCATTAAATGGAATGGTTAACAGGCGCAGATTCTTTTTCGCTGTTAAAATCGTTAACGCTTCTTCAGAGAAAGATGGCGCAATAATAATTTCTAGGAAAATTTCATGAAGCTTAGCAGCTGTTTCGGCATCCACTTCCCGGTTGAACGCAATGATTCCACCAAAAATAGAAACGGGATCTGCCTCAAATGCTTTTGTGAATGCTTCAAATCCAGTTTCACCTGTTCCGACACCGCATGGATTCATATGCTTTACAGCTACTGCAGCTGGTTCTGAAAACTCTTTAACAATCTGCAAGGCTGCATCCGCATCATTAATATTGTTATAGGAAAGTTCTTTTCCATGAAGCTGAACTGCATTGGCAATCGAGAACGTCGAACCAAGTGGCTTCTTGTAAAAAGCAGCTTTTTGATGTGGATTTTCTCCGTAACGAAGGGATTGTTTTAATTCGTAAGTTACCGTTAATGTCTCTGGATTTTCTTCTTCTGATAAATTGGTCATGTATTCAGCAATTAAGGCATCATAGGCCGCCGTATGACGGAATACTTTGGCAGCAAGCTTTCTTCTTGTTTCAAACGTTGTTGCGCCATCAGCCTTTAATTCGTCAATAACCGTTTGATAATCAGTTGGGTCGACAACTACGGTTACATATTGGTGGTTTTTTGCAGAAGCACGAAGCATGGTTGGTCCGCCGATATCAATGTTTTCAATCGCATCTGCTACGGTTACATCTGGCTTTGCAATGGTTTGCTGGAATGGATAAAGATTGACACAAACGAGTTGAATCGCTTGAATTCCATGCTCGTCTAGCTGCTGTTGATGGTTAATGTCATCTTGTTTGGCAAGCAAGCCGCCATGGATGAATGGATTTAATGTTTTCACACGACCCTCTAAAATTTCTGGAAATCCGGTTACATCACTCACACTAAGAACAGGAATTCCCTGTTCCTGAAGGGCCTTTTTCGTGCCTCCCGTAGAAATCAGTTCGTAGCCGAGACTAACTAATTCCTTGGCAAATTCCGTAATTCCATTTTTATCAGAAACACTAATTAACGCGCGCTTTTGTGTCATTTAGTACATCTCCTTGTGTCAATAGCATTTGAAGTATGGATGGATAAAGCTTATGTTCGCTTTTCTGGATTTTTTGTTGCAGACTCTCTCTTGTCTCATTTTCGTCAATTCGAACCCGTTCCTGAATGATAATTGGACCTGTATCCATTCCCTCATCAACAAAATGGATAGTAATTCCGCTCCACTTCACTTGAGCTGCCAATGCCTGCCCAATCGCATCCTTCCCTGGAAAAGCAGGAAGCAAAGATGGATGGACATTGACGATTCTTCCTTTATACTCAGCTAACAATTTGGGGCCAATCAAACGCATATAACCGGCTAGGACAATGAATTCTACACCATTGGCCTTTAATTGGGCTAAAATTTCTTCTTCATAATGTTCCTTACTAGGATACTCCTTTGCGCTAAAAACAAAACTTGGAATCCTCGCTGCGTTGGCTCTTTCAATCGCAAAAGCGCCCGGTTTGTCACAAACTAAAAGAGAAATGTCTGCATCAAGGTCGCCCGCATCGACTACATCAATAATCGCTTGAAAATTACTTCCGCTCCCTGATGCAAACACCGCGATCTTTTTCATAGGCGGCCACCTTGAGCTTTGATGTTAATTCCTTGATTACCTGTAACAACGCCAATTTCGCAGGCAGTTTCCCCAGATTGTCTAAAGTGTTCTAACACGTCGGCTGCATCTTCACGATTCACAGCGATAACCATACCAATACCCATGTTAAAAATATTATACATCTCTTGATAATCAATTTGTCCATGGGAAGAGATCAGTTTAAAAATAGGTGGGATCTCCCAGCTTTTTTCATTCAGCTCGGCTCCTAAACCTTCAGGTAACATCCGTGGAATATTTTCAATAAACCCGCCGCCCGTAATATGAGCCATTCCTTTTAGCTGGAACTTCTTCAATGCGGACAAAATCGGTTTCACATAAATTTTTGTAGGCTTGAGTAACTCTTCTCCTAATGTACAGCCAAGTTCATCGACGAAATCCAGTAACGACCAGTCATTAAACACTTTTCGTACCAAGGAATAACCGTTGCTGTGAATGCCGCTTGAGGCTAAGCCAATTAGGACATCACCTTCTTGAATAGTTTCACCAGTGATAAGCTGTGATTTCTCACAAGCACCAACTGTAAACCCGGCAAGGTCATACTCATTTTCACTATATAATCCAGGCATTTCCGCCGTTTCACCGCCAATTAGTGCACAGCCAGCCTGCTCACATCCGTCCGCAATCCCTTTAACGATTGCCTCGATTTTTTCAGGCTGCGCCTTACCGCAGGCAATATAATCTAGAAAGAACAAGGGCTCTGCCCCTTGAACGACAATATCATTGACACACATGGCGACCGCATCGATCCCAATCGTATCATGCTGATCCATCCAAAAAGCAATCATTAGTTTCGTGCCCACCCCATCGGTGCCTGACACCAAAACGGGTTCTTTTAATTGCAGTGCGGATAAGTCAAACATACCGCCAAATCCACCTAGGCTGCCAAGGACGCCAGCCCGGGCTGTTTTTTGAACATGCTTTTTCATTCTCTCGACGGCTTCATAGCCGGCTTCGATATTAACTCCTGCTTGTTTATATGCATTTGCCACGCTGCTCGCTCCTTCCTACTTCTGATAATAATATTGGAGTGTATCTGGATAAATTTCAGTTGGATAATTTCCTGTGAAACAGCCTAGGCAATAGCCATTCGTACCTTCTTGGCCTAAAGCATGCATCATGCCCTCCACACTGATAAAGGTTAATGAATCTGCTCCAATAAGTTCTCTTATTTCCTCCACACTTTTATCAGAGGCAATTAATTCTTCTTTTGTTGATGTATCTATCCCATAAAAACATGGATTCTTAATCGGAGGGGAGCTGATGACCACATGTACTTCTGTCGCTCCTGCTTCTTTCAAGAGATTAACAATTCTTCTGCTCGTCGTCCCGCGTACGATTGAGTCATCAACCATGATAACCCGTTTCCCTTCCACGACTCCACGAACGGCTGAAAGTTTCATCTTAACCCCTTGTTCCCGTAACAATTGAGAAGGTTGAATGAAGGTTCTGCCTACATAACGGTTTTTGATTAAGCCCATTTCATATGGAATTCCTGCTTCTTCAGCATAGCCAATCGCCGCTGAAATACTTGAATCAGGAACACCAGTGACAACATCGGCTTCAATTGGTACCTCTATGGCTAACCTTTTGCCCATATTTTTGCGGGCGGTATGGACATTGATTCCTTGAATGTTGCTGTCCGGTCTTGAAAAATAAATATATTCCATCGTACAAATCGCTTTTGTTGAACTTACAGCAAATTGTTCAGATACTAGCCCCTGATCATTGATAATTAGTAGTTCTCCTGGCCGAATATCACGAATATATTCCGCTCCCACGACATCAAAGGCACAGGTTTCCGAAGCAACAACATAGGCATCACCCAGGGAACCAAGCGAAAGAGGTCTTAATCCGTGCGGATCCAGTGCCACCATTAATTCGTTTTCTGTCATGATTAGGTAAGCATAGGCACCTTTTAACATAGAGAGCGCGTTTTTAGCACGGTCTTTTGAATCAGTGTAGCCGCTTCTTTTCATTAGATGTGCTAAAACCTCGGTATCTGAGCTTGTTTGAAAAATGCTCCCTTGAGCTTCTAACTGATGTTTTAATGAATTAACATTAACTAAGTTTCCATTATGGGCAAGTGCAAGACTTCCAGTTTGTGAATGGAACAGGAGCGGCTGAACATTCTCATAACCGCCGCCTCCTGCTGTAGCATAACGAACGTGACCGATGGCTGATGTGCCTGTCAGTTCCTTCATCGCTTCCGTGGTAAAAATCTCAGCAACTAGTCCTTCACCTTTTACCCCTTTAAGCTGTTTGCCATCTGAGACCACAATTCCGGTCCCTTCCTGGCCGCGATGCTGCAGGCTGTGAAGTCCATAATAGGTCAGCTGCGCTGCATCCTGGTGCCCCCAGACACCAAAGATGCCACACTCTTCATTTAATCCCTTGATTTCAGGTAGCATGGGATCGCCCCTTTCCAGGCCGCTTTTAATTCTTCAATCGAAGCTTCAAGTACAGTTGACTCACCATTTGTAATTTGCAGTTTTGCTGTATCATTCACTGTTCCGATTTGTACTGCATCTACTAAACTTTCAAACTCATTCTTATGTTCTGCTTTTACTGTTAAAAGGAAACGGGATTGTGTTTCACTGAATAAAGCTGAAACTGAATTTCCAGCGATGGTTACTTCTGCGCCAAGCTTTTCATTCGCAAAAAGACATTCAGCTAATGCAACCGCTAAACCGCCCTCTGATAAATCATGCGCGGATTCCACCACTCCTGCACGAATCGCAGCAAGAACCTGGTTTTGTCTTTCTTTTTCGATTGTTACATTTAATTCAGGTGCTTTACCGAATACTTTTCCGTTCAGAAGCTTTTGCAGCTCACTGCCGCCAAATTCATCCTTTGTTTCCCCTACTAGATAAATAAGGTCGCCGTTCTGTTTGAAGTGCTGTGTGGTAATATGGTCAAGATCCGTTACTAAACCAACCATCCCTACTACAGGTGTTGGATAGATTGCAGTTCCACTAGTTTCGTTATATAAAGAAACATTACCGCCGATAACCGGTGTCTCAAGGACACGGCAGGCTTCGCTCATGCCATCGGCTGCTTTTTCAATCTGCCAGAACACTTCTGGCTTTTCTGGGTTACCGAAATTTAGGTTATCTGTAATCGCTAAAGGCTCTGCACCAGAACATACAATATTACGTGCAGCTTCAGCTACGGCGATTTTCCCGCCTACTTCAGGATCCAAATAGACATAACGTGAATTACAATCCGTTGTCATTGCCAGCGCTTTTCGTGTGCCGCGGATTCTTACAACCGCTGCATCAGAACCTGGTGAAACGACCGTGTTTGTACGCACCATATAATCATATTGCTCATAAACCCATTCCTTGCTCGCTACCGTTGACTGGCTTAAAAGACTTACTAACGTTCCTTTCAAATCGTCAACCTGAGGAACTTCATTTTCCATCGCTTGGAATTCAGCAAAATAGCTTGGTTCTTTTGATGGCTTATGATAAACCGGTGCTTCTTCCGCTAGTGCATCAGCCGGAACATCCGCCACGATTTCTCCTTTATGGAAAAGGCGCATCTGTTTATCGCTAGTCACCGTTCCAATCCCTACGGCCTCTAAACCGTATTTTTCAAAAAGATCAACGATTTCTTGTTCTCTTCCCTTTTTAACAACGATAAGCATCCGTTCTTGGGACTCAGACAGCATCATTTCGTAGGCAGTCATTCCTGTTTCACGCTGTGGCACCAAGTCTAGATTCATCTCAATACCCATTCCAGCTTTGCTGGCCATTTCTGCAGATGAACTAATAAGTCCGGCTGCACCCATATCTTGAATTCCAACTAGTGCATCACAATGAATGAGTTCTAAGCAAGCTTCTAACAACAGCTTCTCCATGAAAGGATCGCCAACCTGAACCGCTGGACGGTCTTCACTTGATTGTTCCGTTAATTCCTCAGAAGCGAATGTTGCACCATGGATTCCGTCACGGCCGGTTTTTGCCCCCACATACATAACGGTATTTCCTTCACCATGTGCTTGCCCTTTTTTGATGTCTTTATGGTCAATTAATCCAACGCACATCGCATTAACTAGAGGATTTCCATCATAGCAAGGGTCAAACTGGATTTCGCCGCCAACCGTCGGAATACCAATACAGTTTCCATAGCCGGCAATCCCAGCAACAACCTCTTTGAATAAATAGCGTACGCGTGCAGAATCTAGTTCCCCAAAACGCAGTGAGTTCAACATTGCAATTGGACGAGCTCCCATCGAGAAAACATCACGGATAATCCCGCCTACACCTGTTGCTGCGCCTTGATATGGCTCGATTGCGGATGGATGGTTATGACTTTCGATTTTAAAAACAACCGCTTGCTCATCGCCGATATCAACGATACCAGCTCCTTCCCCTGGCCCTTGAAGAACCTTTTCACCTGTAATAGGGAATTTTTTTAGAATAGGCTTTGAATTTTTGTAGCTGCAGTGTTCCGACCACATAACCGAGAAAAGACCTGTTTCGGTATAGTTTGGTGTGCGGCCAAGAATGTTTTCAACCATTGCAAATTCTTCATCGGACAAACCCATTTGCTGATAAATTTTTTCTGCTTTAATCTGAGTAGGATTTGGTTCAAGCGTTGACAACATGTGCTTCCCTCCAAGCTTTTACAATCGATTGGAACATCTTTAAACCATCGGCGCTGCCGAGCAATTCATCTACGGCTCTTTCCGGGTGAGGCATCATTCCAAGGACATTTCCTTTTTCATTGGTAATTCCTGCGATATCTGCAAGACTTCCGTTCGGATTTTGATTATAGGTAAAGACAATTTGATTATTTGCTTTTAACTTTTCGAGTGTTTCCTCGTCACAATAGTAATTTCCTTCACCGTGGGCGACAGGGATTACGATGCTTTCTCCTGCACTGTATTCATTCGTAAACATCGTCTGATTGTTTTCTACCTTTAACTCCACTGGCTTGCAAATAAACGATAGGCTTTCATTGCGTCTCATTGCACCTGGCAGTAACCCTGCTTCGAGCAGAATTTGAAATCCGTTACAAACGCCAAGGACCGGCTTTCCTGCTTCTGCCGCTTTAATGACTTCCTTCATGACATTACTAAATCTAGCGATGGCTCCTGTACGTAAATAGTCGCCATAGGAAAAGCCGCCTGGAAGCAGAATTCCATCAAATTCTTCTAAACTCTCAGAATCATGCCAAACATATTCAACCTGCTCTCCGAGTTCATCTTGAATGGCATGGAACATATCAATGTCACAATTCGATCCAGGGAAGACGATTACTGCAAATTTCACAGTGTAACACACTCCTCTACTTCGTAACGGTAGTCTTCGATGACAGGATTAGCTAAAAGATTGGTACAGATTTCATTGATCACTTCATTAATATCACGGTCGGATTTTTCAATCGTTAATTCCATATATTTACCGATTCTGACATCGGCTACTTCCTTATAGTTTAAAGAGTGTAAAGAGTTAGTTACGGCTTTTCCTTGTGGGTCTAAAACACTTTCTCTTAATGTGACAAATACCTTTACTTTATACATGCTGACGTCCTCCCAATCTCGCTAAAATATTTTCATAGGCATCTGTTAAGCTTCCTAAATCACGTCGGAATACATCCTTATCGAGCTTTTCATTTGTTTCTTTATCCCACAGCCTGCAGGTATCAGGGGAGATTTCATCGGCTAGTAATATTGTGCCTTCAGCGTCTTTTCCAAACTCAAGTTTAAAATCGATGAGACGTATGCCAAGGTCATTGAAAAAGCTTGATAAAACAGTATTAATCTGGAGTGCCTTTTCTCGTAAAATCGCTGTCTCCTGAGTAGTTGCCACTTGCAATTCAAGGATGTGATCGATTGTTAAAAGTGGATCACCTAGTTCGTCGTTTTTCAGGTAAAACTCTACGATTGGAGTTGTTAACTCGCGTCCCTCTTCGATTCCCAATCGCTTTGCGAGGCTTCCTGCTGCAATATTCCGTACAACCACTTCAAGCGGGATAATCGATACTTTTTTCACTAGTTGTTCCGTTTCGGAAACACGCTCGATAAAGTGAGACTCAATTCCCTGTTCTTTAAGCTTTAAAAATAGCAAACTAGTAATCTCGTTATTTAAACGCCCTTTTCCAGTGATGTCAGCCTTCTTTTCTCCGTTAAAGGCGGTTGCTGAATCCTTATACTCGACCAAAACAATCTGTTCATCGTCTGTTGCGTAAATTCGCTTTGCTTTTCCTTCGTATAAAGGTTTTTTCATGGGGAAACGCCTCCTATTTTGCAATATTGGGAATCTTCATGATAGTCAAGATGTCAGATACCCTAAAATAAGTGAACTATTTTTTTGAGAATGGCTATTGGCTCTCTAACTGATCCATTATTATCGAGTTTGGTAGCCAATAACCCTTATTGGCTACCTTAACCCTGCTTTTTTCGCTTGTTCGGTCGTCAATAGACCCTATTCATTCAACCCTAAGCGGTCAAAAATGGTATCTACATGTTGTAGATGATAGTTATAATCAAAGCAATCAGCAATTTCAGCTTCTGATAGCAGTGAAGTAATCTTTTCCTCTGCTTCAATCAAGCTGCGGAAAGGAACTTGTTTTTCCCAAGCTTCCATTGCCTTCGGCTGAACAGTATCATACGCTTCTTCACGAGATAAACCTTTATCAATTAACGCAAGCAATACACGTTGAGAATAAATTAAGCCCAGTGTCCGCTCCATATTACGCTTCATATTCTCTGGGTAAACCGTCAAGTTCTTCACAATGTTACCAAAACGATTCAGCATATAATTCAAACCAATCGTTGCATCAGGTAAGATAATCCGTTCCGCTGATGAATGGGAAATATCACGCTCATGCCAAAGCGGTACATTTTCATAGGCAGTAAGCATATACCCGCGAATTACACGTGCAATTCCCGTCATATTCTCTGAACCAATCGGATTCCGCTTATGCGGCATTGCTGAGGATCCTTTCTGACCTTTTGCAAAGAATTCCTCTACTTCACGCGTTTCACTCTTTTGCAGCCCGCGAACCTCAACAGCAAACTTCTCAATTGAAGTAGCAATCAACGCAATCGTTGACATGTAGTGGGCATGACGGTCACGCTGTAAGGTCTGCGTAGAGATTGGTGCTCTTTGCAGTCCTAATTTTTCACAAACATACTGTTCTACAAACGGATTAATATTTGCATAAGTACCGACCGCACCAGAGATTTTCCCAAACTCGATCCCTTCTGCCGCCTGCTTAAATCGTTCTAGGTTCCGTTTCATTTCTTCATACCATAGCGCAAGCTTTAAGCCAAAAGTTGTTGGTTCCGCATGAACCCCATGCGTCCGTCCCATCATGACAGTAAGCTTATGTTCAATTGCTTTATTTCTTAAAATCTCAATGAAGTTTTCCAAGTCCTTTTGTAAAATCGCATTGGCCTGCTTTAGGATATAAGATAGGGCCGTATCAACAACATCCGTTGACGTTAAACCGTAATGAACCCATTTCTTCTCTTCCCCTAATGTTTCAGATACTGCGCGGGTAAAAGCAACTACATCGTGCCGTGTTTCTACTTCAATCTCATTAATGCGGTCAATATTGAAAGACGCATTTTCGCGAAGCTTCTTCACATCTTCTTTTGGGATGTCACCTAGTTCTGCCCATGCCTCACAGGCCAGTATTTCTACCTCAAGCCAAGCATTAAAGCGGTTTTCCTCTGTCCAAATTGCTCCCATTTCCGGTCGTGTATAACGATCAATCATGTTTTATCCCCCGATCTTTTCTTTTACTGGTTTCCAGATGCTGCTCTCGTTAATTTCTGCAAGGGCCGTCTCGACACTCTCACGCAAAATAGTCACATGACCCATTTTCCGTTTTATTTTCGCTTCTTTTTTCCCATATAAATGAATCTTCCAGTCAATCAACACCGGTATTTCCTTATACAGTTGATCAAGATGCTCTCCTAATAGGTTGACCATAACAGCCGGTTTTAATAGCCCCGTTCTTCCTAACGGCCAATTACAAATGGCGCGGATATGCTGCTCGAACTGTGACGTTTCGCAAGCTTCGATGGAGAAATGCCCGGAATTATGCGGTCGTGGTGCCAATTCATTAATATAAATGGTCCCATCATTAGTCAAAAACATTTCGACAGCCAGCGTCCCGACTAATTGTAACGAATCAGCCAGCTTATTTGCCAGCTGAACAGCTTCACTCTGTAAAATTTCTGAAATTCTAGCTGGAACAATCGTCGTATTTAAAATATTCTCTTCATGGATGTTTTCAGCTACCGGAAAAAATGTCGTTTCACCATCTTGCTTGCGTGTCACGATCACTGATATTTCTTTTTCAAAGGGAATCCATTTTTCTAATACACAGGCACCATGTTTTAGCAAAGGTTCGCCATTTACTAAATCCTGCTGTTCCCTGATTACCAGTTGGCCCTTCCCATCATAACCGCCTCTTGCCGTTTTCAGGACAGCCGGATATCCGATGGTATTTATCTTTAAAAATAAATCCTCGATGTTATCGATCACTTCATATGGAGCAACCTCTACACCTGCTTGTTGGATTGCTGCCTTTTCCTTAATTCTGTCCTGCGTGATTGTTAATAACCGCGGGCCTTGCGGGACATTTGCTTGGTTACATAACCACTCTAGTGTATCTGCATCTATGTTTTCAAATTCATAGGTTATTACATCACTAACTTCCGCTAATTTACTAATGGCTTCGCGATCATCATAAGCCCCAATGACCTCAATATCTGCAACCTGTCCGCACGGAGAGTCTGTCGTTGGTTCTAGTACCGCAATCCGAAAGCCTTGAGCCTTTGCCGCTAGAGCCATCATTCTGCCAAGTTGGCCGCCGCCGATAATTCCAATCGTTGCTCCTGGTAAAATCGTTTGGTTAGACAAGTTGATCACTACTTTCTAATACTTCTTGTTTAGTGGCTTCTCTTCTTGCTTCTAATTTTCCAGCCAATTCAGCGTCACCCGTTGCTAGGATTTGTGCTGCTAGTAAACCAGCATTCGTTGCACCTGCTTTGCCTATTGCCACAGTAGCTACGGGTACACCACCCGGCATTTGGACGATAGACAGCAATGAGTCTAACCCCTTTAAGGCCTGTGTTTGGACGGGAACACCGATTACTGGCAAAGTGGTTTGTGCTGCTACCATCCCAGGAAGATGGGCCGCTCCGCCAGCTCCGGCAATAATCACCTTTAAACCTCTTTCTCTGGCTTCCTTCGCATATGTAAACATCAAATCAGGTGTCCGATGGGCTGATACCACCTTTTTTTCATAAGCAATTTCAAACTGGTCGAGAACCTCACAAGTATGCTTCATTGTTTCCCAATCCGATTTACTTCCCATGATCACTCCAACAAGAATGGACATCGCAAATCCCCCTTTTTTCCCAAATAAAAAGCCCGAAACAAATAGCTTCTCATGTAAGAGAAAGCCATTTGTTCGGGCATAGTAGTAGATAACAAATTAAGGGTCCCGCCCTTAATCATACCGAACATATTGACTTTCCCTCATAGTCCAATAATTTACGGTTATTGGGTAGAAACTTATGGGCCATATTCCCATGGATATACGAGGGTAAAGA
>Ga0006562J51391_1037139_pt1 | contig 13287 bp, 10 predicted proteins | sample Ararhi6_input_d2_FD_51391 | JGI IMG/M metagenome (IMG submission 51391) | reverse complement strand
CACCGAGGAAATCTGGCAGCACGTGCGGCCGGTGCTCGGCATCGAGGGTGAAACGGTGATGCTGCGTCCGTACCCCGAAGCGACCGATGTCGAGGGCGACGCGACGGCGACCGCCGAGATCGAATGGGTCAAGGACGTCCTGACCGGCGTGCGCCGCATCCGCGCCGAGATGAACATCGCGCCGGGCAAGGTCATCCCCCTGCTGTTCGCCGACGGCGACGCCGCCGATCGCGAACGCGCCACCAAGTTCGCCGCGCAGGTGGCGTTCCTGGGTCGCGTGGAATCCCCGACCTGGGTGTCGGGCGAGGAGCCCGCGGCCGCGGTCGCCGTCGTCGGCGGCATGCGCGTCCTGATCCCGCTCGCCGGTCTCATCGACGTCGACGCCGAGAAGGCGCGCCTCGCGAAGGAAATCGCCCGCGTGGAAGGCGAGGTGCGCAAGTGCGAAGCGAAGCTGGGCAACGCCAACTTCGTCGCCAACGCGCCGGCGGAAGTCGTGGAGCAGGAGCGCCAGCGCATCGCGGACTGGACGCGCCAGGCGGAAGCGATGCGCGAGCAGGCCCGCAAGCTGGGGTAAGCAACCGACGCGGTGTAGGAGCGGACCCGGCCGCGACGGCTCTTCGCCCTGGTCGCCAAGTTCGCGCGCCAGCTCCCAGCCACGGCCTCAAACATGTCGCGCCCAGGTGCGCTCCCACAGGTGCAATTGTGGGAGCGGACCAGGCCGCGACGGCTCTTCGCCCCGGTCCCCAAGTTCGCGCGCCAGCTCCCAGCCACGGCCTCAAAACATGTCGCGCCCAGGTGCGCTCCCACAGGTGCAATTGTGGGAGCGGACCTGGCCGCGACGGCTCTTCGCCCCGGTCCCCAAGTTCGCGCGCCAGCTCCCAGCCACGGCCTCAAACATGTCGCGCCCAGGTGCGCTCCCACAGGTGCAATTGTGGGAGCGGACCAGGCCGCGACGGCTCTTCGCCCCGGTCCCCAAGTTCGCGCGCCAGCTCCCAGCCACGGCCTCAAACATGTCGCGCCCAGGTGCGCTCCCACAGGTGCAATTGTGGGAGCGGACCAGGCCGCGACGGCTTTTCGCGAAGAGCAACAGGCCCTGCTGCTGCTGGCGAAGAGCCATCACGGCCAGATCCGCTCCCACAGAGCTTTCGCGCCAAGGCCGCTCCCACAGCGACCCGCTACATATCGTGCTTGTTCACCTCGAACCCGCCCTTCTTGTACTGCGTCCAGCGCGAACGCGAGCCTTCGCGTTCGGCCGGATCGGCGGCCACGACTTCGAGCACGCGCTCGAAGCTGCCCGGGGCGCAGACGTCGCGCAGGTTGATCACCATGGGGCGATCGGCCGTTTCCACGCCTGGCGGGACGATGAGAACGGCGGTGTCCGCGTCGTCGTCGTCGCCGGCGAGCTGGTGCGGGATGAAGCTGTCCTCGTCGAACGACCAGAGGTACTCGTCGATCGCCTCGGCCTGCTCGAAATCGCGCGTCAGGATCAACGTCGGCTGCTGGGCGGCGAACGCGCGCTTGGCGAGTTCGCAGACCAGCAGCAGGGGATCCTCGCGGAACCGCGGCTTGTCGATCAGGTAGAAATCGGCGCGGGGCATCGGGCGGGGATCAGCCGGCCGCGACGCGATCGAGCAGCCACTGCGTCAGCAGAGGCACCGGGCGGCCGGTGGCGAGGCCCTTGCGGCCCTCGTCCCAGGCGGTGCCGGCGATGTCCAGGTGCGCCCAGCGGCGGCCCTCGGTGAAGCGGGCCAGGAAGCAGCCGGCCGTGATGGCGCCGGCGTACTTGCCGCCGATGTTAGCGACATCGGCGAAGCCCGATTCCAGCTGGCTCTGGTAGTCGTCCCACAGCGGCAGGCGCCAGGCGCGGTCGAGCGTCGCCTCGCCGGCGGCGAGGAGCTCGGCCGAGAGCGATTCGTCCTTCGTCATCAGGCCGCTGGCGTGCTTGCCCAGCGCCACGACGCACGCGCCAGTGAGGGTGGCGGCGTCGATGATGGTGTGCGGATCGAAGCGCTTGCCCGTGTAGGTCAGGGCGTCGCAGAGGATCAGGCGACCTTCGGCATCGGTGTTGAGCACCTCGATGGTGATGCCCGACAGGCTGGTGAGGACGTCGCCCGGACGGTAGGCCGAGCCGTCCGGCATGTTCTCGACCGCCGGCACCACGCAGACCAGGTTGACCGGAAGCTTCAGCCTCACCGCCGCGACGAACGCGCCCAGCACGCCGGCCGCGCCGCACATGTCGAACTTCATTTCCTCCATGCCCGGGCCGGGCTTGAGGCTGATGCCACCGGTATCGAAGGTGATGCCCTTGCCCACGAACGCGTACGGACGGTCGCCCTCGGCGCCGCCGTTCCACTGCAGGATGACGAGGCGGGGCGCGTTGGCCGATCCGCGTGCCACGGCGAGCAGGGAGCCGAAGCCCTCGCGCTCCATGTCGGCGCGGTCGAGGGCCTCGAACGTCACGCCCTCGTTGGCCTCGGCGAACGCGCGGGCCTGGTCGGCGATGTAGTCCGGGTTGCAGATGTTGGGCGGCAGGTTGCCCAGCTCGCGGGCATAGCGGACGCCCTCGGCGATGGCGCGGGCCTCGGCGAGGCCGGACTCGCCCTCGGCCGGGGCGACGAGCGTGACGCTGGCCAGCTCCGGGGTGGCCTTGTCGCGCGGCTTGACCGTCGCCGTGTAGCGGTAGGCGGCGTGATCGGTGGCGAGGGCGGCGACGCGGACGCGCCAGGCGGCATCGCGACCCGGGACGTCGATCTCCGGCAGCCAGCTCACGGCCTCGGTCACCGGCAGGCGGCCGATGGCGCGGGCGGCCTCCAGCGTCACCCGCTGGTAGCGCGCGGCGTCGAACGTCTTCTGGGCGCCGAGGCCCAGGATCAGCACACGGGCGGCGGCCACGCCGGCCGGCTGCAGCAGGGTCACGATGTTGCCAACCTTGCCCGTCACGTCGCCGGCCTCGACCAGCCGCTTGATGGCGCCGTTGGCCGCGGTGTCGATCCGCGCCGCGGCGCTGGTCAGGACACCGTTCTCGTAGACGCCGACCACGGCCACCGGGGTGGCGGTCGATTCGGGAGCATTGGAACCGAGGCTGAACTGAACCGTCATAGCTAACTGTCCTGCGTAAGCCCGTCCGGGGTCCGGACAGGCTAGACTTGTGGTTTGCCGGCCGGGACTGACGCGGCACGAACCGCCAATTCTATCAAATGCTCAGCATCCTCGACCGTTATTTCCTGCGCGAACTTGCCTATGGTGTGCTCGCGACGGCCATCGTGCTACTGGTGATCTTCGCCGGCGGCGCGTTCGCGTCCGTGCTGCAGAAGGTCGCCAACGGCAGCATCCAGCCGAGCGTGATGTTCGAGGTCCTCGGCCTGCAGATGGTCGACCTGCTTTCCACCCTGCTCCCCATGTCGGCCTTCCTGGGCACCCTGATCGCCCTGGGGCGCATGTACCGCGAAAGCGAGATGCACGTCCTGGCCTCGTCGGGCATGGGTCCGCGCGGCATGCTGCGCCCGGTCACCCTGCTGGCCGTGATCGCGACGGTCGTCGTCGGCGTGGTCTCGCTCTGGCTCGGCCCCCTCTCCGCCCGCACGGCCGATCAGGTGATCGCCGCGGCCAACAAGTCCGTGATCGCCGCCGGCCTCGACGCCGGCCGCTTCACCGAGCTGCCCGGCAAGGGCGGCATCATCTTCGTGGACACGCTGAGCCGGGACGGCACGGTGCTGGGCAAGACGTTCATCGCCACCGACCGCGTCGACGGCGACGGCAACCCGCAGGTGCGCGTGGTCAACGCGGACAACGGCCGCATGTACCAGGAGAGCGACGGGCAGAACCGCTTCCTCGCCCTGTTCAACGGCTGGCAGTTCGAAATCCCGCTCGCGGGCGACAACTGGCGCCGCATGAAGTACGAGCGCAACGACATCTCGCTGTCCAGCATCGCGGACGAGGACGAGGATTCGGATCCCGCCCACGAGTCCACCACCACCGACCTCTTCAAGGCCGGCACGGCCGACGCCCTCGGCGAGATCGTCTCGCGTTTCGCCGCGCCGGTCAGCACGCTGGTGCTGATGATGATGGTCCTGCCGATGTCGCGGCAGGCGCCGCGCGACGCGCGATACGGACGCCTCCTCATCGCCGTGCTCGCCTATTTCCTGTACGTGGTCTGGCAGCTGATCGCGCGGGCCCAGATCATCAAGGGCCACCTGCACACGTCGGCGCCGATCTGGGTGCTGCATGCGATCGTCTTCGGCATTGCCGCCTGGTACTTCTGGCGCCAGTACGCGCCGCGCCGCATGAAGGGAGCCCGCTGATGGCCACGCTGACCGTCAAGCGTGCCGACCGCCTCATCGGCGCGAGCGTCCTCGGCACGCTGCTGCTGGTGTGGCTGGTGCTGACGGGGTTCGACGCCCTGACGCAGTTCGTGCGCCAGCTCGGCAACATCGGCAAGAACGGCTTCACGCTGTACGACGCCATCGCGTACATCATGCTCACGGTGCCGCGTCGGCTCTACCAGATGTTCAGCAACGCGGCGCTGATCGGCGGCCTGCTCGGTCTCGGCGGCCTCGCCGCCACCGGCGAGCTCACCGCGCTGCGCGCCGCGGGCATGTCCAAGCTGCGCATCGCCGCGTCGGCGGCGGGCGTGATCGCGGTGCTCACGATCGGCGTGGTCGTCATGGGCGAAACCGCCGCGCCCTACGGCGACCAGCACGCGCAGGCGATCCAGGTGCGCATGCGCTCGAGCAACCTCGGATCCACCAGCAGCGGCCTGTGGGCGCGCGACGGTGGCAAGATCATCAACGCGAAGTCGGCCATCGCCACCCAGGACGGCGACCGCACCACGGTCAAGCTGGTAGACGTGCGCGTGTACACCATGACGCCAGACGGCCAGGTCAGCACCTTCGCGCATGGCGACAGCGCCATCCACGACGGCAACCGCTGGGTGATGACCAACGTCCGCACGACCACGCTGGACAAGGACGGCACGCACTCCGCGCGCGAGGCCACGCAGGCCTGGCAGTCGCGCCTCAACCCGCACGTGCTCGAACAATCGGTGATCCACCCCGAATACCTCTCGATGGGCGACCTGCGTCGCAACATGCGTTACCTCGAGGCCAACGGCCAGAACCCCGGCGCCTACGCCGTCGCGTTCTGGGGTCGCGCCCTGTTCGCCGTCAACACGCTCGTCCTCGTGCTGTGCGCCATGCCGTTCGCCTTCGGCTCGCTGCGTTCGGGCGGACTGGGCAAGCGCCTCTTCATCGGCATCATCCTCGCGATCGGCTGGTACTTCCTGCAGGGCGCGATGGTGAACTTCGGTACCGTCTACGGCCTTCCGCCCCTCCTGGCGAACCTGCTGCCGACGATCCTCCTGATAGGCGGCGCGCTCGCCTACTTCCGGCGCTACGGCTAGACGTCCGTAGCGCAGACCGATTCGAGGACGGCATCGAGGTCGTCGCCGGTCATCGGCTTGCGCAGCAGGGCGTCCATGCCCGCTTCGCGTATCGCGACCGCCTCGTCGCCCGCCGAACGCGCGGTCACGGCGACGATCGGCATCGTGGCGTGGCTGGCCATGCGCCTGACCATGCGGGCCACCTGGAAGCCATCCATCATGGGCAGGTCGAGGTCCAGCAGCATCGCGTCGAACGTGTCGCGCGAGAGCGACGTCATCGCCGACAGACCGTCCGTTTCGAGCACCACCGAGTGCCCGCGCTGACGCAGAAGACCCACGAGGACATCGCCCACCACCGGATCGTCTTCGACGAGCAGCAGTTTCCGGCCCGCGACGGAGCCCGTGGACTCCGCCGCGACGCCCGCACAGGCGCCGCAGTCACAGGACACCAGCGGCAGACGGACGATGAAATCGCTGCCGCGTCCCGGTTCGCTCGCCACCGTGATCGTGCCGCCCATCAGCACGCAGAGCTCATGGCAGATCGCCAGACCGAGGCCGGTGCCCTCGCCGCGCTGGGGCGAACCGCCCTGCTCGAAGCGCGAGAAGACGCGTGCGCTGAGCTCGGGTGACATGCCCGGGCCCGTGTCGCTCACCGTGATCACGATGCCGTCGACGACCTGCGCGATATGCAGCGACACGCGACCGCGATCGGTGAACTTCACCGCGTTGTTCACGAGGTTCTGCAGGATCTGTTGCAGGCGTATCGCGTCGCCGCGCACCGAGGCGGGCACGCCGGCATGCACCGACGACGTCAGTTCGAGCTGCTTCTCGCGCGCGCGGGCCGCGGCGAGCGCCACCACTTCCTCTGCGATCGCACGAAGCGACACGCATTCGGATTCGAGCACCAGTCGCCGCGCTTCGATGCGGGTGATGTCGAGGGCATCGTTGACGAGGCGGAGCAACGTGTTGCCCGAACGGCGGACGGCTTCGACGTACGCGCGCTGCGTCTCGTCGAGCGGCGTGCGCGCGATGAGCTCCGCCATGCCGAGCACGCCCGTCATCGGCGTGCGGATCTCGTGCCCCAGCGTCGCCATGAACTCCGTCTTTGCCGCGTTGGCTTCCTCGGCGAGCCGCTTCTGCTGCTCCGCGAGCTGCAGCCGCATGGTGTGGCGAACCCGGCGGCGCGCGCCGGAGACGACCGCGACGAGACTCGCCACGACCGCGATCGCGTAGGCGAGCCATGCCCAACCGCTCAACCAGGGTGGCGGGTCGACGACGATCGACAGCGGACGGGCGAGTTCGCCGGTGACCTCGTCGCGCCCGGCCCCCGAGATCACGAGGCGGTACGTACCGGCGCGGAGCTGCCCGAAGTTCTGCATGCCGTCCTTGCCGGCCCGGGTCCGGGTGGTCTCGCCGCGGTACTCGAGCGCGAACGACAGGTGATTGCGGTCGGGGTTGACGTAGGACAGCGCCCGCGCGGCGACGACGAGCTCACGATCGTTCCAGGCCAGGTGCAGTCGGCCACCGTCGATCGGCAACGGCTGGCGGACGCCGTCGCGGGACACCGACGCGCCGAGCAACGCGATGGCGGGCTTGAGCGAGTGATCGTGCTGCCGGTCCGGCCGGAATCCGACGAGCCCGCCGAGCGTGGCGCCGTACATCGTGCCGTCGTCGAGCTGCACCGTGGTGGCGTTCGTGAACTCGCCGCTCGCCAGGCCGTCGGCGAGGCCGAACGGGCGGAACGCGCCGGTGCCGGGATCGTAGCGCCACACGCCGGTATGCCCGAACAGCCAGAGGCGGCCCGCGACGTCGCGCCGGATGTTCAGGATATCGGCCGACGGGAAGCCTTCGTCGCGGCCGATCGTCCGATCCAGCACCGCGTGACGTCCGTCCCACAGGTAATGTTCCATCGAGCCCGGACGCACGATCCACAGGCCGCCATCGTCGGGTTCGAAGGCATGGATGCGTCCCGGCGCGACACCGTCGACCGGCGTCATCGCTCCCGTCGCCGCGTCGAGGCGCGCGAGGCCCGCCAGGCTCGCCTGCCAGAGTTCGTCACCGAGCATTTCGATCTGACGCGTGTCGGCGTCGCCGCGGCGGCTGGTGGCGAACGGAATCGGTCTGGCCGTGCGCAGCGACGGATCGATCGCGAACAGGCCTTCCCCGAAGACAGCGGCGTATACGGTTCCGCGCGGGCCCTCCACCAGGGTGGTGACCGGCCGGTCGATGACGCCCCGCAGCCATGGCCGCGCCGCGCCCTTGCGCGCGAGATAGAGGCCCTCGGCGGTGCCCACCAGCAGGCCGCGCGGCACCTCGAGCAACGACTGCACGCGCAGGTCGCCCACGTCGAAGCCGGATTCCGTGCGCCCGGTCGCCGGATCGAACGCGCGGATCCATCCGCGCAGCCCACCCACCCAGAGCTGCGTCCCGCCATGGAACGCCACGGCCGTCACCGTGCGGCCCGGGAAACTGTGCGGATCGGTCGCGACGTGGGCGAACCGCGTGAAGTCTTCCCAGGCGGGTCCGAGGTAGGCGAGGCCGCCGTCGCTCAGGGCGAACCACAGTCCATGCTCGCGATCCTCGAGGATGTCGCGCACGACGCGCCCCGGCAGGCCGCCCGATGTCGTCCACGACCCGGGCACGGCGTGCAGGCGACCGTAGCGGTCGAAGGCCAGCAGCCCCTCCGGTCCGGCGAGCCAGAGGCTGCCGTGGCTGTCCGCGAGCGACGCCCCGAACGCCAGCGCGGGAAGCCGCCGGTCGCGACGGAGTTGGCCACCTTCCGAAAGCCGGTAGAGACCGCGGTCCGTCGCGACGCGCAGTTCGGCGGCGTGACCGTCGATCCGCACGACCCGCGGGCGCGTTCCATCCTCGAACGCCACGGGCGTGATCCGCCCCGCGACGTCGATCATGTCCACGCCGGCGTCGGAGCCGATCCACACCCGGCCGTCGTCGGACGCATGCAGGGCGCGAATCGACGATCCCGACGGTCCGTCTGGTCCCGCGGGATGCCTGGCGATACCACTGCCATCGGGACGAAGGTGCATGAGGCCTCCGCCCGTGCCCACCCAGACGGTTCCGTCGCGCGCCTGCGCGATGGCGCGCACGTCGTCGCAGACCAGTTCGTCCTGCCAGTGACGGAACTCGCCGGTCTCCGGGTCGTAGCGCCCGAGACCGAAATCCGGACCGCCCATCCAGAGACGATCGTCCGCGTCGACCATGAGCGTGCCGATCTCGCCGGTCGGAAAGGGCGCCGCCTTTCCGGGCCCCACGCCCGGCGACACGAACTCCACGCCGTCGAAGCGCGACACGCCGACCGACGTGCCGATCCAGATGAACCCGCGCGCATCCTGCACGACCGCGTGCGCCTTGCTGCTGGGAAGGCCTTCGAGCAGCCCGTAGCGGCGGAACTGCGGCGTGGGGACGGGCGGCATGGTGGCCGCCGACGCGGCGGCGGGCGCGATCGCGATCAGGACGATCGCGATCACGAGGGTCCATCTCGTGGTGAGCGTGTGGCGCATACGCTGGCTTCCTGGTGCAGGCCCGATCATGCCATGCGGTCCGGTGGCGGATAAGCGCCCCATGCCGGGAGCCATGTAGGAATGCACCCACAATGTGCCTCTAGAATGGCGCATGTCCCGTCGACTCCGCCTACTCGTCGCGATCACCGGGTTCGTCGCCCTTGTCTGGCTCACGCTGGCCGCGATCGACCGCGCCATCGCGCTCGGCCAGCGTTTCATGGGGCTTCCCGAAGGCCTGCGCTGGCTCGTGGCCGGCATCGGCGTGCTCGGCGTCGCGCTCGTCGTCGCTGCGGCGGCCTGGTGGCTGCGCCCGCGGCGCCCTCGTCCGCCCGTCGCCGCTCCCGATCGCGCATCGCTCGAAGCGCGCATCGAAAAACTGCGCGACGCGCGCGCCGACGTTGAGGAACTTCGTAGCGAACTGGGCGAGCTAGACCGGCGTCGCGCGAGCGAGCAACTCTACGTCGCCGTGTTCGGTGAGATCTCCACGGGCAAGTCGACGCTGATTTCGGCGCTCGCGCCGGGGCACGCCCCGGCGCGCGACGCGCGCGGCGGAACGACGCGCGAGGTCGCCCACTACGCGACCGACGCGTGGGGCGCCTCGTGGACCGTCGCCGACGTGCCCGGCTCCGCCGAGGCCGATGGCGATGCCCGCGAGCGCATGGCACGCGAAGAGGCGCTCCGCGCCCATGCGGTCGTCTACGTCTGCGCCGGCGATCTCACGCGGACGCAGGCGGAGGAGCTGCGCTGGCTCGGCGATTTCGGCAAGCCGCTGGTGCTCGCGGTGAACAAGGCCGATCAATGGACGGCCACGGAGCGCGCCGATATCGTCGAGCACGTGCGGAAGCAGTCGGAAGGCCTGCCCGATGCCGTCGTCGCGATCAGCGCCGGCGGCGAGGAACGTTTCACGCGCCGCCTGGCGGACGGCGGCAGCGAAGAGGTCGTCCGGCGGCGAGCGGCGGACATCGGGCCCCTGGTCGACGCGCTACGACGCATGCTCGCGCCGGGCGCGGCCGCGCTGGAGGGCCTGCGCGAGAATGCCGTGCTCGCCGGCCTGCACGAGCGCACCGGCGAACGCGAAGCCGAGTGGCGCGCCAGCGAAGCGGAGCGCATCGTCGCCCGCTACGCCCGCCGCGCGATCGTCGGCGCGATGGCGGCCGTGGCGCCGGGCAGCGACCTCGTGATCCAGGGCGCGCTCGCCACCGGCATGGTCCGCGCGCTGGCATCGCTGCACGACGTGCGGGTGACCGACGTGGAGATCGACCAGCTCCTCCGCCAGGTCCGCATGACCTTGCGGACGGGCACGTCGCTGGTGCTCGCGATTTCGGGGAACGCGCTGAAGGCCTTCCCTGGCCTCGGCACGCTTGGCGGCGGCATCCTGCATGCGTTCGCCTATGCACTGATCTTCGACAGCTTCGGCAGGGCGCTGGCGGCCACGCTCGCCGAACGCCACACGCTCGACCAGGCGGATGCCGGCGAGCGGATGCGCGAGCTCCTGGGCGACGCGGGCCAGTCGCGCCTGCGCCGTCTCGCGGAACTCACGGGGGACGCCCTGCGCGACCGGCAGGGACGCGCGCAGTGAACGATGCGTTCGCGGGGCACGGGCTGACAAGGCCCCGTCGCTCGGCCACACTCTCGCCTACCGGTCGCCTCGCGACCCCGGCGCGGCAGGCCATCACGCATGGGTAACGTCCGTAACGTCCTTATCCTGCTCTTCGCGAGCATGCCCTTCGTGGCGCACGCGGAAGCGATCACCTACCGCATGGACCCGGTGCACAGCCAGGTCGTCTTCAACGTCGATCACAACGGGTTCTCGCGCGCGTTCGGCCGCCTGCGCATCCAGGACGGCACGGTCACGTTCGACAAGGACGACTGGAGCCGTTCCTCCGTCCAGGCCACCGTCGACCTCGCGTCGGTCGACATGGGCGACGCCGATTGGGACAAGGCGGTGCGAGGCGCGAGCCTGCTCGACAGCGACCGCGCACGGACCGCCCGGTTCGTCAGCGAGTCGGTCGAGAAGCGCGGCGACGACGAAGGCGTCGCGCACGGCAAGCTCACCCTGCGCGGCGTGACGCTTCCGCTCGACATCCCGTTCCGGGTGAACCGGATCGGCAAGACGATCTACGGCCTGCACACCGTGGCCGGTTTTTCCGCCTACCTCACGCTCGACCGCACCGCTTACGGCATGAACTCGAACCGCAACTCGATCGGCACCGACGTGTCGATCTGGCTGGAGATCGAGGCCATCCGCGGTGAAGGAGCACCACGCGACACCTCCAAGGAGACACCCGATGCCCCTGCGCAGTGACCACACCCGCTGGAGCACGCCGGCGAAGACCTTCCACTGGGTCATGGCCCTGCTGATCCTCGGCAACGGCGCGTTCGCGCTGTGGATGGACGGCCTCAAGCCGTCGTTGCAGAAGATCAACATGTTCGCCCTGCACAAGTCGATCGGCCTGACCGTGCTGGCGCTGTTCCTGCTGCGCGTGCTCTGGCGCGCGATCGACCGCCGTCCGCCGCATGCTCCGGCGCCGCGCTGGCAGGCGCTCGCCGCCAGCGCGGTGCACGGCTTCCTCTACCTGCTGATCGTCGCGCTGCCGTTGACGGGCTGGGCGTTCAATTCCGCGCACGGCTATCCCCTGCAGTACTTCAAGCAGTTCAACCTGCCGGCGCTCGTCGAGAAGAACGACACGCTTTCGCAAGTCCTCGGCAACGTGCACGAGTATCTTTTCTGGTTCCTGCTGCTCGTGCTCGTACCGCACATCGCGGGTGCGCTGAAGCATCACGTCGTCGATCGCGACGATACGTTGCGCCGCATGCTGCCGTTCGGCCGCGCGAAACAAGGCTCCCCCACCCCACCCGGAGACACTCCATGAACCCGACGATCCGCCGCCTCTCCGTCCTCGGCCTCGCGCTCGCCCTGCCCTTCGCCGCCACCGCGGCGGATTACAAGGTAGGCTCCGGAAGCACCCTCGGTTTCAGCGGCAAGTTCCAGGGCCAGCAGTTCGACGGCAGCTTCGGCAAGTTCGACGCCGCGATCAGCTACGACCCGGCCAACCTCGCCACGGCGAAATTCGACGTCACCGTCGATGTCGCGACGGCGAAGACCGGCGACACCGATCGCGACAACGCGCTGCCCACGGCCGATTTCTTCGACGCGTCGAAGTTTCCCAAGGCGCACTACGTCACCACCGGATTCACGAAGGACGCCAAGGGCGACGTCGTGGCGAACGGCAACCTCACGCTGCACGGCGTGACGAAGCCGGTGCAGCTGAAGGTCGTCTTCAATCCCGCCGCCGGCGGCGCGCGCCTCTCGGTGACGGGTTCGCTCAAGCGCCTCGCGTTCGGCGTCGGCAGCGGCGAGTACAAGGACACGAGCACCATCGCCGACGACGTGCTCGTCAACGGCACGCTGAACCTCCTGCCGAAGTAAGCCCGGCATGGCGGCCTGGCGCGAACGCCTGCGTGGTTTCGCCGGCCGCTTCCGCCGCGGCGAGGCCCCCGTGCGGGCGAACGACGCGCGCGGCGGCGCGGTGGCGGCGAGCCTGCGCGGCCTGCTCGACGATCCGTCGATCCCGGCCGACGTGCGCGAGGCGATGGGTTCCGACTTCCGTCGCGTCGAGCAGATGCTCGATCGCCTGGAAAACGAGGAGCTCCACGTCGCCGTCTTCGGCAGGGTGTCCGCCGGCAAATCCGCGCTGGGCAACGCGCTGCTCGGGCGCCAGGCCTTCACGGTCGGCGTGCTCCACGGCACCACGACGGAGGCCGACGCGGCGCGACTCGACGAGGCCGCGGCCGCCGGGCTCGTCCTGATCGACACCCCGGGCATCAACGAACTCGGCGGCGAGGCGCGGGAAAAGCTGGCTTTCGAAGTCGCCGAGGTCAGCGACCTCATCGTCTTCGTCGCCGATGGCGACCTGACGCGCGAGGAGCGCGACGCGCTGCGTGCCCTCGCCTCGACGCGACGCCCTCTCCTGCTCGTGCTCAACAAGGCCGACCGTTACAGCGACGACGAACGCGAGGGCCTCCTCGAACGCCTGCGCCAGCACACGGCGAGCCTCGTGCGACGCGAAGACGTGGTCGCCGTCGCCGCGCTCCCCTCGCCACGCCAGGTCGTCGACATCGACGCCGACGGCAACGAGCGGCGACGCAGCGAAGCGCGCCCCGCCGATGTCGGCGCGCTGAAGTCGCGCCTGCTCGCGATCGCGGAGCGCGAGGGCAAGGCGCTATCGGCGATCAACGCCGGCCTGTTCGCGGGACGCCTGACGGACCAGGTCAGCCAGCGCATCGCGGCCACCCGGCGCGAGGTGGCCAGCGGCGTCATTCGCCAGTACTGCATCGCCAAGGCCGTCGCCGTCGCACTGAACCCGGTGCCCGTGGCCGACCTGCTGCTGG
>Ga0006562J51391_1001343_pt1 | contig 13320 bp, 11 predicted proteins | sample Ararhi6_input_d2_FD_51391 | JGI IMG/M metagenome (IMG submission 51391) | reverse complement strand
AACGTACCGAATCCTTCGATCGCGGGCGGCGCCGCCGTGAACAAAGCTCCGTGCTCGGGAAGCGCGCCGAGCCCGGTGAGGTGCTCGACGACGTGGATGCCGGCGGCGAGCAGGATGCTGTGCGCGGGCCGGCTGCCGCCCGACTCCGTGTCGTCGATGTTGAGCGAATCGATGCCGACGAGCGCGACCCCGGTATCGGCGAGCATCCGTGCACCGTCCTCTGTGAGGAAGGGCGCGCCGGCGGCGTACGCGGGCGTCCCGAAGTGCGCATCCCAACCGGTGTGCAGCAGCACCGCCGAGCCCGGCTCCGCTCGACCCTCCAGCGCCGACGCCGGGATGCCGCGTTCCGACCGCCCGGCCAGGTGGACGACCTCCGCCGGCAGACCGACGAGAGTGTCGAGGTCGAGGCCGGCAAGATCCGGGCCGTCCGCATAGCGGTGGAAGGGGCTGTCCAGGTAGGTGCCCGTGTTGCCGATCATGGTGATGACATCCATCGCGAACTCGGTCCCCGCGGCGTACACGGACCGGGACGCCTCGCGCGTCAGGTGCGGCTCGATCGTCGGCGCCGGGAGGCCGGGATAGGTCACGAGGCCCGCGTGGATGCGGTGGCTGAGGTCGACGATGCGGCGGCGGTGCGTCATGGCGTCTCCAGTCGGTGGTCGGGCGGCGACGGGGCGCGCGGTCAGCGGTCCGGGAAACCGTGGGGGAGGGCGCCGAGTACCGGGTCCAGCCGGTCGAGCCGCTGCTTCTCGAGCTCCAGCCCGCGGGCATCGCGGTCGCGGCGCAGCACGGCGACCGCGACGAGGAAGGTCTCGGCATCGACCGCGGGCAGCGGAGAGACGTACGGCGCGGCCTCGCGGGCGAGCTCGGTGCTGAGCCCGTGACGAGCCGCAGGGGTCAGATCGGGCGCCTGGCGGACGAACTGGGCGATGCGGCGCGACAACCGGTCGGGCAGGCGGGCGACATCCGCGGTCGCGGCCCAGGCACTCAGGTGCGGCGCGAGGTAGAGCGGGAGCGGTGTCGGCCGCGGCACACGGACGAGCTGGCTGTACGTGCCCGCGAGGAGGTCGCCGAGGCGCTTGGAGCGGCTGTTGAGGAGTCCGGTCAGTGCTGCGATGGACCCGAACGTCAGGAAGATCTCGAGCACGCCGACCAGGGCGCGGATGAACGCGTGACGGAACCCGGTGGCCCCGCCGTCGTCGCGGACGATCCGTGCCCCGACCGCCAGCTTGCCGAGGGATCGGCCATGCGACAGCAGCTCGACCGTGGTGGGCAGGATCACCATCCCGAACACCAGGATGAGGATGATCAGCGCCCGCGCGAGGGCCTCATCCAGCCCGCTGCCCGTGGAGACGAGAAGCATGATGCACCCGAACATGACGAGCAGGTACGTGAGCCAGTCGATGATGGTGCCGGCGGCCCGGAGGATGTAACTGGCGGGCTTCACGTCGAGTGCGACGGCCTCACCCGTGACCAGTTCGCGGTCGTCCTGGGACACGTTCCCCGCCCCGGCCTGCATCATAGATATCATCTAAGCAGATGGACCTCGACGCCTACACCGCCGCGCGCAGCGCCGACTGGGAGGAACTCTCCCGGTTGGCGTCGAAGCGACGTCTCGACGGCCCTGAGGCGGACCGCCTGATCGATCTCTACCAGTCGGGAGCGGCCGACCTGTCAGCCATTCAGACGAGCGCCGGCGCGACGGCCGCGGGCGACCGGCTGTCGCTCGCGCTCTCCTCCGCGCGGCTGCGCTTCACCGGCGCCGGAGCCAACCTGTTCGCGCAGCTGCCCCGCTTCTTCGTGCTCCAGCTGCCCGCCGCGCTGTACCGGCTGCGGTGGATCGTGCTCGCGGTGGCAGTCGCCACGATCGTGATCGCGACCCTGTACGCCCTGTGGATTACCGGCAACCCGGATGTGCTCCGCAACCTGGGCGACGACGCGAACCTCCGTAAGTACGTCGAGCACGACTTCATCGACTACTACTCCAACAACCCGGCGGCGTCGTTCGCCGGGCAGGTGTGGACGAACAACGCCTGGATCGCCGCCCAGTGCATCGCCTTCGGCATCACCGGGCTCTACGTGCCCTACGTGCTCATCCAGAACGCCGTGGGCGTCGGCACGGCCGCCGGCGTGATGTTCGCCTACGGGCGTGGCGACGTGATGTTCTCGTACATCCTGCCGCACGGCATGCTCGAGCTCACGAGCGTCTTCGTGGCGGCCGCGGCCGGCCTCCGTATCTTCTGGGCGTGGATCGCCCCGGGGGCGCGAACGCGCGGACAGGCGCTGGCCGAGGACGGTCGGGCCCTCTTCACGGTCGCCGTCGGCTGTGCGATCTCGCTGTTCGTCTCGGGGCTCATCGAGGGCTTCGTGACGCCGTCCGGCCTGCCCGTGTGGGCGAAGATCAGCATCGGCGCGCTCGCACTCGCGGCGTTCCTCGCGTACATGCTGGTGCTCGGCCGGCGCGCGGTGCGGGCGGGGGAGACCGGCGACCTCGAGGAGTTCGAGGCGGGCGCGCGCCGCATCGTCGCCGCCTGACGACGGTCGCGTTTCAGAGCCGGCCGGCCGCCTTCAGGGCCAGATAGCGGTCAGCCAGTGCGGGCGGCAGATCGGCCGGCGAACCCGTCACGACGTCGCCGCCGAGGCGCTTCACCGCCGCGGCGACCCGGCTGAGATCGAGCAGCGAACGCTCCGCCGCAGCGGCGCGGTACACCTCGTTGCGGTCATGGCGCTCGCTCGTGGCCGCAAGTGTGTCCGGATCCGTGACGCTGGCCACGACGACCAGGTGCTTCGCCGTGAGCTGCGGGAGGACCGAGAGCAGCCCCCGCGAGCCCCCCGGGGACTCGATCGAGGTGAGCAGCACGACCAGTGAGCGCTGCGAGGTCAGGGCGGAGACCTGTGCCGGGATGGCGGACCAGTCCATCTCGATCAGGGCCGGCTCGATGCCGGCCATCGCATCCACCATCCGTGAGAGCAGCTCCGGACCCGTCGCGCCCTGCACGCGACCGCGCACCATGCGGTCGTAGGCGACCATGTCGACGCGGTCGCCCGCGCGGGTGGCGAGGGCTGCGAGGAGCAGCGCCGACTCGAACGCGGTGTCGATGCGCGGCTCGTCGGCCACCCGAGCGGCGGAGGTCCGGCCGGAGTCGATCACGACGATGACGCGGCGGTCGCGCTCGGGGCGCCACGTCCGTACCATGACGCGTGCGCCGTGTCCGCCGTTGGGGTCGTGCCGCCGTGCGGTGGCTCGCCAGTCGATGGAGCGCACGTCATCGCCGCGCACGTACTCGCGCAGCGAGTCGAACTCCGTGCCCTGGCCACGGAGGAGGACGCTCGTGCTGCCCTCGAGCTCGCGCAGCCGGGCCAACCGGGACGGCAGGTGCTTTCTGGCGGTGAACGGCGGAAGCACGCGGATGCGGCCGGGAGCGTCGAGGGTCGCCTGGCGCGCCCACAGATGGAGGGGGCCCCACGACCGGACGGTCACGTTCCTCACGCGACGCTCGCCGCGACGCCACGGGCGCAGGGACGCCACGATCCGGCGCCGCTCGCCCGAGGGGATGTCGACCTTCGTCCGCGTCGGTTCCGCGGCGCCCGACGGCTCCCAGGCGTCGCGGACGGTTCCGCGCAGCGTCCGTCGGCCGGTGTTCGTCACGTACAGCTCCGAGACGGCCTCGGCGCCGAGACGCACCCGGCCGGGCAGGGTGCGCTCGACCGCGACCGCACGCGGGGACGCTGCCAGCAGGAGGTCGAGCAGCCCGAGGATGACGCAGAGCAGCAGCCAGCCGCCGAGCGCGGCGTACGCCATCCCCGTCGCACCGCCGAGCAGCACGACGGGAAGCACGCCGAGCGCGAGCAGGGCGACGAAACGTCCGGATACGGTCACAGCGGGGCCTAGATCGGAACCTGGACCTGCTGCACGATCGACCGCAGGATCGCGTCGGCGCCCACCCCTTCGAGCTCGGCCTCGGGGCGGAGCTGGATGCGGTGGCGCCACACCGGCACGAGCATCGCCTGCACGTGGTCCGGGGTGATCGAGTCGTAGCCCGAGAGCCACGCCCAGGCCTTGGCCGCGGCGAGCAGAGCAGTGGTGCCGCGCGGGCTCACGCCGAGGCGGACGGAGGGGCTGCGGCGGGTCGCGCGCGCGAGGTCGACGATGTAGGCCAGCACGTCGGCGTTCGCACCGACGCGGGCGGCGGACTCGCGGGCCGCCTGGAGCTCGGCGGCGCTGAGCACCGGCGTCACCCCGGCGGCAGCCAGATCGCGCGGGTTGAACCCGGCGGCGTGGCGGCGGAGCACCTCCACCTCGGTGTCCCGCTCGGGCACGTCGAGCGTGAGCTTGAGCAGGAAGCGGTCGAGCTGCGCCTCGGGCAGGGAGTACGTGCCCTCGTACTCGATCGGGTTCTGCGTCGCCGCCACGATGAACGGGTCCGGCAGGCGGCGGCTGACGCCGTCGACGCTGACCTGGCGCTCCTCCATGGCCTCGAGGAGGGCCGACTGGGTCTTCGGGGGCGTCCGGTTGATCTCGTCCGCGAGCAGGATGTTCGTGAACACCGGGCCCTCTCGGAACACGAAACCGCCGGTCTGGGCGTCGTAGACAAGAGAGCCGGTGACGTCGCCCGGCATCAGGTCGGGGGTGAACTGCACGCGCTTGGTGTCGAGGCTGAGCGCGTGGCTGAGCGAGCGGACCAGCAGGGTCTTCGCCACGCCCGGCACGCCTTCCAGCAGCACGTGGCCGCGCGCCAGGAGAGCGATCATGAGCCCGGTGACCGCGCCGTCCTGGCCGACGACCGCCTTGCCCACCTCGGTCCGCACGGCGGAGAGGGCGGAGCGGAGGCGCGCCGCGTCAGCGGGCGCGCCGGGTGAGGAGGGGAACGCCGTCCCCGTCGTGACGTCTGTCATTCATCCATTCTTCCGGTCGGGCCCGTGGAGGGCGTAACGGCGGATGCGGTGGCTCTCTCGAGCTCCGCGAGTTCGTCGGACAACGCGATCAGGTCGCGGTCGGTCTGGGGGATGCGCTCGACCAGAAGGTCGCGGACGGCCAGCCGGTCACGGCGGGTGAGCGCGGCGACGGCGTCGGCGACCTCCGGCACGGTTGCCGTGCTCGGCAGACCTGCGAGGGCGGAGAGTCGGCCGATGGTGCCGACGCGCAGAGCGTCCACCGCACGGAGCCGGGCGGACGACCGCTGGTAGAGCCGCGCCCTGCCTTCGCGGGTCTCGCCGGCGCGCACCACCACCGGCAGACTCTCGACGACGAGCGGGCCGAAGCGGCGGCCGCGCCAGATGGCCGCCGCGATGAACACCACGACGAGCAGCAGCATCACCGGGGTCACCCACCCGGGTGTGAGCTCGGCGATGTCCGGTGGTCCGCTGACCGGGCGGTCGTCGAGGGAGGGCAGGTACCAGACCAGAGTGCTGTGGCCGCCGAGGAGGTTGAGGGCGAGCGCCGCGTTGCCGAGGCGGTCGACGCCGTCGTTGGTCAGCACGGCGGCCGACCCGAGCAGGTAGACGGGTGAGGCGTTGAAGGAGGTGCGCACGAGCGAGGCGCGACCGCCGGTGTCCGAGAAGCACGCGGCTGCATCGTCGGCCACCCGGAAGGTCCCGGGGACGACGACATCCTCCGTCGTGGACGTGGTGCGCGGGTCGATGCGCTCGGCGCGCTCTGCGGCCGGCACCGTGCAGTCGGCGGGAGCGGGCCCGCGGGGTGCGCCCGCCGCCGTCACATCGCGATCGAGGGTCTGCAGCGCCTCGAAGTCCGGTTCGACGACGACAAGCGTGCGTCCGTCGCCGGTCAGGGCGCGATAACCGTCCGAGGTCAGGTTGCCGAGCGGGTCGTAGACCAGCACGGTGGCACCGTCCGCCGCGGCCGCCGTGGCGCGGTCGAGTGTCGACACGTTCCGCACATCCACCCCCTGCCCGCGCAGGACCTGCGCGACGGCCTTCGCTCCGGCGGGCGCGGGGTTGGTCGCGTCGAGCGTCGTGCCCGGCGCGACGCGTCCGCCGGTGAGCAGCGCGCCGCCGAGGGCGATGACGATGGCGATCACGGCGAGCACGATCCAGGGGAGCGCTCGGCGTGCGGTCTGCCGGACCGTCAGGGTCTGTGCCGTCGCCGCCTGTGGTGTCGCCTGGCGGTCGCGCATCGTCTCGGGCTGCGCCGTCTCCGGGCCTCGGACGGGTGTCGGTGCGCTCATGCGTTCACCGCCGGCAGGGGGACGCGCACGCGCTGGAGCCGCTGATCCAGCGCGACGAGGTTCTGGTACGCCGCCTCGGTGCCGGGTCGGTCGAGGTAGCGGACCTCATCGAACGCGCGGGCGGCCTGCCGAAGCGCTTCGCCCTCGTCGGTCGCGATCCGGGCGGCATGCACGGCGAACTCGTTCGCCGTCGTTCCCGGCGTCACGTGGACGAGTGTGCGCTCGTCGAGGGAGACGGCGATCGCACGGAACTGCTCCTCGACAGCGGTCACCCAGTCGCCCTGACGTGCCGCCTGTTCTGCGGATGCACGCAGGTCGGCGGCGCTGCGCGCCTCGTCCGCTCCGAACAACGCGCGCCGATCGAGAGCGGAGCGGCGGTTGATCCGTGGCCGGCCGAAGAGGAAGAATGCGGCCACGATCAGGCCGGCGATCACCACGACGACGACCAGGAGCAGCACGGGCGCGGCGTCACCGCCCGCGCCCTGGAACAGCGACCCGATCCAGTCCTGCACCGCTTTGGAGGCGAGATCGAACCACGTCGGCTTGGCCGACTGGTATTCCGGGCGCGACAGTTCGTCGCGCAGCCAGTTCTGCGCTTCCGGCGAGCTGGGGTCGACCGGGACGTCGAAGCGGATCACGGTCAGGCGTTCGGCCACCCGGCGGGCGGCTGCGGAGGCTGGTGCTGCTGCGGTTGCTGCGCCTGCGGAAGATAGGGATCGGGCAGGTCTTGACCGGTCTGCCGCCCCTCGACGAAGCGCACCAACTGCAGGTCGAGTCCCTCCTTGCGCATACGGAGGTCGATGTAGAGGAGGGCGACGGCCGCCGTCTGGATGACGCTGCCGATCGCTCCGATGATCGACGTCACGATGCTGGAGAGCACGTTGACGCTCAGCTGCGTGACGAGGACCTCCTGCATGGGATCCGCCGAGGTCGCCGACGTCGGCGCGAACACCCCGCCTGCGAGTCCGCCGATCAGGCCGAAGGGGATCGCGACGGTCTGCGTGATGGCGTAGACGATCACCCACACGAGCAGGATGATGCCCAGCGTCCGCCAGAAGTAGCCGGTGGTGAGGCGCCACGACCGTGCGACCGCCTGCGTCAGCGGCAGGCGTTCGAGCACGATCACGCTCGGCACCATCGCGAGCTTGGTGTTGATCCAGAAGGCCAGCGGGATCAGGGCGAGGCCGCCGACGACGCCGACGAGTACGGCTCCGATGGCGCCGGCGGAGCCGCCCAGGGCACCCAGCGCGACCACGACGGCGACCACCAGGGCGATCGCGACGATCCAGGCGAGGGCGTAGAGCAGCGTCCAGCCGATCAAGGCCCCGATCCGACCGCGCACCAGCTGCCATAGCGCTCGGAACGTCAGCTTGTCGCCCAGGGACTCGCGGGCGACGTCGCCGACGATCACCCCCTGCAGCAGGGCGCTGAAAACCGTCGAGATGACGAGGGAGAGCACGCCGAGCAGGATCGCGCCTCCGACGAGGCCCGCCCGGAGCGCCGGCTGGTCTTGGGCCTCGCCCGAGAAGACGCGGACGGCCAGCAGCCCGATGCCGCCGGCGAGCACGACGCTGACCAGGATGGACGGGATGCCCTGCAGCAGCAGCGCCGAACCGACCGTGATGCGCGGGTTGCGACGCAGTGCCTGGAAGGGAGCAGCGAGGAGCGGACCGAGAGTCAGCGGCCGCAGCGGGATCAGACCGGGCTTCGGCGGAGGAGTCCATGCCGGCTGCGCGCCACCCTGCGGGTAGGCCTGCTGCCATCCGGGCTGGCCCGCCGGCGGCTGCTGCCATCCCGGCTGCTGACCGTACTGCCCGTACTGCGGCTGACCGTACTGCCCGTACTGCGGCTGCTGCTGCCCGTACTGCGGCGGTTGCTGCTGCCCGTACTGCGGCGGTTGCTGCGGCCCGCCCTCCGGCGTAGACCCGTTCGAGCCGGGCGCCTGCCAGTTCTGTTCGTCGCTCACGCCGTACCTTTCGTTCCCCCCGTGCGTTGCTCCCATGCTGGCACAGTGCTCTCGCGCGCGCTGTCCCATCCACAGGGCACGTAATGGTTTCATTCAAGCTGGTAGCAGACTGCTCCATTACGCTGGTCATGTCACTTCACGGCCAGAGGCCGCTCGAGAGGGGTTCGGGGAACTTCGCACATGACTAGTCGCATCCTGGTTGTCGACGACGACACCGCGCTTGCGGAGATGATCGGTATCGTCCTCCGCACCGAGGGATTCGACCCCGTCTTCTGCGAAGACGGATCCCTCGCAGTGGACACCTTCCGGTCGTCCAAGCCCGACCTCGTCCTTCTCGACCTGATGCTCCCCGGCCTCGACGGCATCGAGGTGTGCGGTCGCATCCGGGCAGAGTCGGGCACCCCGATCATCATGCTCACCGCGAAGTCCGACACCGCCGACGTCGTGAAGGGGCTCGAGTCCGGGGCCGACGACTACATGGTGAAGCCCTTCAACCCGAAGGAGCTGGTCGCCCGCATCCGCACCAGGCTGCGGCCCGCGCCCGCCACCCCGCCGACCGATGAGTTGACCGTCGGCGATCTGGTCGTCGATGTCGCCGGGCACGAGGTGCGCCGCGGAGACACCCGCATCGCGCTCACGCCGCTGGAGTTCGACCTCCTGCTCGCGCTCGCCTCCAAGCCCCAGCAGGTCTTCACGCGCGAGATGCTGCTGGAGCAGGTCTGGGGCTACCACTACAAGGCGGACACGCGTCTGGTGAACGTGCACGTGCAGCGCCTCCGCGCCAAGGTGGAGCAGGATCCGGACAACCCGAAGATCGTCATGACCGTGCGCGGTGTCGGCTACCGCGCCGGCGCTGCGGCCTAGCGACCGGAGCCACGGATGGGCGCGCGGTGGCCGACTCGGGACTGGTGGCGCCAGGCGCCCACCCGTCTCGCGCGCCTGTGGCGCAGTTCGCTGCAATTGCGGACCGTCGCGATCACGCTGCTGCTCACCGGCGTCGCCATCCTCGTCACCGGCGTGTACATGTCGCTGAGCATCAGCAACGACCTGTATCAGTCGCGCCTCGACCAGGCGCTCCGCGATTCCAGCCGCGCGACCACCACCGCGCAGTCGACTCTGAACGCCTCCGACGTGTCGTCGGGGGATGCGGGCAAGAACCTGCTCAACACCGTCCTGCAGAGCGTGCAGGCCTCGACCTCGAGCCGCCTCGTCGCGGCATACCGCGTGCCCGGGCAGGACACCGGCATCCTCGCCCCTCCCGACCGCGGGAGCCCGGCCATGAACTCGGTCATCTCGCCCGAGCTGCGCGAGAAAGTGCAGAACGGCGGATCGAAGCAGTACTACCAGTCGGTCGCTCTGCCCGCCGCGGGCGACACAGACCCGGGGATCGTGGTCGGATCCCAGCTCACACTCCCGTCGTACGGCAAATACGAGCTCTACATCGGTTACAACCTGCGCGATTCGGAGAACACGCTGCTCTTCGTGCAGAACACGCTGCTGCTGGCCGGCCTCGCCCTCATCCTGCTCATCGGCGCCATCACCTGGGTCATCGTGCGGTTCGTGGTCGAGCCGATCCGCGTCGCGGCGCGCACCAGCGAGCGGCTCGCCGCCGGTGACCTGGCCGTCCGCATCCCGGAGCGCGGGGAGGACGTGTTCGCGACCCTCGCGCGGTCGTTCAACGGGATGGCCGACAGCCTCCAGAGCCAGATCAACCAGCTGGCGACGCTGTCGCAACTGCAGCAGCGGTTCGTCTCGGACGTGTCGCACGAACTGCGCACCCCGCTGACGACCATCCGGCTGGCCGGTGACGTCATCTTCGACCAGCGGGAGGGGTTCGCCCCGGCCACCGCCCGGACGGCCGAGCTGCTGCACACCCAGATCGAGCGGTTCGACCGCCTGCTCTCCGACCTGCTCGAGATCAGCCGGTACGACGCCGGGTCGGTCGTGCTCGACGCCGAGCCGACAAACCTGGTGCGGCTGGCTGAGGACTGCGTCGACGAGCTCCGGACGCTCGCCGAGCAGAACGGCTCCGAGCTGACGCTCGACGCGCCCGGCGGCTACTTCGACGTGCCGATGGACCCCCGCCGCATCCGCCGCGTCGTGCGCAATCTGATCGGCAACGCGATCGAGCACGGTGAGGGACGCCCGGTCGTCATCACGGTCGACAGCAACGAGAGCGCGGTCGCCCTCACCGTGCGCGATTACGGCATCGGGATGAGCCCGCAGGACACGGGGCACGTGTTCGACCGGTTCTGGCGGGCCGACCCGTCGCGCAAGCGGACCCTCGGCGGCACCGGTCTCGGACTCGCGATCTCGCTGGAGGACGCGACGCTGCACTCCGGCTGGCTGCAGGTCTGGTCGGCACCGGGAGCGGGCTCGTGCTTCCGGCTGACCCTTCCGCGCGTCGTCGGACGCGAGATCACCGCGTCGCCCCTGCCGCTTCCCCCGGTGGACGCCGGTGCGACCATGCCGGCGGCGAACCCGGCCACGACCGGGAGCGAGGCCCACGCATGAGCGGGCGCAGGCGGTCATGGGGCGTGCGTGCCGCGGTGGCGTCGGCGACGGCACTGGTGCTGGTGGCGCTCGCCGCGTGCGCGAGCATCCCGGACTCCGGCCCGGTGCGTCAGGGAGCGCCGGTGGCGCAGGTCAACGACCCGCTCGACCTGGACTTCAACCCGTCGCCGCCCGAGAAGGGCGCGACCCAGCAGCGCATCGTGCAGGGCTTCATCGATGCCGCCTCGAGCCCGAAGAACAACTTCGCCATCGCCCGCGAGTACCTGACCCGGTCCATGGCGGCCAACTGGAACCCGGACGAGTCGGTCACCGTCGACGACGGGCGCAACCGCAGCTACGACGATCAGGGCACGCTGTGGCGCGTGGATGTGACCCCCGTCGCGAACATCGACGCCGTCGGTGCGTTCCACCCCGTGGGGAGCACGGCCCCCGTCGGCCTGAACTACCAGCTGGTCAAGGAGAACGGGGAGTGGCGCATCTCCGTCGCTCCGAACGGTGTGGTGATCGACGATCCCACGTTCCGGGCCGTCTACACGCAGCAGACCCTGTACTTCTTCAGTCCCGGCTACGCCTACCTCGTCCCGGACGCGCGCTGGTTCCCGGCGCGTGTGGCATCGGCCGCGACACGCGTCGCGAGCTCCCTGCTCGCCGGCCCTGCGCCGTGGCTGACGGGGGCGGTGACGACCGCGTTCCCGAAGGGGACCGAACTCGCCGTGCCCTCGGTGACGACCGCGGGCGGAGTGGCAAGGGTCGACCTCAGCTCGGAGGCGGCCCAGGCCGATCCCACCCAGCTGCAGCGGATGCAGTTCCAGCTCGAGCAGTCCCTCGGCAGCCTGGCTCAGAGCGTCCAGCTGTCGATCGAGGGCAATGTCCAGCAGGTCCCGTCGCTCAGCGCCGCCGCTCTGCCCATCCGGAATCCGTCCGTCGACTCGCATCCGTTCGTGGACCGCGGAGACGTGTTCGGCCCGCTCAACGGCGACACCGTGAGCGCGTTGAGCGGCCTCAGCGACAAGGTCGCGGCGCTGCACCCCTCGGCGATCACCCTCAGTGCCTCGCACGATCAGGCTGCTGTGCTGTCGCAGGCCGGTGTGTACTCGGTGCGCAAGAACGGCGATCCAGTGCGGGTGGATGCGCGGCCCGGCCTCATCGGACCGTCGCTCGACGCCGACGGCTGGGTCTGGTCGGTGCCCGCCGCGACGCCGAACGCCATCCAGGTCGCCACGGCGACCGGCGCAGAGCCGCATGCCGTGACGGCCGTCTGGCCGAACGCGACCGCCATCCTATCGCTCGCGGTCTCTCGGGACGGCACGCGGATCGCAGCGCTCCTCAGGACCCAGACCGGCTATTCGCTCATGGCCGCGGGGATCGTGCGAGGGGGCAACATGTCGCCCACTTCTCTCACCGAACCGGTCGAGCTCGCGGTGCCGACGTCGGAGCCGCGATCAGCTGCCTGGACCTCCGATCTCACCATCGCGGTGCTCACCTCGACGAACGGTGAAGCGACCAGCATCGCGCAGCAGACGGTCGGCGGCGAGCAGACGACGACCTCGGGCCCGGCCGGCGGGCGGACGATCGTCGGAGCGTCGGGCCTGGCTCCCTACGTCGTCCTCAGCGCGGACGGCACGCTTCTGGCGCCGACCGGCACGGGCTGGCAGGCGCAGACGGACAAGGTGGGCGCCGTGGCGGTGCAGCTCGGTCAGCCGTAGGCCGACCATCACGTGCTCACAGCCTCGGCGACGCGGGGGTTCTCCACAGATCGGGTGGTCGGAGGTCGGCCGACACGGCATCACCGGGATGCTCGAACCATGACAGCTCACACCCTGGTCCGTGAATCCCTGCTCGACGCCGCCGCGATCGTCCTCCCCGTGCGATGCGCCGGTTGCCGCCGCCCCGATCGCTCGCTCTGCGACGAGTGCGAAGCCGAGTTGAGTCCGGTCACTCGGCTCGACGCCGTCGGCGACATCCCGGTCTGGTCGGCGCTCAGCTACGAGGGCGTCGCCCGACGCGTGCTCCTCGCCTACAAAGACGGAGGGCGAGTGGATGTGGTGCGAGCGCTGGCGCGCGCCCTGCGGTCCGCGGTGGCCGAGGCGCAACGGCAGGCCGCCCGTGGAGCCGGTGATGCAGCAGGCGCTGCCGCCGCCGGTGCGGCGCTGCTGCCGGTGCTCATTCCCTCCACCCGATCCGCGTGGCGCCGGAGGGGCTACCACCCGAGCCGTTCGGTGCTCGCCCGTGCGCACATCCTGGTCCCGCCGCTCTGGCGAGCGCTCCGGCTGTCGCGTCAGACGGCCGACCAGGCCGGGCTGAATGCAGCGCAGCGATCCGGCAACCGGCGGGGCAGTTTCGTGGCTTCGAAGAGGTTGGCGGGCCGCACCTGCCTGATCGTGGACGACATCGTCACCTCCGGGGCGACCATCGCCGAGGCGGCCAGAGCCATCCAGGCGGCTGGTGGCCGCGTAGCGGGTGCGGCAGCGATCGCGCGGACGCCGCTCCGAGCCGGAGGACGTCTTCAGGGAGCACCCAGAAGACCCAGGGGGGATGCCGTATGTTTTCCGGTTTCTTAATGAGGTCGGCGGCACTACGGTAGTCGAAAAGGTGTGGTCGATCCGCCCTTCGTGATCCGGGCGGTCGTCACGCCGGAACAGGGAGGTCTCCATG
>Ga0006562J51391_1009826_pt1 | contig 13327 bp, 17 predicted proteins | sample Ararhi6_input_d2_FD_51391 | JGI IMG/M metagenome (IMG submission 51391) | reverse complement strand
CCCGTAAGCATGAGGCATGCCAGCACCACGTTCTCGCGCCGCCGAGCTCTTCGGGCAGCGGGTTCGCGAGGCACGCATCGCGCTCGGGATGAGCCAGGAGGACATCGCCAACCTGGCCGACATGCACGTGACGCACTACGGGCGGGTGGAGCGCGGCGAGGCGAACTCCGAGCTGCACACCATCGTCCGCATCGCCACAGCGCTCGACGTCGACCCGGGCACCCTGATGGCGGGACTGTACGGCACCGAGATGCTGCCCGACCGTTCGCGCGCCTACTCCGTGGCGGACTTCCTCGCGGCGCGCCGGGCGCACGAGACGCGCTGACGCGCGAGAGTGCTGACGCGCGAGACGCGCTGACCGGCTAGAGAGCCAGCCGCTCCCGCACGACATCCGCGAGCTCGTTCGCCAGACGCTCCGCCGTGACCTGATCCGCGGCCTCGACCATGACGCGGACGAGCGGCTCGGTGCCGGACGGGCGCAGCAGCACGCGCCCGGTGTCGCCGAGTGCGCTCTCCGCCGTCTGAACGGCCGTGCGGAGTCCCTCGTCGGTGTGGACCGCGTGGTGGTCGACGTTCTTCACGTTCACCATCACCTGCGGGTACACGGTCATCACGCGGGCGAGCTCCGCCAGCGTCTTGCCCTGGCGTGCCATCTCGCTGAGGAGGTGGAGCCCGGTGAGGATACCGTCACCCGTCGTCGCGAACTCGCGCATGATGACGTGGCCGGACTGCTCTCCGCCGAGGGAGTAGTCGTGCTCGTTCATCTCCTCGAGCACATACCGGTCGCCGACCGCGGTCTCGACCATCCGGATGCCGTGGTCGCGCATGGCGAGCTTCAGGCCCAGGTTGCTCATCACCGTAGCGACGAGGGTGTCGTCGCGCAGCTTGCCGCGCTCCTTCATGCCGACCGCGAGGATCGCCATGATCTGGTCGCCGTCGACGACGTTGCCGTCGGCGTCGATCGCGAGGCAGCGGTCCGCGTCGCCGTCGTGGGCGATGCCGACGTCGGCGCCGGCCGCGAGCACGGCCTTCGCGAGGTTGTCGAGGTGCGTGGAGCCGACACCGTCGTTGATGTTCATGCCGTCCGGCGCGTCGCCGATGACGGTCACTCGCGCTCCCGCGTCGGTGAACACTTCGGGCGAGATTCCCGCCGCCGCGCCGTGGGCGCAGTCGAGGACGACGTGGATGCCGTCGAGGCGGTGCGGGAGGCTGCCGAGGAGGTGGAGGACGTAGCGGTCCTCCGCGTCGGCGAAGCGTCGGATGCGGCCGACGTCGGCGCCGGTCGGGGTCAGCTTCTCGAGGTCGAGGTGCTGCTCGATGCGGTCCTCGACGACGTCGGGGAGCTTGGTGCCGCCGCGGGCGAAGATCTTGATCCCATTGTCGGGGGCCGGGTTGTGCGAGGCCGAGACCATCACACCGAAGTCTGCATCGAAGTCGGCGATGAGGAAGGCCGCTGCCGGCGTGGGGATGACTCCCGCGTCGTACACGTCGATGCCCGAGCTGGCGAGCCCGGCCGCGACGGCGGCGGAGAGGAACTCACCCGAGACACGGGGGTCGCGGGCGACGATGGCCGTTGGGCGCTTGCCGGCGGCGCGGCGCGCCTCGGCGCTTCGGCCTTGCGTCAGTACAGCAGCAGCTGACTGCGCAAGGCCGAGCGCCAGGTCGGCGGTGAGACTGCCGTTCGCGAGACCGCGAACGCCGTCGGTTCCGAAGAGGCGTGGCATGGACCGAAGCCTAAACGCTGGCGAGCGTTAGCGCTTGGAGAACTGCGACGCCTTGCGGGCCTTCTTGAGACCGGCCTTCTTGCGCTCGGTGACGCGGGCGTCACGGGTGAGGAAGCCGGCCTTCTTCAGGGTCGGGCGGTTGTTGTCGCGGTCGATCTCGTTGAGAGCGCGCGCGATGGCGAGGCGCAGTGCGCCCGCCTGACCCGAGGGGCCACCGCCGGTGATGCGGGCGACCACGTCGTAGGAGCCGATGAGGTCGAGCACCTTGAACGGGTCGTTGATGAGCTGCTGGTGCAGCTTGTTCGGGAAGTAGTCGGCGAACTCACGGCCGTTGACCGTGATGGTGCCGGAACCCGGGACCAGGCGCACGCGCGCGATGGCCTCCTTGCGGCGGCCGACGGCCGCGCCGGGAACGGAGAGGACGGCGCGCGGGGCGGCCGGGGCCTCGGAGGCCGGGGTCTCGGTCGAGTAGGACTCGACGTTCTCGGCCTGGGCCGAGTCGATGCTGTCTGCGATCTTCGCCACGGTGGTGATAATCCTTTGTCTCTTTAAGTCGTGAAGGTCTGCGTCGTCGCGCTTACTGGGCGACCTGGCCGAGCGTGTACGGCTTCGGCTGCTGGGCGGCGTGCGGGTGCTCGCTTCCGGTGTAGACCTTCAGCTTGCGGAGCTGGGCGCGGCCGATGGAGTTCTTCGGCAGCATTCCGCGGACGGCCTTCTCGACGGCGCGCACCGGGTTCTTCTCGAGGAGCTCCGAGTACGTGGTCGCCTTCAGTCCGCCCGGGTACCCCGAGTGGCGGTAGGCCTTCTTCTGCAGAGCCTTCTGACCGGTCAGCGCGACCTTGTCAGCGTTGACGATGATGACGAAGTCACCGCTGTCCATGTGCGGGGCGAAGGTCGGCTTGTGCTTGCCGCGGAGGAGGGCGGCGGTGTGGCTGGCGAGACGGCCGAGCACGACATCGGTCGCGTCGATGACGACCCAGTCGCGCTGGATCTCGTCTGCCTTCGGGGAATAGGTGCGCGTCACAGTAGTGGCTGCTTTCTGTCTCGAACGGAGGTGTTCGTGAATCCCACTCCGTTGGTGGTTCGCTCGCGATGGCGTCGAACCGGACCGGTGGAGGGCTCACGTTCGTGCGTCCGGCCGCAGGGGCCCGGACACCAAAGGTCAATACTACGGGAGCCGGACACGCCCGGTCAAACCGGGAGGGAGATGCCCGCCTGCTGCTCGGAGACCTCCCACACCCGGGCGGCCTCCGCGGCATCGCGGAGCGGCGGATACGGTGTCTGCTCCGCCGGAGCACCCCCGAGGTGCCCGGGTCCGCTCGGGCCGTACATCCTGCCTCCTTCCGCATCCGGCCCCGTCGCCGCGAGCAGCGCGGGAAGCGCGGCCGTCTCCGGGGTGCCGACCAGGAGGCCGCGGGCGGACAGCCAGCGGATCATGCGGACCGCCCCGGTGTCCGCCGCACGCCCGTACCCGGGCTGCGCTGCGAGCAGGTTGGTGGGAGCGACCCCGGGATGCGCGAGGTTGCTGCTGATACCCCATCCGGCCGCCGCGCTCCGCCGATCGAGCTCCAGCCCGAACAGGCCGAGCGCGATCTTCGAGGAACGGTATGCCGCTTGGGCGCGATACGGCCGCTCGGCGCCGAGGTCGTCCCAGTCGATCGCGCCGCTCCTCGCCACGACGCTCACCTGCGATGTGACCCGCGCCCGCCCCTCCTGGAGCAGCGGGAAGAGGGCTCCCACGAGCGCGACGTGGCCGAGGTGGTTGGTGCCCCACTGCAGCTCGAAGCCGTCGACGGTGGTGCGGCGCTCCGGAGGCGTCATCAGCCCGGCGTTGTTGATGAGGATCTGGACCGGCTGCCCGTCAGCTCGCATCCCCTCGCCGAACGCGGCGACCGAGTCGAGCGAGGCCAGGTCGAGGTCACGAAGCACCAGCCGCGCATCCGGGACGGTGGAGCGGATCCGATCCGCAACCGCAGCTCCCTTGGCTCGGTCGCGCACCGGCATGACGACCTCCGCGCCCGCCTGCGCAAGCCGTGCCGCGATGACCGTCCCCATGCCGTCGCTGGCCCCGGTGACGACGGCCCGTCTGCCGGTGAGCGGGGGGATGTCGATGTCGATCGTTCGTGCCACGGTGTTCTCCTTCGTTCGGTGACTCCACCCTGGACGCTCGGGCCATCCGTAGCCACGGCCCGGCGATCCGTGGTTACGGAGAGCGCCACACGGTAGACATGAGGGGTGATCGACCGTATCGGACTCGCCCAATTCCTCCGGACCCGGCGTGACCTGCTCCAGCCGGAGGACGTGGGCCTCCCGCGCGGCAGCCGCCGCCGCACGTCCGGGCTGCGGCGTGAGGAAGTGGCCGCCCTGGCGCACATGTCGGTCGACTACTACGCCCGGCTGGAGCGGGAGCGAGGTCCCCAGCCGTCCGAGCAGATGCTCGCCTCGATCGCTCAGGGGCTCCATCTCTCCCACGCGGAGCGCGATCACCTGTTCCGTCTCGCCGGCCACACCCCGCCTGCGCAGGGCTCGGAGAGCGAGCACGTGAGCCCCGGCCTGCTGCGCGTGCTCGATCGGCTCGACGACACCCCGGCCGAGATCGTGACCGAAGTGGGAGAGACGCTGCGGCAGAGCAGGATGGGCGTGGCCTTGACCGGTGATACGGCGTCGCTCCGCGGGCCGGAGCGCAGCCTGGGAGTGCGATGGTTCACCGACCCGGGTTCGCGCAGCCTGTACGCCCCTCGCGACCACGACTTCCTGAGCCGGATGTTCGCCTCCGGCCTGCGCGAGATCGTGACAGCGCGCGGTCCCGGGTCGCGGGCGGCCGCTCTGGCGGACTACGTCCTCGACCGCAGCGCCGAGTTCCGGACGCTCTGGGCGGCGCACGAGGTCGGGCTCCGGCCGAAGGAGGTCAAGCATTTCACTCACCCGGAGGTCGGGGAACTCGAACTGCACTGCCAGCAGCTCGTCGACCCGGGTCACGCGCACTCGCTGCTCGTCTACACCGCGATACCGGGCAGCGAGTCCGCGGAGAAGCTGCGCCTGCTGTCGGTGATCGGAGCCCAGACCCTCCAGGGCGGGCTGACCCGCACTCAGCCCCAGGGCTGAAACCTCGCCCGATCACGCGCACAATCGGCGGCCTCACCCTAGCGTTGCCCGTATGAGTCCGATCCTGACGCGCAGCCGGTGGCTGTTGGAGCCCGCCCTCGCCGTGACGTTCTTCGTGTTCTGGGCGCTGACGGAAGCGGGCCGCAACCAGCTCCTGCCGTCCGCCCTCCGCGCCACCGTTCCGTTCTGGGCCGCGCTGCTCGTGCTCGGGTGCGCCATCGGGCTCTCCCGGCTCAGTCCTGTCGCGGCCATGGCGACCGGGACCGCGGTGCTCATCGGGCAACTCCTCTTCCCGGCGGGGATCTTCCAGAACGCGGCCATCTACCTCGGTTATGCCGTCATCATCGTCGTCGTGGCCGCCACGGTGCACGGTCGCATGCGGGTCGTCGCCCTCGCCTTCGCCGTCGGGGCGGGAGTGTCCGTTGCGGGCCTCCTGTCCTGGGCCCAGGGGATCGGGCACACCGATGCTGCGATCCGAGTGACATTCTTCGTCGTCTGCGCCGGAGCGGCGGCGTTCGCCTGGGTCATCGGCACCCTCATCGGCGTCTGGATGCGCACGCGGTGGAGCGAGGAGGAGCTCGCGCGCACGACGGCCGAACTCCGCGTCGCGGAGGTCGAGACGATGGTCGCCGGCGAGAGGGAGCGCATCGCCCAGGACGTGCACGACATCATGGCGCACTCCCTGTCGGTCATCCTCGCCCAGGCGGACGGTGCTCGCCTGCTCGTGGACGAGCGCCCCGCATCCGTCGCGCCCTCGCTCGCGACCATTGCAGACACCGCGCGAGCGTCGTTGACCGAGGTCCGGGTGCTGATCGAGACCCTCGTCGGCAGTCCCGACGGACCCGTGCATCCCGGCGTGACCGATCTCGACGACCTGGTGGAGCGGATGTCCGACGCCGGCCTCGTGATCTCCGTCGAGCGGTTCGGCGGCGCCGTGGTACTCAGCGCGGCACAGGAACTCGCCGTCTACCGGATCGTCCAGGAGGGCCTCACCAACGCGCTCAAGCACGCTGGCACCGGTGCACGCGCGCGGCTGGCGTTGGACGAGCGTGAAGACGGCATCGCCCTGTCCCTGGCATCCCGGCCCTCGGTTCCTCGGGATGCCCCTCCGCCCAACCCAGCGGGCCGCGGCCTCATCGGGATGCGCGAGCGCGCCCGGTTCGCCGGAGGCTGGCTCGACGCCGGCGAGGACGAGGACCAGCCGGGCGGGTATCTCGTGACGGCCTACATCCCGGCGACCGGCCGGAATGCGGTGACCGCATGATCCGGGTCGCGATCGCCGACGACCAGCCGCTGTTCTGCACGGGGCTGCAGATGATGATCGAGTCGCAACCCGATCTCGAGTTCGCCGGCAGCGCGCCGGACGGCCTGCAGGCGATGCACCTGGCCCGCTCGGCACGACCGGATGTGCTGCTCATGGACATCCGGATGCCGGTGCTGGATGGCATCGCAGCGACAGAGGGCATCCGGCGGGAAAACGCGGAACCACTCCCCCGCATCGTCGTCCTCACGACCTTCGAACGCGACGAGGCGGTCGCCGCGGCGCTTCGAGCGGGAGCGGACGGCTTCGTGCTGAAGGATGCGACGCCGGAGTTCATCCTGGCGGCGATCCGCACCGTGCACGATGGTCATTCGGTCATCGCACCGAAGGCGACCACGGACCTGTTCCGCACACTGGCCCGCCGCCGCCCGGAGGCGATCGACGCCCTGTCGGTCCGCGAGAAGGAGGTGTTCCTCCTCGCCGCCCGAGGCCTCAGCAACGGCGAGATCGGCCGGACGGCGTTCATCTCCGAGGCGACCGTCAAGTCGCACGTCCGCAGCATCCTCGCCAAGCTCAGGCTCGCGTCGCGCGTGCAACTGGTGGCGTTCGCCTACGAGAACGGGCTCGTGAGGTGAGCGGCTCTCACAGCTCGCGCATCGCGCGCGTTCGCTCCGCGCGGAGGGCCAGTTCCGCTCCCTCGGGGTAGCCGACCTCCATCAGCGTGAGGCCGCGGGCGGGCATCACCTTGAAGGCGCTGGTGCGCTGCTTCTCGTCGCGCAGCGCCACGAGGTCGCCTGCGTCGAGCTTGCCCTCACCGACCTCGACGCATGCCCCGACCAGCGCGCGCACCATGCTGTGGCAGAAAGCGTCGGCCGTGAGCTCGGCGACGAGCACGCCGTCCTCGTCGCGACGCCAGCTGAACGCCTGGAGAGTGCGGATGGTCGTGGCGCCTTCACGCGCCTTGCAGTAGCTGGCGAAGTCGTGGAGCCCGAGGAGCCCGTGGGCGGCCATGTCCATCGCGTCCACGTCGAGGTCGGCCGACACCCAGGCCGTCCGGTGGCGCTGCAGCGGATCACGGAGGGCCGCGCGGTCGGCGACGCGGTACTCGTAGCGTCGCCAGAGGGCCGAGAAACGCGCGTCGAACCCGTCGGGTGCGACTGTCGCGGACAGCACGACGACGTCGGACACCGGGCCCAGGATGCCGTTCAGCCGCCGGCCGAGCGCCTCCTCGGCGGACAGCGGCGGACGTTTCCCGTGCGGCTTCCGGAGGACCGCCTCCTGTGCCGGGGACAGGTCGACGTGGGCGACCTGCCCGACGGCGTGCACCCCGGCATCCGTTCGACCCGCGACGGTCAGGAGCGGCGGCTCCCCCGCCCGCCGGAAGATCGTCGCGAGGGCGTCCTCCAACGTCCCCTGCACCGTCCGCAGCCCGGGCTGACGTCCCCAGCCGTTGAAGTCCGTGCCCTGGTAGGCGATGTCGAGGCGGTACCGCCGCGCGTGGTCGGCGGCCACAGGATCAGTAGGCACGCACGAGCCCCGTCTCGGCCTGCGTCGTCACGAACCCCATCCCCGTGTAGAGCCCCAGCGCACCGGTGGGATTCTCGGCGTCGACGTCGAGGACCACCTTGTCCCAGCCGCGCTGAGCGCACGCCTCGAGCACCGCTCGCAGCAGCGACGGCGCGATGCGTCTCCCCCGGTACGGCCGCGTCACGGCGACGGTGGACACGTACGCGCCCGTGAAGCCCTGCCCGGGCCAGTCGTCCTCGTTCACATCCGTGAGCAGGACGCCGGCGACCTCGTCGCCCGCGAGCGCGACGAACGAGAGCTCGGCGACGAACACTCCCGACACCAGTCCGTCGAACTGCTCGTCGCTCAGCGGCTGGCTGCCCCAGTGGTCCCGGAACGCGTCATCGCGCGCCGCATGGACGGCGGCGGCCAGCTCGCTCGTGTACGGGACGATCCGCACATCGATCGTCGGCGCCACCTCGGGGATGGGGTCGCGCAGGTCGCGTTCCATCGTCCGGAAGTACCGGGCCACCTCGAACCCGCCGACGAGGAGCAGCCGCTCGCGATCCGGCGCGCGCCGGTCGGCGTAACCCACCAGCCAGCCCGGCAGCGCCTTGTCCGACGCGGCCAGCTTCTGCTCGCCCCGGGCACGCTGCCACGCCAGCAGCTCACGTCCGATCCCCTGGCCGCGGAACTCGGGATGCACGCCGCCGTTCATGAACTCGCGCACCAGTGTCTCCTGCCGCGGCGGTTCCATCACGATGCCGACGGCGACGACCCGACCGTCGGCGGTGACGGCCAACAGCGAGTCGGCATCCAGGTCGATGAAGCTGTAGCCCAGCTCCTCCTCGACCTCTTCGCGTGTCGTGACGTAATTGGGGTGGTCCTGGACGGCGATCGCGCGGTACACCTCGTGCACCGCATCCACATCGGCCGCCGTCGCGGGCCGCCACTCCTCGATGAGGGGATGCTGCGGGCGGTAGGTCGGCGGCGCGGCGACCCGCTCGCGGAGCGGGCTCAGAGTGTCGTCGGTCATCCCTTCACCCTAGAGCCTCGCCTCCCGCCCCCGCCCGGCATCCGTGGGTCGCAACACGCCGTTTTGCGGTCGCCATAACGGCGTGTTGCGACCCACAGACCGCGGGAACGACGAAGGCCCCGCATCCACGGATGCAGGGCCTTCGTGTGGAAAGGGGAGGGCGTTACGCCTTCTCCGCCTCGCTCTCGGCGTCGGTCTCACCGGCGGCGTCGGCGTCGGCGGTCGCGTCCTCGACGACTTCCGCCTCGGCGGCGGCGGTCTCGGTGCTGGTCTCCTCGGCCGAGGTCTCCTCGGTCGCGGCCTCCTCGGCAGGGGTCTCCTCGACCGGCGCAGCCTTGGGGGCGGCGGTGGTCTTGGACGACTTCACCTTCGGGGTGACGGGCTCGAGCACGAGCTCGATCTGCGCCATCGGCGCGTTGTCACCCTTGCGGAAGCCGAGCTTCGTGATGCGGGTGTAGCCGCCCTCACGCTCGGCGACCAGCGGCGCGATCTCGGTGAAGAGCTCGTGCACGACGGACTTGTCGCTGATCACGGCGAGCACGCGACGGCGGGCGTGCAGGTCGCCGCGCTTCGCGAACGTGATCAGGCGCTCGGCCACGGGACGCAGGCGCTTGGCCTTCGTCTCGGTGGTCTTGATGCTCTTGTGCGTGAAGAGCGCAGCGGCCAGGTTGGCGAGCATGAGGCGCTCGTGCGCCGGGCCGCCCCCGAGGCGGGGGCCCTTGGTGGGCTTAGGCATGATCGGTTATCTCCAGTGTTGAAAAGGTCTGATGGCTGAGTCGGGCGACGAGCCTCAGATGGTGGTGGACTCGTCCTCGTCGTAGCCGCTGTAGAAGTGGGCGCCGTCGAACCCGGGGACCGAGTCCTTCAGCGACAGACCCATCTCCGTCAGCTTGTCCTTGACCTCATCCACCGACTTCTGACCGAAGTTGCGGATGTTCATGAGCTGCGTCTCCGACAGCGAGACGAGCTCGCTCACGGTGTTGATGCCCTCGCGCTTGAGGCAGTTGTACGAGCGGACCGAGAGGTCGAGGTCCTCGATCGGCATCGACAGCTCGGAGCTGAGGACGGCGTCGACCGGAGCCGGGCCGATCTCGATGCCCTCTGCGGCGCTGTTGAGCTCGCGAGCGAGACCGAACAGCTCGACCAGCGTGCGGCCGGCCGAGGCGATGGCGTCGCGCGGGCTGATCGCGGGCTTGGTCTCGACGTCGACCACGAGGCGGTCGAAGTCGGTGCGCTCACCGGCACGGGTGGCCTCGACGCGGTAGGTGACCTTCAGGACGGGCGAGTAGATCGAGTCGATCGGGATCTGGCCCGCCTCGCTGTACTCGTTGCGGTTCTGCTGGGCCGACACGTAGCCGCGGCCGCGCTCGATGGTCAACTCGACCTCGAACTTCGCCTTGTCGTTGAGGGTCGCGATGACCAGCTCGGGGTTGTGGATCTCCACACCGGCCGGAGCCGAGATGTCGGCGGCGGTGACCTGACCGGCGCCGGTCTTGCGGAGGTACGCGGTGATGGGCTCGTCGTGCTCGCTGGAGACCACCAGACCCTTGATGTTCAGGATGATCTCGGTCACGTCCTCCTTGACGCCCGGAACGGTGCTGAACTCGTGCAGCACGCCGTCGATGCGGATGCTGGTGACAGCCGCGCCGGGGATGGAGGAGAGGAGGGTGCGGCGCAGGGAGTTGCCGAGGGTGTATCCGAAGCCGGGCTCCAGGGGCTCGATGACGAACCGCGAGCGGAACTCGGAGATGTTCTCTTCGGTGAGCGTAGGACGCTGTGCAATGAGCACTATTGATTCCTTTCGGCTGAATGTCCGCTATATGACATTCGCTTCTACTGGGGTGGGTTTCGTCACGCCGTCAGGCGGCGGCCCGAATGGACCGCCGCCTGCGGCGGACGAGAAGAGAACTCAGACGCGACGGCGCTTGGGCGGGCGGCAACCGTTGTGCGCCTGCGGGGTGACGTCGTTGATCGAGCCGACCTCGAGGCCGGCGGCCTGGAGGGAGCGGATCGCCGTCTCGCGACCCGAACCCGGGCCCTTGACGAAGACGTCGACCTTCTTCATGCCGTGCTCCTGCGCCTGACGCGCGGCCGACTCGGCGGCGAGCTGCGCCGCGAACGGGGTCGACTTGCGGGAGCCCTTGAATCCGACGCCGCCGGACGAGGCCCAGCTGATCACGGCACCGGTGGTGTCGGTGATCGAGACGATCGTGTTGTTGAACGTGCTCTTGATGTGGGCCTGGCCCACAGCAATGTTCTTCTTTTCCTTCTTGCGCGGCTTGCGAGCGGCCGACTTGGGTGCTGCCATTTCTTCTCCTGAATCCTAAGAGCGTGGGGCCGCGGGCCTTAGCGCGCCTTCTTCTTGCCGGCCACGGTGCGCTTCGGACCCTTGCGGGTACGAGCGTTGGTCTTGGTGCGCTGGCCGCGGACCGGGAGGCCCTTACGGTGGCGGATACCCTCGTAGCTGCCGATCTCGACCTTGCGGCGGATGTCGGCGGCGACCTCGCGGCGCAGGTCACCCTCCACCTTGAAGTTGCCCTCGATGTAGTCGCGGAGAGCGACGAGCTGCTCGTCGGTCAGGTCCTTGACGCGGATGTCGCCCGAGATCTCGGTCTCGCGCAGAGTCTGGAGGGCGCGGGTGCGGCCGACTCCATAGATGTAGGTGAGTGCGACCTCGACGCGCTTCTCGCGCGGGATGTCGACGCCTGCTAGACGTGCCATGTGTTGGCTTCTCCTGTGATGAGTGGAGGTCTGCAGCGATCCCGGTGCCCCGGCCTCCTCCGAGGGTGTCCCCCGTGTCCGTCTCCGGACGCGGGTTCTGGCATCGCCTGTTCTTCTATTCGGTTATGACTGCGTTCAGCCCTGGCGCTGCTTGTGGCGCGGGTTCTCGCAGATGACCATGACCCGGCCGTTGCGGCGGATGACCTTGCACTTGTCGCAGATCCTCTTGACCGAGGGGTTGACCTTCATGAGTGTTTCTTACCTTTGTTCGCTGTCCTCGTACCTCACCCGGGGCTACCCGTTGGGTGGGGCCGTTACTTACAGCAGACCTTTACTTGTAGCGGTAGACGATCCGGCCGCGGGTCAGATCGTAAGGGCTCAGCTCCACGATCACGCGGTCCTCGGGGAGGATGCGGATGTAGTGCTGGCGCATCTTGCCGGAGATGTGGGCAAGAACCTTGTGACCGTTCGTCAACTCCACGCGGAACATCGCGTTGGGAAGAGCCTCGATCACGGATCCTTCGATCTCGATGACACCGTCTTTTTTGGCCATAGCCTCACTGTCGCTAAAAGTCGTGGTTTGCTGGTCGTGCGTTGATCGGCGGAAGGCACGTGAGAACGCGCCTAAGACACCAAGGATCTATCTTATGGGAAAGGGCGCGAATCCGCCAATCCGAGTGTATGATCCTCCGCCGCTCTGGGCGAACACCGTGATCCGGGCGCCCATCAGGCGATCGGAACCGGCGCCACACCGAACGGGGCGAGGCCGGCGGCCCCGCCGTCGCTCGCGGTGAGCACCCAGATGCCGTCCGCGTGGACGGCGACGCTGTGCTCCCAGTGGGCGGCCGCCGAGCCGTCCTCCGTAGCGACGGTCCAGCCGTCGTCCTTGACGTAGGTCTCCTGCGATCCGAGCACGACCATCGGCTCGATCGCGACAACCAGCCCCGGGCGCACCTCCGGCCCCTTGGCGCGCACGCGGTAGTTGAACACCGGCGGCTCCTCGTGCATGCGGCGCCCGATGCCGTGGCCGATGTAGTCGGTCAGGATGCCGTAGTCGCCCTGCGCCGAGATGTAGTCCTCGATCGCCTCGCCCACGTCGTTGAGGTAGCGGGCGGACGCCAGGGTCGCGATACCGCGCCACAGCGACTGCTCCGTCACCTCTGAGAGGCGGGTGCGCTCGGCCACGAGTTCGGGATGCGCGGGATCGGGCAGCACGAAGGTGCGCGCCGCATCCCCGTTCCAGCCGCTCAGGATCGCGCCGCTGTCGACCGACAGGATGTCGCCGGGCTCGAGAATGCGCTGACCGGGGATCCCGTGCACCACTTCGTCGTTCACTGACGCGCAGATCGTGTGATGGTAGCCGGGCTCCAACTGGAAGTTCGACGCACCGCCCGCGTCCACGATCGCGCGCTCGGCGATCGCGTCGAGCTCGAGGGTGGACACGCCGGGAGCGACCGCCGCTGCCACCGCTTCGAGGGATGCGGCCGTCGCGCGCCCGGGCGCGAGCATGTCGCGGAGTTGAGCGGGCGTCTTGTAGATCGACCTCTTGAAGACCACTTCTAGGCCACGGACTCGCCGGTGGACGCGCCTGCGCCCGCGACCGGGACGATGCCGCGCTCGGCGAGGGCGGAGGTGATCCGCTCCGCGACCTCGTCCATCGCACCCAGGCCGTCGACCGGCACGAGGAGACCGCGCTCGCGGTACACGTCGATCAGCGGCGAGGTCTCGCGCACGTACACCTGCTGGCGGTGGCGGATGGCCTCTTCCGAGTCGTCTGCTCGACCCTGTTCGTGAGCCCGCTTGGTCAGGCGCTGCACGATCTCGTCCTGGTCGGCCGTCAGCTGGATGACCGCATCCAGCTTCTGCCCCTTGCCGGCGAGGAGCTCGTCGAGGTAGTCGACCTGCGCGAGCGTCCGCGGGTACCCGTCGAGCAGGAAGCCGTTCTTGGCATCCTCCTCGTCGAGCCGGTCCGCG
>Ga0006562J51391_1003466_pt1 | contig 13358 bp, 13 predicted proteins | sample Ararhi6_input_d2_FD_51391 | JGI IMG/M metagenome (IMG submission 51391) | reverse complement strand
GCGTTGCGCACGTCGTCGTCGACCCAGTCGAAGGTCTTCGTGACGGCCTTCTTCCAGAGACGGATCTGACGGTCGCGCTCCTCCGCATCCATGTTCGGGGTCCAGCGGCTGTCCTCCTGCCAGTTCTTGCGCAGGTCGTCGAGGTCCGACCAGAACCCGACCGCGAGCCCCGCGGCGTACGCGGCACCGAGGGCGGTCGTCTCCGCGACGACCGGACGGATCACCGGGACGCCGAGGATGTCGGCCTGGAACTGCATGAGCAGGTTGTTGGCGATCATGCCGCCGTCGACCTTGAGCTCCGTGAGGTCGACGCCCGAGTCCGCGTTGACGGCGTCCAGCACCTCGCGGGTCTGGAAGGCCGTGGCCTCCAGCACCGCGCGGGCGATGTGGCCCTTGTTCACGTAGCGGGTGAGTCCGACGAGCGCACCGCGCGCATCCGCCCGCCAATACGGGGCGAACAGGCCAGAGAACGCCGGCACGAAGTACGCGCCACCGTTGTCGTCGACCGTCTTGGCGAGCTCCTCGATCTCCGGCGCGCTCGAGATGATCCCGAGGTTGTCGCGCAGCCACTGCACCAGCGAGCCGGTGACAGCGATCGATCCCTCCAGCGCGTAGTGCGGCGCCGCGTCCCCGAGCTTGTAGCCGAGGGTCGTCAGCAGACCGTTCTTCGAGTGGACGATCTCCTCACCGGTGTTGAAGATGAGGAAGTTGCCGGTACCGTACGTGTTCTTGGACTCGCCTGTGTCGAACGCGGCCTGGCCGAAGGTCGCGGCCTGCTGGTCGCCGAGGATGCCCGCGACGGGAACCTCGCGGAGGAGGCTGGACGCCTCGACCTGACCGTAGACCTCGGACGAGCTCTTGATCGCGGGGAGCATCGACTTCGGCACCCCGAACACCTCGAGGATGTCGTCGCGCCAGCTCAGCGTCTCGAGGTCCATGAACAGCGTGCGGGAGGCGTTGGTCACGTCGGTGGCGTGCACACCGCCGTCCGGGCCGCCGGTGAGGTTCCAGAGCACCCAGGTGTCGGTCGTGCCGAACAGCAGGTCGCCCGCCTCGGCGCGCTCGCGGGCGCCCTCGACGTTCTCCAGGATCCACACGATCTTGGTGCCGGAGAAGTAGGTCGCCAGCGGGAGGCCGACGATCTGCTTGAAGCGCTCCGTGCCGCCGTCGGCCGCCAGGCGGTCGACGATCGGCTGCGTGCGGGTGTCCTGCCAGACGATGGCGTTGTAGACCGGCTCGCCGGTGTTCTTGTCCCACACCACCGCGGTCTCGCGCTGGTTGGTGATGCCGACCGCCGCGATGTCGTGGCGGGTCAGGTCGGCCTTGGAGAGCGCCTGGCCGATGACCTCGCGGGTGTTGTTCCAGATCTCGACCGGGTTGTGCTCGACCCATCCGGCCTTCGGGAAGATCTGCTCGTGCTCCAGCTGTCCGGTCGAGACGATCGACCCGGACTTGTCGAAGATGATCGCCCGGGTGCTGGTCGTGCCCTGATCGATGGCGACGACGTAGTCGGCCATAGGTAACTCCTTTGTTCTTTGGGGGTGGAACGGAGAGGGGCCGGCGGGATCGCTCCCGGCCGGCCCCCGATGTCACTTGATGAGCGGGAGGAGCACCAGCGCGAGCCATCCGGCGATCAGACCGCCGATGATCGGGCCGACGATGGGCACCCACGAGTAGGCCCAGTCGCTCGAGCCCTTGCCCTTGATCGGGAGGATCGCGTGAGCGATGCGAGGACCGAGGTCACGAGCAGGGTTGATGGCGTACCCGGTCGGACCACCGAGGCTCGCACCGATGCCGATCACGAGGAGGGCGACGGGGAGAGCGCCGAGGGCGGCGAGGCCGGCCGCCTGGCCGGGCTGGTGGCCGAACGCGATCACCACGAAGACCAGCACGAACGTGCCGATGATCTCGGTGACCAGGTTCCAGCCGTAGCCGCGGATGGCCGGGCCGGTCGAGAAGACGCCGAGCTTGTTCGCCGGGTCCGGCTCCTCGTCGAAGTGCCGCTTGTACGCCAGGAACGTCAGCACGGCGCCGATGATCGCGCCGATCAGCTGAGCCAGGATGTACAGCAGCACCGTGATGAAGTTGACCGGCACCAGGGTGTGCGCCGCCGCGGAGCCGAATGTCTTGGCGCCGTTGGCGACGAGTCCGAGGGTCACAGCCGGGTTGAGGTGCGCTCCCGAGTTGTAAGCCACGACCACACCCGAGAACACTGCGATGCCCCAACCGAAGTTGACCATCAGGAACCCGCCGTTGAAGCCCTTGTTCTTGATGAGGGCGACGTTCGCCACGACACCGGTACCGAGCAGGACCAGCATTGCTGTGCCCACCAGCTCGGACAGGAAATCTACACCGATATTGTCCACGTTGACCTTCCAGTTGTTCAGTTGACCCGCACCCTGTTGTGCGTTCTGGTGCGGCTCTTGTCAGGGTGGGCATTTGAACGCTATTGCGGTCACGCCCACCGTGACAAGAACCGTGTCATGCACGTTCGTGCATTATCGAAGCGCCGCGGCTTCGCTCCCGTCCCCCGACTTCAACTGCACCCGGTGGGCGTCGGCGAGGTCCGCTACGAACGAATCTTCCTCCTCCGCGCGTCGATTTGGCGACCATCCGAGCGCGTTTGCCGTGATTTCGGCGATCTCGTGCACCAGCTCGAGGTTCACCGCACCGGTGAACGCCAGGCTCGTCCGTCGCAGGAACACGTCGTCGAGGTGCACGACGTGCTCGCTCCGGACGACATGGTCGATCTCCGCGCGGGAGTACGACGGGGCTGCGGCGAGCGGGGCGTCGTCCCCGTCCCAGCCGGCGATCGCATCGAGGACATAGGTGGCCTTGGTGCCGTAGCGGTGGAGCAGCGTCGCGGCCCGCTCGTCGCCGACATCCGCGCCGTAGCGGGCGATCCAGTCGCGCTCCGCCTGCGGAGTGGTCGGGAAGCCGGCGCCGCCGCCGATCGGCAGTCCGAGGGTCTGGACGGTGCGGGTCGCGCCGAGCGCCTTCAGCGTCTCGTTGGCGAGGTGCTCGCTGAGCGCGCGGAACGTCGTCCACTTGCCGCCGACCAGGCTGAGCACCGTCGTGTCGCCGAGACCTGCGACGGTGCCCGGCACGATCCGGTAGTCGCGCGACACGAAGCCGGGGGCCGTGTCGTCGTGGTGCGGCAGCGGGCGGACGCCCGAGAACGTGTAGACGATCTGCTCGCGGGTGACCGGGATGCGTGGGAAAACGTGCGAGACCAGTTCGATGAAGTAGTCGATCTCGTCCTCGGTGATGACCGCGCGCTCGGACATGTCGGCGTCGATGTCGGTCGTACCGACCATGACCCGGCCCTTGAGCGGGTAGATGAGGACGATGCGGCCGTCGTTGTTCTCGAAGAACATCTCGCGGCCCTGGCAGGCCTCCAGCAGCGCGGGGTTGTCGAGCACGATGTGCGACCCCTTGGTGCCGCCCATGTAGCGCGTCTCCTGTCCGAGCGCCTCGTTCGTCAGGTCGGTCCACGGGCCGGAGGCGTTGACGACGACGTCCGCCGTGATGGTGAACTCCTCACCCGTCTCGCGGTCGCGCACCAGCACACCGCCGTCGCGCGCGCCGATCGCCTCGACGTAGTTGACGGCGCGGGCGTGCGGACCGGCGGCGAGGCCGTCGGCCAGGACGTCGAGGGCGAGACGCTCCGGGTCGTGCACGGATGCGTCGAAGTACGTGGCCGTGTACTTGAGGTCCGGGTTGAGCGCCGGCAGGGTCTCCAGCGACTTCTTGCGGCCGTGGAAAGTGTGCCGCGGTACCGAGCCGCCGTCGCGCGAGAAGGAGTCGTAGATCGTCAGGCCGGTCTTGATGAGGAACGCGCCGCGCTCCTTCGGCTTGCCCTGCTTGTGGGTGAGGAAGCGGAGCGGGGCCGCGAGGATGCCGGAGAAGGTGGAGAAGATCGGGATGGTGGTCTCGAGCGGCTTCACGTAGTGCGGCGCGATCTTCAGCAGGCCGTTGCGCTCCGTCACCGACTCCTTGACGAGGCGGAACTCCCCGTTCTCGAGGTAGCGGATGCCGCCGTGGATCATGTGGCTGGAGGCCGCCGATGCGCCGGAGACGAAGTCGTTGCGCTCGACGAGGATCACGTCGACGCCCTGCAGGGCGAGGTCGCGGAAGGTGCCGAGTCCGTTGATGCCGCCGCCGACGACGAGCACCTGTGCTCGGGGGCGTTCGCGGAGGCGCTGGACCTCGGTGCGTGTGGTCGACTTCGTCGTCACGGTCTTCTCCTGTATCGCTTCTCTTCTGGGGTGGTGCTGCAGCTATAGTTTTCGTGGCGGCACAACTTCGATCAAGCCGGATGCACATACGTGCACACCCCCCGATCCGCTTGAAGAGAACGTGCCGGAGGAGAAAGAGGCCCCGAATGCCCCAGCCCGACACCGAGCACCTGCCCGACAAGGTCCGCGACGCCCTCAAGGCGGGCCACCTGTACTACATGCAGGACCTCACGATGGAAGCGATCGCGCACGAGATGCACACCTCGCGCTCCAGCGTTTCCCGGCTGCTCAGCTACGCCCGCTCGTCCGGACTCGTCACCATCCAGATCGCCGAGCCGCACGAAGGTGCGAGCCGCATCCAGCAGACGATCCACGACCGCTTCGGCATCGCGGCGCACATCGTCCCCATGCCGAGCGCCATCAGCGACGTCGACCGCCTGGAGCGCGTCGCCATCTCCGCTGCACGAATTCTCGACAGGTTCATCGACTCCAACCAGACCGTGGGGGTCGCGTGGGGCTCGACCATGAGCGCTCTGAGCAGGCACCTCATCCCGAAGGAGCTGCACAACGTCGAGTTCGTGCAGCTCAACGGCGCCGGCAACACCTACACGACCGGTGTGCTGTATGCGTCCGAGATCCTGCGCCGGTTCGGCGACACGTATTCGGGCACCATCCAGGAGTTCCCGGTGCCCGCCCTCTTCGACGACCCGCAGACCAAGACCGCCATGTGGCGCGAGCGCAGCACCCGGCGCATCCTCGACATCCAGGAGCGCATGGATGTCGCCCTCTTCGGTCTCGGATCCCCGTTCTCGGAGGTCCGCTCGCACGTCTATGCCGGCGGCTACCTCGACCAGGCCGACTACGCGTCGCTCGACGAGTCCGGTGTGGTCGGCGACGTCGCGACCGTCTTCTTCCGCGAGGACGGCAGCCACCACGGCATCCCGCTGAACGAACGGGCGAGCGGCCCGGACATCGACCTGATCAAGCGCGTGCCGCGCCGGGTCTGCATCGTCTCCGGCCCGTCCAAGGTGCACAGCCTCCGTGGCGCCCTCGCCGCCGGACTCATCACCGACCTGATCGTCGACGAGGGGACGGCACGGGCGCTCGTGCAGCTGACGCAGCCCGCGCAGGTGGAGCCGGCGGGCGAGCCGACCGCCGTCGCCGCCGCGTAACGCGGCGTCGCACCGACCAGGGAATAGACGGCGCGACGGCGCGTTGATCTAGACTCGACAACGAAATACGTGCTCCGGGGTCGGTGAAAGTCCGAACCGGCGGTGACAGTCCGCGAGCGGGACGCCCAGGCGTCCTGCTGAGCCGGTGGAATTCCGGCACCGACGGTAATGCGTGCAGGCGAAAGCCCGCTCGCTCAGTCCGGATGGGAGGAAGCACGGTGGGCAGCCCGCATGGGCTGGCGCCCACGCGACCCCGGCGACACGTCTCGACACGAGACAGGATGGCAACGGGATGACGTGGGAAGCCCCCATGCGCACGGCTCTCGAGCTCGCCGCGAACGGTCCCGCCCGGGGCGTCAACCCCCGGGTCGGCTGCGTGATCCTCGACGCGGAGGGCCACGTGCTCGCCGAGGGCTGGCACCGCGGCGTCGGCACCGCGCACGCCGAGGTGGATGCGCTGAGCCAGCTGCCCGACGGCGGCGCCCGCGGGGCGACGGCCGTCGTCACGCTCGAGCCGTGCAACCACTGGGGCCACACCGGCCCGTGCTCCGAGGCACTCATCGAGGCGGGCGTCGCCCGCGTGGTCTACGGAACGGACGACCCGGGTCACCACTCCAGCGGCGGCGCCCAGCGCCTCCGCGAGGCCGGCGTCGAGGTCATCGGCGGCGTGCTGCGCGACGAGATCGACGCCTTCCTGGGCGACTGGCTCACCGCCGCCCGCCTCGGCCGGCCGTACATCGTCGTCAAGTGGGCGAGCAGCCTCGACGGCCGGGCCGCCGCGGCCGACGGCACCAGCAAGTGGATCACCGGCGCAGCGGCCCGGCAGCGCGTGCACGAGCAGAGGGAGGCGTCCGACGCCATCGTCGTCGGCACCGGGACGGTGCTCGCCGACGACCCGAGCCTCACGGCGCGGGGCGACGCGGGCGAGCTGATGGGCGCCCAGCCGACGCCGGTCGTGGTGGGCACCCGCGCCATCCCGAAGGACGCGGCGGTGTTCCGCCACCCCAACCCCGTCGTCTTCGAGGGAACGCACGACCTGGACGACGTGGTCGCCGACCTGCACCAGCGCGGCTTCCGCCGCGTCTACGTCGAGGGCGGTCCGACGCTGGCGAGCGCGTTCGTCGCCGCCGGCCTCGTCGACGAGTACGCGATCTATCTCGCGCCGACGCTCCTCGGCGGCCCGCGGGTCGCCCTCGGCGACCTCGGTGTCGAGACCATCGCCGACCAGCGCCGCCTGCGCGTGATCGACGTCGAGCGCCTCGGCGGCGATCTGCTCATCCGAGCCGTCCCCCTCCCCGACGGCGCACCCCGCACTGCCGCACCCATCAACGATCGCGTCGATGTGGCCGGCGCCGACATCTTCCCCACACCCCAGATCCCCACCGGCCAGGAGGGCTGACGATCATGTTCACCGGAATCATCGAAGAGCTGGGCGAGATCACCGCCGTCGAGCACACCGAGGACGCCGCCCGCGTCACCGTGCGCGGCCCGCTGGCCGTCAGCGATGCCCGGCACGGCGACTCCATCTCGGTCAGCGGTGTCTGCCTGACCGTCATCGACAAGGACGCAGAGACGTTCACGGCGGATGTGATGGCCGAGACCCTCGCGATCAGCACGCTGGACGGCGTCCAGCCCGGCCGCCGCGTCAACCTGGAGCGCGCGGCGAAGGTCGGCGACCGTCTGGGCGGCCACATCGTCCAGGGTCACATCGACGGCACGGCGACCGTGCTGGCGATCACCGACGGCAGCGCCTGGCGCGTCGTGCGGCTGAGCCTCGACCCCGAGCACGCGCCGCTGGTCGCGCGCAAGGGATCGATCGCGATCGACGGCGTCTCCCTCACGGTCAGCGCCGTGGGCGGCGGACGCGAGGACGGCTGGTTCGAGGTCTCGCTGATCCCCGAGACGCTGGCCGCGACGACCCTCGGCGACCGGGTCGTGGGTGACAGGGTCAACATCGAGACGGACATCCTGGCCCGTCATGTGGAGCGCATGCTCGCGCTCGAACCGGCACTGAGCGAACGGAGCGCATCATGAGCCTGGCCACCATCCCCGAGGCCCTCGCGGAGCTGCGCGCGGGCCGGCCCGTCATCGTCGTGGACAACGAGAGCCGCGAGAACGAGGGCGACGTCGTCCTCGCCGCCGAGCTGGCGAGCCAGGAGTGGATCGCCTGGACCGTGAAGAACTCCTCGGGGTTCATCTGCGCGCCGATGACGAACGAGATCGCGGACCGCCTCGAGCTGCCCGTGATGGTCGCCCACAACGAGGACGCCCGCGGCACCAACTACACGGTCAGCGTGGATGCGGCGGACCGCCTCTCCACGGGCATCAGCGCCGCCGACCGCGCGCACACCCTCCGCGTGCTCGCCGACCTGGACTCGACGCCGTCGAGCCTGCACCGGCCGGGCCACATCCTGCCGCTCCGTGCGGTGGAGGGCGGCGTCCGCGAACGCGACGGACACACCGAGGCAGCGGTCGACCTGCTCAAGCTCGCCGGGATGACGCCGGTCGGCGCCATCGCCGAGATCGTCGCCGACGACGGCGAGATGATGCGCCTCCCCGGTCTCATCGAACTGGGCCGGCGCGAGGGCGTGCTCGTCGTCACGATCGAGTCGCTGATCGCCTACCTGCAGGAGTTCCACTGCGACCAGCCCCTGGAGACGGTGACGCCCATCCCCGAGACCTCCCGCGTGATCTTCGAGGTCGAGACGACCGTGCCGACGACGCACGGGCCGTTCCGGATGCGCGCCTACCGCGACCGCATGACGGGCGCCGACCATGTCGCCATCGTGGCGGGCAACCCGCAGCGCGAGGGCACGCTCATCCGCGTCCACTCCGAGTGCCTGACCGGTGAGGCGTTCGGCTCGCTGAAGTGCGAGTGCGGTCCGCAGCTCGACGCGGCGCTCGACACCATCCAGCGGGAGGGCGGCGTCGTCGTCTACCTGCGCGGACACGAAGGCCGCGGCATCGGCCTCATCAACAAGCTGCGCGCCTACAAGCTGCAGGAGGAGGGGCTCGACACGCTCGACGCCAACCTCGCCCTCGGCCTTCCGATCGACGCCCGGGACTACGGGGCGGCCACGGCCATCCTGCAGGACCTCGGCATCGAGTCGGTGCGCCTGCTGACCAACAACCCGGAGAAGGTGCGCCAGCTGGAGGAGCACGGCATCGAGGTCGAGGAGCGCGTTCCGCTCGTCGTCGGCGTCGGCGCCTTCAACGAGGGGTATCTGGAGACCAAGCGCGACCGCATGGGTCACGCGATCGGGGACATCGATCCGGTGTCCACGACCACCGAGACGGCCGCGGGACTCGCGGCGGAGAGGACTGCACGATGAGCGGAGCGGGAGCCCCGAACGCCGAGGAGCGGATCGACGGGAGCGGCCTGAACGTCGTCGTCGTCGCCGGCAGCTGGCACGAGACGATCAGCGAAGGCCTCATCGCCGGCGCGAAGCGGACCCTGGATGCGTCGGGCGCGACCCACACGCTCGTCCGCGTTCCCGGCAGCTTCGAGCTGCCCGTCGTTTCCAAGGCCGCGCTGGAGGCGGGGGCGGATGCGGTGGTCGCGCTCGGCGTGATCATCCGCGGCGGCACCCCGCACTTCGAGTACGTGTCGGCCGCCGCGACCGACGGCCTCACCCGGGTCGCCATCGACACCGGGAAGCCGGTCGGGTTCGGCGTGCTGACTCTCGATGACGAGGCCCAGGGCATCGACCGCGCCGGCTTCGAGGGCTCCAAGGAGGACAAGGGCGCCGAGGCCGCTCACGCCGCCCTCGCGACGGCCATCGCCCTCCGATCGCTGCGCGGCTGATCACGCAGGATACGACGAAGCGCCTGGGCGCTCCGGTCTATGCCCGCCAGGGCATGTGCTGGAGCGCCCACGTGTTTCCGTCGGGGTCGGCGAACCAGGCGTAGAACACTCCGCCCATGTCCTGGACCGGCGACACATCGACGCCGCGCTCGACGAGCGCCGCGCGGGCCGCCTCGATGTCGGCGACGACAAGATGCAGTCCGCGCACGGAGCCGGGCTCCGACGGCGCCTGCCCGATCCCGCTCGTCATCGTGATCGAGCAGTAGGAACCCGGCGGCGTCAGCTGGACGACGCGGACGCCCTCCGCCGGGCGCACATCCACATCCAGCGTGAAGCCGACGTGGTCGCGGTAGAACTCGAGGGAGCGGTCGATATCCGAGACCGGCAGCATCACCAGTTCGAGCATCATCGCCCCGGCGGGCACGGGCGGGGTGGGATTGGCGGTGGGATTGGCGGTCGGGTCAGCGGTAGTCATGATGCCTCCTGGTGGGTGTTCTGCGACGCGGGTCAGCGGTAGTCATGATGCCTCCTGGTGGGTGTTCTGCGACGCGGGTCCGCGGCGCACCGGGTAGCGCAGGTGCAGCACACGCTCCCCCGGGATCACGATGTCCGGATCGTCGAGCACGAGCGGTCCGCCCGGGAACGAGCCGAAGTAGCGCTTGCCGCTGCCGAAGACGGCGGGCACCAGATCCATCGCGAGGTAGTCGATGAGACCGAGCGCGAGGGCCTGGCCGCCGATGTCGCCGGCGGCGACGCCGACCTCGCCGTCGCCGGCGAGCTCCTGCGCGAGCGCTACCGCGCCGTCCACCGAGTCGACGAAATGGTACGACGCCTCGGGATGCCAGCCGTCCGGCTTCGGACGGTGGGAGACGACCACCACGTGCTCGCTCGCCGGCGGGTGCCCCTCCCATCCGTTCGTGAGGTCGAAGAGCCGGCGGCCGATGACGAGCGCGCCCTGCCGCGACCACATCCCGCTCACGTAGTCGACCGAGGCGGCGGAGACCCGGAACGGGCCGCTGTGCACTTCGGGATGGTCCTCCACCTCGAGTGGATGGTCGCCGTTGAAGTACCAGTCGTGCAGCGGTCCGACGTCGTCGTGGTCGTCGGCGATGAAGCCGTCGAGCGACGCCACCGCGTGGAGATAGGTCGTGCTCATGTCGCGTCCCTTCTGCCGTTCCGCCGCTTACGCACCGCGCCGGAGCAGCAGTTCGTCGAGCTTCTCGTATCCCTCGCGGACGCCGTACTCCATCCCGTTCTCGATCATGCTCTCGAGCGCTTCGCGCGAGCTCATGACCGACCGGGCGGACAGGCGGGAGCGGCCGTCCGGCAGCTGCTCGAAGCGCATGCGCTCGAGCGCCACCTCGTCCGGCATCCCGACGTACTCGAACGTCTGGATGATCAGCTCGTTCTCGACGACGCTGTGGAACACGCCGCGGAACGCGTACACGGATCCGTCCGTGTCGCGCTGCTCGTAGGCGTACGCGCCGCCGGTGCGGAAGTCCCACTCGGTGATGGTGGTGCTGAGGCTGCGCGGGCCGATCCACTCGGCGAAGGACTCGCGATCGGCGTGGGCGCGGAAGACGGCCTGTGCGGGAGCGTCGAACTCCCGGGTGAGGTCGGCGTACGACGTGCCCGGTACGGCTTCGATGACGACGGGGTTGCTCATGGTCTCTTCTCCCTGTTCGGGGTGCTGCTGGTCTGCTGGTGGGTGAGGACGGCGTCGAGGCGGCGGTAACGCGCCTCCGCCTCGAGGCGATAGCGGTCGATCCAGGAGGTGAGGCGCTCGAGCGCTGCGGCGTCGAGGTGGACGGGGCGACGCTGGGCCTCGCGCGTTCGCGAGACCAGGCCGGCCGCCTCGAGCACGGCGATGTGCCGCGACACCGCCTGCAGGGTGATATCGAACGGCTCCGCGAGCTCGTTCACCGTCGCCGGACCCCGGCTGAGGCGGGCGACGATCGCCCGGCGCACCGGATCCGCCAGAGCGGCGAACGCCCGGTCGAGACCGTCCTCATCCTGCATGATCAACCGTTTCCTTTATCAATGTTTCTGTTGAATACGAGAGTAGAAGAATGCGCGCCCCGCGTCAAGAGCGGAGCGCGCAGCGAGCGGATGCGACTACGGCTTCCAGACCATGAGCACGACCACCGTGAGAAGCAGCAGACTCGCGACCCCCGACCCCGCGGCGATCTGCGGGTACCGGGACGCGGTGCCGTCACGCAGCGCCTCGGCGGCGCGGCGCATGGCCGGCACGACGACGAACAGCGTCAGACCCAGGGCGACGACGTAGAGGATGATCGACCACAGGATCCACGGCGTCGTCACGCTGAGGTCGTACTTCTTGTCCGCCAGACCCATGACGCCGAAGCCGAACAGCACGACCAGCAGGGAGAGCAGCGACAGCAGGTTGGTCGACTTCGCGAGCGTCTCGACCTGGCGGGCGTCGCCCGCGCGGACAGCGCGCATCGCCGTCATGGGAAGGATGGCCATCGGGCCGACGATGAACACGGCGGTCACGACGTGCAGCACAGCGAACAGTGTTTCCATGCCCTCAGCGTACCGAGCACACCGATTCGGCGGGCTCGCGTGAGGCCGCATAGGGTAGGAGGTGCGCCACAAGCGCTTTCCGACCTCCCGCCCACGCGCGCCTTCCGCCCGACCGACGCCGCGCACGCCATGCGGCCTCTCTCGCCTTCACCGGAAGCTCTCCACACGCATGTCTACGACGGCCCCCGTCACCACCCCGGCGCCCGCGAACACCCGCGGACGCGTCATCCTCGCCAGCCTCATCGGCACGTCGATCGAGTTCTACGACTTCTACGTCTATGCGACCGCCGCCGTCCTGGTGTTCCCCTCCCTCTTCTTCACCAACCAGAACCCGACGACCGCCCTGCTGTCGTCGTTCGCCGTGTTCGGTGTCGCCTTCATCGCACGGCCGGTCGGCTCCATTCTCTTCGGCCACTTCGGCGACAGGATCGGCCGCAAGGGCACCCTCGTCGGCTCGCTGCTCACCATGGGCATCGCCACGGTGCTCATCGGGTGCCTGCCGACCGCGCAGGTGCCGGGCTGGGAGTTCTGGGCGCCGTTCCTCCTCGTCGTGATGCGGTTCTGCCAGGGCCTCGGCCTGGGCGGTGAGTGGAGCGGCGCCGCGCTGCTCGCCACCGAGAACGCCCCGGCCGGCAAGCGCGCCATCTACGGGACGTTCCCGCAGCTCGGCGCTCCCATCGGCTTCATCGTCGCGAACGTGCTGTTCCTCATCCTCAGCCTGACGATCTCCCCCGACGCCTTCGCCGCCTGGGGCTGGCGCATCCCGTTCCTCCTGAGCGCCGTGCTCGTCATCGTCGGCCTCTACGTCCGCCTGAAGCTCGTCGAGACCCCGGCGTTCCAGAAGGTCGTCGACACGGGTGAGGTCGCCAAGCTGCCGCTCGCCCGCGTTTTCCGCACCAGCTGGTGGCAGATCGTGCTCGGCACCTTCATCATGCTGGCCACGTACGTGCTCTTCTACCTGATGACGGCGTTCACGCTGACCTACGGCACCACGGCGGCGTCCGCCCAGCAGGCGCAGGCCGCGGCGGAGAAGGCCGGAAAGCCCTTCGACGCGTCGACCTTCGTGCCCGGCCTCGGCTACAGCCGCAACGACTTCCTCGTCATGCTCATCATCGGTGTCGTGTTCTTCGGCATCTTCACGCTGGTCGCCGGTCCGCTCGCCGAGCGCTTCGGCCGCCGCAAGACGCTGATCTGGGTCACCCTGGGGATCATCGTGTTCGGTCTGCTGTTCGTCCCGCTGTTCGCGGGCGGCACGGTCGGCACGATGGCGCTCCTCATCATCGGCTTCACGCTGATGGGACTCACCTTCGGGCCGATGGGCGCGGAGCTGCCGGAGCTGTTCCCGACGAACGTCCGCTACACCGGTTCGGCGATCTCCTACAACCTGTCCAGCGTGCTCGGTGCGGCCGTCGCACCGACCATCGCGGTGTGGCTGTGGACACTCGCGGACGGCAGCACATTCTGGGTCGGCGTCTACCTGTCGCTCGCCGGTGTGCTGACGCTGATCGCCCTCCTGCTCTCGAAGGAGACGCGCGACATCGAATTCACCGACAACGTGAGCTGACGCGCTCCGTCTCTCCCTTCAGTCGAGGAAGAGAG
>Ga0006562J51391_1023978_pt1 | contig 13390 bp, 14 predicted proteins | sample Ararhi6_input_d2_FD_51391 | JGI IMG/M metagenome (IMG submission 51391) | reverse complement strand
GTCTCCGGGATCTCAGCACACCGCAGCAGAACGTGGACGAGCAGGTCGAATTGAGGATCGAGAGCAGACGGGTGGCGCGCGCGCTGGCCGCGCTCCCTGATCCGCAGCGTGAGGCGCTGACCCTCGCCTACTTCGGTGGTTACAGTCAGAGCGAAGTGGCGGCACTGGTGGGCGCGCCGCTCGGAACGATCAAGACGAGAATGCGCGACGGACTGTCGCGCCTGCGCACGGAGATGGGGGTGGCGCTGTGAACGAAGAGGAGTTCGCCGAACTGTCGGCCGGTCACGCCCTCGGCGCGCTGTCGCCGGAGGACGAGCGCGCGTACGCCGAGGCGCTCGCATCTCACCCCGAGTGGGCATCGATCGCGGATGTGGATGCCGAGACCGCCGCGGTACTGGCCGAAGGCGTCGCCGATGTCGCCCCGCCGGTGGACATGCGCTCGCGCCTGCTGAGTCGCATCGCGCGGGAGAGCGCTGCACCCGCGGATGAAGCGGCGGATGTCGCGGCCCCCACCGTGCCGCCGCTCCCGCCTGTTCCCGCCTCAGTCGCCGCCGATGCGCCGCCGGCACCGAGTGCCGGGCCGCCGACGGAGGTCGTGCAGGCCATCGAGCGGCGGACGTGGACGCGCGCCCTGTTCGGCCTCGTGGCATCCATCGTGCTGCTCGTCGGGCTCGGCTGGGGCGCGGGCGCTCTCGCGAATCTGTGGGCCGACCCGCCCGCCGTGCAGGCGCTCGAGGAGATCGAGCAGGCGCCGGATGCCGCGTCGGCCACGGCCGAGCTGGCAGACGGTGGCGAGGCCACCGTGCACTGGTCGGAGTCGCTCGGCAAGGTCGTCCTGGTCGCCGAGGGACTGCCGGAGATCCCCTCCGATCGCACCTTCGAGCTGTGGTTCGTGCGCGGCGAGGAGGCCATCTCGGCCGGCACCTTCGAGCGCGACGGCGCCGAGAGCACGGCCCTGCTGAGTGGCCCGATGCAGCCCGGTGACACGATCGCGGTCACGGTGGAACAGGCCGGGGGAGCTCCGGAGGGCGACCCGACGACCGACCCGATCGTCGCGATCCCCACGGCCTGACCGAGCCGGCCTTTTCCCGCGCCGGTAGCCTGGAAGGCATGAGCGACGAGCCGAGGGAGTTCCACAAGCCGTTGCGCCGCCCTGCCTCGACGTTCGACCGTGCGTTCGCCGCGGAGGATCCGGCGGAGGTGTCGCGCGTCGCGCACGTGACGGCATCCGCTCTGCTGTCCCGCGTGCGCAGCGACCCGGAGGGCGAGGTCGTCGACCGGCTCGTGGCCTTCACGGACCACCACGGCATCGACACGATCGCCGAACTGTGGTCGCGCTCGCCCGCGCGCTCGCTGCCCGGTGCTTTGTGGCGGCTGTATCTGCTGCAGCTGATGATCCACGACGACGCGCAGACCGCGGCACTGCTGTACGAGCGGGGGCGGGCGCGGCTCGCGTCACCGGACGACGTCGTCGCGGGCGCCCCGACCCCGGCAGGCCCGGACGAGCTGACGTCGCTGATCGACGAGATCCTGCGGGGCGTCTTCACCGGGGACTTCGCCGTCGCGCTGGATCGCGCCGCGTCGTTCTCGCGCGTCGAGGCGGCGGGAGCGACCGATCTCGCCGACGACTACGACGCCGCCGAGCCGGACCGGGCCACGGGGTTCACGACGCGGGCCCTGCGCCTGTCGACGTACGGCGAGGATCTCACCGCCTGCGCGGCACTGTGGCGCCGGGATGCGCTGACCTGAGGCGCGCTGTTCTTCCGGCGCGGCGCGCGGGCATGAAAGTGCCGGGCCGCAGAACGCCTCTCGGCGCGAGGCCGCTCGCAGCGGCAGAAGATGGAGCCCGGGGTTACTGCGGCCCGGCCGATCCAGTGTAACCGAGACCGCGGAGCGGGTATTCCCGGCGGCTAGGCTCGGGGCATGGCCTGGCGCTTCGCCCTCATGATCGATCCCGCGGCATCCGATGACGACCGCACCGACTTCTCGACGACGTTCACGGAGGTGGATCCCTCGGCCCCCGCGCTCACCGTCGGCGAGCTGAGCACACAGCGCGGCGACGGCATCTTCGAGTCGATCGGCGTCGTAGACGGGCACGCGCAGGAGGTGGAGGCGCACCTGGAGCGCCTCGCGCACTCCGCGCACTTGTGCGACCTGCCCGAGCCGCACATCGCCCAGTGGCGGGAGGCGATCGCGCGGGCCGCGGCGCGCTGCGGCGACGGCGAGGCCGTCATCAAGCTCATCCTCAGCCGCGGGGTCGAGCACGGGCCCGCCCCGACGGCCTGGGTCACCGCCGCGACGGCGGGGGATTTCACCGCGGCGCGCACCACCGGCATCCGTGTGGTGACCCTCGACCGCGGGTACGACATCGGCGTGCCGGCCCGCGCACCGTGGCTGCTGCTCGGCGCGAAGACGCTCTCGTACGCGGTGAACATGGCCGCGATCCGCGAGGCGAAGCGGCGCGGAGCGGACGACGCCGTGTTCGTCTCCAGCGACGGGTTCGTGCTGGAGGCGCCGACCGCGTCGCTGATCCTCCGTCGCGGCGACACGTTCGTCACGCCGGCGCCGAACGGCGGCATCCTGCACGGCACGACGCAGCTCAGCCTGTTCGAGCACCTCGCGCTGCAGGGATTCGCGACCGCCTACGAGACGATCCCCGCCGCCGACCTGGTGACCGCGGATGCCGCCTGGCTCGTCTCGAGCGTCCGTCTCGCGGCGCCGATCGTCGCCGTCGACGGGCAGGAGCTGCCGCACGACGCCGCGTTCACGGCATCCATGAACGCGTATCTGCGGAGTCCGCGGGACTGACGCTTGACGCGCCGCCGTCCCAACGGCGGATTCCGTATCGGTCGCGGGCGGATGGATGCCGACGCACGGCGTTGCACGCATGATCTCCGCCGTTGGGTTCCGGCCCACGCACCGACCGACCGGCATGCCGACGCGGTGCGGCATCCGGCACGGGGTTCAGGCCGCCAGGTGGTGGCCGGCGACGATCGCCCCGACGATCGCCGCCTCGACCCGCGCCCAGTCGTGCACGACGAGGGCATAGTCGAACCGCAGCGTCCGGTACCCGAGGGCGGCGGCGTCGGCATCCCGGACGAGGTCTCGGTGGCGTTCGGTCGGTCGGTCATGGTTGGCAGCGCCGTCGGTCTCGACGATGAGCCGCTCGCCGATGAGCACATCCACCCGCCCGACGCCGACGATCGTCACCTGCGTGCGAATTCGCAGGCGGTGGACGCGGAGCCGCCAGCGCAGCAGGGATTCCAGGCCGCTGTCGGCGTCGGCTCGCGAGACCGCGATCGCCTTCCGCCCGACGGCATTCGTGTTCGCCCGGAGCCACTCAAGCCCATCTCGGGTGATGCGTCGCTGCCGCCGCGCCGATTCCAGCGCCACGAAGAAGGCCTCGACGCCGAGGCATCCGAGCATCTGGCGAAGGATGCGGGGGATCGACGGCGCCCCGAACGCGTCGCGCGGCGGGCCGTCATCCCAGTGCTCGACACATCCGCATCCGTCGTCATGCCTGCGGTGGCCAGCCGGACCCATCCACACGTGCGCCCGCGCGTCGTCTTCGAGGACCCACAGGCCGAGGTGCCGTGCGGCCGTGACGCAGGCCAGCGCGCCGCCGTGCGCCGCCGCGATCACCGGGAGCGGACAGGCGTCGAGCATCGCGTAGACGCCGCGCCGCACCCGGACGAGCTGGCCCGCGCGGAGAGCCCGCGTGATCCCGGACCGCGTGACCCCGCGCTCGCGCAGTTCCCGGGTCGCGACGATCGGCCGCTCGCTCGTGCACATGCCCGACACCCTGCCGCCGTGGGGCCGCCGGCCACCGCGCTCACCGGCATCCGGTGGACACATTCATGTCACGCTCGTCGGGGGAGGAGCCGGCGCCCCGAACGACCCCCGGCGGATTCGCTGCCCGGCCACGACGCAGCGGCGGGTTTCGTGCTCGCCAGGGCCGAACGGATGCCATATCCCCGGCACCCCGGCACGATCTCCGCCGGTAGGCGCGAACCCCGATACCCCAGTGCTTACCCGAAGCGCCCCGACACGTAGTCCTCGGTGGCCTGCACGGACGGCGTCGTGAACATCGTCGCGGTGTCGTCGTACTCGATGAGCTTGCCGGGCTTGCCGGTCCCGGCGATGTTGAAGAACGCCGTCCGGTCGCTCACCCGCGAGGCCTGCTGCATGTTGTGGGTGACGATGACGATCGTGTAGTCCTTCTTCAGCTCCCCGATGAGCTCCTCGATCGCGTACGTCGAGATCGGGTCGAGAGCCGAGCAGGGCTCGTCCATGAGCAGGACGTCGGGGGAGACGGCGATCGCGCGGGCGATGCAGAGGCGCTGCTGCTGGCCGCCGGAGAGGCCCGAGCCGGGCTTGTCGAGGCGGTCCTTGACCTCGTTCCACAGGTTGGCGCCGACGAGCGAGCGCTCCACGAGTGCGTCGGCATCCGACTTGGAGATGCGGCGGTTGTTGAGCTTGACGCCCGCCAGCACGTTCTCGCGGATCGACATCGTCGGGAACGGGTTCGGACGCTGGAAGACCATGCCGATCTGGCGGCGCACGAGCACGGGGTCGACCCCGGGGCCGTACAGGTCGTCGCCGTCGAGCAGCACCTCGCCCTCGACGCGTGCGCCGGGGATGACTTCGTGCATGCGGTTGAGGGTGCGCAGGAACGTGGACTTGCCGCAGCCGGAGGGGCCGATGAACGCGGTGACGCTCCGCGGCTGGATCTCCAGGCCGACGCCTTCGACGGCGAGGAAGTCGCCGTAGTAGACGTTGAGGTCGTTGACTTCGATGCTCTTGGACACGAGTTGCTTCCGATCAGGCCGGGTCAGCGGCCGGTCTTGGGCGCGAACACCTTCGCGACGACGCGCGCGACGAGGTTCAGGGCCATGACGATGAGGATGAGGGTGAGGGCGGCCGCCCAGGCGCGGTCGACGTACGCCTCCGGCGGGATGCCCTGGTAGGCGTACTGGGAGTAGATGTAGACGGGGAGGGTCTGCATGCGCCCGTCGCCGAGGTCGTAGTTCATCGAGTCGGTGAAGCCGGCCGTGATGAGCAGTGGCGCGGTCTCCCCGATGACGCGGGCGATGGCGAGCATGATGCCGGTCGTGATGCCGGCGATCGAGGTGGGGAGCACGACCTTGACGATCGTGAGCCACTTCGGCACCCCGAGCGCGTAGGCGGCTTCACGCAGCTCGTTCGGCACGAGCCGCAGCATCTCCTCGCTGGAGCGCACGACGACGGGGATCATCAGCACCGCGAGGGCGATGGCGCCGGCGATGCCCATGCGGACGCCGGGGCCGAAGATGAGGGCGAACACGGCGTACGCGAACAGGCCCGCGACGATCGAGGGGATGCCGGTCATGACGTCGACGAGGAAGGTGATGGCCCGGCCGAGGCGCGAGTTCTGGCCGTACTCGATGAGGTAGATCGCCGTCATCAGGCCGATCGGGATCGAGATGAGCGCGGCGGCGCCGGTGATGAGGAGCGTGCCCGTGATGGCGTGCAGGGCGCCGCCGCCCTCTCCCAGGATGCCGCGCATCGAGGAGGAGAAGAAGGTGCCGTCGAAGCGAGCGAGGCCGCGGCCGATCACCGTGACGGCGACGGAGACGAGCGGGACCATGGCGATCGCGAACGCGCACGAGACGATGCCCGTCACGAAGCGGTCGAACGCGCGCCGGGCCCCCTCGACGATGCGCGACAGCACGTAGATGAGCGCGAGGTAGAGAACGGCGCCGACCACGAGCCAGCCGGCGATCGGGAACTCGGTGCCCGCCGCGGCGCTGACGAGGAGGAACACGGCGGCCGAGACGGCGAGGGCGAGCACGAGCAGCGCCCACGGAGCCCACCGCGGCAGGCGGCCGCTCGTGAGGCTCGTGTGCGCGGAACCGGTGCGCACCGGGGTCGGGGTGGGGGCGATCGTGGTCATGTCAGTTGGCCCCCGAGAATTCCTTGCGCCGGCCCACGATCCAGCGGGCCACGGCGTTGACCGCGAAGGTGACGATGAAGAGGATGAGGCCCGTCGCGATGAGGACGTTGATGTTGAGCTTGTACGCCTCGGGGAACGTCAGCGCGATGTTGGCGGCGATCGTGGACGGGTTCTGCGAGGTGAGCAGCTGCAGGCTGACGACGTTCGTGGCCGAGAGCACCATGGCGACGGCCATCGTCTCGCCGAGCGCGCGGCCGAGGCCGAGCATGGAGGCCGAGACGATGCCGGAGCGGCCGAACGGCAGCACCGCCATCCGGATCATCTCCCAGCGGGTCGCGCCGAGCGCGAGCGCCGCCTCCTCGTGCAGCCGCGGCGTCTGCAGGAAGATCTCGCGGCAGATGGCGGTGATGATCGGGACGACCATGACGGCGAGGACGAGTGCGGCGGTGAGGATCGTCCGGCCGCTGTTGAGCACCTGGCCGGAGAAGAACGGGATCCAGCCGAGGTACTCGTTCAGCCACGAGTAGGTGGGGACGAGGGCCGGCGCGAAGACGAGGATGCCCCAGAGGCCGAACACCACCGACGGCACCGCCGCCAGCAGGTCGACGATGTACCCGAGGGTCTGTGCGAGCCGCCGCGGGGCGTAGTGCGTGATGAACAGGGCGATGCCGATCGACAGCGGCACGGCGACGAGGAGGGCGAGGAAGGCCGCCCAGATCGTGCCGAACAGCAGCGGCAGGACGTAGGACCAGAAGTCCGCCTTGAGCAGCGAGGCGGTCTCGCTCGTCGCGCTGAAGGCGGGCAGCGACTGGACGATGAGGAAGATGGCGACGGCGGCGAGCGTCACCACGATCATCGACCCGGCGAACAGCGCCGTGCCGGAGAACCAGATGTCTCCGGCGCGCTTCTTCGCCACGGCCCGCGCGGGTGCTTCGGCGGTGGGGGCTGTCATCGCTGCTCTCTTGTCGACGGGGTGCGGCCCCTCGGCGTGCGCCGAGGGGCCGCAGGGGATTACTTGATCAGCTCGATCGCGGCGAGCGACTGCGTGCGCAGGTCGTCGGAGATCGGGGCGCTGCCGGCGTTCTCGGCGGCGGACTGCTGGCCCTCCTCGCTGACGGCGGTCGTGAAGAACGCCTTCGTCAGCGCCGCGACATCGGCGTCCTCGTACTGCTCGCAGCCGATGAGGTAGCTGACGAGGAGGAGGGGGTACGCGCCGGCCTCGGTCGTCGTGCGGTCGATCTCGAAGGCGAGGTCGCCCTCGGAGCGGCCCTCCTCGATGGCGGAGGCGTCGAGGGTCGCCGCAGCGCCCTCGGCGGAGTGGCCGACGAACTCGTCGCCGACCTTGATGTTGACGGACGAGATGCCGCCGGCCTGCGACGAGTCGGCGTAGCCGACCGAGCCCTCGCCGGCCTTGACGGCGTTGACGACGCCCGAGGTCTTCTCGGCGGCTTCGCCGACGACACCGGCGGGCCACTCCTCGACGCTGTCCCACGTCCAGACGTCGGGCGCGTTCGCGGCGAGGTAGTCGGTGAAGTTGCCGGTCGTGCCGGACTTGTCCGAGCGGTGCACGGGGTTGATCGCGAGGTCGGGCAGCTCCACGCCGTCGTTGGTGGCGGCGATGGCCGGGTCGTTCCAGTTGGTGATGGTGCCGGCGAAGATCCCGGCGACCGTGGCGGCGTCCAGGTCGAGCGCGTCGACGCCCGGGACGTTGAAGATGACGGCGATGGGGGAGATGTAGGCGGGGATCTCGACGATGCCGGAGCCGTCGGCGCACGCACCGAAGCCCCCGGCCGAGATCTCGTCGATCTTGAACGCGCGGTCGGAGCCGGCGAAGTTCACGGCGCCCTGCTGGAACGACTCGCGGCCCGTGCCGGAGCCGGCCGGGTCGTAGTCGACCTGGGCGTCGGGGTTGGCGTCGAGGAACATGGCGGTCCAGGACTGCACGGCGACCTGCTGCGACGACGCGCCCTGTCCGACGAGCTGACCGGTCAGCGCGGACGTGGTCTCCTCCGGGGCGGTGGCGCCGGGGGTCTGCTCGTTGGAAGCGCAGGCGGTGAGCGTGAGGGCCGCGATGGCGGCGACAGCGCCCAGCTGGGCGATGCGGGAAAGCTTCACTGTGTGATCCTTCGGGTTGTCAGGTTGTGCCCTGGTGCAGGGCCCGTCCCGACGGTATTCACCGTCTCTGACCAGAGTGCGCTCTCCGGGTGAACGACAGGTGAACGGATCGGGACACCCTGGCGCGCGGCACGCCCCGGCTCACACCTTCGGGACGTGCGTCTCAATCGAGACGATCCCCGACCCCGGGTTGGTGGCCGACAGGTGAACGACGGAGAACGAGCCGGGGTCCAGCGCCGACGCGCTGCCCAGGTACGACCCGCGCAGGGTCCCGGTCGCGAGGGCCAGCTCCGCGAGGATCTCCGGCAGCACGGGACCGTGCGAGCAGAGCACGGCCGGCTTGCGGCTGCGCACCCGCTTGCCGACGACTGCGCGCGCGTCCGAGGCGCCCTCCTCCCACGCGTCCTGGCTCAGCAGCGGCGTGCGGTCGATCGTGCGGCCGAGCGCGGCGGCGAGCGGGGTGACGGTCGTGACGCACCGCACGGCGTCGCTGGAGATGAGCTTGCGGACCCCGAACGCGCGGAGCGGCCCGACGATCGCCTGCGCCTGCTTGGTGCCGCGTGCCGTGAGGGGGCGCGCGGCATCCGCGCCGTCCCAGGCCTCCCGCGGTGTCGCCTTCGCGTGCCGGAGCACGACGATGGGGAAGGTCGACAGGATGCCGTCGCCGACGAACGTCAGGAACTGCTCCAGGATCTCCACGTCGACGGGGTAGCTGAGGTGGCTGAGCGCCTTCTTCGGCGTGACCCATTCGAGGGCCGCGATCTCCTTGTTCGGCACGAACGCCGAGGCGCGGATGGCGTCGTCGGTGGCCTCCGCGGCCCAGTAGTGCACGATCTTCTGCCGCTTGTTCGGCATCCGGTACCGGGAGACGCCCACGGGGATGCCGAGGGAGACGGCGATGCCGGTCTCTTCGAAAATCTCGCGCGCGGCGGTCTCGGCGAGCGTCTCACCGGGGTCGACCTTGCCCTTGGGGAGGGTCACGTCGGCATAGGCGGTGCGGTGGATGACGAGCACCATCAGCTTGCCCTCGACGAGACGCCAGACGACCCCGCCCGCGGCGTAGACGGCCATATCGGTCATCGGGCCGAGCGCGCCCGGCGGCGGCGCTGGATCTGGGACATCGTCAGCTCCTGCAGGTCGACGAGCGGCTTGCCGTCCTCGCCCACGCTGTGCCGCGTCCAGACGCCGTCCGCGCCCAGGTGCCAGGAGCTCGTCGTGTCGGCCATCGCCGTGTCGAACAGCTCGATGAGCTCCTTGACGTGGGCGGGGGCCACGACCCGCACGAGCGCCTCGACGCGGCGGTCGAGGTTCCGGTGCATCATGTCGGCGCTGCCGATGAACACCTGCGGGTCGCCGTTGTTGTGGAAGGCGAAGATGCGGGAGTGCTCGAGGTAGCGGCCGAGGATCGAGCGGACCGTGATGGAGTCGCTCACGCCGGGGAGGTCGGTGCGCAGGGAGCAGATGCCCCGAACCCACACGTCCACGCGCACGCCGGCCTGGCTCGCGCGGTAGAGCGAATCGATGATCTGCTCATCGACCATCGAGTTGACCTTGATGCGGATGTGCGCGGGCTTGCCGGCCAAGGCGTTGCGGCGCTCGCGGTCGATCTGCCGGAGGAGCCCCTTCCGCAGGTGCAGCGGCGCGACGAGGAGCCGCTTGAACTTCTTCTCGATCGCGTAGCCGGACAGCTCGTTGAACAGGCGGGTGAGGTCGCGACCCACCTGCTCATCGGCGGTGAACAGCCCGAAGTCCTCGTACATCCGGCTCGTCTTGGGGTTGTAGTTGCCCGTGCCGATGTGACTGTAGCTGCGCAGCATCCCGTCTTCCTCGCGGATGACGTGCAGCAGCTTGCAGTGCGTCTTCAGGCCGACCAGCCCGTACACGACGTGCACGCCCGCCTTCTCGAGCTTGCGCGCCCACACGATGTTGGCGGCTTCGTCGAATCGCGCCTTCACCTCGACGAGCGCGAGCACCTGCTTGCCGTTCTCCGCGGCGTCGATGAGCGCCTCGACGATCGGGCTGTCGCCGGAGGTGCGGTACAGCGTCTGCTTGATGGCGAGCACGTGCGGATCGCGCGCCGCCTGCTCCAGGAACGCCACGACGCTCGTGGTGAAGGACTCGTAGGGGTGGTGCACGAGCACGTCGCCCGCACGGATGGCGGCGAACACGTCGGGTCGCCCGTTCTGCTCGGCCGGCTGGAACGCCGTCGCGGTCGTCGGGACGTGCGCCGGGTAGCGCAGCTCGGGCCGGTCGATGCGGCCGAGGTCGAACAGGCCCCGCAGGTCGAGGGGGGAGGGCAGGCGGTAGACCTCCTGCGCCGTGATGTCGAGCTCGCTCAGCAGCAGGTCGAGCGTGACGTCATCCATGTCCTCGGTGATCTCGAGGCGGATCGGCGGGCCGAAGCGTCGGCGCAGGAGCTCGGCCTCGAGCGCCTGGATGAGGTTCTCCGTCTCGTCCTCTTCGATGACGACGTCCTCGTTGCGGGTGAGGCGGAACGTGTGGTGCTCCAGGATCTCCATCCCCGGGAAGAGGTCCCGCAGGTTCTCCGAGATGAGCGCCTCCAGCGCCAGGTAGCGCGAGCGGCCGGGGCCGCCGGGCACGGCGACGAACCGCGGCAGCATGGGTGGCACCTTCAGGCGGGCGAACTCCTGCCGGCCCGTCTTGGCGTTGCGGATGCGGATCGCGAGGTTCAGCGACAGCCCCGAGATGTAGGGGAACGGGTGCGCCGGGTCGACGGCGAGCGGCATGAGGACGGGGAAGACCTGCGACTGGAAGTACTCGTACAGCGCCGCGCGCTCGTTCTCGTCGAGGTCGAGCCACGACACCAGTTCGATGCCCGCGTCCGCGAGCTCGGGTCGCACGAGCTCGGCCCACGCGCGCGCGTGCCGCAGCTGCAGCGCGTGCGCGTCGGCGGAGATGTCGGCGAGCACATCCTGCGGGGAGCGCCCGACGTTGGTCGGCACGGCCAGGCCCGTCACGATGCGGCGCTTCAGTCCGGCGACCCGGACCATGAAGAACTCGTCGAGGTTGCTGGCGAAGATGGCCAGGAAGTTCGCGCGTTCGAGCACGGGGAGGGACGGATCCTCCGCCAACTCCAGGACGCGCTGGTTGAACGCGAGCCAACTCACCTCGCGGTCGGTGTACCGGCCGTCCGGCAGCAGCGAGTCGTACGCCTCCGCCGTGTCGAAGTCGTCGTCGTCGGCGTCGCCCAGACCGGAGTCGAGAACCTCGGTGTCGATCATCCCCTCATCCTTGCAGGCCGGGGTGACCGCCGTGTGAACGGATCGCGCGCGCGGCTCAGGCCGGGGAGGACTCGCGGGGGGTGGGGAGCTGGTCGTCCTCGTAGACGTTGAAGCGGTATCCGACGTTGCGGACGGTGCCGATGAGCTGCTCGAGGTCGCCGAGCTTCGCGCGCAGGCGACGCACGTGCACATCGACGGTGCGGGTACCGCCGAAGTAGTCGTAGCCCCACACCTCGCTCAGCAGCTGCTCGCGGGTGAAGACGCGCGAGGGGTGCGTCGCGAAGAAGTGCAGGAGCTGGAACTCCTTGTAGGTGAGGTCGAGCGGCTTGCCGTGCACCTTCGCGGAGTAGGACGACTCGTCGATCGAGATGCCGGAGGTCTGGATACGGGTGGAGACCTGCTCCTTGCTGACCCGCCCCACCGCGAGACGGATGCGGGCGTCGACCTCGGCAGGGCCGGCGGAGAAGAGGATGACGTCGTCGATGCCCCAATCGGTGGACACGGCCGTGAGGCCGCCCTCCGTGACGACGAGGATGAGCGGGGCGTCCAGGCCCGTGGTGTTGAGGATCTTGCACAGCGATTTCGCGCCGACGAGGTCCATCCGCGCATCGACGAAGATGACATCGGCGCTGGGCGCGTTCACGAGCTGCGCCGGCTCGGCGGGGATCTGGCGCGCGCGGTGGCTCAGCAGCTCCAGCGCGGGCAGAACGGGGCCGCCGCCGTGCGCGGAACTCAGGACGAGAAGCTGAGCCAAGAGGTGAGGTCCTTCCCGGTGCGGATGACCGACCGTGCCATCATCCTAGAGCGTCCGGCGTAGGTCGATCGTCCCGTGACGACGGGGCGAACCCCGGCCGGGTGCGTCACAATGGAGGCATGACCGTCACCGATCTCGCACCGCGCCGCACGTTCGTCGGCGTCGTCGTCGCGTGGGTGTTCGCCGCGGTCGTCGCGCTCGCGGTCGGTCTGATCGCGCCGCCGGAGTGGCGGGCCGCCTGGATGGCGGTGGGGCTCGGCGCGTGCGTCATCGTGTCCTTCGTCGTGCACCTGTGGTTCGGGCGGTCTCAGGGCTTCATCGAGCGGGTCGCCGCCAGCATCCTCGGGTCGCTGCTCGTGATGGGACTCATCGGGGTCGGGTTCGGCCTCGCCACGCTGTTCTCCGGCTGATCCGGCGGCGGCTCCCGTCGGCGTAGAGTAGGGGCCATGGACCTCGTCGCACTCGAACTCTTCTTCGTCGGGCTGCTCGGACTCGCGTCGCTCGCGATCGTGTTCGTCTCCGGCGTCGTGATCAAGAACCTCTACCGCGGCCAGCGCTGACGTCGTGATCGACCTGCCCACCGATCTCCCGGCGGACATCGTTCCGCTGTCCTGGCTCCTCGGAGTCTGGGAGGGCACGGGCGTCATCGACTACCAGGCGGGCGGGCAGGCCTTCGCCGGCGAGTTCGCGCAGCGTGTGAGCTTCAGCCACGACGGCCAGGGTCACCTGAACTACACCGCGAACGCGTGGCTGCGCGGCGAGGACGGCGCCCGTATCCCGCTCGTGGCGGAGAGCGGCTACTGGCGTCTCGCGCGGCCCGCGACCGACGCCGACCCCGGGCCGGCGCTGCTGCCGCCCGTGGCCCCCGCGACCCCGGCCCGCACGGCGGACGACGTCGAGGCGCTGCGCACGGCCGACGGCGCCTTCGAGATCGAGGTCGCCCTCGTGCACTCCGACGGGATCAGCGAGCTGTACCTCGGCCGCGTCGCCGGGCCCCGCATCGACATGGCGACCGACGCCGTCGTCCGGCCTGCCGGGGCGAAGGCGTACACCGCCGCGACCCGCCTCTACGGCTACGTCGACGGTCACCTCCTGTGGGCGTGGGACGTCGCCGCGCTCGGCGGCGAACTCTCCTCGCACGCCTCCGCACGTCTCGCGCGGGCCGACTGATGAGCGACGCGTTCGCGCAGGTCCCGGGCGCCGTCGTCGACGACGACGGGCTCGTGCACGCCGGCGACCCGATGCGCGAGCAGCGCGACCTCGCCCGCGGCATCGCCGTCGCCCCCCTGGGCGACCGCACCGTGCTGACGGTCGCCGGCGAAGACCGGCTCACCTGGCTCGACTCGC
>Ga0006562J51391_1086247_pt1 | contig 13440 bp, 7 predicted proteins | sample Ararhi6_input_d2_FD_51391 | JGI IMG/M metagenome (IMG submission 51391) | reverse complement strand
CTCGTTCCAGCCGATGCTGGCCTGTACCTCCGGTGCCGTGTACGCGAACGTCGTGTAGCTCAGGCCGTGCCCGAACGGGTACAGGGCGTCGAAGGTGATCTCGCGGTACCGCGACTTGAACGCCGGCGGTTGGTCGGCCAGTTCGGGACGACCGGTACGCGGGTGGTTGTAGAAATAGGGCTGCTGGCCGGCGTCCTGCGGGAAGCTGACGGGCAGGCGCGCCGCCGGGTTGTAGTCGCCGAAAACCACGTCGGCGATGGCCGGACCGGTCTGGCTACCGAGGAACCACGTGACGAGGATCGCGCTGGCGTCGCGCACCTTGCCCGTAAGCGCCAGCGCGCGGCCGTTCTTCAGCAGCACGACGACTGGCGTACCGGCCCCGATCACGGCGTCCGCGAGCGCCTGCTGCGCAGGCGGCACGATGATCTGCGTGCGCGACTGCGCTTCGCCGGAATAATTCTGCGGCTCGCCGATGGCGAGCAGCACGACATCCGCGCGGCGCGCCGCGGCGACGGCGGCCTCGATGCCGCCTTCGATCGCCGCCTCGATACCGGAGCCGGCGACCACCTCGATCGAGGCGTCGTCGCCGAGCGCGTCGCGGATGCCCGTCTCGATGTTCACGTGACGACGGGCATCGCCGAAGAGCGTCCAGCATCCTTCGAGGTTGTCGATGTCGGCACCGAACGGCCCGATCAGTGCGATCTTCGTCCCCGATTTGCTCAGCGGCAGCACGCCGTCGTTCTTCAGCATCACGATCGAACGGCGCGCGCCGTCGCGCGCCAGTGCCGCATGCGCCCCGTTCGTCGACGTGTCGGCCTCGACGGCGGGGTCGAGCGAGCGGTAGGGATTGTCGAACAGCCCGATCGCATCCTTTACCGAAAGGACGCGGCGGACACCTTCGTCGAGCACGTCCATCGGAACCTCGCCCGAGGCGACGAGGTCGCCCAGGTGGTCGGCGTAGAAGCCGCTCTGCATGCTCATGTCGACGCCGGCGAGGAAGGCGAGGCGCGTGGCGTCGCGCTCGTCGGCGGCGAAGCCGTGCGCGATCAGCTCCATGTCGGCCGTGTAATCGGATACCACGAGGCCCTTGAATCCCCACTCGCCGCGGAGGATGTCGGTCATCAGCTCACGATTCGCCGACGCGGGCACGCCGTTGATGTCGTTGAAGGCGCTCATGAAGGTGAGCGCACCGGCATCGAGCGCCGCCTTGAAGGGCGGAAGGTGCACGTCGCGCAGGGTCTGCGGCGCGATGTCGACCGCGTTGTATTCCATGCCGCCAGCCACGGCGCCGTAGGCGGCGAAATGCTTCGGCGTGGCGAGCAGCGCGTCGGACGCCTTGAGATCCGGGCCCTGGAAACCGCGCACGCGCGCGGCCGCGAACGCCGATCCCAGCACCACGTCTTCACCCGCGGCTTCCGCGACGCGGCCCCAGCGCTGATCGCGCGCGATGTCGACGGCGGGCGCGAACGTCCAGTGGACGCCCGCCGCGGTGGCTTCGATCGCGGTCGCGCGCGCGGTGCGCTCCGCGAGGTCCGGCTCGAACGACGCCGCCTCTCCCAGGGGAATGGGGAACACGGTACGCATGCCATGGATCACGTCGGCGCCAAACAGCAGCGGAATGCCGAGACGGCTCTCCTCCACCGCCACGCGCTGTGCTTCGCGACCTTCGGCGGCGCCCACGCCGTTGAACAGCGCACCCACGCGCCCGGCCCGCACCTGGTCGAGCACTTCGGCGGCGCCCTTCGCGTTGACCTCCGGATTGATGTCGGGCGCGAAGGGACGCACCGCATCGGCGAATACCCCCAGCTGTCCGATCTTTTCCTCGACGGTCATGCGGGCGATCAGGTCTTCGATGCGGGGGTTACGTTTCATGGGTAAGGCCTTGGGGACGGGATGACGCGGCGGCGGCGCGTCAGGCGGGCAAGGATACCGGCATCCGCACGTGAAGTGGGCACGTAAATGGCGTTACACGTAAACGATTACGGCCTTGGGCCGCAATGACTTCACGCACGTGAAATCGTGAGCCTCCGGAACGGTCAGATGGCGGCCTGGCGCACGGCGTCGACAACCGCGATCAGGACGTCGCAGTCCCCGTCGCTCAGGACATCCAGCAGCAGGGCGGCGATGGCCACGCTGGCGAATCCTTTGCGCATCGCGCCGACGGCAGCTCCGAGAACGCCCATCCGGCGGCCCAACAGGCGGCCGGTGCGTTCGAGAAACCCTAGCCGTCCGGCGATCCGTTGGACCTCGCGCGCCACCTGTGGCTCGACCTCGTGGGCTTCGTCGCGGATGAGGCCGATGAGCACGTCCATCCGACCGGTGTAGTAGATGCCGACGCCGGTGGTGAACATCACCCAGTCACGGGCCTGCGCCTGCGCGAGGCTCATGATTTCGCTGGGATCTTCCTCGAAATCGATGAAGCCGACACCCTGGTCGCCCACGGTGATGTTGCGCGCGAAGGCCTGGCCGTGATAGCCGCCCCGGCGGTGCAGCCTGCCGATCGCGTGCGCCGTCTGCCGGACAAGCATGTCGGCGTCGTTGGCGCTCTCGAGGCGCTTCAGGCGATGCGCCAGCGTCGGCCCCATGTCGCTGAGGATGAGGCTGCGCGGGCCCTCTCCGAGGATCCGGGGCACGGGAGCGCCACACGCACGCAGGGCTTCGAGGCGGCGCGCCTCGACTTCCTTCGCACGTTCGCCCACGTGACGCGGCGGCGATCGCAGCGCGTCGAGCCCGAGGCGACGGGCGAGACCATTCCAGAGCCGGACCAGTGCGGGGCGAAGCCAGCCGTCGGGGTCGTAGCGCTTCAGCCAGGCGGCGCTGCCGCCAAGGGACAAACGTTGAACCATGAGAGATCTCCGTGCGTCGGTACCTCGCCGCGGCGCCCCCGCTCGCGGTCCGGTTCCGACACGTCGAAACACCGCGCCGATCGAGGCGCGTTCCTCCCCATCAGCGAATTGTAAGGCGCGTCGCACTTTCTAGCGATACCGGACCTAGGATCAGCTTTCGTCACGGTTAGAATCTAGTTAAACCATGCGCCCCCGACCGCAGGGTTTTCCAATCGCTGTGTCTTTTCGGCAGCTTTGACCTTTAATTCGCCCGAAACGTGGTGCGCCCCGCGACACGCGTGAACGGCGGCGCTAGGCTTCATGCGAATCGCTCCCGAAGTGAGTGCGCCCATGCAAGCCCCGGATCGGCCCGTGATCGTCGAGATGAGAGGGGTCGGCAAGGTCTTCCAGACCGGGTCGGTCGAGACGCACGTGCTTACCGACATCCATCTCTCCGTGCGCGCTGGAGAATTCGTGGCGATCGGCGGCCCGTCCGGATGCGGCAAGACCACGCTGCTGTCGCTCATGGGACTCCTCGACGTGCCTTCCTACGGCGATTTCCGTTTCGCGGGCGAATCCATGCGCGGGCTCGGCCGAGCGGAGCGTTCGCGGCTGCGCAACCAGCACATCGGATTCGTGTTCCAGTCGTTCAACCTGATCGACGACCTCACCGTGGCCGACAACGTCGCGTTGCCCTTGGCCTACCGCAAGGACATCGGCTGGCGCGAGCGCACGAGGATGGTCGCGAGCGCGCTGGCCAGCGTGGACATGGCCCATCGCATGCGACACTTCCCCACGCAGCTGTCGGGCGGGCAGCAGCAGCGGGTCGCGGTCGCGCGGGCGCTCGTGGGCGATCCAGCCATCCTGCTGGCCGACGAACCGACGGGAAACCTGGATCTGCGCAATGGCGAGATCGTCATGGGCCTGCTCGCCCGCCAGCACGCCGCCGGCCGGACCGTCTGCATGGTGACGCACGACGACCGTTTCGCCGCGATGGCCGAACGTACGATCCGCCTCCTCGACGGCCGCGTCGTCGACGAGTCGACGTTCCAGCAGCTGCGCAGCGAGTCCGAGTCGGGACTGGAAGCCCTGCGCGCCGGCGATACGCTGTGGTGACATGGGCGACCGAGGTCGCAAGAGCGGGTGGTGCGCTCTTGCGCCAGCCCGCCTTCCTTGCGCTCGCTTCGGTCACTCTCTCCCTGGGCGTCGCCGCGTTGCTCGGTGCATTCACCTTGCTCGACGCGCTGTTCGTCCGCCCGCTCCCGTGGCCCAACCACGAGCGCGTCGTCATCTTCGGCGGGCGAACCGCGGGCGACCCGATGCGCGCGATCTCGCCACGACTCTACGCGGCCATCGCGCCTTCGCCCCTGTTGAAGTCGCATGGTCTTGCCTACATGCCCGAGCCGGTCAACGCGACATGGAACGGCCGTGACGAACTGCTGCGCGCCCAGCGCGTCGACGCGGGATTCCTCGATACCCTGGGGGTGCGTGCCGATGCCGGTCGTGTTTTTCGCGGCGGGACCGGCAACAGCGAAGTCATGCTCTCGCATGCCTTGTGGAAACGTGGCTTCGGCGGAAGCGGGGGTGCGGTCGGGAGCACGATCGTCGTCGACGGAAGCGCGATGCATGTCGTCGGCGTGCTGCCGCGTGACTACCGCTTCTTCAGCGATGTCGACCTGCTCATCCTGCCGGCCGCACCGCCCGTGGGCAGCGCCACCGCGGAAAACATGACCGCGGTCGGTCTGCTTGGCCCTGGGGTGGGTCCGGACGCCCTGTCGCGCGCCGTCGCCCTGGCCGTGAACCGCGATGCCGCGGCGTTGCACCTCGGTCCGGACGACATGCCGTGGTACGGGGCGACGCCGATCGACGATCTCGTCGCGCGCACCGGACGCGCACCGGTCTGGCCGTTCGTGTTCTGTGCCTGGCTGGTACTCATCCTCGCCGCACTGAACGTAGCGAACCTGATGCTCGTCCGCTCGCTCCGGCGTTCGCCGGAGATAGCCCTCCAGGTCGCGCTCGGGGCGAGCGGGTGGCGCCCCTTCATTCCCGCCTTGACCGAGGGCGCCATGGTCGCGATCGTGGCCACGCTCCTGGGCCTTCCGCTCGGCACGCTGGTCGTCGTCGTGTACCGCCCGTTCCTGCCGGACCTGTGGATCGCCTCCGCGGCGCCGCCCTTTCCCGAAGTTCGCACGGTATGCGCCACCTTCCTCGTCACGGCCGCGATCGCGCTGGTCGCCGCGCTCTGCGTCGCCGCGCGGCGGACGTCGGACGCGATCCTGCGACAGCAACTCGCCGCGAACGGCGCCGGTATCGGCAGCCCTGGCATGCGTCGCGCACGAGCGATGGTGACCCTCTCGCAGTCGGCGCTGGCGACGGTACTTCTGATCCTCGGCGTCGCCACCGTCACCCGATACACGCAACTCGAGGGCCTGCCGCTCGGCTTCGATCAGGCGAACACCGCCGTGGTCGAAGTGCATCCGGACCGGAACCGCTATCCCGAGACGAGGAACGTCATGAGCCTGCTGGATGAGATCAGGCGGAAGGCGACGGGGCTGCCGGGCGTCGCGATGTTCGGGTGGTCCAGCGAACTACCGCTCGGCACGCGCTTCGTCATGCCATTCCGTCGGGGCGACGGCGGCACCGACTACCTGAGGTTCGCGATGGTGACGCCGGGTGCCGCCAAGGCGCTCGGGTTCCAGAAGGTCGCCGGGCGCTGGTTCGACGAGGGTGACGTCGCCGGCGCGCCGGCGGTGGCGATCGTCAACCGCGCCTATCTCGAGAAGATCGACGGGCGAGGACTCGGCGCGGACCTGCGTCAGGCCGGGTCGGCGACCGGAACGGCCCGGATCGTCGGCGTCCTCGCCGATACCCGGCGATCGGAGAGCAGCGACGCCATGGACGGCGAGCCCCTGGTGGTGATGCCTATCGCCCAGGTGACGGCGTCATACGGCGCGGTGCGAAATCTCCTGCCCATCTACGCGGTCCTGCGCGGGCCCGGAGCGCGCATCGCGGCGCACGAAGCGTTCACCGATCTGGTGCGTGGCATCGCCCCCGGGCTTGCGCTCGGCCATGTACGCCCCCTCGACCGGATAGCCAGACTTGCGAACGCGGCTGCGCGACGCGATGCGGTCCTGTTCGCCACGCTCGCCGCGTTCGCGGTGTCGCTCGCCTGCGTCGGCCATTATTCGGTACAGGCTTTCGAGGTAGCCGCGGGAACGCGCACTCTCGCGATTCGTAGCGCGCTCGGCGCAACGCCCGCGGCTCTCGTGACACTGATCGTACGCCACGCGCTCGGCAACGCGGTGCCCGGCGTCGCGCTGGGCCTGCTGGGCGTTCTCGTACTCCGTCACTGGCTGTCGCCGACGCACGCCGGCGCGCAGGCCGTCGATGGTTCCGATGCCGCCACGGGTGCGGCGATCATGATTCTCTTCACGACGCTCGCCGTCCTCGGGCCGGCGCTTCGCGCGGCATCGATCGACCCGTGGCGCGCGTTTCGCCGCGAGTGACGCGCCGTGGCGTCACAACGTCCAGATGAGGTGTGCCATGAAGTTCGATGCCCACGCTGCGGGCGCCGCCGTGCTCGTCGTCGACGACCACCCCGATGTTCGGCTGGCCATGCGCATCCTGCTCCGCGCCGAGGGGATTCGCTCGGTCGAAGTCGACTCGCCGGCGGGCGCGATGAACGCGATCGCTCGTGAAGACTTCGGGTGCGCGCTCGTCGACCTGAACTATGCCGCGGACACGACCTCGGGGCACGAGGGCCTGGAACTCGTCACGCGCATGCGCCACGAAGCGCCGGATGTACCGTTGATCGCGATGACCGGCTGGGGGAGCGTCGACCTCGCGGTTCGCGCCATGAAGCTCGGCGCCGCCGACTTCGTCGAAAAGCCGTGGAATAACGCAAGGCTGGTCCACTCGGTCCGTAGCCAGATCGCGCTGCGGACGATGCGGGACGAAAACCGGCGCCTGCGTGAAGAAACGGCGCTCGCACGACAGGCGGGAGACATTCTTCGGGCTTGCGAATCCTCGGCCATGCGCCGGGTGGTGGAGCTCATCGACCGCATCGCCCGTGGTGACGCCCATGTGCTCATCAGCGGGGAGAACGGTACCGGCAAATCGCTGTTCGCGCGCGAGATCCACGCGCGCTCGCCGCGTGCGGAGGAGCCGGTCATCCGCGTGGACATGAGCAGCCTGCCGGAGTCGCGCTTCGCGGACGAGATGTTCGGCGAGGAGGGTCCCGTGTCGCGGCCCGGGCGCTTCGAACTGGCGAACGGCGGCACGCTGATCATGGAAGAAATCGGCAGCATCCAGCCTTCGCAACAGGCGAAGCTGCTGCGCGTCCTGGAGGAGGGCGAGCTCGAGCGTGGCGGCACCATGCGCACACGGCGTGTCGACGTACGCGTGATCTCCACCACGAACATGGACCTCGAGGCGGCCATACGCAGCGAGCGTTTCCGGAGGGACCTCCTCTACCGCCTGAATGCGATGCAGGTGAGATTGCCGCCGCTTCGCGAGCGCTCGGACGACATCGTGCCGCTCGCGCGCCACTTTCTGCTCTACGAGTGCCGGCGGCGGTCGCGCTCGGCCATGTCGTTCGCGCCATCGGCGGAGCGCGCGCTGCGCGGGTACGACTGGCCCGGCAACGTCCGCGAGCTCGAGCACGCGGTCGAGCGCGCGGTGCTCCTCGCGGCGGGAGACGAGATCGACGCCGATTCGCTCGGCCTGCACCGTCCGTCCGGCACCCCGCTGCTGCTCGACACGCTGACCCTGCCGGAAGCGGAGGACCTGCTGATCCGGCAGGCGCTGGCCCGTCATGGCCGGAATCTGCAGAGGGCCGCCGACGACCTCGGCATCTCGCGGCAAGCGCTGTACCGCCGTCTCGAGAAGCAGCGATCGCGTGGCACCTTCGAGTCCGTCGATTGAGGTCTCCATGACGCAGGACGCCAGCGGCATCGCACTCGTGGATGGACGCCTCGTCCGGCTCGGCGCGGCCGCATGGATCGGTGCGAGTCTGGCGCCGACGACGATCGCCGGCGCGACGCTGGTACTCATCGACAACCTCGGCTGGACGGATCGGCTACTCATCTTCTGCCTCGGCATGGGGGCGACGCTCCTGCTTGGCTGGATCGCGACGAACCGCATGCTCGGCACACTCACCACGGTGTCCGACCTGCTCGCCGCGATGAGCGAGGGAGACCTGGGCATCCGCGGTCGCGTACGGCCCGGCTACGACCCGCTGCAGCAACTGGTGCGCGACGTGAACCGTCTCGGCGACGAGCTGCGGGACGGGCGCCGCAAGCGCACGGAGGCATCGCGGTTCCTCGGTAAGACGCTGATCGCCTTGCAGGATCCGATCTTCGTGGTCGACGACCAGAACAGGTTGCGCCTCATCAATCCGGCGGCGCGTCGCCTGATCGGCGCGGAACGCACCTCGGTGGTCGGCCGCGATCTGTCGAGCCTCGCGCTCGGCGAAGCGCTCGAAGCGCCCGACAACGCCGTGATCTCCGGTCGCTTTCCCGGGGGGCATGGGCGCTGGGCGATCCGTCGCGCATCATGGCGCAGTAACGGGCGCGATCACCGGCTGATCATGTTGCGCGACCTCAGCGTCACGCTGGGTGAGGAAGAGCGCCGCGCATGGCAACGACTGATTCGCGTGCTGAGCCACGAACTCAACAACTCGCTCGGTCCCATCGGCTCACTCGCAGGAAGTCTTGCCTCGCTGCTCGGACCGGAGCTCGACGCGGCCGAGGAGATGCGTCTGGGCCTCGAGGCGATCGGACGCCGGGCCGATTCCCTCGGTCGCTTCCTTTCGGGCTATGGGAAGCTGGCAAGACTTCCGCCCCTGCGCCCATCCATCTTCCGGCTGGACCTGTCGCTGCTGCGCCTCGCGGTCCTGGAGCGCCGTCTACGCATCGTGGTCGAGGGGACGGCGCCTGTCACGATCCACGGCGACGAGGACCAGCTCGCCCAGGCGTTCATCAACCTGCTGCGCAACGCGGTGGAGGCGGCGCTCCCCCTGGGCGGCGGCGTCCGCCTCGACTGGTCGGCGGACGAACGCTTCGTCTGCGTCGTGATCGAAGACGACGGACCCGGGCTCCCGGATAGCGATGCCCTGTTCGTGCCGTTCTTCACCACGAAGGCGGAAGGCTCGGGTATCGGACTCAGCCTGGTACGGCTCATCGTCGAGTCGCATGCGGGCAGCGTGGATCTCGTTCCGCGCCGGGACGGCCGTGGCGCCATAGCGAGCGTCCGTCTTCCACTCGAACCCTTGCGATGACATCCGCGGCTGTCCGGAAGTGGACGGGTGCGTCCGCTTCCGGACGACCGTCTGACCGGATTCGATACGGTCGGCACAAAAACATCACGCGCCAGGCATCGATCGACGCGCAAACCGCAGTCAGGGTGTTGTCTGCCCGTTCCTGGCGGTCCTAGATTCTGCCCGCGCCCGCACCTTCCGCAGGCGTACGTTTCCAAACCAGCAACGGAGGCACGATGGAGCGGATACTCGATTTACAACGCCTGGAAGCGGACATGGGACAGGCGGACGAAACTGCGACGAACTACAGCAGCTGCAGCAACCGAGGCTGCTCGGCCGCCAACGCGGACGGATTCGAAGAGTAGGGGACGCGCCACGACGCGCGGGAAGCGTGATGTCGTCCGCTGTGGGTAGCGGCGGCGGCATCGACGGAAGACGGGAGGCGAAGGCGGTGGATGGGGCGGAGTCCTCGTCCGCCGCCGGGTTCCGGTCACAACACCAGGGGACGATTCGGCAGCCATGGAGCGACGCACCGAGCTTTTGCAGTACACGGCGGTAGATCGGGAATTCTTCGAACCCTTCGCACGACGCGATGTCGATACCGCCGACTTCATTGAACCCGTAAGACGCATCGTTCCCGGCACATGGACCTTCCACAGGTCGGGCATCTGGATGCAGTGCACACCACCGGGCGCCTGTCTGCCCACCCAGGGATGGAAAATCCACATCTCCAGCGTCGCTTCGACGGCCCGCATCGTGCTCGCCATCGCCGCGGCCACGCTGGTCGCCTCGGGAACGGCATTCAAGTTCGCCGCGGACTCACGCATGCACGCGGCCGTCAACGGCAAGCGCTGGCCGCGCGGCGGCTCGGGCAAGTTCATCACGGTGTACCCGCGCGGCGTGGAAGACTTCCGGCGCGTGATCGAAGACCTGCACGAAGCCTTGTCCGGCTATGCGGGGCCCTATGTGCTCAGCGACCGGCGCTACCGCGACTCGCGGGTGCTCTACTACCGCTACGGTGGGATCGCCGGTGAGCATCGCACCCTCGCGGATGGACGGCGCGAGTGGCTCTTGCGCCGGCCCGACGGCGCGATGGAGCCCGACGAGCGCAAGCCGCACTTCCACCTGCCCGAGTGGCTGCGCGACCCCTTTCCTCGCGACGACGATGCGAAGGGCATCCGCGGCGCGCACCTCGCGGGCGGCCGCTATCGGATACGCCGCGCTCTGACCTTCTCTTCCGCGGGCGGCGTCTACCTGGGCGACGATCTTGACGAAGGCCGGCCCATCGTCATCAAGGAGGCGCGGCCGTATGTCGGCGGTGGCGAAACCGCCACCGCGACGTTGCGCAAGGAGTTCCGTCTGCTTCGTCGCCTCGCGCCGTTGCACGTGGCGCCGCTCCCCGTCGCGCACTTCCAGGACTGGGAGCACAGTTATCTCGTCCAGGAGTACATCGAGGGCGATACGTTACGCAGCTGGCTCGCGCGCCGGTACCCGTGGCTGAAGACGCGCGCCGGGCGCAAGGACGTACTTGCCTACCTCGACGACGTCGTGCGGGTTTTCACGCGCATGGCGCAGGCGGTGGAGCGCGTGCATGCGGCGGGTGTGTCGCTGGGCGACCTGTCGTTCCACAACTGCATCGTCATGCGGGATGGCGACATCCGCCTCATCGACATGGAGGCGGCGGTCGAAGATGGGCTCGATATGCCCCTGGACGTGCGGACGCCTGGCTTCGCATCGCCGCGCCCCCGGCGTGAAGAACCGGTGGACACCCGCGCCGAGGACGCATACGCGTTCGGCTCGAACCTGCTCGCGGCGATGATGCCCATGAACGCGATGCTGCCGCTCGACCGCGACGCGGCGCTGCGTTTCACGCGCACGATGTGCCGCGACATGGGCTATCCGATGGTGTTCGTCGAGACCATCGACGCGCTGTTGTCGAGCGACCCCGCGCGGCGTCCGTCGCCGACGGCGGCGATGGCCACGTTGCGCGAGGCGGTCGAAGCGCTTCACCGCGATGACGGGCCGTTGCCTGCGCGCCCCGCGACACATCCCGGCGGCATGGACCCGGCCGGCGAGCTCTTCGCGTTCATCGACGCGATGGCGTCCGTGGCACGTCCGGACCGCTTCGTTCCCGCCGGTCCCGAAGTATTCGAGAGCCACCCGTGGGGCGTCGCGCACGGTGCCGCCGGCGTTCTCCATGCCTACATGCGCGGCGGCCGCCGTGCGCCAGAGGGTTTGCTTTCTTATGTCCTCGCCGGTGCGCGCAGCAAGCGGGACCGCGGGTCGAGCCTGATGTATGGCGACGCCGGCATCGCCTGGGTGCTGTTGGACGCCGGCGAGCGGGAAGTGGCGTTGACGTTGCTTAGGGCTCCGCTCGACGAGGCTATCCGGGCGCGAGCCGGGCTCTACGACGGCATGGCGGGGTGGGGCCTGGCGCGGCTGAAGGCCTGGTACGAGACGGGCGATCACGATTTCCTCGATGCGGCCATCGACGTGGGCGAAACGCTGTTGCACGACGCCGGTTACGACCGGGGTGGAGACGGCACGCTGCACTGGGATTCGTCCCGGCCACAGCCGGTCGGACTGGGGCATGGCGCCTCGGGGGTCGCGCTCTTCCTTCTTCACCTGCATGTCGCGGCGGGCGCGAACGCGCGCTTCCTCCGCGCGGCGCGGGAAGCGCTGGCATTCGACATCGCGCAACGCCGCGCGAATCCCGATGGCGATCCCAGCTGGCCGAAGCAGGTCGATGGGGTGACGCTGTACCCGTACCTCCGGCATGGCACGGCGGGTGTGGCGGCCGTCGCCGCGCGATTCCACGCGGTGACCGGCGAGCAGCGCTACCTCGATATGACGAAGGAAATGCAGCGTGACCTCATGCGACGGCACGCGATTTCGCCCGGCATGGCCGAAGGCCTCGCTGGCATCGGCGAGGTCCTGCTCGACCTCGCCATGCTGTTCCCGGATGGTGAGGAGGCCTATGTCGCCGCGGCCCGCCAGGTGGCAGGGGGCATCGAGCCGTTCCTCGTCCGGCGTGCCCAGGGGCTCGCGGTGCCTGGCACCGAACTGCTCCGCCTGAGTTGCGACCTCGCCACCGGCAATGCCGGCGTGGCCGCCTTCTTCGATCGACTGCGGCGTGGCGCCTCCGCGTCGTTCATGCTCGACGAACACCTCCCGATGGTCCACGTGCATCGTCAGGTCCACGCGGCCGCCTGACACGCGATGGCGCTTCCCTAGGCGTCGTCGCGCAAGACGGCTCCCACCGGCGCCGGTGCCGGTGGGAGCGGGACGAAGCGCGTGGACAATCGACGGCACGAACGTACTCGCACGCGTCCGCCGATGCGGCTAACCTGCGGCGCATCGGGGATCTGGAGTCGTTATGAAACGCTTGCTCATCGGCATCGCGCTGTCCGTCGCGCTCGCCTCGGCCGCTCAGGCCGCCGTACCCATCTGGGGCTCCCTCCAGTCGAGTCCGGCGGATACGCCGCCATCCGCGCTCAAGCCCGGGCAATGGATCTGGGGCGCCCGCGACAAGTCGCCTGGTCCGATGGCGGTGATCGTCAGCCTCACCGAGCAGCGCGCGTACGTGTATCGCAACGGCATCCTGATCGGCGTCAGCACGGTGAGCACCGGCAAGAAGGGGCACGAAACACCGACCGGCGTCTTCTCCATCCTGCAGAAGGACAAGGATCACCACTCGAAGAAGTACGACAACGCGCCCATGCCCTATCAGGAGCGCCTCACCTGGGATGGTGTGGCGTTGCACGCCGGTGGATTGCCGGGGTATCCGGAGTCGCATGGCTGCGTGCACATGCCGACGGAGTTCGCGCGCCTCCTGTTCGACACCACGAACATGGGCATGACGGTCGTCGTGGCCGAGGAAGGAACGGCGCCGGTATCCGTGGTGCATCCCAGCGCCGTCATTCCGATCGACCCGCGCAACGGCGCCGATCTCGCGCTGGCGCCGCTGGCGGATGGGCAGCCCTATCGATGGACGCCCGATGCGTCGCCGAGCGGTCCGATCTCCATGGTCCTGAGTGTCGCGGACGGCACCGTGATCGTGATGCGCAACGGCATCGAGATCGGACGCAGCCGCGTGCAGGTCACCGACCCACTGGTGGGCACGCACGCCTTCATCGTCGCCGCGGGCTTCATGCCGGAACGGAACGGCCTGCGCATGCCGAACTGGATCACCATCGGCATTCCCGGCCACGGTGACGAAGCCGGCAAGGTCGTCAGCGAGGCGCTGGTCGATCGCGTCGCCGTGCCACGCGAATTCATGGAGAAGGTGCTGCCCTTCCTTACCCCGGGTTCCGTCCTCCTCGCGACCGACGAGAGCATGCAGCCCGAATCGACGGGCCC
>Ga0006562J51391_1054494_pt1 | contig 13440 bp, 8 predicted proteins | sample Ararhi6_input_d2_FD_51391 | JGI IMG/M metagenome (IMG submission 51391) | reverse complement strand
GTTCGTGTTCAGCTGATAGCGGTTGGAAACTGAGCCGACAGGCCGTCAGCTTCCTGGCGACGCCAGGAAGCTGACGGTCCATCAGTTCACCGCGTGATGTCCATTGACTTCTCACGCGATCCGCACCTCAATGCCCCCTGTCGGCGCAGAAGAGCCGCTGCGCCCGCACCCTGGAGGAGGGGGCAACATGGGTTCACCCCGAAGTTCCGGAAGCACCCGAGGTTCCCGAAGACGGCGCTGGGCGTCGCTGCTCGGGGCGACCGCGCTCGCGGTCACCGCCGGCGGGGCGCTGGTGGCGGCCCCGGCCGTCGCCGCGTCCAACGTCGACTTCGACACGCACTGCATCCCGCCGGCCATCGCGGGCCTCCCGCCGATCGACGGCACCACCACCGCGAAGATCACGGCGGACAACACAAGTCCGCAGGTCGGCGACACCGTCACCGTCACGTACACGGTGGTCACGCCCGCCGCCAGCAACCCCACCGACCTGGCCCTGCCGGCCGACATCATGACGCCGACGGGCAAGGTCGCCCTCGGTGGCGCGCAGACCGGCAGCGTCACGGTCACGGGGCCGAGGCAGAACCCCCCGGTACCCGGCAGGGGAGCCTTCCCGTCGTTCTCCATGACCGGCACCTTCACGGTCACCACGCCCGGCGCGATCACCCTCTCGCCCGGTGACTACAACATCCACACCAGCTACATCCTGGAGCTGGACACCCCCTGCACGGTGACCAACCCGCCCGCCCCGGTCTCGGAGACCGTCACGGCCGCCGACAACCCGCCGGCCAACACCCGTGCGATCTCGCTGGGTTCGGCCTCCGGCAGTCCGGGCGCGGCCGTCGCCGTCACCGGCAGCGGCTTCACCGCGGGCGCGACCGTCACGCTGGCCGGGCGCTCCTCGTCCGCCCAGACCGCGGACACGGCGACCGTGACCGCCGACGCGCAGGGCGGCATCTCCGGCTCGCTCGTCGTCAGTGACCTCACCACGACCGGTGTCGTGGCGTACGAGGGCGGCGCGTGGAGCTCGGACCTCGGTGCCGGGCCGGTCGCGTACGTCGTCATCGACGACCAGCCCGTACCGGAGGGCAGCCAGAAGGTGACCACCACGGTCCGGGCGGGCACGCTGTCGATGTCCCAGGCCGGGGACGCCGTCCAGTTGTCCGCGGTCGACTTCGGCCAGGGCGGGGCCTCGACCGGTGCGCTCCAGAGCGTGACCGTCAAGGACTTCCGCGGCGGACCCGCGGGCTGGTCCCTGACCGGCAAGGTCACCGACTTCAGCGGCCCCGGCGCCAAGATCGACGCCGGCAAGCTGAGCTGGACGCCCGCGTGCACCACCAAGGCGGGCAGCCCGAGCACCTGTCAGGCCGGTTCGGCGGGCACGGTCGGCGCCGCGGGGGCGACCCTGGCGTCCACACCCGACGGCACGGCCACCGGCGGCGAGTTCACCACCGGCGCCCAACTGTCCCTCGACGTACCGTCGTTCACGCCTCCGGGCAGCTACGCCGGCGTCCTGACCCTCACGCTCACCTGAGCCGTACGCACCACGTCCACCGGTGGCCGGGCGCCCGCCCCACAGGTCCGCACCCGCCCGACCACCCAGCCGTCCGAACCCGTTCGTGAAAGTCCGCTCGTCGAAGCCCGCTCGTCGAAGCCCGTTCGCCGGGCCCGCCGGCCGGGGCCCGTCCGCCGGGGGGTCCGCACCCATGCGCAAGCCGTACGTCCTCCTCCTGCCGCTGCTGTTGTTCCTGACGCTCGCGACTCCCGCCCGCGCCGCCGACAACGGCAGCTGGTCGGTCTATCCCGTCTCCTCGGCCGTCGCCGCGCGGCCCTATTTCTACGTCTCCGCCGATCCCGGCCAGACGATCGAGGACAAGGTCGTCGTCGCCAACAAGACGGCCGAGCCCCTCACCTTCCGGCTGTACGCGGCCGACGCCTACAACACCGCGCGCGACGGCGGGTTCGCCGTGAAGTCGCTCGGCGAGAAGATGCGCGGCGTGGGCGCCTGGGCCGAGCTGCCGAAGGACCGGGTCACCGTGCCCGGCCGGGCGACGGTCACCGTGCCGTTCACCGTCCGGGTGCCCGAGGGGGCCGAGCCCGGTGACCATCCGGGGGCCATCGTCGCCCTCGACGAACGGGTCGAGCAGGGTGACGGCGGGGTCGCGCTGGGCGTCCAGCGGGCCGTCGGCGCCCGCGTCTACCTCCAGGTCGGCGGGCCCACGCTGCCCGCGCTCGCCGTCGAGAACGTGAGGATCAGCCACGACCAGCCGCTGGTCCCCGGCCTCGGCGACAGCACGGCGACGATCTCCTACACCCTGCACAACACCGGCAACGTCACCCTCGCGCCGAAGGTGGAGCTGAAGGCGAGCGGCCTGTTCGGCCGCACCCTCCTGACCCGGGACCTGACGAAGCTCCCCTCCCAGCTCCTCCCGGGCCAACGCGTCCGCCTCACCGAACGCTGGCGCGACGCCCCCCAGCTCGACTGGCACCGCCACGACGTCAGGCTGACGGCGACCGCCAAGGGCACCGAGGAGTCGGCGAAAGCGTCCTTCGTGGCGGTGCCGTGGCTGGTGGTCGGGGTAGTGGCGGCGGCGATCGCAGCAGGGGTGTGGCTACTGATCAGACGGCGGCGGACGCGCCCTGAAGGGGTGCGGGGCGCTGACATTCTGCGGCTCCGCCGCGGGGCGCGACCGGCCACGGCGGACCCGCAGTCGAAAGTCGGCCAACCCGCCGGAGGCTGACGCTACAGCGCGTCGGGCCCCCGCTCACCCGTCCGCACCCGCACGACCGTCTCGACCGGTACGGCCCAGACCTTCCCGTCCCCGATCTTCCCGGTCCGTGCGGCCAGCACCACCGCGTCGATCACGGCCTCGGACTCCGCGTCGTCGACGACGACCTCGATGCGCACCTTGGGCACGAGGTCGACCTGGTACTCGGCGCCCCGGTACACCTCGGTGTGGCCGCGCTGCCGGCCGTAGCCGCTGGCCTCGGTCACGGTCAGGCCGTGCACGCCGAGCTCCTGGAGGGCCGTCTTGACCTCGTCGAGGCGGTAGGGCTTGACGATCGCGGTGATGAGCTTCATTCCTGTGGCTTGACCTTCTGGGCGGAGAGGACGGAGTGCGAGCCGACCGGGGCGCCGTGGCCCAGGACGCCGTGATCGTATGCCGTCTCGGCGTGCACCGTAAGGTCCAGGCCGGTGTGCTCGTGGTCCTCGTGCGCGCGCAGGCCGATCGCCTTGTCGAGCACCTTGGCGATGCCGTACGTGACGGTGAAGGCGTACGCCCCCACGACGACCACGGCGACCAGCTGCCTGCCGAGCTGGCCGAGCCCGCCGCCGTAGAGGAGGCCCTCGGCGCCGCCGGTCATGGTGTCCACCGCGAAGACGCCGATGAGGAGCGTGCCGATGATCCCGCCGACCAGGTGGACCCCCACCACGTCGAGGGAGTCGTCGTAGTTCAGCTTGAACTTCCAGCTCACCGCATAGGAGCAGACGACACCGGCCGCGAGACCGACGACCAGGGCGCCGAGCAGGGAGACCGAGCCGCAGGAGGGCGTGATGGCCACCAGGCCCGCGACCGCGCCGGACGCCGCGCCCAGCGTCGTCGGATGACCGTCGCGCCGCTGTTCGACGAAGAGCCAGCCGAGCAGACCGGTGCAGCCCGCGGCGAGGGTGTTGAGGAAGGCGGCCGCCGCCAGACCGTTCGCGCCCAGTGCCGAGCCCGCGTTGAAGCCGAACCAACCGAACCAGAGCAGACCCGCGCCCAGCATCACCATGGGGAGGTTGTGCGGACGCATCGCGTCCTTCTTGAAGCCCAGGCGCGGGCCCAGGACCAGGCACAACGCCAGCCCCGAGGCGCCCGAGGTGATCTCGACGGGGAGACCGCCGGCGAAGTCGAGGGCGCCGAGCCGGTCGAGGATCCAGCCACCGGGGCCCCACACCCAGTGCGCCACGGGAACGTATACGAGGAGCGCCCAGACCGGCACGAAGACCAGCCAGGCGCCGAATTTCGCCCGGTCCGCGATCGCGCCGCTGATCAGGGCGGCCGTGATGATCGCGAAGGTGAGCTGGAAGGTGGCGAACAGGAGGGTGGGGACCGTGCCCTGCACGCTGTCCGGGCCGAGGCCCGCCATCCCGGCGTGTTCGAGGCCGCCGATCAGCCCGCCCCCGACGTCGTCACCGAACGCGAGCGAGTAGCCGGCCGTCAGCCACACCACCGTGACCAGCGCGATCGACACGAAGCTCATCATGAGCATGTTGAGGACGCTCTTCGTGCGGACCATGCCTCCGTAGAAGAGGGCGAGACCCGGGGTCATCAGCAGGACGAGGGCGGTGGCGGCGAGCAGCCAGGCGGTGTCGCCGGTGTTCGCGTGGGCGGCGGCCAGAGTCACGGGAGTCTCCAACGATGCGGGGGCTCGTCAGAGGTTCACCGCTCCCGGTTTCCGGTCGCGTACAGGTGTGTTTCCATGACGTTTCGTTGCGTGGAGGTTTCCGGGAGCTCACGGTGGAGGGTGCTGCCGCTCGTGTGTGCGGCGGGGCTTCGTGGATCAGGGAGAATGGGGCCCATGAGCGTTCGTAACCAGTCATCCGAGCAGTCGGCCGAGGCCATCCACCGCGCCGGCTTCGCCTGCTTCGTGGGCCGTCCCAACGCGGGCAAGTCCACCCTCACGAACGCTCTGGTCGGGAAGAAGGTGGCGATCACCTCCAACCGCCCCCAGACCACCCGGCACACGGTGCGGGGCATCGTGCACCGCCCTGACGCCCAGCTGATCCTGGTCGACACACCGGGCCTGCACAAGCCGCGCACCCTGCTCGGCGAGCGGCTCAACGACGTCGTGCGCGCCACCTGGGCCGAGGTCGACGTCATCGGCTTCTGCCTGCCGGCCAACGAGAAGCTGGGCCCCGGCGACCGCTTCATCGCCAAGGAGCTGGCCGGGATCAAGCGGACCCCGAAGGTCGCGGTCGTGACGAAGACCGACCTCGTGGACTCCAAGACGCTCGCCGAGCAGCTCATCGCGATCGACCAGCTCGGCAAGGAGCTGGGGTTCGAGTGGGCGGAGATCGTGCCGGTCTCGGCGGTCGGCGACCAGCAGGTCGGACTGCTGGCGGACCTGCTCGCCCCGATGCTCCCGGAGAGCCCGCCGCTCTACCCCGAGGGCGACCTGACGGACGAGCCCGAGCAGGTGATGGTCGCCGAGCTGATCCGCGAGGCGGCGCTGGAGGGTGTCAGGGACGAGCTCCCGCACTCCATCGCCGTGGTCGTCGAGGAGATGCTCCCGCGCGAGGACCGTCCGGCGGACAAGCCGCTGCTCGACATCCACGCGAACATCTACATCGAGCGCCCCAGCCAGAAGGGCATCATCATCGGCCCCAAGGGCAAGCGCCTGAAGGACGTCGGCATCAAGTCCCGCAAGCAGATCGAAGCACTGCTCGGCACACCCGTCTTCCTCGATCTGCACGTGAAGGTCGCGAAGGACTGGCAGCGCGACCCGAAGCAGCTGCGCAAGCTGGGGTTCTGAGAACCGGGCCTCCGGGCCCCGGTTCCCCGGGGCTGTTCACCCCGGCTGGTTCACCCCGGCTGTTCACCCCCGGCCGTTCACACCGGCCGGGGCGCCGGCGCGGAGAGCTGGCCGGTGGCCGCGAGGGCCAGCCGCGAGAACAGGGTGCCCGAGAAGCCGAAGAGCAGGGCCGTGGCCAGAGCGATCGGACGGGTGGGGGCGGTCCAGGAGTTCTCGTAGAAGACCTGGCCCAGGAGGTTCAGATCCGGGTCGGCGAGCATGCGCACGAGCAGCAGGCCGCCGATCGCGGCGAGGGCACCGCCCACCGGCGCGAGGACCAGCACTCCCCAGGACGAGGACCGCTGGGAGCGCATCGCCCCGATGACCGGGGACAGAAAGCCGCCCAGCGCGCCGAGCAGCATCGTTTCCCGGTGGTCGAGCACCCTGCCGATCAGCAGGATCGCGCACAGTCCGGTCAGGGCCAGCCACAGGGCGATGCGCTGCTGGTCGTAGTCCCGCTCGGCCGCGTCGTCCTCGAGGTCGTGGACGCGCTGCGCGGCGGCCAGCACCAGCGCCCGCGCCTGTGTCGAGCCGGCCTCGGCGGCGGCGAGCTTCGCGGCCAGCTCCTCATCGACCGGATCGCCCGTCGAGGCGAGCTGGATCAGCAGCAACTCCCGTTGCGCGAGAACCTCCTCCGGAGGTTCGGCCCCGAGGAGCCGACGCTCCGAGGCATGCAGCGTGCGCCAGGCCGCGGCGAGCTTCGAGAGGGGGATCGCGATCACCCCGTACCGGGAACTCAGCCGCCACACCACCGTGCCGCCCTGCTCCAGATCCGCCAACCGCCCTGCCACGGCGGCCACCGCTGCCTTCTCCGGCGAGCCGTCACCACAGGTACCGTCCAGATACTCGGCCCGCGCCCGGCAGTCCCGCAGCCGCGCCTGCAGCAGACGGTAGCGGGGTGCGGCTATCAGCCCCCGGCTGGTGATGTAGACGATCAACAGATAGCAGACACAGACCAGTTCCAGTCCCCAGCCGCCGACTCGCATCAGACCCTCCCCGGTCGTGTGCCGTCGGCCTCGTCGGCCTCGTCGGCCTCGTCGCCAGGGCCGAGCGGGACGGTTGCCAGTGCCGCGAGGAGCAGGGCGCTCAGGGCGGAGGCCCGGTCGGGCCGGGCGGCGATCAGGACGGCGATCTCGGACACGGCCTGCTCGCGTTCCTTCGTGAGGGGTTCCCGCCGCCGGGCCGCTGCGGCGAGGTCGTCGGCGGGGTCGTCGGCGGGGTCGGGTGTCGTGGACCCGTCCGACAGGGCCTGGGCGGTCAGTCGGTGCACGGCGGAGGTCCACGGCGCTTCGTGGACGGTGTCCTCGATCTCCGCGAGCAGACCCAGGGTTTCCGCGTCCGCGGTGCTCACCGCCTCTTTCACACCCGCACGGAACGCCTGTGGGTCCAGGACGGGGCCGTAGGCGGCATCGACACCGCGTCGGGCTGCCGACGCCAGGATCGCTCGATGGGAACGGAGCAGACGTTCCATGTCCGGTGTGGAACTCGTCGCTGCGGCCAACTCCAAGGACGCCTCCGCAGTGAGCAGGGCAGTGGCCCGCGCTGCCAGGTGCGCGGCCGAGGCCGCCCAGTCGGTTCCGCCGGCGCTGCTGTCGATCCACTGGACGAGGGCCTCCCGCAGGACGAGGGGGCGATACGCCGTGTCGACCGGGGTTCCGGCCGCTATGCGCCCCAGCAGCTCCGTGAGCAGCTCGGCCTCCGGGTCGACCAACGCCAGTTCCCGCAGGGCCGGCAGGGTCTCGCCGGTCAGCAGGTCGGGATGGCCGTGGAGGAAGGCGCAGGAGTCCTCCCAGGTCGGGGTGTCGAGCCAGGAAGCCGTGAGCTGGAGTGCCGCGTCGGTGATGTCCAGCCACTCGGGCGCCTCGTCCGCGCTGCCGCACAGGCGCACGACGGTGGTACGCAACTCGGGGTGCGATCTCACCGCATGGCGCAGCAGTCGGCGGGACTCCACGACGAGCCGGGCATCGGCTCCGATGGTGGTGCGCGCGGCGAACGGGCACAGAACGTGCACGGCTGTGCCGGCAGCTTCGTATCTCAAGAGAAAGACGGCATAGCGGTAGGTGAGCTGCCCGCCGCCGAGTGACTGGTCGCTGAACGCGTCGATGGTCTCCTCGTACGCCTGTATCGCCTGGTCCCGCCGGTCGGTTTCCACCAGACGGCGCGCGAGGTTGTCGAGCGAGTCGGCGAGGCCGGAGAGATGGGCAGCGGGACTGCGGAGGGCGAGTTCGCGGCGGATACGAACGGCTTCGTCGGATGGTTCGACGGCTTCCTCCTGCCGTCCCACCCCGGCCAGGTGCACTCCGAGGTTGTTGAGCGCCATGGCGAGATCGGGAAGGTGCGCTGCCGGTCTGGCCCGGGTGAGGTCACGGTAGATGCCGACGGCTTCTTCGGCCGGTGGCAGTGCTTCCTCCCCTTGTCCGACGGCGGCCAGGTGGTTGGCGAGGTTGTTGAGCGCGAGGGCGAGTTTGGGGAGGTAGGCGGCGGGGTTCTGACCGGTGAGTTTCCGGCGGATGCGGACGGCTTCCTGCGCAGTTGTCACGGCTTCGTCCGATCGTCCGCTCTCGCCCAGCCGGTTGGCGAGATTGCCGAGTGCCATCGCAAGGTCGTGGAGGTGGGCCGCGGGATTCCTGTCGGCGAGTTTTCGGTAGAGGGCGGCGGCCTGCTGAGCCGGTTCCAGGGCGTGCTCGTACTGCCCGATGGCTGCCCGTCGCTGGGCGACGACGTCGAGTGATTCCGCGAAGTCGGGGACGTGGGCCGCCGGGTTGTCCTGGGCGAGTCCGACGCGGAGGGTGAGGCCTTCCTCGGCCAGGGCCAAGGCCTCGGCGTAGCGTCCGAAGCCCTCCAGCCGCTTGGCGAGGTTGGTGAGGGAGGTGGCAAGGCTGGGAGCATGGACGGCGGGGTCGTCCTCGGCGAGTTTCCGGCGGATGCGCACGGCTTCCTCGGCGGGTGCCAGGGCCTCGTCCCGTCGTCCGACCTCCGCCAGCCGGTTGCCGAGGTTGTTGAGCGAGGTGGCGAGGTCGGGAAGGAAGACGGCGGGGTCGTCCTCGGCGAGTTTCCGGCGGATGCGCACGGCTTCCTCGGCCGGTTGCAGTGCTTCTTCCTCCTGTCCGACCGCTGCCAGGTGGTTGGCGAGGTTGTTGAGTGAGATGGCGAGTTTGGGCAGGTGGACGGCGGGGTTCTGGTCGGCCAGCGTGCGGCGGATACGCACGGCCTCCTGGGCCGGTGCCAGGGCCTCGTCGCGTCGGCCGACATCGCTCAGCCGGTTGGCCAGGTTGCTGAGTGCCATGGCCAGCCTGGGCTGATACTCGGAGGGATTGTTCCGAGCGAATGCGCGATACCGCGTTGCGGCTTCCTCGGCCGGTTCGACGGCTTCCTCCCGCTGTCCGGCTTCTGCCAGTTGGGCTGCGAGATTGTTGAGCGATGCTGCCAGGTTGACCAGATGGGCGGCGGGATTGACCCGCGTGAGTTCGCGGTAGAGGGAAGTGGCCTCCTCGATGACGGGCAGGGCTTCCCTCCACCGTCCCGCTTCCGAGAGCTGGCGGGCGAGGTTGTTGAGTGAGGCCGCCAGGCTGGGGAGGTGCGCGGTGGGGTTGTCGCGGGCGAGTCCGCGGTAGAGGTCGGTGGCCTCCTGGACCGGTTCCAGAGCTCCCCGGCGTCCGGCCTCCGACCTGCGATTGGCCAGAATGTTGAGAGAGACCGCCAGACCGGGGAGATGGGCTGCGGGGTTGGCCTTGCTGAGGTCGCGGTGGATGCGGACGGCTTCCTCGGCCGGTGCCACGGCTTCCTCACGTCGCCCGGCGTCGCCCAGTCGGTCGGCGAAGTTGTCCAGGGAGTCCGCCAGCTCGGAGAGGTAGCCGACGGGTTCGGCCTCGTCGAGCTCGCGGTAGATGCTCACGGCCTCCTCCACGAGACCCACGGTGTCCAGGTCCAGTCCGGCCCGCCGGCACAGCCCGGAGAGGTCCTTCAACGCCGAAGCGAGCACCGGAGCGTAGGCGGCGTGATTGGCCTCGACGAGATTCCTCAGTACGGCGATCCCCACGTTCGCGGCCGGCAGGGCGTGATCCGCCAGGTGCCGACGCAGATAGACGTTCGCCTCTTCCGGTCGCGTCCCGTCCTGGGTCTGCCGCATGACCAGTACGGCGAGCGCGTGGATGACCGCCCACGGAGCCGGGGACGAGCCCTCCGGCACGTCGTACGCCCCTAGCCGCTGGAGATGAACGACGAGCTCCCGGTGGTAGAGCCGGTAGACCGCCTGCTGTCCGTCGCTGTCCTCGACGATGTACCGGCCGTAGTGAGCCAACACCCAGTCGATGTCATCGGGCCCGTAGACGGTCCCCTCTTGGCCGACGGCCCCCGCCACCGTCTCCCACACGCCGTGCGCGGGCATGCCGTTCCCCGCTGACCAGGCCAGGGCCGTCAGGAGGTCGCCTGCCGCGTGCGGCAGTCCGGCGCCCTCCCGCACCAGCACGGCGCCGGACGCCAGGTCGCGGGAGAGGGCGTCGGTGATGCCGTCCGGCAGGTGTTCGCGCCACGGGCGGCTCGGATCCGCCGCGAACTGCCGGGCCAGTGTGGAGGCGACGATGCGGGCGAAGAGGAAGCCGCCGTGGCTGCCGACGGCGCGTTCGGCCAGGACGGAGGCGATGTCTTCGACCGTGCCCTCGGGGACGTCGTCGGCGAGAAGCCGCTTGTGGAGGTACGCGGCGATGTCCTCGGCGGTGTTCTCCGCCGCGTCGAGATCGACCACCAGCACCGTGGTCTCGATCGTGCGGCTCAGCGCCGAGTCCAGCGTTTCGCCGGGCTCGACGCGGGGCTGGAAGGGCCGGTCCCGGGAGGCGAGCAGCACGGCGCACAAGCGGGCGAGCGGGACGAGGAGTTGACTCGCGATGGGGCCCGCCTGGTCCGGGGCCGCCTCGTCGAGGCCGTCCAGCACCAGGACGTGGCGTCGCGCACCGTCGGCCTCCAGCCCCTCCAGTTCGGCAATCAGGCCGGCAGGCGTCTCGGGCGCCGGCAGTCCCAGCTTCTGCGCCAGAGCCCGGGCCACGTCCTGCACGCGCATGCCTCGCAGATGCAGGGCCGCGTCGACGCTTCCCTCCCCGGGGTCCGGGTCGTCGTCGGCCAGAGGCGCGTGGTCGAAGAGGGCGCGGCGTTCGTCGGTGTGGGACAAGGCCGCGACGCGCCCCGCCACCGCGGACTTCCCGGAACCCGGTCCGCCGGTCAACAGGAGCAGCCCCGGCCTGCCCGTGCCGAGCCAGTCGGTGATCTCCCGCAGGATGCGGTGGCGTCCGGTGAAGAACCAGCCCTCTTCGGTGGGATCGATGCCCTTGGCCGCGAGGACCAGGTGTTCCACCAGTGCCTCGCCCGCCTCCGGGCGCCACAAGGGGTTGCGGAAGATCGGCTCGGGGCGGCCCACGGACGCCCGTACCGGGCTCTGGCCGCTGTCGGGCCAGTCGTCCATGACGGCCAGGGCCAGGGTCTCGCCGCTGATGCCCTTGTTGCGCACGCTCCACTCGTGCCGGTACCCGCCGTCGGCGCGTGTGCCGTCCCGATCCGGACCGTGCCGAAGCACGTGCAGCACCGTCTCCAGGAGCAGGCCCCGGGCTCCCTCGGCCCGCTCCTGTGCCCGGCAGGCGGCCAGCACGCCCAGCCAGGCCCTGCGCGGCTCGGGCAGAGTCCTCCTGGCCATGGAGGTCAGGGCCTTCTTCAAGGCCGCGGGCGCGCCTGCTCCCGCGTGGCAGGTGTCCAGCAGGATCAGGATCTGGTCGGCCCGGGCGGACAGCGCCCGGTTGGCCAGGCGCTCCGCGGTGAAGTAGTCGTCCTCGTCGTCGAGGTCCTGCGTGGCGTGGGTGATGAGCTGGAGATCCCCTTCGGGGGTGATCTCGCCGTGTCCGGACCAGGCGACCACGGCAGGACCGTGTCCCCCGTCGGCCCGCCACCCGGCCGACCACTGCGCGAGTCCGGTGGTCAGCAGGTCCTGGTCCGTGTTGGTGAGGGCGGTCAGCCGGTAGCCGAAGGGGCTCAACTCGTCCGCCAGGTCTTCGACCTGTCGTACCGCGCCCCGGAGCGGCGCGAAACGGGGATCCTGGTAGGTGTCGTACACAACGACCAGCAGCGTTCCGTCCTGTGCCGACGGTGCGTTCTCGCTCATACGTCCCCGTCTCCCACCAGCACCAGTGCCGTCACCGCCCGCGTCGCGTCGTCTCCCACGGCATGCGCGGACACCCGGTACGCCCCGGGGGCCAGGTTCCGGAAGGCGCCGCCGTAGCGGCCGTCGCCGAGGTTGGTCAGCGTGCCCCGGGTGCGCGAGCCGTCGGGGTGGTCGAACGTCGCCAGGACGGCCAGTTCGTCCGCTCCCGGGCGGGCCGTGGCCGCCACCGCCTCCACCGTCAGCGGCTCGTTCGTCGGCCACTCCTCCGGGACGCGCAGGCTCAGCGGGTACGCCGCCCGCCCGCCGCGGTAGACGCGAGGGCTGGGAGCCAGCCAGTCGAACAGGTCCTCCCGTACGCCTGCGTGGGTCTTGATCGCACCATGGGTCGCGAAGGCCGACCGGGCTGCCGGGCTGTTCATGGGGACTTCGTCGGGGAAGGCCGCGAACCGTGGCACCCGTCCGTCGCCGCCCTCGTCCTCGCCCAGGATGGTCTCGATCAGCCGCAGGCGTTCGCCCTCCAGCGCCGCGGTCGTCGCCGTGGGCTGCCGTACCCCGATCACCGGCAGGCAGTGATGGTCGCTGCCGCCTCGCCGGACGCGTTCCCGTGCGGCCTCGCGGATCTCGGCGTGGAACGCTCCCGCGTCGTCGAGGAGGGCGGAGTCGAGTCCGGGCAGGCCGCCGGGCACCTCGCGTGGGTAGAGCAGCCCCCCGGGGCTGTCCAGGCAGGCGTAGTCGGGGGTGAGCTGGTGCAGGGACGGGAGACTGCGGGCGAAGCCCGTGAGCGGGCCCGCCCTCGGCCCGCGCCGGCTCAGGCGGGGGCCGCTCAGCAGCGAGTCCAGTGCGCCGATGGTGCCCCGGTGCGGGGTGCCGAGGGTGATCAGCTGACGGGTGACCTCGGCACCACCCAGGCATTCGACGTAGTAGCGGCCGACCAGACCGCCCATGGAGTGACAGATCAGCCGTACCTTGGCGTTCGTACGCCGTGGGTCCGATGCCCGCCAGCGGCCCAGCGCCTCGTCGACGCGGCGGGCCAGGAGACCGGCGTTGTAGCGGCACGACAGCCGCCAGTCGTACGCGAACTCGATCAGGTTCGACGAGGGGCGGAGCGTGAACATGCTCCGCAGCCAGATCAGGAGGGTGTCGTAGCCGTCGGTCAGCGGCCACACTCCGGGCAGGGCGTGGAGGGCCGGGAACAGTCCGACCGGTTCGACGCCGTCCCCCGGATGGCCGTCCCCGACGTCCTTCGGCAGGGTCAGCTGCCGCACCGATCCCGAGAACGTCCTGATGGCCCCCCACACGGCCCCCGCCGATGGCCCCCACACCTCGCGTCCGTCGACAGCCAGACGGCTGCCCATGATGCCCGGGACGACCATCACCAGGTCCTCGACCGACTCACGCCGCATTGCGCACCCCCCGTAAACCGTGCGCAGCGTTTCTAGCAGCCGGGTGATGCCCGATGGGGGCGTATGCCCAAACAGCGGCCCTTGGGTGATGCGACGCGGCGGGGCGCCCGGGCCACCCGGACACCGGTCGCCTCAGCTACCGCCGGCCTCCGCCCCGCTGTGGGTGAAGTCCTGCAGCCCCACCACCCGGAGCAACTGGAGCCGTTCGTAGGCCTCCGTGCCCGGGCGGGCCGTGTGGATGACCAGGAGTTGGTGGTGCTCGTGGCTGAGGAGGACCTCGCAGTCCAGTTCCAGCAGGCCGACCAGCGGGTGCAGGAAGCGTTTGGTCGCCTTGTGGCG
>Ga0006562J51391_1015110_pt1 | contig 13470 bp, 13 predicted proteins | sample Ararhi6_input_d2_FD_51391 | JGI IMG/M metagenome (IMG submission 51391) | reverse complement strand
GTTACTACCCGTTCTAACAGAATCGGCCGTAGGATCAAGAGGCCGGCGGCGCGTGGGGCTCCCGATCCGGCAACAGTCGGGGGCGGAAGGAGAGAGGGTGGCGCGGTCCGATGTGCACGCACTCTCCGAGGCGAGCGACGACACCCTCGCCGGCCGCGCGGCCGATGGCGACACGGTGGCGTTCGAGGTCCTCGTCCGCCGGCACGGCCCGCTGATGCGCGCCTACGCCGCCCGCATGCTCGGCTCGACGTACGAGTCCGACGACGTCGTGCAGGAGACATTCGTCACCGCCTGGCGCCGGCTCGGGGAACTCCAGGAGGGCGCGGCTGTGAAGTCGTGGCTCATGCGCATCCTGAGCCGTCGATGCCTCGATCGGATCCGCGCCCGGCACGAATACGACGACGTGACCGAGGTGGATGCCGCCGCGCCCGCCGACACCGGGCCGGAGCACCTCACGGAGGTGCGGACCGCGAACGAGGCTCTCGGCCGCGCGCTCGACGGGCTTCCCGAGCTGCAGAGGAGATGCTGGGTGCTCCGCGAGGTGGGACAGTACAGTTACGACGAAATCGCGCAGGAGCTCGACATCCCCGTATCGACGGTCCGCGGGCAGCTCGCGCGCGGACGGAGACGACTGCTCGAGGCGATGGAGGACTGGCGATGACCGACCCGTACCTCCCCGGCGACGAGCTCATCGACGGTCACACGCTCGACGAGTTGAGCGACTACCTGGCGCGTGGGCGTACTCCCGCCGATCCGAGCATCGACGGCTCCCCCGAGTGCCGCGCCGCGCTGGAGTCGCTCGCACGCCTCAGCCGCACCACCCGGGACCTGTTGGATGCCGAGGCCGAGCAGTCCTCCGCCGACGACGGATGGGTGGGCCGCATCCTCGACGGCATCCGTCTGGACGTGCAGTCCGGCCGGCGTGTTCCGCTCGCCCACCCCGATCCGAGCGCGGACCTGGCGCTGACCGAGGGCGCCGTGCGCGCTCTGGTGCGCGGAGTGGGCGACGGGATCGACGGGGTGATCGTCGGCCGGTGCCGGCTCGACGGCGAGCTCGAGACGATCGGTTCGCCCATCGCGGTTCACGTCGAGATCTCCGTGCGCTACGGCGATCCGCTCGACGCTGTCGCCGCCGAAGTGCGCGAAGCGGTCGCCGCCGAACTCGCGCAGCACGCCGAGGTGAATGTCGCCTCGGTCGACGTGACGGTGACGGATGTGCGCGCCGGGCGTGCGCCGGACGGGGGGCTCGCATGAGCGCGACACACGAGGCTCCGGCCGCCGACCTCGCCGACCTGGTCGGGCGCGTGCCCGGGGTGACCCGGCTCTACCCCGCTGCGAGCCTCGCCGGCCAGGTCTCGGCAGTGGTCGCATCGGCCATCAGTGGCGTACCCGCCGACCAGATCGCCGTCGCCCCCGGACGCATCGCGATCCGCATCGGGGTGGGCACGTGGCGCCCAGCCGCGGCCGTCTGCAGAGACGTCTACGCCGCCGCTCGGGCGTGGTCGCAGGCAGCAGGCATCCCGGACGCCGTGATCGAGGTCACCGCCGCGTCGATCGAGACGACGGACGCCGATTTGTCAGCACTTCCTCAGGCCGACCGCCGATAGGCTGGACGACAACAAGGGGAGTACTCCCGTCGGCAGTGAGCCCGTCATTACGGATGCGCCATCGCATCCCGGGCCATTGGTCCCGAACCGAGATCGTCGATCCGGTCGGGGCGGAGGAGACCTTGGCGAGACGTTCCGCCTACCCCTTGGGAGTTCCCGGTGCAGGTCACCCCGCTCATCTGGATCATCACGATCGCCGTCACGATCGCGTTCTTCGTCTACGAGTTCTTCGCCCACGTGCGCAAGCCGCACGAGCCGACCATCGGCGAGTCCGCCCGGTGGTCCGCGTTCTACATCGGCCTGGCGCTGCTGTTCGGCGTCGGGATCGGGATGGTGTCCGGCTGGACGTACGGCGGCGAGTACTTCGCCGGTTACCTCACCGAGAAGGTGCTCTCNGTCGACAACCTGTTCGTCTTCCTGCTGCTGATGTCGGCGTTCGCCGTGCCCAAGGCGTACCAGCAGAAGGTGCTGATGATCGGCATCATCATCGCGCTGATCCTCCGCGGCGTGTTCATCGCCGTCGGAGCCGGACTCATCGAGAACTACTCGTGGGTGTTCTACCTCTTCGGCGCCCTCCTGCTCTTCCTGGCGTGGCGTCAGGCGTTCGGCTCCCACGACTCCGACCCGACGAACAACCCGGTCATGCGGTTCATCCGGCGGCACCTGCCCGTCACCGACGAGTACAACCGCGACCGGCTCACGGTGAAGAAGGACGGGCGCCGGTTCGTCACCCCGATGCTGCTGACCATCATCGCGATCAGCCTCATCGACGTGGTCTTCGCCGTCGACTCCATCCCCGCGATCTACGGTCTCACCAGCGAGGCGTACATCGTCTTCACCGCCAACGCCTTCGCCCTGATGGGACTCCGCCAGCTGTACTTCCTCATCGGCGGCCTGCTCGAGCGGCTCGTCTACCTGTCGCAGGGCCTCGCCGTCATCCTCGGCTTCATCGGCATCAAGCTCGTCTTCCACGCACTGCACGTCAACGAGCTTCCCTTCATCAACGGCGGACGGCATGTGGAGTGGATCCCCGAGATCCCGACCTGGTTCTCGCTCCTCTTCATCGGCGCGACGATCGCGGTCGCCGCGACCGCCAGCCTCCTGAAGACGCGGGGCGACCGCCGTAAGGCGTCAGGGGCCGGAGACACCGTCCCCGTCGGCAACGCTCGGCCCGGCACCGACTGAGCCGGCCGGTCGCGCCGCGGCGTCGGCCTTCCACGCACGGACGGTGTGCCCGAAGCCCACCAATTCGTGGCCGACCACCTCGATCACGGCGCCAGCGGCCACCAGCCCGATCACCACGCTGAGGCTCGTCAGCGAGCCCCGCTGGTCGAGGTCGATCGCCTGCCCGGGAAATGTCGTCGCGCCGACGACGACCGCGCCGACGAGCGGCGCGAGGGTGAGCAGCAGCAGCGGCAGATGCGTGGAGTCGAACGAATGAAGGAGCACGCTCCAGGTGAGGAAGACCAGGACGATGGTGATCGCGAGGGGAACCGCCAGCGCCAGTGCGATCCCGAGCAAGGACACCCCGCCGTGCTCCATGGCGATCGTGGTCAGGTGCAGCCCGGCGCCGATCGCAGTGATGGATCCGAACAGTGCCAGGTGGGCGTACCGCCAGGGGAACGCCCGCTCCGGCCGCCGCTCCAGCACCCACCGTGACGGCACGAGGAAGTACGTCCACCAGACGGCGGCCGCCATCACGAGCCCCGAGGAGGCGATGAGCACGGCCTCCGGAGTCCATCCCACCGCTTGCGTCAGCGTTCCGACCGCGGCTGTCGTCGCGGCGATCACCTCTCCGATCGTGATCAGCGTGAGCAGCGCGAAGCGCTCGGCGAGGTGTCCGGCGTTCCACGGCGAGAAGCCGTAGCTGCGCGTGGCGACCACGGGAGCGATCATCTCGAAGAGCGCCACGACGATCAGCGCGGTCACCGTCACCCCCACCGGGAGAGGGACGATCGCGGTCAGCAGCCAGGCGACCTGGGCGACCGAGATGATGAGGACGTACGACATGGCGTTCTTGCGGTGGGACGGGTCCTCGCGCGCCGCCCGCAGCCAGAGCAGGATCTGCGGCACGCGCATGATGATGTACCCGATCACCATCAGCAGGTTGTTGGGGCTCTCCCCGTGCGATGCCCGCTCGAAGCTCACCGGGAGTCCGTAGGCGAGCACGATCACGCCGATCATCTGCACGATCGTCGCGATGCGGAACAGGAGGTCGTCGTTGCCGTATGCGGACGCGAACCAGGTGAAGTTCAGCCACGCCCAGCTCACCGCCCACACGGCGAAGATGTAGGCCCCGAGCGCGGGCCAGACGTCCCCGTGGCTGAGCTGCTGGGCGAGCAGGTCGGACGCGGTGGCGAACGCCACGACGTAGGTCAGGTCGTAGAGCAGCTCGAGAGGCGTCGTCGTCCGACCCCGCTCGCGCGGGTCGCGGCCGCGCATGGGTCTGATCCGGTGCCGCAGCTCATGCCGCAGCTCCTCCGTGGTGTCCGGTTCGCCGCTCACGTGACCTCCCGGGCCGAGTCTCGCGCATCCCGGCTGTGCAGGGAAGCCTTGGCGCAGCTCTCGCCGGTACGCCCGATCAGGCGCCGTGGATGCGCTCCGCGAGCAGCGTCAGCAGCGCTTCGGCGGCGCGGCCGGGGCGTGGACGGGCGATCGCGTTCAGTCGCCAGTCCACCGGCTCCCGCAGCGGACGCGTGACGGCTCCCTCGGCGGGGATGATCGTGAGCTCCGGCAGGGCGGCCACGCCCAGACCGGCGGCGACGAAGCGTGGGATCTCGCCGAGGTCGGCCAGTTCGGTGGGCACGCGCCGGGTCAGCCCGAGCGCCGCGAATGCGCGGTCGAGAGTGACCCGGTTGCCGAAGCCGGCGCGCGAATCCACCCAGGCCTCCTCCGCCAGGTCGGCGAGCGCAACCGAGCGGCGGCGCGCGAGGGGATGTCCCTCCGGCAGCACCGCCAGGAACGGGGAGTCGACCAGATGGCGCGTCAGGAGGTCGGGAACCGTCTCGGGCAGGCCGTGGAACGCGATGTCCAGCCGACCCTGCCGGACGTCTTCGACCAGACCGGTCGAGCCCCCGGGCGATGGGCCGAGCCGGAGGTCGACGTCGGGGTGGCGTCGGTGGAACTCGCCCATGATGCCGGGCAGGTCGACGCTCCGCAGATTGGTGAAGATGCCGACCCGCACCGTCCCTCGAAGCGGCCCCTGATCGCCGGCCAGGTCGCGCATCCGCTCGACGGCTTCGAGCGCCGCCCGGGCTTCCGCGATCACCGCCTCGCCCACCTCGGTCGGGCGGACGCCGTGGGCGTCCCGCTCGAACAGGGCGGCACCGAGTTCCCGCTCGAGGCTCTGAATGCCCGCGGACACGGTGGACTGTGCGGCGAAGACGCGCTCGGCGGCCCGCGTGAAGCTGCGCTCGTCGGCAACCGCGACCAGGTATTCGAGCTGACGGGTGTCCACGGGTCGATCCTACGTAGTATCGAGCAGAACGATCGTCAGCATCGCCTATTTCCGTTGGACTCGATAGGCGGCGAGGAGCACTATCGAAGCATGACCAGCACGCTCGACTTCTCCGCCCCCACCGGCTCCACTCCCCGGATGGAGACCGCACCGGGCCGCACCCGGCGCTCCTTCCGCCTGCGCCACGGCGCCGGCTTCTGGGTCATCGCGGCGGCGTTCCTCGCGGTGATGGCCTTCTCGACCATCCCCACTCCGCTGTACGCGTTCTACCAGGCGCGCGACGGCTTCCCCACCTGGGTGGTCACCGTCATCTTCGCCGCGTACGCGGTCGGCGTCATCGCCAGCCTCTTCCTCATCGGCCACCTGAGCGACATCGCGGGCCGACGCCGGATGGTGCTCATCGCCGTGCTCATCGAGATCGTCTCCGCCGCCCTCTTCCTGGTCTGGAACGATGTCGCCGGCCTGATCGTCGCGCGCACTCTCTCCGGCATCGGCGTCGGCGCCCTCACGGCGAGCGCGACCGCGCACCTCAGCGAGCTGCGCGCCGTGGCACGTCCGGACGAGGGCCCCGCGACCGCCGGGACCGTCTCCACGGTCGTCAACACGGGCGGACTCGCGCTCGGCCCGCTGATCGGCGGGGCGTTCGCGCAGTTCCTGCCCGAGCCGCTGCTGCTCCCGTACGCCGTGTTCCTCGTCGTGCTCGCAGTCGCGGCCGTCGCCGTCGCCCTCGTCCCCGAGACGGTGGAGCGCGCCGAAGAGCGCCCGGCCTACCGTCCGCAGCGGATCTCGCTGCCCGCCGAAGCGCGCGGAGCGTTCTCCGCCGCGGCCGTCGCCGCCTTCGCCGGCTTCGCCGTCTTCGGTCTGTTCACGTCTCTCGCGCCCAGCGTGCTCGTCGTCACCCTCCACCAGACCTCGCACCTGCTGGCCGGGTTCGTTCCGTTCGCAGTGTTCGCGGCGTCGGCGATCTCGCAGATCGTCTTCGCCCGGGTCTCCTCCCGTGCGCAGCTGATCCTGGCCCTCGTCCTCATGCTCGTCGGGCTCGCGGGCCTCGCGGCCGGCGTGCTGACGGCCTCGTTCGCGGTCTTCCTGGTGAGCGGCGTGTTGGCGGGCGCCGGTGTCGGCCTGCAGTTCCGCTCGGCGATCGCCGCGGCGGCCTCCCTCGCCGCCCCGGAGCGCCGCGGTGAGGTGCTCGCCGCGATCTTCCTGATCGCCTACATCGGTCTGGCGGTGCCCGTGCTGCTCGTCGGCGTGGCGCTCATCTTCTGGCCGCTGGTGCCGGTGCTGGTGGTGTTCGTCGCCGCGGTCGCCGCCCTGTCGGTGCCCGCCGGCCTGCGGATGCTGCGCCGGGCCTGACCTCGCCCGGTCTCAGTGGACCGAGGTGAACGTCCCGAGAGCGTCGTCGGCGAGGGCGGAGCGCAGAGCCGGGAGCGATCCCTCATCCACGTTGACGATCGACTGGCCGTCGGATGAGGTCCCGGTTCCGCCGGTGGGCATGGTGAAGGCGTGGATGCTGGAGGGGCCGTCGAGGCGCATGCTCGCCGCCAGCCCGATCATCGTCGGGAGGTCGAACTGCTCGTCGAGACTGAGGTATCGGCCGGTCGCGCCGGCGAACGACGTCACGGCGGCGGGGTCGGTGAGCGTCCCGCGGCTGAGGAGCTTGGCGACGATGGCCCGCAGGAGGGCCTGCTGGTTGGCCACCCGCTGGTAGTCCGCGGTCGGGAACGCGTACCGCTCCCGGGCGAAGGCGAGAGCCTGGGCGCCGTCGAGGTGGTTCATGCCCTGAACGAAGGTGTAGTGCGGCTTCTTGACCGTGGTGAAGCCGACCGGACTGTCCACATCCACTCCGCCGAGCGCGTCCGTCATCCCTTCGAGGCCCTGGAAGTCGATGATCGCGACGTGGTCGATGTGCGTCTGGAGCAGTTGCTCGACCGTCTGGATCACCAGCGGAGTGCCTCCCCAGGCGAGCGCAGCATTGATCTTGGCCGTGCCCTTGCCGGGGATCGGAACCCAGAGGTCGCGCATGATCGACATGATGTACACGTCTTTCCGGTCCGCGTCGATGTGCACGAGCATCATGGTGTCGGAGCGCTGGTTGGACTCGGTGGCCTGCCCGACGGTCGTCGGGTCTCCCCGGGAGTCGGAGCCGATGAGCAGGATGTTCATGGCGCCGGTCGAGACGGGGGTCGGCCGTGTCTCCGCTGGAGGGAACGCACGCGGGATGTGGGTCACCGTCGAGTTGAAGGTCGACGCGACGCTGCCCGCGTAGAACAGGCCGCCGCCGACGACGCAGCCCGCCACCACGGTGGCGACGGCGAGCAGCGTGGTCAGCACGATGGCCAGCGGCGAGCGCCGATGTGAGGTCCGCGGCGTGCGGCGGTGCCAGCGGTGCGGTGAACGTGTGGGCTGCGCGATCATGATGACCGTCTCCGGCACTCCCCCAGGAGCGTCTCATCTGACTTCGCTCGAGCTTTCGGGCGAGATGAGGATTTCTCATCTGCTTTCGAGGCTACGCTTGTTATCCCCAGAAGTCCCCGTTAATGAGGACATAGTTTGTACCCCGGTTACCCCCAGTTCGCGGGGCCCTCAGCTGAGGGCCATTCCCGGAACCCGCGCGCGGATCGCGTTCATCGTCGCCTCGTCCGAGACGCCCTGGAAGTCGTGCCGCGGGGTGTACGGAGCGATCAGCGCCGTCACCTCGTCCTCCGTGAGCTCGACGTTCAGGGAGGCGATCGCGTCGTCGATCTGCTGGATGGATCCCGCCCCGACGAGCGGCGCGGTGACGACCGGCTGGCGGTGCAGCCACGCCAGGGCGACCGCCGCGCGGCTCACACCGTGCGCCGCCGCGACCTCTCCGACGGCATCCACGATGGCCCGATTGGATGCCTCCTCGGCCGGCGAGTACAGCAGGTCGGCGTAGTCGCCGTCGGTCTCCGAGCGCGCCGTCGCCCGCGCGTCATCCCAGGCGCGCGCGAGGCGGCCGCGGGCGAGCGGGCTCCAGATGATGGTGCCGACGCCCTCGTCGAGGCAGAGCGGGATCATCTCGCGCTCCTCCTCGCGGGCGAGCAGGTTGTAGTGATCCTGCATCGTGACGAAGCGCGCCCAGCCGTGCTGCTTCTGCAGGTTGAGGGCCTTCGCGAACTCCCACGCGAACATCGACGACGCCCCGAGATAACGGACCTTGCCGGCCTTCACGATGTCGTTCAGCGCTTCGAGCGTCTCCTCCCACGGGGTCGATTGGTCGTTTCGGTGGATCTGATACAGGTCGATGTAATCGGTGCCGAGGCGCCGCAGGGAGTGATCGACCTCCGCCAGGATCGCTTTGCGCGACAGGCCACGGCCGTTGGGGCCCGGCCGCATCGGGTGGCGGACCTTGGTCGCGATGACGACCTCGTCGCGATCGGCGAAGTCGCGGAGTGCACGGCCCAGGATCTCCTCGCTGGAGCCGTTCGAGTACATGTTGGCGGTGTCGAAGAAGTTGATGCCCGCCTCCAGGGCGTGCTTGATGAGAGGCCTCGCCTCCTCCTCTCCTTTCGACCAGACGGGGTGACCGCGGTCGGGTTCGCCATAGCTCATGGCGCCGATGGCGATCGGGGAGACGTCGAGGCCGGTGGTCCCGAGCTTGCGATACTGCATGAGAACTCCTTGAATAGACGTGAGCGGAGAACTCTCCGCTTGATTTACGACGGTAACGGAGAATTCTCCGTTTAGCAAGGAGACGCATGCCGGAACCCCGACGAGCCGACGCAACCCGCGCCGACGCGCAGCGCAACCGCGCGCGCATCCTCGACGTCGCCGCGACGGCCTTCCGCGAGAACCCCGACGTGTCGCTCAACCAGATCGGCAAGCTCGCCGGCGTCGGCGCCGGAACCCTCTACCGGCACTTCCCCACGCGTGAAGCGCTGCTGCTCGCCGTCTACGCGGCGGAGATCGACGGGCTCGAAGGCGCGGTGGACGAGCTGCTGGCGAAAGAACCGCCGCTCGACGCCTTTCGCAGCTGGTCGAGGCAGTTGGCCGAGTTGGTGCGCATCAAGCACGGGCTCGGGGAAGCGCTGGCCAGCCCCTCGGCGCAGGCGGTGATCGACGCCACCTACGCGCCGGTGACCAACGCGATCGGACGGCTGCTGGATGCAGCGGTCGCCGACGGCGACATTGAGCCAGGAGCCGACCCCGGCGACATCCTGCTTCTCCTCAGCGCGCTCTGGCGGGTCCCGGCCGGACCGGGCGGTCTCGCGCAGGCGGACCGGCTGCTGGAGATGGTGGTCGCGTCGCTGCCGGCACCCAGCGGCCGGAGCTGACATCCGGCTCCGGCCGCAGGTGATGCGTCAGATGCCGCGCGCGAGGCGGTAGTAGGCGGCGTTCGCGTCGAGGTCGCGGCGCACCGAGCGGAGCGTCGTCGTGTCGTCGATGACGATGAGCTCGGTGCGCAGCATGCGGGCGAAGTCCTCGAAGACCTCGACGCCGACCGCGGTGCTCATCACCGTGTGGTGCGCCGCGCCGGCCTCCAGCCAGGCGGTCGCCGACGTCGTGAAGTCGGGCTGCGGCTTCCACACCGCGCGGCCGACCGGCAGCTTCGGCAGCGGAGCCGACGGCTCGACCACCTCGACCACGTTGGCGACCAGGCGGAACCGGTCACGCACGTCCGACAGCGCCACGACGACCGCGGGACCCGGGTCCGCCGTGAAGACGAGGCGGACCGGGTCGTCCTTGCCGCCGATGCCGAGCGGGTGCACCTCCAGCGTCGGCGTCGCCGAGCTGAGCGACGGGCTCACCTCGAGCATGTGCGCGCCCAGGATGCGCTCGTCGCCAGGAGTCAGGTCGTACGTGTAGTCCTCCATGAGGGATGCGCCGCCGGGCAGGCCCGCGCCCATCACGTTGGCCGCGCGCACCAGGACGGCGGTCTTCCAGTCGCCCTCAGCACCGAAGCCGTACCCCTCGGCCATCAGCCGCTGGACGGCGAGCCCGGGCAGCTGCTTCAGGGCGCCCAGGTCCTCGAAGCTGGTCGTGAACGCGCCGAAACCGCCCTCCTCCAGGAAGGAGCGCAGGCCCAGCTCGATGGCCGCGCCGTCGCGCAGCGACTGGTGGCGGTCGCCGCCGCGGCGTAGCTCCGGAGCGACGTCGTACTGCTCCTCGTACTCGGCCACGAGCGCGTCGATGGCGTCGGCCGGCGCCGCGGCGACCGCATCGGCCAGCTCGTTCACGCCCCACGTGTTCACCTGGACGCCGAAGACGTGCTCTGCCTCGGTCTTGTCGCCCTCGGTGACGGCGACGAAGCGCATGTTGTCGCCGAAGCGGGCGAGCTTCAGCGTGCGGGTGGCGGCCCGGCCGGCCGCTGCGCGCATCCACGTGCCGACGCGTGCCGAGACGACCGGGTTCGAGACGTGCCCGGCGACGGTGGTGCGCGGCACGCCGAGGCGCGTCAGGATGTAGCCGAACTCGCGGTCGCCGTGGGCGGCCTGGTTGAGGTTCATGAAGTCGAAGTCGATCTCGGCCCAGGGCAGTTCGACGTTCGCCTGCGTGTGGAGGTGGAGCAGCGGCTTCTGCAGCGCGTCGAGACCGGCGATCCACATCTTCGCTGGACTGAAGGTGTGCATCCACGCGATCACGCCGATGACGCGGTCGTCGGCGTTCGCCTCGAGCATGATGCGGCGGATGGCGTCGGCGTCGGTGAGGACCGGCTTCCACACGATCTTCACGGGCACGTCGGGCGACGCGCCCAGCTCGTCGGCGATGGCGCGNGACTGCTCGGCGACCTGCGCGAGGGTCTCCGGTCCGTACAGGTGCTGGCTCCCGGTGAGGAACCAGACCTCGTAGACGTCGAGGGAGGTGGTGAGCTTCGGCATCAGGCGGTGGGTCCTTCCGGGGTCTGTCCGTAGACGTTCTGATAGCGGTCGAAGAGGCGGTCGATCGCCTCCTGGGGGATGGGGACGACGTCGCCGCCCTGGCGGGCGATGTGCATCGTGCGGGCGACATCCTCGGCCATGACGGCGGCCTTCACGGCGTCGCGGGCGTCGGAGCCGATGGTGAAGACGCCGTGGTTCTGCATGAGGACGGCGCGGCTGCGGTGGCCGGTCAGCGTCGACACGATGCCGCGGCCGATGGAGTCGTCGCCGATGATCGCGAACGGTCCGACCGGGATCTCACCGCCGAACTCGTCGGCCATCGCCGTGATGGCGCACGGGATGGGCTCGGCGCGGGCCGCCCACGCGGTCGCGTAGGTGGAGTGCGTGTGCACGACGCCGCCGACCTCGGGCATGCTGCGGTAGACGAAGGCGTGGGCGGCGGTGTCGGACGACGGCGACCGCTCGGAGCCGAGCGACCCGGGGACGACCTCGCCGTCGAGGGTGCACAGGATCATGTTCTCGGGCGCGAGGTCGTCGTAGTCGACGCCGCTCGGCTTGATGACGAACAGGTCCTCGCCCGGCACGCGGCCGGAGACGTTGCCGCCGGTCCAGACGACCAGCTGGTAGCGGACCAGCTCGGCGTGCAGGGCGGCGACGCGCTCGCGGACGGCGCGGACGGCCGGGGACTCGGGGGCCGGGGTGGCGGGGGTCTGGGCGTCGGTCACTGGTCGGATCCTTCCGTTGGGCGATCGGCGGAGGCGGTGGTGTCGGGCAGGGCGGTGACGGCCGCGCGCTCCACGGCGAGGCCGGCGTCGTAGCGGTCGAGGTAGGCGGCGAAGCCGGCGACGTCCTCCGGCCGCGGCTCGGCGGTCTCGAACGCGACATCGCGGAACACGCGCTCGCGCAGGTACGTGTCGAGGTCCTGTCCGCTCTCGGCGCGCGCCTCCAGGTAGGCGGCGAGGACGGCGATCCCCCAGGCGCCGCCCTCCGACGCGGTGTGCGCGACGGAGACGGGAGCGTCGAGGGCGCCGGCCAGGAAGCGCTGGGCGACCCCGGCGGTGCGGAACACGCCACCGTGGGCGAGCATCTTGTCGAGCGCGACACCCTCGTGAGCGAGGACGCGCATCCCGAGCGCCAGGGTCGCGAACACTCCGTAGACCTCGGCGCGCACCAGGTTGCCGAGGGTGAAGCGGCTGCCGGGCGTCCGGACGAGGAGCGGACGGCCCTCGGTGAGGCCGGCGATCGGCTCTCCAGCCAGGTGGTTGTAGGCGAGCAGGCCGCCGGCGTCGTCGTCGCCGGTCAGCGCCTCCCGGAGGAGGGTGTCGAACACGGCGTCGGGATCGGTGGGGCGGCCGGACGCGGCGGCGAACCGGCCGAAGAGTCCCGCCCACTCGGCGAGCTCACTGGCGCCGTTGTTGCAGTGGACCATGGCGACCGGGTCGCCTGCGGGGGTGGTCACCACATCCAGCTCGTCGTGCACCTCGGCCAGCGGACGCTCCAGCACGACCATCGCGAAGATGCTGGTGCCGGCGCTCACGTTGCCGGTGCGCGGTGCGACGGATGCGGTCGCGACCATGCCGGTGCCGGCGTCGCCCTCGGGCGGGCACAGGGTCGCGCCGGGACGCAGCGTGCCGGACGGATCGAGGAGCGCAGCGCCCTCGGCGGTCAGGTCGCCCGCAGGTTCTCCGGCGGACAGGACCTCGGGCAGCAGGTCACGGAGCGGAGGGATGCGGCCGGCGGCGAGGCGATCATAGCGGCCGACGAGCTCGGCGTCGTAGTCGCCGGTCGCGGGGTCGATCGGGAACATGCCCGACGCATCCCCGACCCCGAGCACATGGCGTCCGGTGAGCCGGCGGTGCACGTACCCGGCCAGCGTGGTGACGGACCGGACGCGGGGGAGGTGCGGCTCGGCGTCGAGGACGGCCTGGTGCAGGTGGGCGATCGACCAGCGGAGCGGGATGTTGACGCCGAGCAGGTCCGTCAGCTCGCGCGCCGCCGCTCCCGTGTTCGTGTTGCGCCAGGTGCGGAACGGCACGAGCAGCTCGCCCGCCTCGTCGAACGCGAGGTAGCCGTGCATCATCGCCGAGACGCCGAGGGAGCCGACGGTGGTCGGCGCGACGCCGTGGCGGGTCTGCGCGTCGGCGGCCAGGGCGGCGTACGCCTCCTGCACGCCGGACCAGACCTCCTCGATCGGGTAGGTCCAGAGGCGGTCGACGTAGGAGTTCTCCCACTCGTGGGCGCCGACGGCGAGGACGACCGACGGGTCGTCCGCATCCACCAGGCAGGCCTTGATGCGCGTCGAGCCGAACTCGATGCCGAGCGCGGTGCGGCCCGACTCGATGGCCTCGCGGGCGCGGGCGGCGGCCGCGGCTCCGGGGCCCGCGGAGGCGACGTCGGCTGGGACCATGGGGCATCCACTCCTTTGTGACCGGTCACATTGACACAGCGAGCATACGTCACGCACCGTCGCGCGCGCCACTCCGTGCTCCGCGGCGGTGACTGCGCTGCGCCGGCTCCCCAACCCGCGCACCCGCAGATTCGTGCCGAATGTGCGCTTAGGCAGGAG
>Ga0006562J51391_1035121_pt1 | contig 13520 bp, 13 predicted proteins | sample Ararhi6_input_d2_FD_51391 | JGI IMG/M metagenome (IMG submission 51391) | reverse complement strand
CCTCGTCATAGGAACGCAGCAGCTCCGCGTACACATCGGTGTCGACCGGCGTCTCACCGATCTCCACGAAGCCGTGCTTGCCGAAGAAGTCGACTTCGAAGGTCAGGCAGAAAACGCGTCGAACCCCGAGCCAGCGTGCGGTGTGGAGCAACTTCTCCAACAACTGGTGACCGATGCCCGCGCCCTTCAGCCCGGGCTTCACCGCGAGAGTGCGGACTTCCGCCAGGTCTTCCCACATCACGTGCAGGGCGCCGCAGCCGACCACCTCGGCGTTGTCGTCGCGTTCGGCGACCCAGAACTCCTGGATGTCCTCGTAAAGCGTCACCGTCGCTTTGTCGAGCAGGATGCCACCGCGGACGTGGGCGTCAAGGAGACGGCGCACGGCGGAGACGTCGCCGGTCCGGGCCCGGCGGACGGTGATGGCTTTAGCGGTGACTTCGGGGTTCTCGGCCGAGGGACTCTCTGCTGACATGTGCGGACGCTATCGTCCGTCGGACTCCGTCGCCGAGCCGGGGTTCTCACCGGCACTCCCCGTACTGCCCGGACTCCCCGCAGTTGCGGGTTCGGCAGTTTCCGGACCCTGGACCATGCGTACGGCGTCGCGCAGCGCGATCCGCTGTTCCTCGCTCATCATCCCGAAGAAGGCGACGAGAGCGGCGGCGGGGTTGTCGCTCTGCGCCCAGGCCTCGTTCATCAGGGCGGCTGCGTAGGCGGCCCGGGTCGAGACCGCCTCATATCGATAGGCCCGGCCTTCTGCTTCCCGGCGCACCCAGCCCTTCTGATGGAGATTGTCCAAAACGGTCATCACCGTGGTGTAGGCGATGGACCGTTCCTGCTGAAGGTCTTCCAGGACTTCTCGAACGGTCACCGGGCGGTTCCACTTCCACACCCGCGTCATGACCGCGTCTTCGAGTTCTCCCAATGGGCGAGGCACAGCTCAGAACAATAGTGGGAGATCTCGCCAATCGCGTGCCGGACGTGCGCTTTCATCGGCAAACGGGAACAAAAAGGGCGTGCGGCTCCGAAAAGAGCCGCACGCCCTGGGCGATGCGGAAGCGTCGCGGGCCGGTCAGGCGTCAGGGCTCGCGGAGGCCTGACGGGCGCCGTCCGCGCGCGCGAGGACGGCGTCGACGGCCGCGTCCTCCTTGGCCTTGTTGGCCCCGCCCTGGGTCTTCACGATCACCCTGATCACACCGATGAAGAACACGGCCATGACGACGGGAGGCACGAGCGCGGAGACATAGTCCATGGATCCAGGGTAGCCAGGGCGGAACGGGACATCGGGGCGGGGTCGCCCGTGTCAGCCGGCGGCCAGCCGCTGCTGTTCCGGGTGGGCGGGCGGCGGGGTCGGTCTGCGGCGCGGGAAGACCTCGCCCGGCGTCGGGACGGGTCGCCGGGCGGGCTCCGGGGCGGGCTCGGCGGGCACCGGACCGGGAGCGGGCGTGGCGGGCTTCCCGGCGGGTTTCCTGCGCGGCTCCTCGCCCGGACGCCCGGCCGGATCACCGGCGGCGACGGACGGACAGGCGCGGCCGTCCTCCGAGAGGCCCCCGGGAAGGGCCAGAAGCCGGGTACGGGACGCCGGGACGGTGGGGGCGGCCTCCGGGACCCCGCGGGCCGCCCGGCGGGCCAGACGGGCGCGCACGTCCCGTTCGGCGAGCATCTGGCAGCGGCCCAGGAGGGCGGCGGCGGTGGGGTTGCCGCGCAGCGCGCGCAGGGCGGCGAGGTCGTCGGGCTCGGGCCGGTAGCCGGTCGGCAGTACCTCCTCCAGGAGGGTGAGGTAGCCGGCGGCGGTGCCGGGGAGGGCGGCTCGGTACCGGGCGAGGTCGGCCACCAGGAAAGCCCGCAGTCGGGCGGCCTCGCGCGTCGCCTCGTCGAGGGACTCGGCGAGGCGATGGCAGTCCTGGATGTCCTCGGCGGAGACGGGGCCGGGGTGAAGGGCGAGGGCAAGGGCGCGGCGGAGCACACGCAACTCCTCCGTACCGAACGCCATGCCGCCGCGAGATCCGTAGGGCGTGGGCATGCCGCGACGATACGCGCTAATCAGACAAATTCGACATAGCGGATGGGCGTGGCGTGTCCGCGATCCGAACAGGTGGCCCCGCCTGCCGGATCACCCGCCTCCGCCCGCCCGCCTCCGCCCGCCCGTCGGTCGTGGTCCGCCCGCCCCCCGCGCGTCCGCGGAGGGGTTCCCGCTCACATGCGGGACACGTTCCGCTCGTACACCAGGCGCAGCCCGATCAGCGTCAGCCACGGCTCGTGCTCGTCGATCACGGAGGACTCGCCGAGCACCGTCGGTGCCAGCCCGCCCGTCGCGATCACGGTGACCTCGTCCGGATCGTCCGCCAGCTCACGGGCCATCCGGGTCACCACGCCGTCGACCTGGCCGGCGAAGCCGTAGACGATCCCGGACTGCATCGCCTCGACCGTGTTCTTGCCGATCACGCTCCGGGGCCGGGCCACCTCGATCTTGCGCAGCTGTGCGGCCTTGACGCCCAGCGCCTCGACGGAGATCTCGATGCCGGGGGCGATCACCCCGCCGACGTACTCCCCGCGCGCGCTGACCGCGTCGAACGTCGTCGCCGTGCCGAAGTCGACGACGATCGCCGGGCCGCCGTAGAGCTCGTTCGCCGCGACCGCGTTGATGATGCGGTCGGCGCCGACCTCCTTGGGGTTGTCGAAGAGGATCGGCACCCCCGTCTTCACACCGGGTTCGACCAGCACGGCGGGCACGTCGCCGTAGTAGCGCCGGGTCACCTCGCGCAGTTCGTGCAGCACGGAGGGCACGGTCGCGCAGATCGCGATCCCGTCGATGCCGTCGCCCAGTTCCTCTCCGAGCAGCGGGTGCGTTCCCATCAGGCCCTGCAGGAGCACGGCCAGTTCGTCCGCGGTCCGGCGGGCGTCGGTGGAGATCCGCCAGTGCTCGACGATGTCCTCACCGTCGAAAAGGCCGAGCACGGTGTGCGTGTTGCCCACGTCGATCGTCAGCAGCATGGCCGGTCCCCGTTCCCTACTCAGCCGCTCGCAGATCCAGACCGATGTCCAGGATCGGCGAGGAGTGCGTCAGGGCGCCGACGGCGAGGAAGTCGACGCCGGTGTCGGCATACGCCTTGGCGTTGTCCAGGGTCAGCCGGCCCGACGCCTCCAGCAGGGCGCGCCCGCCGACGACGCCGACGGCCTCCGCGCACTCCCCGGGCGTGAAGTTGTCCAGCAGGATCAGGTCCGCGCCGGCGTCGACCACCTCCCGCAGCTGGTGCAGGGTGTCGACCTCCACCTCGATCGCGACGTCCGGGAACGTCTCCCGCACGGCCTCGAAGGCCTGGGCGACGCCGCCCGCGGCGACCACATGGTTGTCCTTGACCAGCGCCGCGTCGGACAGCGACATGCGGTGGTTGACTCCCCCGCCGCAGCGGACGGCGAACTTCTCCAGGGAGCGCAGACCCGGCGTCGTCTTGCGGGTGTCCCGCACGCGTGCCTTGGTGCCCTCCAGGACATCCGCCCACGCGCGCGTGGCGGTGGCGATGCCGGACAGCCGGCACAGCAGGTTGAGCGCGCTGCGCTCGGCGGTGAGAAGGTCACGCGTGCGCGTGGTGACGGACAGCAGCTTCTGGCCGGCCTCCACGCGGTCGCCGTCCTCCACGTGCCGCTCGACCTCGAACTCGTCCGTGCAGACGACCGAGACGACCGCCTCGGCGATCCTGAGGCCCGCCACCACGCCCGCCTCGCGCGCGGTGAAGTCGGCGGTGGCGACCGCCTCCTCGGGGATGGTCGCGACGGTGGTCACGTCCACGCCGTGGGCCAGGTCCTCCTGGATGGCGACGTTGGCGATGTCCTCGACCTCCACGGGGTCGAGTCCGGCGTCGGACAGCAGCTGGGCGAGCGCGGGGTCGAGCCCGCACTCCGCGTATTCGGCGTATCCCTCACCGTCGAAATCGGTGTCTGCGTCGGCGCCACAGGCACAGCCGTCGCCGCAGCCGGCGTTCTGGGCGAGGGGAAGGTCGGGGGTGCTCACGTCTGTCACTGCTCCTGGAGGTGCTGCCGGGTCGGGGGGAAGTCTGCGGTATCGGTGGTGTGTACGGCGAGCGTGCGGTCCGGATTCAGCCGGACGACGATGTGGCGGTGCCAGTTCGCGTCGTCGCGGTCGGCGTGGTCCTCACGCCAGTGGCAGCCGCGGGTCTCCTCGCGCTGCCGGGCGGCGGTGACCAGGACCCGCGCCACGCACAGGAGGTTCGTGGCCTCCCAGGTGTCGACTCCGGGCTCGGCCGTCTTGCCGTTCTCGTCGAGGGCGTCGCGGGCCTCGGCGTGCAGCCGCACCAGCTGGCCGGCCGCCTTCTCCAGGGACGCGGCGGAGCGCAGGACGCCCGCGCCGTCGGTCATGATCCGCTGGATGGCGAACCGGGCCTCCGGGGCGAGGAGCGGGTGCGCCGGCTTCTCCGGGCGCTCGACCGGCGCGGGCACCCGCGCGTGCAGGCCGTCGTCCGTCCGGCTCTCCACGATGTCGGTGACGATGCGCTCGGCGTAGACGAGCCCCTCCAGGAGCGAGTTCGACGCGAGCCGGTTCGCGCCGTGCACGCCGGTGCAGGCGACCTCGCCGCACGCGTACAGGCCCGGGACGGTCGTCCGGCCGTGGGAGTCGGTGCGCACGCCGCCGGAGGCGTAGTGGGCCGCCGGGGCGACCGGGACGGGCTCGGTGACCGGGTCGATGCCGTGGACGCGGCAGGCGGCCAGGATCGTCGGGAAGCGGTGCTCCCACATGTCGGCGCCGAAATGGCGGGCGTCGAGGAACATGTGCTCGGCGTCCTGCTCCTGCATGCGGCGCATGATGCCCTTGGCGACGATGTCGCGGGGCGCCAGCTCGGCCAGCTCGTGCTGCCCGACCATGAAGCGCACGCCGTCCGCGTCGACCAGGTGGGCGCCCTCGCCGCGTACGGCCTCGGAGACGAGGGGCTGCTGGCCCTCGGCGTCCGCCCCGAGGAACAGCACGGTCGGGTGGAACTGGACGAACTCCAGGTCGGAGACCTCCGCACCCGCGCGCAGGGCGAGCGCCACGCCGTCGCCGGTGGACACCGACGGGTTGGTGGTGGCGGAGAACACCTGGCCCATGCCGCCGGTCGCGAGGACGACCGCGGGGGCGTGCACGGCGCCCACACCGTCGTGCTGGCCCTCGCCCATGACGTGCAGGGTGACGCCGGCGGTACGGCCGTCGGCGTCCGTGAGCAGGTCCAGCACGAGCGCGTTCTCGATCGTGCGCAGGCCCCGCGCGCGTACCGCCTCGACGAGCGCCCGGGAGATCTCCGCACCGGTCGCGTCACCGCCCGCGTGCGCGATCCGGCGGCGGTGGTGACCGCCCTCGCGCGTGAGCTCCAGGCCGCCCCCCTCGGACTCGTCGAAGTGGGCGCCGGTCTCGATCAGCCGGCGCACCGCGTCGGGGCCCTCGGTGACGAGGATCCGTACGGCGCCCTCGTCGCACAGGCCCGCGCCGGCCACCAGCGTGTCGTCCAGGTGCTGTTCGGGCGTGTCCCCCTCGCCCAGGGCCGCGGCTATGCCGCCCTGCGCCCAGCGGGTGGAGCCGTCGTCGAGCCTGGCCTTGGTGACGACGACCGTCGTCAGGCCGGCGGCCTCGCAGCGCAGGGCCGCGGTCAGGCCGGCGACGCCGGAGCCCACGACCACCACGTCCGCGTCGATGCTCCACCCGGGCGCGGGCGCGTGCAGTCGTATGCCTGTGCTGGTCACGAGGCGGCTCCGAAGGTGAGGGGGAGGTTGTCGATCAGCCGGGTCGTCCCGACCCTGGCGGCGACGGCGAGGACGGCCTCGCCGGTGAAGTCGTCCTCGAACTCGGTGATCTCCGTGAAGTCCGAGGGGTCGACCAGCGCGAGGTAGTCCAGTTCCAGCGGCGGGTCCAGCCGGGCGGCCTCGTCGAGGACCAGACGGGCCGCCGCGCGGATGGCCGCCGGGCTGCCGGGGGCGGCCTTGGCGACGGCGTGCGCGTCGGCCGCCGCGCGGGACTCCCCTATGGCGCTGAGCGCCTCGGCACGCGCGCGTGTGGCGGGCACCTGACGCGCGCGGGCCCGCAGCGCCTCCTGTGCGGCATGCCGGTCGCGGCCCGCGAACAGGGCCTGGGAGAGCGCCAGCGCGGTGCGCCGCCCCGCGGCGGACAGATAGCGGTTGCGGCTGGACAGGGCCAGCCCGTCCTCCTCGCGCACGGTGGGCACGGCGACGATCTCCACGCCGAAGTTCAGGTCCCGCGTCATGCGACGGATCAGGGCGAGCTGCTGGGCGTCCTTCTGCCCGAAGAGGGCGATGTCGGGCCGGGTGAGGTGCAGCAGCTTGGCGACCACGGTGAGCATGCCGTCGAAGTGACCGGGGCGGGAGCTGCCCTCGAGACGCTCCCCCATGGGTCCCGCGGTGATGCGGACCTGGGGCTCGCCGCCCGGGTAGACCTCGTCCACGGACGGCGCGAACACGACGTCCGCGCCGGCCTGCTCGGCGAGCTTGAGATCGGCGTCCAGGGTGCGCGGGTAGCGGTCGAGGTCCTCGCCCTGGCCGAACTGGAGCGGGTTGACGAAGACCGTGACGACGACCTCGCCGTCCGGCCCGGCGAGTTCCCGGGCGGTGCGGACGAGGGTGGCGTGGCCCTCGTGCAGGGCGCCCATGGTCATCACGACGGCCCGGCGGCCGCCACGCGTGCGTGCGTGCAGGTCGGCGGCGGTGCGCAGCAGGGTGGTGGTCATCCGGCATCTCCTTCGGCGCCGTGGGTGCCCGGGGCACCGGGGTCTCCGGGAGTGCCGTGGGCCTCGTCGGCGAGTACCCCGAGGAGGTCCTCGGCGAGCTCGGGCTTGAGGAGGCCGTGGGCGAGCGCGCGGTCGGCGGTCGCGCGGGCCATCGCCAGGTAGCCCGCCACGGTCTGCGGGGCGTGCTCGCGCAGCTCGGCGACGTGCGCGGCGACCGTGCCCGCGTCTCCGCGCGCGACGGGGCCGGTGAGCGCGCCGTCGCCGGAACGCAGCGCGTTGTCCAGGGCCGCGCCGAGCAGCGGGCCGAGCATCCGGTCGGGGGCCTCGACGCCCGCCGTACGCAGCAGCTCCATGGACTGGGCGACCAGCGTGACCAGGTGGTTCGCGCCCAGGGCGAGGGCCGCGTGGTAGAGCGGCCGGTTCTCCTCGGCGATCCACTCCGGCTCGCCGCCCATCTCGATCACCAGGGCCTCGGCGGCCAGCCGCAACTCGTCGGGCGCGGTGACGCCGAAGGAGCAGCCCGCCAGGCGCTGGACGTCGACGGGGCTGCCCGTGAAGGTCATCGCCGGGTGCAGGGCCAGCGGCAGCCCACCCGCGCGCAGGGCCGGGTCGAGGACCTTCGCGCCGTAGCGCCCCGAGGTGTGCACGATCAGCTGGCCGGGTCGTACGGCGCCGGTCTCGGCGAGGCCCTCCACGAGCCCGGGCAGGGCGTCGTCGGGGACGGTCAGCAGCACCAGGTCAGCGCGCTGGAGGACCTCGGCGGGCGGGAGGAGGGGCACGTCGGGCAGCAGCAGCGCGGCTCGCCGCCTGGAGGCGTCGGAGACGCCGGAGACGGCTACCGGGCGGTGCCCGGCGAGCTGGAGGGACGCGGCCAGGGCGGGACCCACCCGGCCGGCGCCGACCACGCCGACGGCGAGCCGCGCGGGGCGGTCCCTGGGGTCTGGCTGTTGGGCTGTACTCACGCGACGGAGGCCTTCCGTTCCAGTCCGCTCCGGGTACCGGACGATTTCTCGTCATGTTAACGCTATCCGTCCGAGGAGCGTCCGGTTGTCCACAGGCTGTGGGTTATCCCACCCGTTCCCGACCCGCGGCCCGGAGGACGGGCGGGGGCCGGAAACGCCCATGGCTCCGCGGGCCGTCGCACGGCATCATCCGGTGCATGACGAACACGGCGGAACACGGCGAGGAGAAGTCGGCGCAGCAGCGCCTGCGGGAGCGACGGGCGGCCGCCTACCGGACGGCGGAACGCGTCCTGTCGCGCGACGGAGCGCGGGGCACACTGCGGGACCGGCTCGCGCTGCTGCACGAGGCCGCGCCGCAGGTCCACGACCTGGACGAGCCCGCGGACCTCTACGGCGACGGGGTCGTGGCGGCGCTGGAGGAGCGGGTCGCCGGGCTGCTGGGCACGGAGGCCGCCGCGTTCTTCCCGACCGGCACGATGGCCCAGCAGGTCGCCCTGCGCTGCTGGGCGGGACGCACCGGCAACCCCACGGTCGCGCTGCACGCGCTGAGCCATCCCGAGGTGTGGGAGCGGGGCGCGTTCGGCGCCGTCAGCGAACTGCGCACGGTCCGGCTGACGCGCGAACCCCGGCTGCCCACGGCCGAGGAGGTGCGTTCCTTCGAGGAGCCCTTCGGGGCGCTGATGCTGGAACTGCCGCTCAGGGACGCCGGTTATGTGCTGCCCTCCTGGGAGGAACTGACCGAGGTCGTGGAGGCGGCACGCGAGCGCGACGCGGTGGTGCACTTCGACGGCGCGCGCCTGTGGGAGACGACCCACCACTTCGGCCGCCCGCTGCGGGAGATAGCGGACCTGGCCGACAGCGTCTACGTGTCGTTCTACAAGTCCCTCGACGGCTTCGGCGGCGCCGCGCTCGCCGGACCGAAGACGCTGGTGGACGAGGCGAAGACGTGGCGGCACCGCTACGGCGGGATGGTCTTCCAGCAGTTCCCCACCGCCCTGGCGGCACTCGTCGGCCTGGAGCGGGAACTGCCCCGGCTGCCGGAGTACGTGATCCACGCGCGCGTGGTGGCCGCCGCGCTGCGCGAGGGGTTCGCCGAAGCGGGCGTGCCGTGGGCACGTGTGCATCCCGAGGTGCCGCACACGCACGAGTTCCAGGTCTGGCTGCCGTACGAGCCCGATGTGCTCGCCGAGGCGGCGGCTCTCCAGGCCGAGCGGACGAAGGCGATGCTCTTCGTCGGCGGCTGGAGCCGCGGCGGGCCGGGGCTGTCGTACACCGAGGTCACCGTCAGTTCCGCCGGACTGACGTGGACGGCGGACGACGTGAGGGCGGCGGTCGTGGACTTCGTGGGCCGGGTTGCCGAGGTGGTCAGCAGGTAGGACGCGGGCGCAGCCGGCGGGCCAGGGTCTTCCGCAGCCGCCCGTGGGCGGGTCGACCCGCGAGAACCGCGCGGAACTGCCGGTAGTCCCGCAGCTCGCGCATCACCTGCCAGTCGTGGGCGCCGGGCGCGGGCACGACGGGCTCGCCGTGCTGCCTGGCCCGGTAGGCGTCGAGGACGTACTGCTGCGTGATGCTCATGGCTGATCCCTCTCGGAACGAACGTCGTCCGGACGGTGCCCGGACATGGCCCCACCCGGTCGGGGTCCGGGCAGGGGAGGACGTGCGGCAGGGGAGGACATGCGGAAAGGAGTCCTGAGGCCTGCTCCGCGGCTGCCCCGGCCTCCTCAGGCTGCGCCCGGCCGATGCCCGGCGTCGCGTCGATTGACGGCGGCCGTCAATCGAGGACCGCGTTGTCGGTGGCGCGGTGCACCATGAGGGCATGAGCCTGAGCATCGACATCGCGGGGCTGCGGCCGGAGAGGGTCGCGGTCGTGCCCTCACCCCTGGCCGAGCTCGGCATGGCGCTGCACGCGCTGTCCGAGCCGGGGCACCACCCCGGCCTTCAGGGCTGGGTCACCGGTGTGACCGCCGGGCTCGACTCGCATCTGGCGGACCGGATGTGCGAGGCAGACTTCCTGTGGCGGACGACGTTCTCGGACATCTTCCTGCCGTACGCGGGCATCCCGGGCAGGAACACGCTCCCCGGGGCCACGCTCGCCGAGGAGCTCGACCTCCTGGACAAGCTGACGGACGAGCAGTTCGTGGACTCCGCCCTGGAGTTCACCTGCGCGCCCGGGTACGACGTGCCGAGCCCCAGCGTGCTCGCCGACGCGAAGCTGCGCAGGCGCGCCTTCGAACTGGCCGCCACGCGCGGGCCGCGGCAGGTGCGGTTCACTCAGCGGCTGCTGGACGACCCACCCCGCGTGCGTGCCTGGCTGCGGCAGTTCCTGGAGGACTGCGACGAGGCGTTCTTCGCCGATGTCTGGGCCCGGGTGCGCCTCCCGCTCGCCACGGACGCCCGCTACAAGACGGATCTTCTGCGCCGCAAGGGCCTGGCGGAGGCACTCGCCTCGGTGTCCTCGGCGGTGACGCTCGACGTGGACGCCGCGCGGATCACCGTGGACAAGCTGGTCCAGGGCCGCAGCGCCACCGGGGACGGCGGCCTGTTGCTGGTGCCGACGAGCCTCGGCTGGCCGCACCTGATGGTGCTGCACCGGTACGGCTGGCAGCCGGTGCTGCATTACCCGGTCGGCTCGCCGGAGCTGGCCTCGCCGCCCTCGGTGGAGCAGCTGACGCTACGGATGAAGGCGCTGTCCCATCCCGTGCGGATGCGGATCTGCCGCCTGCTGGCCCGCAGTGCGTACACCACGACCGAGCTGGCCCAGGTGCACGGCATGACGGCCCCCGAGATATCCCGGCACCTCGCCGTCCTGAAGAAGGCGGGCCTGCTCACCACCCGGCGGCGCGGTCGCTATGTGCTGCACCAGCTCGATGTGACGGTGGTGGCCCGGCTGGGCAGCGACTTCCTGGAGGGAATGCTCCGCTAGCCGTCGGCGCCCCGTGGAGGCCGCGAAGGCGGCACGGGCCGGGCCGGGCCGGGTCAGCCGTGACCGCCGGCCCGGACGATCCCCGTCTCGTACGCGAGGACCACCACCTGGACCCGGTCGCGCAGCCCCAGCTTGGTCAGGATGCGGCCCACGTGGGTCTTCACGGTCGCCTCGGACAGCACCAGCCGGGCCGCGATCTCCCCGTTGGACAGCCCCTGGGCGACCAGCACCATGACCTCGCGCTCCCGCTCCGTGAGGCGCTCCAGCTCCTTGTGGCGGGGCTCCTTGCCGGTGGTGGGCAGCATCGGCGCGAACCGGTCGAGCAGACGGCGGGTGGTGGACGGGGCGACCACCGCGTCGCCGCTGTGCACCGAGCGGATGGCGGCGAGGAGCTCGCCCGGCGGCACGTCCTTGAGCATGAACCCGGAGGCACCCGCCTTCAGCCCGGAGAACGCGTACTCGTCCAGGTCGAAGGTGGTCAGGATCAGCACCTTGGGCGGTTCGGCCTCGGCGCAGATGCGCCGGGTGGCCTCCACGCCGTCCAGCTTCGGCATACGGACGTCCATGAGCACGACGTCGACCGCCGTGGAACGCACCACCTGGAGGGCCTCGACTCCGTCGCCAGCCTCCGCCACGACCTCCATGTCCGGCTGGGCGGCGAGCACCATCCGGAACCCGGTGCGCAGCAGCACCTGGTCGTCGACGAGCATCACGCGGATCGTCATCGAGTCCTCTTCCGTTTCTTCTGTCTCTGTTGTTTCTGCGGTTTTCGTCGGCCGGTGCGAATGCGTCGGGGGGCGTGACAGGTGTCACCAGGGGCGTGCGTCGGCTTCAGTGCGCGGGTTTGAGCGGGAGCAGGGCGCTGATGCGGAATCCTCCGCCGGGCCGCGGGCCCGCGTCCAGGGTTCCGCCCACCATGCCGACGCGCTCGCGCATGCCGATCAGCCCGTGACCCGCGCCGTCGGCGCCGCCCTCCTCGTACAGCTCGTGCGGGGCGCCCTTGCCGTCGTCCTCGACGAGCAGGCCGAGACCGTCGTCGAAGTAGACCAGGCGCACGCTCGCACCGGTGTTGGGCCCCCCGTGCTTGCGCGTGTTGGTCAGCGCCTCCTGCACAATCCGGTACGCCGTCAGCTCGACGCCGCTGGGCAGCGGCCGCGGCGTGCCCTCGACCTTGAAGTCCACCGGCAGGCCCGAGCCGCGACACTGCTCGACGAGGTCCTCGATCTGCTCGACGTCGGGCTGCGGCACGTACTCGCCGCCCTCCTGGTGCTCGCCGGTGCGCAGTACGCCCAGCAGGCGGCGCATCTCGGCGAGGGCCTGGCGACCCGTGGAGGAGATCGTCTCCAGGGCCTTCTTCGCCTGGTCGGGTGCGGCGTCGAGGACATAGGCGGCACCGTCGGCCTGCACCACCATCACCGACACGTTGTGCGCGACGACGTCGTGCAGCTCCCGCGCGATACGGGCGCGCTCGGCGGCGACCGCGACCTTCGCCTGCGCCTCGCGCTCCTTCTCCAGGCGGGCCGCGCGCTCCTCCAGTTGCGCGAAGTACGCGCGACGGGTGCGAATGGAGTCGCCCAGCACCCAGGCGAGGGCGAACGGCACCGTCTGGAAGACGATGACCGCGACCTGACCCGGCACGCTCGCGTTCTCGTGCGGCCAGCGCACCTGCGCCAGGGTGGCGGCGCTCAGCGCCATGACCAGTGCGAGGCGGGAGGCCCAGCGGGCGCCGGTCGCGGCGACCGTGTAGACGATCACCAGCAGGGAGAAGTCGGCCGCCGTGACCCCGACGTTCAGCACCAGCTGGGCCAGTCCGAGCGCCGCGGCGAGCACGAGCATCTGCTCGGGCATACGCCGACGCAAGGCGATGACCAGGCACAACAGGAACACGACCGGCACCAGCAGCGCCATGGAGTCGGTGCCGCCGCGGTCCTGGCCCGCGGTTCCGGCAGCCGCGGAGATCCCGAACAGGACGAGGGCCCAGAAGCCGTCAACCCCGGTCGGGTGTCTGCGGAGGAAGTCATAGAGGCGCTGCACGTAACCCAGCGTAGGGAAGCCCGATGCGTGCAGGGGTCAACCGGAGGACCGATCCGGTCCGGGCGCGCGTACTCCGCAAGGTGGATGCCGTGATCACCTGTACGCCTAGTCTGACCGGGTGGTGGACAAGGCGACGGGCTCGGGCGGGTGGCGCGGCTGGCGGGCGGCGACGCAGGCGGCGCTGTACGGCGTGGACGGAACGGGCGGCTTCTACCGGCGCTCCGAGGGCCCGGCCGGGCACTTCCGTACGTCCGTGCACGCGTCGCCGCTGTTCGCCGCTGCCGTGGCCCGGCTGCTGTGCCGGGTCGACGAGGCGCTGGGCCGGCCCTCGTCGCTCGACTTCGTCGACATGGCGGCCGGGCGGGGCGAACTGGTCACCGGAGTGCTGGCCGCGCTCCCCGCCGAGGTGGCGGCACGCACACGCGCGTACGCCGTCGAACTCGCCGACCGCCCCCCGGGCCTCGCTGACCGGATCGCGTGGCTCCCCGAGCCTCCACGGCAGCTCACCGGGCTGCTGTTCGCCAACGAGTGGCTGGACAACGTGCCCGTGGAGGTCGCGGAGGTCGACTCCGCGGGCGTGGCGCGGCTGGTGCTCGTCCGGGACACCGGGGCCGAGCGGCTCGGCGAGCGGGTGTCCGGCGCGGAGGCGGAGTGGCTCGCGCGGTGGTGGCCGACGGCGGGCGAGGAGGGGCTGCGCGCGGAGATCGGGCTGCCCCGGGACACGGCCTGGGCGTCCGCCGTCTCGTGCCTCGAGGGCGGGCTCGCGGTGGCGGTGGACTACGCGCACACGGCGGACGCGCGCCCCCCGTTCGGAACGCTCACCGGCTTCCGGGAGGGGCGCGAGACGGCACCCGTACCGGACGGTTCCTGCGA
>Ga0006562J51391_1125021_pt1 | contig 13560 bp, 12 predicted proteins | sample Ararhi6_input_d2_FD_51391 | JGI IMG/M metagenome (IMG submission 51391) | reverse complement strand
TGTGGCCGCGCGCAGGCGACTGGCCATCACTCGGACCGGATGGCGCGGACCTGACGCTGATCGGCATCCCGACGCAGGAGACCTCGCTCTCGCCGACCGGTGCGGGTGCCACCCCCGCGGCCGTGCGGGATGCGCTGCGTCGCTACTCGGCGTTCGCACCGGGAGAGGGCGTCGAGGCGCTGCGCTTCGCGGACGCCGGCGACGTGCCGTCACCCGACGGCCCGGAGGGGCGGGAACGTGCGCGTGCGGCAATGGCGGAGGCCTCGTCCCGGTCGCGACTGACGGTCGCGGTCGGCGGCGACAACTCGCTCACGGTCCCGGCGGCGCTCGGGTCGTTCGGCGGGGACCTCGGCGCGGCGGGGCTGATCACGCTCGACGCCCATCACGATCTGCGAGACGGATCGTCCAACGGCTCTCCGGTGCGTGAGCTCATCGAGGCCGGGCTCGACGGCCGGCGGATCGTGCAGATCGGCATCGCCGACTTCGCGAACTCGGCCGCCTACGCCCGCCGCGCGGCGGACTATGGCATCACGGTGATCCTCCGCGACGAGCTGCACACGCGTCCGCTGGACGACGTCATGGCGGAGGCGCTGGAGATCGCAGGGGCGGGCGGCGGCCCGGTCCACGTCGATCTGGACGTGGACGTCTGCGATCGCTCGGTGGCTCCGGGGTGCCCGGCATCCGTCCCGGGCGGCCTCGCTGCCTGGGAGCTGCGCCGCTTCGCGCGGCTCGCCGGCGCATCCCCGCTTGTCCGCTCCCTCGACATCGCCGAGGTGGATGCGACTGCCGACGCCCCCGACCAGCGCACGGTCCGCCTCGCGGCGCTCCTCGTCCTCGACGCCGCCGCCGGCCTCGCCTCCCGCTGACCCATCCCGTCCCGTCCCCGTCGCCCACCGTCGAGTCCGCAAACTTTGCACGCTCGCGGGGCGAATCGTGTGCAAAGTTTGCGGACTCGACGGCGGGGCGGAAGGGACTAGAGGNGGAGGGTGCGCTCGATGAGGGGGACGCCGGGACGGTAGGCGAGGTGGATGTGGCTGGGGGCGCGGAGGACCGCCAGGTCGGCCCGCGCTCCGGGTCGCAGGTGCCCGACGTCGTCGCGACGGAGCGCGGCGGCGCCGCCCAGCGTCGCCGCCTGCAGGGCCTCGGCCGGCGTCAGCCCGAGCTCACGCACGGCGAGGGCGATGCAGAACGGCATCGACGACGTGAACGACGACCCCGGGTTGCAGTCGCTCGCGAGCGCAACGGTCGCGCCGGCGCCGAGGAGGCGACGCCCGGACGGGTAGGGATGCCGCGTCGAGAACTCGACGCCGGGCAGCAGCGTCGCGACGGTCCGGGAGGCGGCCAGCCGCTCCACGTCGTCGTCGGTCAGGTAGGTGCAATGGTCGATGCTCGCCGCATCCAGTTCCACAGCGAGGGCGACGCCGTCTCCGGGGCCGAGCTGGGCGGCGTGGATGCGCACGCCCAGTCCGCGTGCGGCCCCCGCCCTCAGGATCCGCTCCGACTGCTCGACGCTGAACGCGCCCGTCTCGCAAAAGACGTCGATCCAGCGCGCGTGCGGCGCGCAGGCGTCGAGCATCGGGCCGGTGACGAGATCCACATAGGTGTCCGGGTCGTCGGCGTACTCGGCTGGGACGACGTGCGCACCCAGGAACGTGGTCTCGTCGGTCACCTCGCGCGCCAGTCGGAGCAGGCGCTCCTCGTCGGCGACGGTCAGTCCGTAGCCGCTCTTGATCTCGAACGTCGTCGTGCCCTGCGCGTGCAGTTCGGCCACCAGCCCGGCGAGCCGCGCGCGCAGTTCGCCGTCCGTCGCGGCGCGTGTCGCTGCGACCGTGGACCGTATGCCGCCAGCGGTATACGGTCGCCCGGCCATGCGCGCCTCGAACTCCTGCGCGCGATCTCCGGCGAAAACGAGGTGGGTGTGCGAGTCCACGAACCCCGGGATCACGGCCGCGCCGGCGACGTCGACGACGCTGTCCGCATCCGATCGGGGGGCAGCGGCCGAGGGTCCGGTCCAGGTCACCCAGCCGTCGACGGCGAGAACAGCCGCATCACGAACCAGCCCGAGGGGTCCGGGATGCGCCGGGTCGAACGTCGTCAGCTCGCCGATGCCGGTGACGAGGGTGGCGGTCATCGGCCTTCGCGCATCGGGATGCGCAGCCCGCGCTCCTCCGCGACCTCGACAGCGCGCTCGTATCCCGCATCCACATGCCGCATCACGCCCGTGCCCGGATCGTTCGTCAGCACGCGCTCGATCTTCTCCGCGGCGAGTGGCGTGCCGTCGGCGACGACGACCTGCCCGGCGTGGATGCTGCGGCCGATCCCGACGCCGCCACCGTGGTGGAGCGACACCCAGGTCGCGCCGGACGCCGTGTTGAGCAGCGCGTTGAGGAGGGGCCAGTCGGCGATCGCATCGGAGCCGTCCGCCATCGACTCCGTCTCCCGATACGGCGAGGCGACCGAGCCGGAGTCGAGGTGGTCGCGCCCGATCACGACCGGTGCGGACAGCTCGCCCGAGGCGACCATCTCGTTGAAACGGAGGCCGGCCAGGTGCCGCTCCTTGTATCCCAGCCAGCAGATCCGGGCGGGTAGTCCCTCGAAGTGCACCTTTTCGCCCGCCTGGGTGATCCAGCGGCGCAGGTGTTCGTCGTGGGGGAACAGGTCGAGCACGGCGCGGTCCGTCGCGGCGATGTCGGCCGGGTCGCCCGAGAGCGCGGCCCACCGGAACGGTCCCTTGCCCTCGGCGAAGAGCGGACGGATGTACGCGGGCACGAACCCGGGGAAGCCGAACGCGCGGTCGTAGCCGCCCAGCTGGGCCTCCGTGCGGATCGAGTTGCCGTAGTCGAAGACCTCGGAGCCGGCGTCCTGGAAGCCGACCATCGCCTCCACCTGGGCGGCCATCGACCGTCGGGCGTCGTCCGTGAAGCGCTCGGGGTCTGCGGCTGCGCGGTCGTGCCACTCCTCGACCGAGTAGCCGACGGGCAGGTAGCTCAGCGGGTCGTGCGCGCTGGTCTGGTCGGTGACGATATCGATCGGCACACCGCGGCGGAGCAGTTCGGGGAAGACCTCCGCCGCGTTCCCCACCACGCCGACCGAAAGGGCGCGGCGCTCCTCCTTGGCCGCCAGTGCCTGCGCGACCGCGTCGTCGAGGTCGTCCGCCAGCACGTCGAGGTAGCCGTGGTCGACGCGGCGCTGCAGGCGGGTGCCGTCAACATCCACGATGAGCACCGCCCCGCCGTTCATGGTGACCGCGAGCGGCTGCGCTCCGCCCATGCCGCCGCATCCACCGGTCAGCGTGAGGGTGCCGGCGAGGGTGCCCTCGAACCTCTTCCGCGCGACCGCGCCGAACGTTTCGTACGTGCCCTGGAGGATGCCCTGCGAACCGATGTAGATCCACGAACCGGCGGTCATCTGGCCGTACATTGTGAGACCGAGCGCCTCCAGTCGGCGGAACTCGGGCCACGTCGCCCAGTCGCCGACGAGATTGGAGTTGGCGATCAGCACCCGGGGGGCCCACTCGTGCGTGCGGAAGACGCCCACCGGCTTGCCGGACTGCACGAGCAGCGTCTCGTCGGCCTCGAGGTCGCGGAGGGTGCGGATGATCGCGTCGAACGCCTCCCAGCTGCGGGCCGCGCGGCCGGTGCCGCCGTAGACGACCAGGTCGTCGGGGCGCTCGGCGACCTCCGGGTCGAGGTTGTTCATCAGCATCCGCAGCGGGGCCTCGGTCTGCCAGCTCTTGGCGCTGAGCTCGGTGCCTCGCGCCGCGCGCACCGGTCGGGCTCCATCCATGGTTCTCGTTCCTTTCGTTACCCCGTCGAGTCCGCGAAGACTGACGGTTTCGACGCTGATTTCGTGCAGTTTGTGCGTACTCGACGGTGGGGGTCAGGGGAGGTGGGCGGCGGCGCGGAGGGCTCCGGAGGTCACGAGAGCATAGGCGGCCTCGATCTCGGGGGAGAGGTGGCGGTCGGGGCCCGGGCCCGGGACGACCCTCCGCAGTGTCGCGATGACGGCTCCCGTGGCGGGGCCCGGCTGCAGCGGGGCGCGCAGGTCGGCTCCCCGGGCGGCGGTCATGACCTCGATCGCGATCACGCGGGCGAGCCCGTCGATGGCGCGGCGTAGCTTGCGGGCGGCCGCCCATCCCATCGACACGTGGTCCTCCTGCATGGCCGACGAGGGGATGCTGTCCACCGACGCCGGCGCGGCCAGCCGCTTCAGCTCGGAGACGATCCCGGCGGCCGTGTACTGGGCGATCATCAGACCGGAGTCGACGCCGACTTCATGGGCGAGGAATGGCGGCAGCCCCTGGTTGCGCGCAGGGTCGAGGAAGCGGTCGGTGCGGCGCTCCGACATGCTGGCGACGTCGGCGACGGCGATCGCGAGGAAGTCGAGCACGTACGCGACCGGCGCTCCGTGGAAGTTGCCGTTCGACTCCACCCGCCCGTCGAGGGTGAGCACCGGGTTGTCCACGGCCGAGGCCAACTCGCGCTCGGCCACCAGCTCCGCGTGCGCGACGGTGTCGCGTGCGGCGCCGTGCACCTGCGGAGAGCACCGGAGCGAGTAGGCGTCCTGCACCCGGGTGCACTCCGGTCCCTTGTGACTCGCGACGATCGGCGAGCCGGCGAGCAGGGCGCGCAGGTTCGTCGCCGAGACCGCCTGGCCGGCCTGCGGCCGCAGCCGCTGCAGGTCGTCGGCGAACACCGCGTCGGTGCCGAGCAGCGCCTCGACGCTCATCGCGGCGGCGATGTCGGCGTCGGTCAGCAAGCCGTGGAGGTCGTGGATGGCGAGCGCGAGCATCCCGAGCATCCCGTCGGTGCCGTTGATGAGCGCGAGTCCCTCCTTCTCGGCGAGGACCACGGGCTCGACTCCCGCAGCGGCGAGGGCGTCGGCCGCGTCGACCGGTTCGCCGTCGACCCGCACGCGGCCCTCGCCCATCGCCGCCAGGGCGCAGTGGGCGAGCGGCGCGAGGTCGCCGGAGCACCCGAGCGAGCCGTACTCGTGGACGACCGGCGTGATCCCCGCATTGAGGAGGGCGGCGTAGGTCTCGACGGTATGGGGTCGCGCACCCGTGCGCGCGGTCATCAGCGTGGACAGGCGCAGCAGCATGAGGGCACGGACGACCTCGCGCTCGACCTCGGGACCGGATCCGGCCGCGTGCGAGCGCACGAGGCTCGCCTGCAGCTGCGCCCGGCGATCGGCGGGGATGAATGTCGTGGCGAGTGCGCCGAAGCCGGTCGAGATGCCGTAGTGCGGCTCGGTGTCGTCGGCGAGGGCGTCGACGATCGCGCGGGAGGCGGCGACACCGGCGAGGGCGTCCGAGTCGAGTTCGACGCGGGCGTCGTGGCGCGCGACGGCGACCACGTCGTCGATGGTGAGCGGTCCGGCACCGACGGTGACGGCGGTCTGGGTCTGGAGCATGGTCCGATCCTCGCGCCGCGCGGTCGTGAGCGCTCCGGCTGTAGGCTGCTCGGTGTCCGGGATCCCAGACACGGGCGCGGCTACCGGCGCGAGGGGAGGTGGATGCGGTGAGCAAGGTCCCCGCGGCGGAGAACACCCTCCGCGTCCTCGCCTACCTCGGAGCCCAGCGCGGCCCGGCCCCGGCCGCCGCCATCGCCTCCGCCCTCGGCCTGCCCCGCTCGACCGTCTACCACCTGCTCGCTGTGCTGACCGAGCACGGTTTCGTGCTGCACTTCCCTGAGGCACGCCGCTACGGCCTGGGCGTCGCCGCCTACGAGCTGTCGAGCGCCTTCTCGCGTCAGCAGCCGCTGAGCCGGCTCGGCCGGCCGATCGTGGCGGCGCTGGTGGATGCGATCGGCGAGTCCGGGCACGTCGCCGTACTCCATGGTCGTGATGTCGTCTACATCGTGGAGGAGCGCGCGCCCCGGCGGCCGCGACTGGTGACGGATGTGGGGGTGCGTCTTCCGGCTCACCTGACGGCGAGCGGACGCGCGCTTCTCGCGACCCTGCCGCGCGAGCAGCTGCGCGCGCTCTATCCGGATTCCGGCGCGTTCGAGGACCGCACGGGCTCCGGCCCGCACTCCTACGCCGAGCTGCGCCGAGTCGTGACGGAGGCCCGCGAGCGCGGCTACGCCACCGAGGACGGCGACGTCACCCCGGGCTTCGCCTCCGTCGCGGTGTCGGTGCGCGACCATGCGGGCTGGCCCGCCGCGGGCATCGCGGTCACCTTCCCGCGCGATAACGTTGCGCCGGAGGGGTGGGATGCGCTCGCCGCCCGGGTGCGCGAAGCCGCGGCCGAGCTGTCCCGGCGCATCCGCGGGAGCTGACGCCGGCCGGCGCGGCGGCTAGCGTGTGGGAACGGCGAGCGACTTGGCGTAGCAGACCGACCACGGATCGTCGGCGTACGCCCCGAAGTTCGGGATGCGCACGTAGCCCGAGCGCTCGTACAGTGCGATCGCCGCGTGCTGCAGCGGACCTGTCTCCAGTCGCACCTCGACGATGCCTGCTCCTTCAGCGGCGGACTCGATCGCGCCGAGCAGACGGCGGGCGAGGCCCTGACCGCGGGCGTCCTCGTGCACGAACATGCGCTTGAGCTCGGCGCGGGGGAGGGCGTCGCTCCGCGAGCCGTCCGCGCCCTCGGAACCGTCGGCCACCAGGGCGGCGATGCCCAGCGCACGCCCGTCGACCCGTGCGACGAACACGGTGACGCCCGGGCGCTCGAGTTCGGACACATCCAGCAGGTAGCAGCTCTCGGCCGGGTACAGCGCGAAAGCGAACTCGTCGCTCAAGCGCAGCAGCTCCTCGACCTCCGGCTGCCGGGCCGGTTCGGGGCGGATCTCGATCGGCATGCGTCGATGCTAGCCGCGGCGTGTGTCGCCCGTGTTTCCCGGGACCTCTTCGAGGCGCACACGGAAGCGGCCCGACGGCTTCCCGCCGCCGGGCCGCCCCACCGCGTGAACCCGGGCGTCAGGCCCGGCTCGGGGTCCGGTTCTCGGCGCTGACCATCCAGGCGTACTGCTCGAGCCGCTCGATGATCGCGTGCAGCAGGTCCGCAGAGGTCGGGTCCTCCTCATCCACGTCGTCGTGCACGTCGCGCATGGTGCGGACGACCGCCTCGAGGCGCTCGGTGATCAGGTCGACCGTCTCGGTGGTGTCGACCTCGCCGTTGGGGAACTCGGGCAGGCTGGTCTGCTCGGCGACGGTCGCGCTGCGGCCGTCGGGGGTCGCGTGGAGGGCGCGGAGGCGCTCTGCGACGTCGTCGCTGAACTCGCGGGCGGCCTCGACGATCTCGTCGAGCTGGAGGTGGAGGTCGCGGAAGTTGCGTCCGACGACGTTCCAGTGCGCCTGCTTGCCCTGCAGGTGCAGCTCGATCAGGTCGACGTGCACGCGCTGGAGGTTCTGCGCCAGTTCGGCGGAGGCGACGAAGCCGTGCTCGGCGTGCTCGCGGCGGGTCGGGGCGACGCCGACGGCGGCCGTACGACGTACGGAGGCGGTCTTCGGCGCGGTCTTCTTGGCGGTGCTCTTGGTGCTCGTCTTGGTCTGGCTTGCGGCCACGATGGGTCCCTTCCGTTCGATGGACGACGCTGACGGTAGGCCGTCGCCGACGGTTCGGGAAGCGGGTTGACATGGTCGCGAACCCCTTGGCACTCTCCGGGTGTGAGTGCTAAAATCTCTGGTCGAAAAGAGAGTGCAAACGGCCTCTCATCAGGTGATCCAGAAGAAAGGGGTACATCCAATGGCCATGTCGTTCGATCCTTTCTCCCAGCTGGACCGGATCGCGCAGAGCATCTTCGACACCAGCCGCCAGCCGCGCATCATGCCGGTGGACCTGTTCCGAGAGGGTGAGCGCTACATCCTGAACGCCGACCTCCCCGGCGCCGATCCCGCGTCGGTCGACGTCGACGTCGACGGGCACCTGCTCACCATCCGGGCGGTCCGCAGTGCGGCCGACCGCGACGGCGCCCGCTGGCTCGCCCAGGAGCGCCCGTACGGCGCGTACATGCGTCAGTTCACGATCGGCGACGACGTCGATCCCGACGGCATCACCGCGTCGTACGACAACGGTGTGCTCAGCGTCATCATCCCGGTGGCCGAGCGGGCGAAGCCGCGGAAGATCGCGGTGGAGTCGTCGGGCTCCAGCGAGACGAAGGCGGTGTCGGCCGGCTGATCGAGCCGGTCTCAGCGCACGAGCCGAGGGCGCGTCGTCACTGGGCGGCGCGCCCTCGCGCCACCCACTCCAAGCGACGCAGCGTCTCCGCGTTGCGCACGTGCAGCATGCTGTCCGCCAGCACGTCCGGGATGCGGGTCACCGGACCGGAGTACGGGAACTCCTCCATCCGCACGACGCAGCCGCCTGCGCGGGGCTTCACGTCGATGATCACCCGCTCGGAGCCGAACGGCCGTGTCTTCGCCTCGAGCACCATCCGGCGCGGCGGGTCCCAGTCGTCGATGCGCGTCTCGTCGTTCAGGACGAGCGGCCAGACGCCGATGGAGTGATGGAGACGGGATCCGACGGCCGGGTACCGGCTGTCGGCGGCGCGCAGTCGCGAGGCGCCGACGACCCAGGTCGGATAGACCCAGGGGTCGGCGAGGACGGCGAAGACCTGCTCGGGCGTGCAGGCCATACGGCGGACGTTGACAGACATGTTCACTGCTCCGGAAGCTCGTGGGGATGGACGGGGTCGGGCAGCGCGGCGACGGGCCGGGCGATGGTCTGGTCGGGCCCCGGCGCCAGGTCCGGCATCCGGGTGAAGCCGAACTCGTGACGCAGGGCGCTGCGCGCCGCGTAGTAGCCGCCGAGCCCGTGCACGCCGGGACCGGGTGCCGCGGACGACGATGCGAGGTACAGCCCGCGACCCGGCATCCGCCACGGGTCTGTCGAGAGGACGGGACGGGCCACCAGCTGACCGAAGTCCGGCGCGCCCGCCGAGATGTCCCCGCCGATGTAGTTCGGGTCGTGCTGCTCCATCTGCGCGGCGTTCTTGGTCGCCGTCCCGATGATGAGGTCGCGGACGCCGGGGGCGAACTCCTCGATGCGCCGGATGATCGCCTCCGTCTGATCCTCCGTCGAGCCGCGCGGGACGTGCGTGTACGTCCAGAGGACGTGCTTGCCCGCCGGTGCCCGCGTCCCGTCGAACAGGGAGGGCTGCGAGACCAAAACGTACGGTGCGTCGCTGTGCCGGCCCGCGGCGACGTCGTTCTCCGCGCGGGCCACCTCCCGGCGCGATCCGCCGAGGTGCACCGTGGCCGTCTCGTACAGGTCGGGGTTGGTCCACGGGACCGGACCGGAGAGCGCGAAGTCGGCCTTGAACACGCCGTTGCCGTCGCGGAACCGGGAGATGCGCCGCAGGTAACCGCTGGGCAGCCGGTCCGCGGCCAGCTGCGCGGCGTGCTTCACGTGCGTGTCGAAGACGACGATCCGCGAGTCGGGGAGCTCGGCGAGAGACTCGACGGGGGTGTCGGTGACGACCTCGCCACCGTGAGCGACGATGTCGGCGACCATCGCATCCGCGATCGCCTGGCTGCCGCCGACCGGGATGGGCCAGCCGCGTGCGTGCGCGTAGGTCGCCAGCGTCATTCCGGCGGCTGCTCCTGCGACGCTCGGCAGGGGAACGGTCGTGTGGGCGAAGACGCCGGAGAGCAGAGCGCCCGGCGCCTCGGTCCGGAACGGCAGGTCCCACCACGGGCCGCCCTGAGCGATGGCGGTCAGCCCGAACCGGGCGGCGACGAAGGGATGCCGTGGCACCTGCAGCAGCTGCGAACCGGTGAACTGGGCCACGGCGTCCGCGTGTTCGACCAGCGGGCCGAGCAGGGCGCGCCAGGCGGGGCCGTCGACGCCCAGCGCATCCACCGTGCGTTCGAGGTCGAGGTACGCCATCGCGACCCGGCCCCCAGGAAGCGGATTGCCGTATGACGCGGTCGGCACGACGAACGGCACGCGCTTCTCCAGACCGAATCTGCGGAAGAAGCCGGATGCGAAAGCCAGCGGATGGACGGCCGAGCAGACGTCGTGCCGGAAGCCGGGGAGGGTGAGCTCCTCGGTCCGCAGGCCGCCGCCCACCGTCGCGTTGCGCTCGTACACCCGCACCGACAGACCGGCGCGCGCGAGCGTGACGGCGGCGGAGAGACCGTTCGGGCCCGACCCGATTACGACGGCGTCGAGCTTGCCCGCTGCAGGCCGGTTCCCCGAGGGCGTGTTCGCGGAGGGAGCGCTCATACCTCCCTGTATACCCCGCACCTCGGCGCACACGGAGAGGGATCAGCAGTCCGTTCCCAGCATCCATGCACTATCGTGGGGAGGTCGGCTCTTGACACTGCGCGATCTGCGCGGATGGGTTTGTCAGTCAAGTGGGCCGGTTCCGTACCCGATCGGCGGTATGGATCACACAATCGTGAACGGCCCCGGACACAGTTCGCCCGGGAATCATTCGGTGCGCTGCGGCGTGCCGCCGAGCACTCGACATGAACCCAGGAAGAACATCCATGCCCGGATACAACAACGACCGACGATCGCAGAAGCCGTCCCGCGGCGGAGCGCCCAAGAGCAGCAGCAACCCGAGCCCCAAGCACCGCGGCTACCGCGCGGAGGAGCCGGCATCCGGCAAGAAGGCCCGCTGGAGCGCCGACGAGCGTGCCGCGCGCGGCCGTTCGACGTACGGAACCCGCGACGACAGCGCCGGCCGCGGCCGCACCGAGCGCCCCAACTGGGAGCCTCGCGGCAAGGACGCCCGCCGCACCGAGCGGGTGTGGGAGGAGCGCGCGCCGCGCCAGGACCGCCCCCGCCGCGACGGCGACGACCGTCCCCGCCGCAGCTTCGACGACCGCGCGGACCGTCCACGTCGTGACTTCGGTGACCGGACCGAGCGTCCGCGTCGTGAGTACGACGACCGTCCGCGTCGCGATTTCGGCGACCGGACCGAGCGTCCGCGTCGTGACTTCGATGACCGGACTGAGCGTCCGCGTCGTGACTTCGGTGACCGTGCCGAGCGTCCGCGTCGTGAGTACGACGACCGTCCGCGTCGCGATTTCGGTGACCGTGCCGAGCGTCCGCGTCGTGAGTACGACGACCGTCCGCGTCGGGACTTCGGGGACCGGACCGAGCGTCCGCGTCGCGATTTCGGTGACCGTGCCGAGCGTCCGCGTCGCGAGTACGACGACCGTCCGCGTCGGGACTTCAGCGACCGCAACGAGCGTCCGCGTCGTCAGTTCGACGACCGCACCGAGCGCCCGCGCCGCGACTCGGACTTCTACCCGTCGCGCGACGAGAAGCCGGCCTTCACACCGACCGACGACGTCGTGCTCGAGCGTCTCGAGGCGGAGGCCATCCAGGCCGAGGACGTCGACGGCGTGACCTTCGCCGACCTGGGCCTCGGCGGCAACATCGTCCGCGCCCTCGCCGAGCTGGGAGCCGACAAGCCGTTCCCCATCCAGGCTGCGACCCTGCCCGACGTCCTCGCCGGCAAGGACGTGCTGGGCCGAGGCCGCACCGGCTCCGGCAAGACCATCGCCTTCGGCGCACCGCTCGCCGAGCGCCTCATGCAGCTGTGGGCCGACTCCGGCAAGGCCGGCGGCAAGCGTCAGCTCGGCCGCGCCCCGCGCGCCCTCATCCTGGCGCCTACGCGTGAGCTGGCGCTGCAGATCGACCGCACCGTGCAGCCCATCGCGCGCAGCGTCGGCCTCTTCACCACCCAGATCTACGGCGGCGTGCCGCAGGGTCGTCAGGTGGGCGCGCTCCAGCGCGGTGTCGACATCGTCATCGGCACACCGGGCCGCATCGAGGACCTTGTCGAGCAGGGCCGTCTGGACCTCAGCGAGGTGCAGATCACCGTCCTCGACGAGGCCGACCACATGTGCGACCTCGGCTTCCTCGAGCCGGTCCAGCGCATCCTGCGTCACACGGCCGAGGGCGGCCAGAAGCTGCTCTTCTCCGCAACGCTCGACTCGGGTGTGGCGCAGCTCGTGGACGAGTTCCTCGTGAACCCGGCCGTGCACGAGGTGGCGGGCGAGGACCAGGCGTCCTCGACCATCGATCACCGCGTGCTCGTGATCGAGCACCGCGACAAGGGCGCCATCATCGAGCAGCTCGCGGACCGCGACGGCAAGACCCTCGTCTTCGCCCGGACACGTGCGTTCGCCGAGATGCTGGCCGAGCAGCTGGAGGACGCCGGCATCCCCGCCGTCAGCCTCCACGGCGACCTGAACCAGTCCCGCCGCACCCGCAACCTCGCGCAGCTCACCAGCGGCCGCGTGAACGTGCTGGTGGCGACGGATGTGGCCGCCCGCGGCATCCACGTCGACGACATCGACCTGGTCATCCAGGCCGACGCTCCGGACGAGTACAAGACGTACCTGCACCGTTCGGGCCGCACCGGCCGCGCCGGCAAGCAGGGCACGGTCGTCACCCTCATCCCGAAGCACCGCCAGCGCCGCATGAACGACCTCCTCGGCCGCGCCGAGATCGAGGCCGACTTCGTGCCTGCCGCCCCCGGCGACGACGTGCTCCTCACCCTCGCGCAGTAACCCGCGCGGGCCTTCCTCCGCCCACCGCTGGCTTCACGGATTCGTGGAGCCGGCGGTGGGCGGAGTCCGTTAACGACCCGAACGACCATTGCGGACAGGCGCGGGCATCGATCCGGGCTACCTTCATCCCGCGTGTGATATGTTGCGTTGGAACGTGTATTTCAATGAAAGGTGGTCCTCGTGGCCGTTATCAGTGTCACCCCCGAAGAGCTCAAGACTCAGGCGCAGGTCTACTTGACCGCGAAGAGCGAGATCGAGGCTGCGGTTCAGAAGGTCAACAGCATGAACGGCACCATCGCCGAAGAGTGGAAGGGTGCTGCGTTCGAGGCGTACCTGAACCAGTACGACCAGCTCGCCAAGAGCGTGCAGCAGTTCGAGCTGCTCCTCGAGGACATCAACAAGCAGCTGGTCAAGTACGCGGACACCGTTGCCGAGCGCGATGCTCAGGATGCGCAGAGCTTCGGCTTCTGACGCCGGGGGCGCCCGTCGCGCCGGGCTGGCCGGGCTGGCCCTCGTGATGGGTCTCAGCCTGGCTTCCCCTGCGGGCGCGGCGGCCTGGGCCGACACGGGATCCGACCCCGGCGTCGGCCCGGGTGGCGACGGCAGCCTGCAGTTGCTTCCCGAGGTCATCACCAACGACGGCGTGAGTGCCGGGGGATCGATCGACTTCCCGGTGCGCGCTGAGCTCTTCCTGGCGCCGATGAACGAGCGCGCCGCCTCCCGAGAACTCACAGAGGCGTCCATCCCGCACGTGATCGAGTCGACGGACTTCGCCCCGCANGNGAACCCGCTCTTCCTGCGGGACTACTCGGGCGCTCGAGCGCAGCTGTTCGAGAGCTACGCCCCACACGACCTGCCCGCGACGACGATCGACGGTCCCTCCCAGGGCAGCGAACTCTGGTACACGCTGATGATCGTCGCGGCCCTTCCCCTGACCCTGCTGGTGGCGTTCATCGGCTGGAAGACCGCGTCGAGACGACGGAGGACTCATGGCCGATCGGCACATTGACGTCAGCATCGACTTCAATTCTCAACAGCTCGACCTCCGGGTCCCTGCCGCCGTCACGTTGGCGCGGCTGACGCAACTGA